>ERZ1370068.3621-contig-2727_pt1 | contig 62543 bp, 92 predicted proteins | sample MGYA00561227_ERZ1370068 | MGnify/ENA primary metagenome ERZ1370068 (study PRJEB38410, sample SAMEA6850437) | metagenome | study: Metagenomic assessment of the ecological functions of the soil: analysis of the soil microbiota associated with the...
CAAGTTACGTATTGCTAGATCGCGGTCTATCGGGAAGACGAGCTCGCTGTCAGCCAACCGCGAGCCCGGCGCGCGGCCAGCGCCGACTAACAGAATCCCGCAAAGGAGCGCCCTCAGCCGATATCCGCAGCTCAGCCGCGGCCGTATTTGGCGTGGAAGTGCGGCACGCCAGCCCATCAGCTCGATGACGCATGACCTTGGCGGCCTCCATGCCGGGCCAGCCCAGCCGGAAGATGAAGTAGTTCGACTCGAGCCGCCGGATCCGCTCCTCGATCTGCTCGATCGCCTCGTCCGGGTGCCGAGGACGAAGCGGTCGCGGGCGAGTTCGTCGAAGCCGACCCGGAAATTTTCCTCGCCCGGCAAGGCCTGTCCTGACCCCATTCGGCATAGGCGTTGCATTCGACCAGGAACGGCCGCGCGGTATCGACCGCCTGCTCATGGGTCGGCGCGACATGCAGTTCGAGGGCGATCGGCCGCGCCGCCGGCATCGGCTGGTTGGGCTTCGGCGAGCGCCTGCTTGTAGCGCTCACTGCCGCTCGATCTGGTCGGCAAGGCGGCATGCGGGTTGATGAACCAGCGAGAGCCGAGCCGCGCCGTGCGCACGACGGCCTGATCGGCGTTGGCGGCGATCCAGATCGGCGGACAACGGCTTCTGCACCGGACGGATCGTGCAGGTCGCGTCGTGCACTCCGGAAGAAACGGCCCTCATGGGTTACGACCTCCTCGGTCCACAACCGCTTGATCAGCTCAGCGCCTCCAGCATGCGCGGCACCCGCTCCTGCCGGGTCATGCCGAAGGCCTCGTATTCGACCGCGATAGCCGATGCCGATGCCGAACACGACGCGGCCCTCCGACATCACGTCGAGGCCTGGCGATGTCCTCGGCGACCCGGAACGGGGTTGAGGAGCGCCAGCAACAGGCGCACCGACAGGCAGAGGTCCACCATCGTGCCGGTATCGGCGGCGAGGCGCGACAGCAGCGGCACGCTCTGCAACGACCGATAGGGCGGCGACAGGTAGTGATGCCCGGCCGCGACGCAACCGAACCCGGCATCGCGGGCGAGGCGGGCCAGCTCGGCGGTCTCGCGGAAGCGGCGCACCGGATCGTCCGAGCGCGGGTGCTGGGGCATCAGGAACACGCCGAATTTCATGTGATGCTCCTCGCCTCCCTCTCCGCCCCAGAGGCTGGGGCTGAGAGCGGGGTGGATCTGCCAGTAGCGCGTGCCGCCGAGACGGCCTCTGCGTCACCTCCTCAGGATGAGGAACGCTCCGCTTGACGGCCATCCAGCAAAGATCCTCATCCCTGAAGCGCGAGCGAAGCGAGCAGTCGAAGGACGCACGATGGGCTGCGCAGCCGCCGCTCTACGTCTCAGGCGCGGCAGTTTGTCGCCGTCGGGCGGGGCCGCCACCTCGAAGCGCGTTGACCATGCCGGACAGCATACGCGAAGTACTCGGCGACCGCCGGTCAGCTCGACGAGCCACTGCGTCGCCGTGGCGGTTCTTCAGCCGGTCGAACACCGGCCTGGTCGACCGCGGTTGGTGCGCACCAGCTGCCGCGACATAGGTGACGATGTCGCGCTCGTCCTCGGCGAGCGAGGCGGGATCGCCCTTGGCGCGCAGTAAGTCGATCGTCGCCTCCGGCACTCCGGCGCGGCGCGCGGCGCCGACCTGCGCGGCCCAGCATATGGGCGTCGCGCTCGCGCACCGAAGCGAGGATCGCCGTGCGATAGCGAGCCGATCGGCTCGACGACGGTGCTGCTTCGCGGTTGAACTTGACGAGCTGCAGCATCGCGCTCGGCCAGCGGCGGGCTGTGCAGCAGCATGCTGAACGGGCCGCGGATCTGGCCGAACACGCTTACAACATCGTCGACGACTTCGTGGTGCTCGGCCGGAACATCGGCCTTGCCGGTGATCGGTGGAACGCGCGGCATTGTCTCCTCCCTCCGGTTGCTTACAGATGCCCGCGTACGGCTTGCCCCACTGGTCGCCGATAGACGACGTCCTTCGAGCGGCCCGCGACCGATCGGCCCAAACCGGCCCATCGGCCAGCCGATCGGCAGGATCGCGTAGGAATGGGCGCCGGGCGGCAGGCCCAAGATCGCATCGACCTCCTTGCTCGTAGCCGGTGTGCCGCGTCGTCAGGGTCGTGCCGAGGCCGAGCGCGCGCGCCGCCAGGCAGCATGTTCTGCACCGCCGCCATAGATCGACGAGCCGGCCGAGTGCGGTCCGGGTTCTCGCCGTCTTCGAGGCAGGCGACGATCCACACCGGCGCCTCGTGGTAATGGTCGGTCAGGTATTCGACCGCGGCGTGCTGGCGCTGGTAGCGCGCGGCGTCGGAGCCCGGCGGCGGCGCGCTGCTGGCATAGCGCGGCCCGACCGCTCTCGTCGAGAGGCGTGCTTGTAATAGACCTGCACCTTCTTCTTGACCTCCGGGTCCTTGACGCACCAGGAAGCGCCAGCGCTGGGTGTTGCCGCCGCGCGGCGCGCATTGCCCGGCCTGCAGGATCTTGTTGATCAGCTCGTCCGGCACCGGGATCCGGCTTCAGCCGCCGCATCGCCCGCATCGTGCTCATGATCTCTCGAAGATCAGTCGCCAGCTCTTCGGGCATGGGCGTCCTCCCGTCTGGCCGGCGCGACTGTAGAGCGCCGACATGGCGCGGCGCGACAAGGCTCTTCTGCCCGGCGCGGCGGTCCACCCTCCTGCCGGCGAGGAACTCGCGGGCGAAGGCCGCGGTGTCGTTCAGCATGACCGAGCTGTATTCGACCGAGGGCTCGATTCTCGCCCTCGTGCCACCTCGTTCCAAGACGTGATGAGCACGTAATCGGGCGAGGCGGCGACCGCCTCCCGCCATAGGGCGCGCGGTCTCGCCACCCCAGCGCTGGGTGATGCGGCGGCGGCCGACCGAGTTTGCTGTCGTCGTAGCCCGGGATCACCGTCACCGTCGATAGTACTTCCGGCGCCGCTGCCGCGACCATCTTCGGTTAGGCGGCATGCGCCCATTCGCGGATCTGTGGCGGCGATTTATGCTGCGCGTCTGGCCGGTGATGTTGTAGTGCTCGCGCCGTCGAACACGGCGAGGTACTTGGCATCCAGCGAGTCAGCAACCAGAACGACGCCACCGGGATTGTCCAGCCGCACTTGCGCGATCACATCCCGCCACTCGTCGAGCGCCAACTGACGCAAAGGCGCGACCATAGACGAATAGGGACCGGCTTCTCGTCCGTCCGGAGCCACGCCTTCTGCGACGCGTACCGCTTCAGCAAGTGATCGAGATCGGCAATCGCCGCCGCCTTGCGATCCGCGGCACCCTGGCCCACGATCTTTCGTAATAGGCCGAAACCACGAGCCCATGTCTGCTTGCAGTGTCAATCAGCAAGGGCATGCCACGATCCTCGAAGCTCTCTTGACCCCACCAGCTGACGATAAAGTTTGAAAACAATAGTCACGCGCGCCTCCCGCACCTCTGATGTTCGACGAGGGCCGCATCGTGGCTGTCATAGGCCTGCGGATAGGAAAATTCTGCTGAGTTGTCGATCCACGTGCGCTCGGAATCGACATTTTTCCAATGTACCCACGCCCGCTAACCTGCGGATTGCCCCACCAGCCGTAATAGAAGGTCAAGACCTCGCCGGGTGGGGCAAGCATCACGGGCGTGAGCGCCATCGAAACTTACACACAACCCAGCTAAAAACCGCGTCAGAGCAGCGGCAATCAAAATGCCTTCATCAATGTCCGGTAGAATCGCGCGCCCAACAGAACTGTCAGGTGCTTACGGGCTTGCGCAACCCATTTGGGCTCTTCGATCGTCACCTCGACGCCAGTCTCGTTTGAAAAATCATTAGCAGCATCGTGGTATAACGCCCGGCCAACTCGGGTGATAATCGTCGCCGATAAGAAAGCCGCCGGGATTCAGCAGGTCCCAGCACTCTTAAGACCTGTACTCGTGAGCTGCGTCAAGGTGAATTAGATCCGCGCTAATTCCGTGCATTTTGAGAATTTAATGGCGTTTTCCGTGGTCTGAGGCAGCGGCACGACATACATCACAGCCCGCGGTGTTTCAAGTTGCTGACAAACTGCCAATACAACTGAGGATAACCGGGTACCCCCAGGAGCAAGCTGCGAATAAAGATCTCTAGTCTTTTCGAAATCTATTCCAGTGTCTCCTTAAATTCCCAAAAAAGGTCGACCGCGACTACTGCTCCGTCGATGTCGAATTCTCTCAGCAAGTTCGAAAGAGCAATCGTCGATCCTCCCTTCCGCGCCCACGCCAAAGATTTACCTTTGATCTTATGTGAGGAACACAACCTTCGAAAATCGGATGACATTGTTCCAACTCCAAATCCTCGGGAAAACCGGCTGGTAACCCGCAAGGACATCTGTCCCGAAAAAGCTTGTAGGCAAGTGCGGCTGTGTATCCTGAAGCAGTCGCACCTCGGTCCGGCGGGACGGGCTTGGTGGTTCTTGCGGAATGGAGTTTTGGAGCTGGGGATGTGTGCCTGAAGAAACCGTTGATACTTCTCGCCGAATTCTTTCGAGCAAAGACAATTCAATGCATAACATCTTCGAAGCTGTGCGCCCCGGACTGCAACTGTCGAAGGCAGAATTGAGGCCCGTTGGCTCCCTCTATCAGAAACACACGATAGAGTGCTTGAACAAATTTTCGCTCTATGCTGTCTATCGCGTCATTGTCGCCGCTCGGATCTGAATTTGCCACTTCGCCTGAAGATGGCGACAGGCAGATGTAGGCCAATGGCGCACTGTATCGCAGGGCTTCTTTTTCCAGCTGACAGCGCGCTCTGGCACGCGATCCATTGCTCAAGGTCCTGAAGGGATGGGTGGGTCGAAAGACGATATTTCTTCCGGGTACATTTCTGTATGAGCATAGCCCTCACGTTTGCATACACATGTGTGCCTCTCGAATGAAAGGCCGATTTCCCCCGACATATTTTCCGCGAAGTGCCACAGGCATAAGTCATTGCTTTTTGTTGCCCAGTGCGTACCTGTGAACCGTTTGAGGCCGCACGTCCTTCGCATTCCGTCTTGAGACGTACCCGTTACTTCCGTAACCTAATCTCGGCGTAGTACGCTCGGATAGCATTGTGATCACGAGGCGCGGTGAGTCGTTTCTGGATTACTACCGGCGTACGGAGCCAGAAAGCTCTCGTTGTGCAGCCCATTTTGCGTCCTGGGTAATCGCGCGGAATCCCATTTATGGTGCATTTGGATCAGCTGGCGTTGGGGACGGAGCCGTTGTTCGGTCAGTTTTGCTCTGTGATCACCGTAAGCGGCGACATAGGGCAATCCGCTTTTCGGCCAAAGGCTATTTTCGCTGTTAAGCTCGCGAGCGTAGTAGATAATGAGGGAGAGAGGACTAAATCGTCTTCAAAAAATAAGCAGCTTCAGTACCCAATTCGCTAAAAAATAATCTTCGGCGCGCGCGAAGTTCAAGGCCACGCCAAGATCCTTGCTCCGTCGTTGAATGCTGCTTTCGCCGCCTGGGAAAATAGTCTCCGAACACGCCCCATACTAAGCGTTCTCGACCAGTCGCGGATCCGTGAGATCCTCCCGCTTTTTGATCGATAGCCGTCTTGAAATAAAAAGATCCGGATTGCGGGCTAATCATGCACTGTTTGCGCCTTTAATGAGTTCCGGTTCCAGTTCTGAGGGCGGCTGCGGTCTCGTCAAACGACATCACCGCAATCGGCCACCGTCGCACCGCCAAATTCCATCGCTCTTCAGCACGTGAACCGCCGCTGCTACTACGCCAGCAGCGCGCGCGCAGGATATCGACCCGGGATTTCAGGTCGTTTTCCGAGTACGACAACGAAGCCGTTCGAAGCCACCGATCGTCGGAGCGCGCCGGTCAAGCGCCGCGATCTGCGCCCGCAATTCCGGTGACAGATCGGCCTCGACGCCCAGCCGCAGCATGCCATGGGGCGGTGCCAGCGCCGCGCCAGGCGGATACGCGCGCGATGATGCTGCGGGCCTGCGGATCCGATTGTACCGCCGTCCCAAATCCGGCCTGCTCGCCATTGGCCGTCAGCCGGATGCGCTGTTCGGCCAATCGGGGCGCTGACGCGCGGCCTCAGGAAACACGTCATAAAGTTCGCCGTCATTCGGGGTGAGGCTCCAGCACCAACCTCGCCGCCGCCCTGACACAGCCAGGCTCCCCAATTCTCGGGTCTCGGCCCAGACGCCGCCGGCCCGAGCACTCTTCGCCGCGCTGAAAGCTTTCCTCGGTTAACGGGTCGCAGCGCAGGGAAATAGCGCCGCGCCGCGCATCGACGATGCGGGCCAGCAGCTTCGTCGCCCGGAAGTGCGCTGATCGTCACCGCCGAACCATGAGCAAAAGCTGATTTCGGACGGATAAGGGATCGCCGCGTGCGGGTACGGGTCGCGCCATTCGGTCTTGGCGACAGTCTTGCAGGCGCTCAGACCACCCTCTCGGCCTTCCACGGAAAGCCGGCTGATCCGGCTGATAATCGTCGGCGGAGTTGCCCTTTCTGTTCGAGCCGTCACCGGCCGGCTTCATCCGGATATCAGCTCGCGGACCACCCGGTATGACTGATCGGGATCGTCGATATCGATGTACGACCCCGAACTCCCCAGCGACTTCGGGGATCGAGGCGCGATTGCTGCACGAACGCATACCTTGCCGGCCGCCAGAGACTGCCGACCGGCGAGGCCCCAGCCCCTCGTACAGGGACGGGGACACAGTAAACCAGGCAGCGGCTGTATGTACAGCAGGCGGAGATAGCCGTCGCTGACCTCCTGAAGCAGAATTACGCGCCGTCCGGCCAGATAGCCGGTCTCCGACCAGTCTTCGCGACAAAGGGCTCGGATTTCCATCCCACCCGGCTCGACGCAGACCAGATGCGGCGGGTCGTCGCCCGCGGCGAGCATGCGCCGCCAGATGTCGAGGGATAAGGCGGTGGTTCTTGCGGCCCTCGACGGTGGCGACGAACAGCACGAAGCGTTCCGGAAGACGGTCTGCCGCAACTCCGGCGGCATATCCCCCTTCGGCAGGAATTCGTCGAAGGAAGAGAGCCGTTCCGGGTGACAGTGATCGGCGGCACCGGCACCGACATCCGACCGAGCGTAGCGCTGCAGGTCTTTCGCGGTATTCTCCGAAATACTCAGCACATGATCGGCGTGCCGCAACGCGCACGGCGCTGGAAAATCGTCAAAGACGCGGGCGGTAATCCTGATCACAGGTCTCTCGCGGGCGTAGACCGGGGATGAGATCGTGCACCACCATCACAAATTTGGCGCCGAACCGCCGCTTCAAAGCGGCTACGCGGATGCGTGCGGTAGTCGCGTCTCGCACCCAGGCCGCTCCGAGCAGGCACAAGACCGATGGGTTGCCGTCGTCGAGCAGACCGGCGCCGCTGAAGTCGGTGGCGCCCGGCAAAACTCCGTCGCGCACCCTCATCAGTCGCAAAAGCTGACCGGGCGCTGCTCCTCGGGCAAGAACAGGTCCTTGAGCAGGCTGACCAGATAGCTGGTCGGGGATCACCATCCAGCGCCGGGTTCGGGGCGTTGAAAACCAGGCGCTGATGACGGCGGATTCTCGTGTGAGCAGCCCACCAGCGACGACCGACAGCACAATGCTCGATTGGACGCGCTGGATGCCAGTCAGATTGGGATGTCGCCCGGATGTAGTAGACGAGATCGGAAGATGTCGAAAAGCGACGCGGAGTTTCCGACAGCAGGAGGTGCGCGGGGGGCCGAGTTCTGCCGGGGACGACGGGCCGCCTGGCTTCCGCCACCGAACCACCGTTGCGGTAAGGCGCCCCGGGCGGTCCGAGGGGAATTGCCTCGCCTCCGTATCCAAAGGCGCGCCGCACCGTCCGGACCTCGCGATGGCGAGCTCACTGTGCAGGCCACGAGTCAGCGCGGCACCGCCCGTCCCTGCCGCGGACCGCCCAGAGAACCGGCTCGGCAGTCAATGAGAAGCCGGTATCCTGCTCAATGATTTCCGAGCACGAATGCTCCTGGCCGTCAAGCAACGAGCGCGGCATCGCCAGATTGAAGGCGCAGCAACCATCGCCAACACCCGCCGCGGCCAGATCGATCGGGCCGAAAGCGCGAAGCGACGGTGCGCGCCAGCACGCGCTCTGTCTTCCCTGAGGGCAGACGACGCAGCGGTGCGGAAGGCTCGTCGCGCTGCATGATCAGCCGGAAATCTCGGTGTCGGACACCTCGTCGAGATGGGCCCGGAAATTCGCCGACGGCATCCCGTCTGCCGCAGCAACATTGTGCGGATGATCGGATCCAGGGAATGGGCGTGGCGCGGTTGAAGACTTGCGAACCGTCTCGACGCAGAACTGCGACCTAGCGCCGTTTAGAGGTCGGGGGCCAGACCGGCGGGGTATTCCTCATCAGTGGCCGCCGCCTCGGTAATCGCCGCGCCAGTCGGCCCTTCGATCACGATCGGCGAACCCGGCACCGGCGCTCCTGTCTCGGCGCAGCGCAGGTGCAAGACGTGGCGCCCCTCCGGCAGCAGCCCGCCTGGCAAAGCGATATCGAACCCGTGGCGCCCGTCGCCGATCCCCGGCTGCAGTACCAGACCCGGGCGGTCCTGGCTCGCGATCGTGGTCGGCAGCGGGACGTCGCCTTCGACCAGTTCGAGCTGGACAACGCCTCGCCGAGGCCTGCGGGTCCCATGCCCAGCCGCGGATCGCGGTCGCATTCGCTTCGTCGATATAGCCCCGCAGGGCGCGGCCTGGGCCACGCTGCGCCAATGGCGTCCGGGCTGGATATGCCGGCCTCGTCTGAAATAAAGGGAGTGCGCCGTCGTCGTCACTCCGCATTCACCGGTGTGTCGGTTCGGGTGAGACCGAGCCATTCTTCTCGTCCGCCGAGCGTCGTTTGGTTCGTCGTCCGTCAGCACGGAAGGCGGATGCAACTCGGCAGAACCCGTGCGCTCCATTACTCGAGGGCGGCCGCCAAGACCGCGGCGACGACACCCTCGCCGGGAATGGTTGCGGCGGGGCCGTGCGGGCGGCTTTCCTGTTTCGCGGAAGGTCGCCATCTGCGCCTCAGGCCAGCCAAGCGAAACGCGTTGCAACGAGTGCACGACTTGCCGAAATCATGTTCTTTACTGCACCTTCACGAGCTTCCGCCGCCCGGCGGCGACCCAAAGCTGGGGAACGGGGTCAGTTGCTGACTACAACTTACCCGGGATTTAAAGAAAAGGCAACCCGTTTCACGGGTCTCCTGGATCAACCGCTTATGGTTAAAGACGATCGCGCGCCGTGCCAGCGGTTACAGCGCGCTCGCCGCAAAGATCGCTTGCGGTGGGCGGCGGCGCACTGGCCCCGCCATGACCCAGAAGGCCCCCTGCCCCGACGGCACCGTAGAGCGCTCCCGAGGCAGGGTCAGCGCCGCGCCAGTGCGGCACCGATCCCGACTGCGCGCACAGGCTGAGTCAGCGCAAAGAGCTGCCGACAGTTGCGGCGGCACAGTGCCAGCGCGAGCCGCCGCATGCAGGCGAGGTGCAGCAGCGCGAAGGTCAGTCCCGTGCAGCGCGGCGCTGGATCCAGGGCTGAGCGCCGGCAGTACCTGCGGCGGTTTCAGCCGACACAACACAGTCCAGCGCAGCACGCCGGCCGCAGCCGCGAGCATGGCCGCACCATTTGCTCCGGATACGGTCGAGGGAGCGGGCGGCCGATTACGAAAAATGCCACCATCTCGACGGCGGCGACCGCCTCCAGGACCACAACAGCCCCGCGGTGCCCGGCTCGATCCTGCGGCGCGCCAGGATCATTGCGCAGAAGACCGTCATTGCAAGGCGTGGCTGCCCAGGATCAGCGCGGCGATCAGCACCACCCGGCGGAACCCCCGGCAGAGCGCAGCGGCGTGCCGCGACATGCCCGGCCGCGAACGTGCGCGGGCGGCGGCCGTTGGCGCTGAAACGGCGGCAGCGGGTGACCCGCAACGCCCACAAAGCCGCGGCGACCAGCAATCCGGCGTTCAGCCAGAACGCCGCCCCCAGCCCGGCCTGGCCGACCACTTCGCCGGACAGCAGCGAGCCGAGGGATGAAGGCGCCCGATCCCGGTCCCGCGCGCCCAGCCGTAATCAAAGCCGCGCCGGTCGGCGCGATCACCGCCGGAGACGGCGGCCGGCAATACCAGGGAATCGCCGAGCGGTGCCAGCGGCGCGGTGCGCTGCCCGGTGCCCGCAACAGGCCGATGCCGAGCAACGGCCAAAGAACCCGTACGCCGGGATATAGCCGAGCGCCGCCAACGCGCCGCACCGAACGCGCAGCCGGCAAAGACCAGCCGTGCCGCGTTGAACCGATCGGCGAGACGACCTTCGCCACCGGGCCGCCAGCAACTTTATCGCGGTCGCGCCGGCCAGCACGACGCCGATTGTCTCGGCTTCTGCGCAACCCGTGTTCGCCGAGAAAAGGCGGGCGAGATAGGGAGACTGAACCCCAAACCCGGCATAGAGGGCGGCAAATGGACGAGATAGGCGCCAGCGTCCAGCTGCCGAGAGCGTCGCCATGCGCGCTCCCAACGCCGTGAGCCGCTCTTTCCCTCCGCCTAGGTTGAAGGAGGTCAGCGCGGCGGCAGGAGCCGTGATTTGACGAAGCCGTAGATCAGGACGAGCAGAACGAGGCCGAGGAAAATCCCCGGCGGCAGGCTTTGCAGAAACGTCGTCGCGTTCTTTGCGACCGTCGAATGAACAGATCGGCTTTATCGCCGATGATGATGTTCAACAATAGACAGAGGACGATCCAGCGGAACGCACGCCTCGACGGCACGCCCAGCCGATCGTCCGCAATTGCCTGCAGAAAATTCGCCATCGGCCGCAGGCGGGGTGGGGCCTGTCAACCCCCACCCCTCGGCGGCGCTCAAATCAGGCGACAGACCGGTGCGAGAGCAGCCGCATGATGATGCCCAAAAACGATCAGTCCCTGCCAAGCCGTTACTGCCGAGTTGGGCGAGCTCAGGCCGATGATGTTGGCAACAACGCCGCCGAAGAAGAACGGCAGGGTGCCGCCGACCAGCATAATGCCGCGACGATGGCAAGCGCCAGCAGCATCATGCCGATCTCGGTGAGACCGCCGATCCGCATCTTGATACGGTGCATCAGATCCATTCGTGTTCCCCCTCCTTGCATCGATCGGCTCCCCCGGTTGCCGACTTTTTGATCATAGCACAAAAAGGGAGGCATTCAACCTGAGCGATCATCCGAGACGAAGCGGCGCAGCATGGCTGCTCGCTTTTCGCGACATTGCGCTGCGCCTGTGCGCCGAGCTCCGCCGAGATGGCCCGATGACCGACTGGACGCAACTCTCCGTCCGACCTCGAGCGCCTGCTGAAATTTGCGCTCCGCCGTCTTCGGCATGAAGCTCTACGAGGACCGCGCCGAGATGGAGGCGATCCCGCGCATCCGCCGCCCGACATCGGTGCACACGCTCGACCAGGTGGTCGGGCAGGCGTCGCGTGGCTCGGCTGGACGATCGGCATCACCGCCGAGGATCTCGTCGGCGCGCAATGCCGCGCCGTCGTCGGGCTCGGCAACGCCAAGGACGACGGCGTGGCAGTCGGGCCAGCACATGGTCGGCGTCTGGTATTCAGCGACGCTGAGGATGCGAGCGCCCACCAGGCGGCGATGGAATGCGTGCCGCGACGGCCGCTTCGAGGCGCTGGCGCTGTCGCCGCTCGCCAGCGGCCGGCTCGATCCGCCCGACATCGCGCTGTTCTACGCGACGCCCGGCGCGATGATCTATTTCATCAACGGGCTGCAATGGTCCGGCTACAAGCGCTTCGACTGGAGCGTGCGTCGGCGAGATCGGCCTGCGCCGATTCCTGGGGCCGCGCGCTCGAAGACGCGCGAGCCGAGCCTGTCGATCCCGTGCTTCGCCGAGCGCCGCTACGGCGGCGTGCTCGACGACGAGATGCTGATGGCGCTGCCGCCCGACTACCTGCCGAAGGCGATCGCCGGCATGGAGGCGCTGGCGAAGAACGGGCTTGCGCTATCCGTTCCCGCAATACGGCATCCAGCAGGACGTGCCGCGCCGGGATGGCGGTCAGCTATCCCGGCCGAGGCTGACCTATCGTCGTGAATCCGGGCGGATGAGCCCGACGAGTCCCGGCGCCGTACGCCGTCATCGAGGGGATCGGAGAAGACGGCGCTCAGTTTCCAGGTGCGCCGTCACGGCGTCGTGGGCGGCCCCGGCTGCTGATCAGCCACGGCAACGGCTTTGCGGTCGACGGCTATTTCCATTTCTGGAGCGGGACTCTCGACGCGTTCGATGTCGTCGTGTTCGACATGCGCAGCCACGGCCAAAATGCTGGACTGAACCCTCGCGCTAGCCCCGCAAATCGTAATTACGCGCATATGACCCGCGACCTCGATGCGATCTGCCGCGCCGTCGGCGGACGAATTCGGCCGCAAGCCGACGGCCGGCCTGTTCCATTCGATGTCGGCGCAATGCGCGATGTTGCAGGCGCTGGCGGGCAACAGCGAGCTTCGCGGCGTTGGTCTGTTCGACCCGCCGAACGTGCCGCGGCCCGGTCATGCGGTGCGGGTCAAGATGGCCGAATACGAACACAAGCTGTCGCGTGTGGAGCGCGCCACCGGCGGGACCATTTCGACGATCCGCCGGCGCTGGCGAATGAATACGCCAGCACCCGCTCGGGGCGGCGCTGGGCGGCAGGCACCGCCGAGCTGATGGCGCGGGCGGTATTGCAGCCGGACCCGGCGGGCGGCTGGGCGCTCGCCTGCCCGAAGGAGCTCGAAGCCTCGATGTATCTGCAAGGCATCCGGCTTCGGTCTGTGGCCGAAACGCCGGCAATTCGCGATGCCGCTCAAGCTGATCGGCGCGGACCCCGACACCCCCTACCCTGCCGCGACCGGCCTGTCGAACCGGGCATTGGCCGCCGAAGGCGGGTTCGACTATCGCCGCAATCCGCGGCACCAGCCATCTCTTGCAGCTCGAGGAGCCGGAAGCGTGCGCCGACGCCGCGCTCGAATTTCTGCGCGAGGAGGTCAGATTTCCTGCGATGACTCCTCTCCGCCCTTGGGGCGGAGAGGGTCTGGTGCAGACTAGCGGCTATCAGCGCGGAGCGGCGCAGCGATGTTGCCGCCGTCGACGGTGGCGATCGCGGCGGTGGTCTTGCGCGCCAGCGCCAGGTGCAGAAAGGCCTGCGCGACGTCCTCGGCGGTGACTTCGCGGCCGAGCAGATTGCCGCCCATGTAATCCGTCTCGCTGACGCCGCGCGCCTTGGCGCGCGTGCGCGATCATCTCCGTCGGTCAGCAGGCCGCCGCGGATGCGGTCGGCGTTGACCGCGTTGGCGCGGATGCCGTCGGCGCCGTAGTCGAGCGCGTATTGCCGCATCAGGAACAAGGTCGCCGCCTTCGGCAGCCCGTAGGGGCCGAAATCCGGCGCCGGGGTTCACCGCCTGCTTCGAGAGCGTTGAACAGCAGGCAGCCGCCGGTGCCTTGCGCCTGCATGATGCGCACCGCGTTCTGCGCGCACGCATTGATGGGCGAAGAAATTGAGCTCGAAGCTCTCGCGCAAGACCGCGTCGGCGACCTCGCCGATGCGGCCCTGCCAGGCGGCGCCGGCATTCGAGACGACGATGTCGACGCCGCCGAACCGCGCCGCGACGCGGTCGAAGGCGGCGCGCACCGCGTCGGGATCGGTGACGTCGCAGGCGACGGCCGAGCGCCGCCGAGCTTCTTGGCCGCCGCTTGGCGCATCGGCCTCGGTCGCGGTCGAGCAACGGCGATTTCGGCGCCGGCGTCGCCGAAGGCGCGCGCGGTCGCGAGCGCCGATCGTGCCGGCGCCGCCGGTGACCAGCGCGACCTGCCCGGCGAGCGGCTTCTCGACGGCGCTGCCGAGCTTGGCCTGTTCGAGCGACCAGTATTCCATCTCGAACAGCTCGGCCTCCGGCAGCGACTCGAACGTGCCGACCGCCTCGGCGTCGGTGACCGTCGCGACCCAGCTCTCGGCGATGTCGGCGGCGACCGCGGCGTCCTTGGCGCTGCGCCCGAGCCCGAACAGGCCGAGCCCCGGCACCAGGATCACGCGCGGCGTCGCATCGAGCTGCGTTTCTTGCAGCCGCTCGGACGCGCGCGTTGTGGCGCGCGAAATAGGCGTGGTAATCGGCGACGAAGCGCTCGACCGCGTCGCGCACCGTCGCCGGCGAACCGGTCGAGCCGGCCGCGCTCCGGCGGCGGCACGATCAGCGGGTAGTTCTTGGTGCGGATCGTGTGGTCCGGGGTGGCGACGCCGGCGAGGCCGTAGCGCGCCAACCTCGGCGCCGTCGACGAAATTGACGACCGCCGGCCCGCCGCGGAAATCGAGGACGAAGCGCTTGTAGAGCCCCGGCGTCGCCGGGATCGGGCAAGGCGCAGGCGCCGCGCAGGATCGGCGCGATCTCGGCCGACGTCGGCGATGGCGGCCGGCAGCGCGGCGGCGGCGAACACGTTGCTTGCGGCCGCGCGCGAGGCGCTCCTCGGCCAACGTGACGAGCGCGATCATCCGCTCGTAGGCCTCGCGCGCAGTGTCGCCAAAGCTGAAGATCGCCGTGCTTGAGCAGGATCAGCCCTTCGACCTCGGGTCGCGCCTCGAACATCTTCGGCCGCCTTCTTGGCGAGCAGGAAGCCCGGCATGATGTAGGGCACGATGCCGATCTGCGGCGCCGTAGAGATCGGCGCAGCGCTCGGCCGCGTCGGGCTGGTCGGCGAGGCTCAGCACCGCGGTCGCATGCGTGTGGTCGATGAATTTGTGCGGCAGGAAGGCGTGCAGCAGCGTCTCGACCGACGGGTTCGGCGCGCCGGGTCGAGCAGGTTGGCGCGCTGGATGCTGACCATGTCCTCGTCGGACAGCGCGTCGCGCGCGCGCAGTTTGCGCAGCGGCGCGAGGCGCACGGCCGGCAGGCCGGCCGGCTCGATATCGGCCGATGTCCCAGCCGCTGCCCTTGACGCACAACACCTCGGCCGGGTCGCCGACGAGGTCGGGCAGCACGGTCTTGACCGAGGTGTTGCCGCCGCCATGCAGCACGAGGCGCGGATCGCCGCCGAGCAGGCGCGAGGTATGAGACGCGCAGCGCGAGATCAGGCCCCGATGCCCCGCCGCGCCGTAACGCTCGACGATCGCCTTCGCGTCGGCCGTTCGACCACAGGCTCTTCATGGCTCAGCCCTTCACGCACCGCTTTGGCATCGAGCCCGACGCAATACCGCGTAGGATGGGTTGAGCGGAGCGAAACACATCCTTCCGGTCAAGAGCGATGACGGGTTACGCCTACTCAACCCACCCTACGAGATTGCGGCTGAACTGCTGGCGGGGCGGGCGGGTCGGCTGACGTCGGCCGGGTCGCCGACCACGCGAAGCTGAGGGCCGCCGGATCGAACATCTGTTTCGCGACGGCGCGGGCCTCGGTCAGCGTGACGCCGCCGATCAGCCCGGCGCGGCGGTCGAGATAGTCGATGCCGAGCTTGTCCTGTCTGCATCTGAACCAGGACCGCCGGCGATGTGGTAGCGTCGAGTCGAGGCCGAGCGGGAACAGCGCCGGTCAGATAGGTCTTGGCGTCTGCGGCAATCTCGGCCGCGGTCGGGCCGTCCTCGCGCATGCGCTGCCATTCCTCGCGGACCAGCGCGATCGACTCGCCGACCCGGCCGTTCTCGGTCGCGACGCTGCCGACGATCAGCCCGGCATGGCGGTACGGCACCAGCTGGGTCGAAACGCCATAGGCGAGACCGCGCTTCTCGCGGATCTCCTTCATCAGCCGGCCGCGAAACCCGCCGCCGCCGAGCGATATCGTTCAGGACATAGGCGGCGTACCAGGCGGGGTCGTCGCGCTTCGGCCCGGTCTGGCCGAAGGTCACGACGCTTTGCGGCGGCACCGCGGCGCGGCTGACGACGAGGGCGCCGCGTCGACCGGCCTGCGCCTCGGCGAGTGCCGGCACTCGGTCGGCACCGCAGCGGCAGAGCCGCCGAACACCCGGTCGATCAGCGGCCGCCATTGAACCGCTGCGCGATGTCGCCGACCGACGCCGATCGACCAGCCCTGGCGCGATGAAGCGATCGGCGCGCGAAGCGAACGGCGAGATCGTCGCGGGTGATCGCCGGCGACGCTGGCCTCGGTGCCGTGCGGTGTCGCTGCCATAGGGGTGCTCCTCGAAGGCGTCGCGCATCCACAGCCGGCCGGCCAGCGAGCGCGGGGTTGTGCGCCTGGCGCGCCAGGCCGCCAGCGTCTCGGCGCGGATGCGCTCGATCGGCGTCGGACGCGAAGCGCGGCTCGGCGAGCGCCAGGCGCAACAGATTCGGCGGTCTCCGGACCAGGTTGCTGCGTCAGCGCTCGCAGGCTGCCGTCGAACTCGTCCGTGGCCGCGGCTAAACCACAGCTCGCCCGGCGAGATCGTCGAGCCGGCCGATGATAGGCGACGGCTGTCGTAGGGCCCCGCCCCTTCGTCGAGCAGTCGAGGCGGCCATCGAGGCGGTGCCGTCCTTGCCTGGCGGGATCGAGCGCGGCGCCGCCGGAAGCGCGAAGGCGGACCGTACGACCGGGACCGAATGGTCCTCGACAGCCAGGCCTCGACGCGCTCGCCCCGGTCACCGGCTGCGATCTGCATCGCCGCGGCAGCCGCCCCACGCAGCGAGCCAAGCGATGCGGCCAACACGGCCGCATTCGCGCGCCAATGACCGTGAACGCCCCCGCCCACCGGGCGGTTCGTCAGGGCGAAGGCCGACCCGGATACCGTCGCCCAGCCCTCGCTGACGCGGTCCCCTCGAGGGCGGGAGCTTCCCGTGCATTCTCGAGGCGGTTTCATGAGGTGCGCTCCGGCAACAGGATGCCGGTCGCGGAATTGCGCTCGACCAGAACGGCGCGCGCGGCGCTGCCTGGATCTCAGCCGGCGGTCACCGCGCCGATCCGATCGCCGGCCAGGCGGCGACATCGTCGAGGCTGCGCCCGATCGCCAGCGCCGCGCCGATGATGTTGGCCGGACCCGACAGGCTGTCCTGCGCATAGATCGCGGCGCGCCTGCATGCGCTGCATGGCGCGCGCGCACCTCGCCGGGCTCGACGCCCTGTTCGAGCAGCGCGATGCAGCTCTGCGTCGATCGCCGGCTTCGAGATCGGCGACTGCAATGCCCGGTTTCGGCGTCGCGTAACACGCCGAACTCGGCAAGGCCGATCGCCGATCGGCGAATATCGGCGCCGCACCGTCAAGCGCCAGACCCCGTGTCGAGCACGAGGGCCTGGTAGCAGCCGCCGAGCCGGCGCTGCCGCCGAGGATCTCGGCCAGGACCTGCAGCAGGCATAGAGCGTGCTGCGTCGCGCCGGCGCGGTAGCTCGGCGCCAGGTAGACGCCGCCGCCAGCTCGGCTGCGCGACGCGCGCGCTCTTCATCTCGAGGCGGATCGCGGCGTGGTGCGGCGGCTCGTCGAGCCGGGCCGCGGCGGCAGCGGGCGGGCCGGCGAGCGGGCCGAAATGGCGTCTCGGCCAAGCGCGGCGCACCTCGGCGGCGTCGGCATCGCCGGCGACGATCAGGATCGCGTTGTTGGGCGCGTACCATTCGCGATAGAAGGCGAGCGCGTCAGCGGTGCCGAGCCGCCGGATCTCGTATTCCCAGCCGATCGTCGGGATTGCGGTAGGAGGCGTTGAGGAACAGCGCCGCCGTCAGCTGCTCGCCGCAACAGGCGCTCGGGCTCGTTGTCGATGCGCATCCGGCGCTCTTCGAGGATGACGTCGCGCTCCGGGCAGCACGACCGGCGTCGTCGAGCACCAGGCCGGTCATCCGGTCGGCTTCGAGCCGCATGACCAGGTCGAGCCGGTCGCTGCGCGACGGTCTCGTGAAGTAGACCGTGTAATCCTCGGTGGTGAAGGCGTTGTCGCGGCCGCCGTTCTGCGCGATCAGCGCGCTGAAGGTCGCCCGGCGGGTTGGCGCTGGTGCCCTTGAACATCAGGTGCTCGAGAAATGCGCGATGCCCGATTTGCCGCGCGGGTCGTCGGCGGCGCCGGTCTTGTACCAGACCATCTGGGTGACCGCCGGGACCCGGTGGTTCGGCAGCACGACGACCTGCAGCCCGTTGGCCAGGGTGAAGCTCTCGGCGCCGAAACGCTGCGCCATGCCGGCCAGGCGAGCGCCGACTAGCCAGGGCGCCAGCAGCTGCGCACGCACAGCACAAACAGCATCCCGAGGCGCGAATGTGCCATGTCCACGACTGCACGAGGTCAAGCGGCATTGCACCGGCCCATGAGCTCGGTCAATAGACACCCTTCAGGGTCGTCGTTTCGCGCTTCTCGACCGCCGGCGCCGCTCTGGTCGCCGCCGTAGCCGAGCAGCTTGTTCGACAGGCTGCGGTCGCCAACCTGCTGGCTGGGATCAGGCCGCATGCGCCGCGGCGCAGCCCGCCCTCGGGGACTACGCAGGCCGGCCGACGCCTGCTTGCCCGGCTCGCCCGGCCCGGCCGTGTCGATCACCTTGCGCGCCTGCTCGGCGGCGGTGACCTCCTGCGGGCGCGCGGCGCCCGGCGCTGCGGCGGGCGCAGGTCGAAATCGGGCGGGATCGTCAGCGGCGCCCGCGACTCGACCGGCGAACTCGTCCGGCCCGGTCCGGTCGATGCCGACCGTCTGCCGCAAATCGCTGCAGCCCGACAGCACGCAGACGCTGAACAAGAGCGAAGCAACCGCAAGTAGAGGAAGGCCGTGCCCGTCCAACAGCGGCCGATCATCGACCGATCATGGCGAAAGATCTTCCCTCCCCTTTGCTTGCGGCGCATCGCGCCGCAACAGCAGGCCATCGAGCAACATTGCCGCCACCCCGAGGCAAATGGCGCTGTCAGCGAGATTGAACGCCGGCCAATACCATGCGCCGGCATGAAAATAAAGAAAATCGACGACCGCGCCGAAGCGCAGCCGATCGATCGACATTGCCGATCGCGCCGCCGATGATCAGGCCGATCGCGACGGCGCAGAAAGGTCGTGCGACCCGGCACAGCCAGACGACCAGCACGACGACGATGACCGCGGCGAGCACCGAGAAAACCAGCGAATCGAGCGCCGGCTCGCCGGGCTGTTGAACAGGCCGAAGCTGACGCCGCGATTGCAGGTCAGGACGAGGTCGAAGAACGGCGGTCACCGATCGTCGATGCGCTGGCGCAGCCGGCCTCGCCGAAATAGCCGAGCACCGCCATCTTGCTCAGCCTGGTCGAGCACCGCGGCGACAAGGCCGCCGACGGCGAGCCCGCGGCCGAGCATCAACCCGCGCGGCTGAGCGGCAGCCGGCGGCCGACGCCGCGGTCGATGACACTCGGCGCAGCGGCGGCACAGATCGTCGTGACCCGGCACATGGCCGACTTCCGGCAGCACCCGCCAGCAGCGCTCGCAGCGCGTCGCCTGGCGCCGGCGACACGACGCACCCCGATATCCGGCGACATCCGGCAAGGGTGAACGCGTCCGCCGGCAGCGGCGCCGGCCTGCACCGTACCGGCCGAGGTGATGCACAGCTCGGCGAGATCGACGTCGCGCAAGCAGATGGCGACGAGCCGCTCGGGCACGAACAATCTCGACCGCCGCCTGCAGGCTCGACCCGATGCGCTTTTGCGGCGCGCTCGACTTCGAGCGCGCCGGTCACGACGCCGGCGCAGATCGCGCAGCTCTGGCCCAGCGCTCGCCGAGCGCCGGGTCGCGCCAGGCGCCCGGCACCTCGGCGAACAGTTCGAGATGGACGCTGCGCTCCGGTCGTCGTCGCCGTGCCGGGCGAGCCAGGCCTCCTCGGCGGTGAAGCAGAGGATCGGCGCGAGCCAGCGGACCAGGCAGTCGAAGGCAGCGGTCGAGCACCGTGCGCGCCGCGCGGCGCCGTGCAGGTCGTCGAGCGCCGTCGCAATAGAGCCGGTCCTTGCGGATGTCGAAATAGAAGGCGCTGAGAGATCGACCGCGCAGAAATTGTGCAGCGCCGTGAACATGCCGTGGAAATCGTACGCGTCGATCGACCGGCCGGACGAGTTGGTCGAGCTCGGCCAGGCGGTGCAGCACCCAGCGCTCCAGCTCCGGCATCGTCTTCGGCGCGACCGCTTCTTCCGGCGTCGAGAAGCCGGTCGAGCGCGCCCAGCAGGTAGCGCAGCGTGTTGCGCAGGCGGCGGTAGGCGTCGCTCGTGATGCTTCAGGATCTCGGGGCCGATGCGCAGATCCTCGGCGTAATCCGAGGCGACGACCCACAGCCGCAGGATGTCGGCGCCGCTCTGCCGCATGACGTCCTGCGGCGCGATCGACGTTGCCGAGCGATTTCGACATCTTGCGCCCGTCCTCGTCGAGCACGAAGCCGTGCGTCAGCACCGCTTCGTAGGGGGCGCGGCCGCGCGTGCCGCAGGCCTCGAGCAGCGAGGATTGAAACCAGCCGCGATGCTGGTCGGAGCCTTCGAGATAGAGCGAGGCCGGCCATTTGAGCTCGGGCCGCTGCTCGAGCACAAAGGCGTGCGTCGAGCCCGAATCGAACCACACCTCGATGATGTCGGTGACCTTGTCCCACTCGCGCCGGGTCGTAGTGCGTTGCCGAGGAAGCGGCGCGGCGTCGGTCGTGATACCAGACATCGGCGCCCTCGCGCTCGACCGCGGCGGCGACGCGCTCGACGACCGCCGGCGTCGCGCAGCGGCTCGCCGGTCTTGCGGTTGACGAACACCGGGATCGGCACGCCCCAGGCGCGCTGGCGCGAGACGCACCAATCCGGCCGGCTCTCGACCATCGCGTCGATGCGGTTGCTGGCCTTGCGGCGGGATCCAGCGCGTCTCCGTCGATCGCCGCCAGCGCCTTCTGCCGCAGGCCGTTCGCCTCCATCGCTGATGAACCATTGCGGCGTGTTGCGGAAGATCAGCGGCGCCTTCGAGCGCCAGGAATGCGGGTAGGAGTGGACCAGCGTGCCGCGCGCCAGGAGGCCGCCGGCGGCCTCGACCGCGGCGATCACCGCCTCGTTCGGCATCGCCCGGCTTGCCGTCCGGGCGATAGACCGCACGGCCGGCGAAGAGCGGCACGCTCGGGCAGATAGACCCCGTCCGGCCCGACCGTGTCGGGCACCGGCAAGCCGTTCGCCTGGCCGAGCTCCCAGTCGTCGGCGCCGTGCCCGGGCGCGATGTGGACGAGCCCGGTGCCCTGGTATCGGCCGTCGACAAAATCGGCGGCAAGCAGCGGCACCGTCGAAATCGTAGCCCTGGCCGCTGCAGCGGGTGGCGCGCGACCGTGCCGGCGAGCGCCGTCGCCGGGAAACGCTGCCTCGACCGTATGGGCCTCGATGCCCGGCGCGCTTGGCGACCTCCTCGATCAGCGGCACGGCGACGAGCAGCCGTCTCGCCGGCGCGGGCCCGGCTCTTCTCGCCGACGGCGTCGACCCGCATGCACCGCGTATTCGAGCTCGGCGCTGTAGGCGATCGCGCGGTTGCCCGGCAGGGTCCAGGGCGTCGTCGTCCAGATCACCGCCGCCGCGCCCGGCGAGCGCCGGCTGGCTCGGCTGTGCACGACCGGAAAGCGCACCCAGACCGTGTTCGAGCGGTGGTCGTGATACTCGACCTCGGCCTCGGCGAGCGCGGTCTGCTCGACGACCGACCACAAGCACCGGCTTGGCGCCCTTGTAGAGCCCGCCATTGACCAGGAACTTGCCGATCTCGCGGACGATCTGCGCCTCGGCGTCGAAGCTCATCGTCAGTATACGGGTTGTCCCAGTCGCCGATCACGCCGAGCCGCTGGAACTGCTCTTCTGCACCTCGACCCAATGGGCGGCGAAGTCGCGGCATTCCTGGCGGAACTGCGCGATCGGCACGCTGTCCTTCGACTGCTTCTTGGCGCGGTATTTCTCCTCGACGATCCACTCGATCGGCAGGCCGTGGCAGTCCCAGCCCGGCACATAGGGCGCGTCCTTGCCGAGCATCTGCTGCGCCCGGTTGACGACGTCCTTCAGGATCTTGTTCAGCGCGTGGCCGAGATGCAGGTCGCCATTGGCGTAGGGCGGGCCGTCATGCAGCACGAATTTCTCGCGCCCCCGCGACGCCTCGCGCAGCCTGTGGTAGAGGTCCATCTCCTGCCAGCGCGCGACGAGCTTCGGCTCGAGCATCGGCAGGCCGCCGCGCATCGGGAAGTCGGTCTTGGGCAGAAAAACGGTCGGACGGTAATCCGTCGGCATGGTCAGCCCCGGAATGAATGCAGATGCGAATAAGCGAAGCGCCCCGATCCTCAGCCGAGGATCGGGCCGGTAATTCGCAGCATCCACCCGCGGCCCGCCAGTCATGATGCAGATATAGCAGCGCGAGAGGCAAATTCGAGGGTGTCGTACCCTGAGCGGCAGGGGATTGCTTCGCTTTGCTCCAATGGCGGCAAGGGGCTGTCATTCCGGAAACGAAAGCAATCCGCGCCATTCCTCGGTGCAGCAGCCAGATTTGCCCAACCGTCTCGGGCGCGGCGTGTCCAGCTCGGGACATTACAGTCCATATCGCATCGTCCGTAGGACCACGCGCCGGCTCTGGCCCATGCCGGCAAGAGCCGGCGCTCCGTCAGGAGGCCCCGTCGCCGCCAGGATCCCGCGGGCTTTGCGGCGTCGGCGGCGATCTGCGCCTTCAGGGCGTCGAGCCCGGCGAATTTGCGCTCCGGGCGGATGAACTCGACCAGCGACGACGCGCAGATGGCGGCCGTAGAGATCGGCGTCGGTGTCGAAGAGATGCGCTTCGAGGCGCGGCTCCGGGCCGCCGACCGTCGGGCGCAGCCCGAGATTGGCGACGCCGTCGATCGTGCGGCCGGCGAGCGGCGTCGTCGGGGCCGTCGCCGCTGACGCGCACCGCATAGACCCCGAACGCCGGGCGCAGATATTCGCCGAGACCGAGATTGGCGGTCGGAAAGCCGATCGTGCGGCCCGCGCCGGTCGCCGACCGTGACGCGCCCGTCGATCTCCCAGAAGCGGCCGAGCTGAGTGCGGCCGCCTCGCGCGGCTTGCCGGCTCTCAGCAACTCGCGGATATGGGTCGAGGAATAGACCGCCGCATCGGCGCCGCGGACCGGCTCGACGCACGGTGACGCCGAAGCCGTGCTCGGCGCCGGCGGCGCGCAGCATCTCGGGCGTGCCGCGGCGGCGGTTGCCAAAGGTGCAGTCATGCCCGACGACGATGTGGCCGGCGCCGATCGCGCCGACGCATGCACCTCCGTCGACAAACGATCTCGGCGCTCTTGCTGGCGAAGCGCGAGGTCGAAATGCTGGACGAACAACAGACTCGACCCCGAGCCGCGCCGATCTCGCGCTCCTTGACGCGGAACGGGGTCAGCCGGAACGGCTCGCCCGCCAGGCATGAAGACGCTGCGCGGATGCGGCTCGAAGGTCAGCACGGCCGCGGCAGCGCCGGCGGCGCGGGCGCGGTCGCGCGCCTCGCCGATCAGCGCCGCATGGCCCGCGATGCAGCCCGTCGAAATTGCCCATCGCCAGCACCGCGCCGCGCGGGTGGCTCGATCCGGAACCGGGATGTCGGATGATGCGGAGCACGGCTGAATTTACGGCTGAAAGTTCGCGAGACTGTTGGCCGCGAAAGCTAGCCGGGCCGCGCGAAGATAGCCTCGGTGCCGCGGCCGCAGCGATCAGCGGCGCCATGGCGCGCGGAGAATACACGGCGGAAGACCCGAGTGGAGGACATGGCGGCGCCGTTGCGCGAGGCCTGGTACTACGCGGCGCCGGGCCGGCAGGTCGCGGCGCGGCCAAGCATGCTCGCCCGCACGATGCTCGGCGAGACCGGTGCTGCTCAGGCGCGACACGCGGCGGGCGCCGTCTTCCGCGCTGCGCGACATCTGCCCGCATCGCGGCATGCCGCTCTCCCGGTCGGCGATTTCGACGGCAGCGAGATCGAATGCTGCTATCACGGCTGGCGCTTCGCGCCGGACGGGCGCTGCACCGCGATCCCTCGCTGGTCGAGGGCCAGGCGTTCGACCTCGCGACCGTGTCGCGTCGCGCGCTATCCGGCGCGCGAGGTGCAGGGGCAACATCTGGGTCTATTTCGGCGAGCGATCCCGGCGCGGAGCGCCCGGATATCCGGCGCCGACATCCGATGCTGGAGGGCTTTGCCAGAATCGGCCGCGCCGCGATCTCGTCGAGACGCATGCATTTCGGCGGCGGCGATCGATCATGCCGTGGTCGGGCTGATGGACCCGGCGCACGGCCCCTTCGTCCACCGCGCCTGGTGGTGGCGGTCGCGGCACTCGGTGCATGAGAAGGCGAAGGCGTTCGAGCCCTCGCCCTGGGGCTTCACGATGAGCCGGCACGCGCCGTCGAGCAACTCGCGCGCCTACCGGCTGCTCGGCGGGGCGCCCGAGACCGAGATCGTCTTCCGCCTGCCGAGCGTGCGGATCGAGCAGATCCGCACCGGCGCGCTACGCGGTCGCCAATCTGACGGCGCTGACCCCGATCGACGACGCGACACGACCGAGGTCAACCACTGCGTCTACTGGAATGCGCCGTGGCTCTCCGCGATGAAGCCGCTGTTGCGGCCCTATGTGCGCGCTTTCCTGCGGCAGGACCGCGACATCATGGAGATGCCAGCAGCAGGGGCTGCGCTACGGATCCGGTGCTGGCGCTGATCGACGACGCCGACACGCAGGCGCGCTGGTATTACCGGCTGAAGCAGAATACCGCCACGCCCGCGCCGAGCGCGACCGTTCGACAACCCGGTCAGGCCGCGCACCCTGCGCTGGCACAACTGAGCAATCATAAGATCAGTACTGATGAACGGAATGCAGTTTTCCTTTATGAAATCCGTTGCTCGCATCGTCGCAATTTACTTGTGCGTCCATTGCAGCCGCAAGCAGGTATGGCCTTGTCGAGAAAAAAATCTCACACTTCAATCACGATCTTCTGAACTGGTGGTCCGTATAGGGATATTCATAGAGATGCCGCACCGATCCGCTACTGGATACAAATCGGCATCAGATAACTATCTTAGTTTTGCATGCCTCTTTGTCGCGTTATTTGGCTGGTGGCAACCAGAAACACCTGAGCATCCGCTGATGCCGTTCTGCAGCCTCCTATTCCGCTGCTATGGGTGGACAAGGTACATCAGGCGCGCCGGACCCTAGCACGCCGATTTATGAGTACCCACGGCCTAGCCTGCCTTATTCACGACGGAGACGGAAATGGGGTGGCGGAAGTAGCATAAGCATTTGATCCAGCGTAGGATTCGGTTGCTGAAGCCAACCCTTTGCCGGATCGAAGCGCGCCACGCCCGCCATGACCGACGATAATCTTCTGCCGTTCTGCTTTCCAGCCGTCCGCCGCAAGAAGATCGCCGCCGCCTTTGACGGCGGGCGGATCAGTTCTGATGGCGGGGTCATGCTGCTCGCCCAAGCCGATCGTCGGCTCGGCATCGCCGAGCGGCTCGCTCGGTGATCCCGGATGGCCGCGATCCGGATCGGGTCACCCATCTGCTGCCCGATATCCTGCGCGCCCGCATCTTCGCCATCGCCTGCGGCTACGAAGACGCCGACGACCTCGATCGGCTGCGCTTCGATCCAGCGTTCAAGCTGGCCTGTGGCCGCTTGCCGGATAGCGGCGGGACCTGTGCTCGCAGCCGACCGTCTCGCGGTGGGAGAATGCGCCGAACCTGCGCGATCTGATCCGCCTGATGGGCGTGATGATCGATCTCTACTGCGCCAGCTACACAAACGCCGCCGGAGGCGAGTGACGCTCGACATCGACGACACCGTGGATGTTGTCCACGGCCACCAGCAGCTTTCTCTGTTCAACGCCCATTACGACGAGCGCTGCTTCCTGCCGATCCACGTCTACGACACGGCGACGAGCCGGCCGGTCGCCGTGCTGCTGCGCCCCGGCAAGACGCCCTCGGGCAGCGAGATCCGCGGTCACCTGCGCCGCCTGGTCCGTCGCCTCCGGCGGCACTGGCCGCAGACCCGGATCACGATCCGCGGCGACGGCCATTACGGCCGCCCGGAGGTCATGGAGTGGTGCGACAAGAACGCGGTCGACTTCATCTTCGGTCTGCCCGGCAACGCCGTGCTCGACCGGCTGGTCGATCAGACCGCCGACGACATTCGCACCCGCCGCGCGCTCGACCAGAAGCCCTGCCTGCGCGGCTTTGCCGAGGCGAGTTACCGGGCGAAATCGTGGAGCACCGATCGCCGCGCCTGCGCTCGGATCGAGGCCACCACCAAGGGCCTCGACATCCGCTTCGTCGTCACCAGCATCGAGATCGGCTCGGCCGAGCATATCTACCAGACGCTCTACTGCGCCCGAGGGCAGGCCGAGAACCTGATCAAATTGCACAAGGCGCAGCTTGCTTCCGACCGCACCAGCTGCCGCAGCCCGCTCGCCAACCAGATGCGGCTCATCCTGCACACCGCCGCCTACTGGCTCATGCTCACCGTCCGAGACGCCATTCCCCGGACACACGCGCTTGCCATCGCCGAGTTCAACACTATCCGCCTGCGTCTCTTGAAGCTTGGCGCACGCGTCATCGAGATGGTAGCGCGCATCCGGCTCGCCTTCGCCGCCGCCTGCCCAGACGCAACGCTGATCCGCCATATCGCGGCGGCGCTGATGCCGTCAGGGCCGTAAACGACAGGCGCAATCGCCCCGATAGCCGTCCCGAAAACTTCCAGCACGTACCCCAGAGGCTGGGCGGGATCGGGTTTAGCTGAATCGATGAGAGGGATTCCCAAGGGCGGGGATTTCTGATTCAAGATGCTGGCTGGGGTTGGGGGCCAGCATCGATGGCGAGACCCTATTCGAAGGATCTTCGGGAACGGGTTGTGGGTTCGGTGGCGGGCGGTCGCTCGTGCCGGGCAACGGCGGCGCTGTTCGGGGTTAGCGTGGCGAGCGTGGTGAAGTGGTCGCAGCGGTATCGTGCGACTGGTACAGCGGCGGCCAAGCCGATGGGTGGTCATCGGCAGCGGATTTTAAGGAGCGAACGGGACTGGCTTCTGGCGCGGATTGCCGAGAAGCCGGATCTCACCTTGCGGGCGGTGCTGGCTGAGCTGGCGACCCGCGGCATGGTGGTGAGTTACGGTGCGGTCTGGGCGTTCTTCGCGAGCGAGGGGATCACGTTCAAAAAAGCCTGCACGCCAGCGAGCAGGATCGCCCCGACGTCGCCCGGCGGCGGGCTCGGTGGAAGCAGCATCAGGGCCGGCTTGACCCGCGACGCCTGGTGTTCATCGACGAGACCTGGGCCAAGACCAACATGACCCGCCGGCACGGGCGCTGTGCCCGCGGCAGCCGTCTGATCGCCAAGGTGCCGCATGGGCGCTGGCGCACGCTGACCTTCCTGGCTGCCCTACGCTGCGACCGGATCGCCGCGCCCTGCGTCATCGACGGCCCGATCAACGGCACCAGCTTCCGAGCCTATGTCGAGCAGTTCCTGGTGCCCACGCTCGCCGCCGGCGACATCGTCATCATGGACAATCTCGGCAGCCACAAGGCCAAGCTGTCCGGCAGCTGATCCGGGCTGCCGGTGCCAAGCTGTTCTTCCTGCCGCGCTACTCACCCGATCTCAACCCGATCGAGCAGGCCTTCTCAAAACTCAAAACCCTGCTACGCAAAGCCGATGCCCGCAGCATCGAAGCCACATGGAAGCAGATCGGTGTACTCCTCGACCGCTTCACCGCCGAGGAATGCGCCAACTACCTCGTCAATGCCGGCTATGCTTCCGCTTAAAATGATCGCGCTCTAGACCCAGCGGCGAAATAGACGCAGCGCGCGACTTCGCCCGCAATCAACTCACGCCGATCCGACGCTCCCTCATTGACGGCGTCACGAATAGGATGGGCTAGCCTCCGCGGCGGTTTCGCGGATTTTCGCGGGCGGCGCCTCCGATTTCGATCTCCTCGGGCGGCGGCTCCGGGGCCGCGCGTGCCACCATCGCATAGGGCGCGATGACGCCGACAATGCCCTCGCGGAAGGTCAGGACGCAGATCACGAAGAGATGCCCTCGATGATCGTGACCCAGGAGCCGGCCTGCGCCAGGTAGTTCTCCATCGTCGTCAGGAAGAAGGCGCCGACCGACCGGTCCGAGGATCGTGCCGATGCCGCCGACCAAGGTCATCAGCACCGACCTCGCCCGACATCGTCCAGTTGGACATCGGTCAGCGAGGCGAACTGGAAGACCAGCGCCTTGGTCGAGCCGGCCAGCCCGGCCAACGCCGGCCGACAGGATGAAGGCGAGCAGCTTGTAATGGTCGGTGCGGTAGCCGAGCGAGACACGGCGCGCGGCTCGTTCTCGCGGATCGCCTTCAGCACCTGGCCGAACGGCGAGTTGATCGTCCGCACGATGACGCGCAAAGCCGAACAGGAACACCGCCAGCACGAAATAATACATCGTCAGCGGCTGGTTCAGATCGAGCGACGCCGAACAGCGTGCCCGCGCGGCACCGCCTGGATGCCGTCCTCGCCGCCGGTAAACTGCGCCTGCAGGCAGAAGAAGAAGACCATCTGCGCCAAGGCCAGCGTGATCATCGCGAAATAGATGCCCTGGCGGCGGATCGCCAGACAGCCGAACGACTATGCCGAGCAGCGCCGCTGCGGCGGCGCCGGCGAGGATGCCGAGCTCGGGCGGCAAGCCCCACACCTTGACGGCGTGCGCGGTGACGTAGGCGGCGCTGCCGAAGAACGCCGCATGGCCGAACGACAGCAGCCCGACATAGCCGATCAGCAGGTTGAAGGCGCAGGCGAACAGCGCAAAGCACAGCGCCTCCATCAGGAACACCGGGTAGAGGAAGAACGGCGCGGCGATCGCAGCGCGATCAATCCGACAGGACCACAGCCATACCGGCTCGGTTGGCCATGTGCTGACTTCGGCCTGACCTCAGCGCGGCCCGCCCGAACAGGCCGGCCGGGCTTGACCAGCAGCACCAGCGCCATGATCACGAAGATCACGGTGCTCGACGCCTCGGGGTAGAACACCTTGGTCAGGCCCTCGATCAGCCCGAGCGCGAAGCCGCTGACGATCGCGCCGAGGATCGAGCCCATGCCGCCGATCACCGACGACCGCGAACACCGACGATGATGATGTTCGCGCCCATCAGCGGGCTGACCTGGTAGATCGGCGCCGCCATGACGCCGGCGAGCGCCGCCAAGCGCCGACGCCGGCGCCGTAGGTCAGCGTGATCATGCGCGGCACGTTGATGCCGAAGGCCTGCACCAGCATCGGGTTCTCGGTCGCGGCGCGCAGATAGGCGCCGAGCCGGGTGCGCTCGATCGACGAACCAGGTGCGCGAGGCACACGACGAGCGAGGCGACGATCACCCAGGCGCGGTAGTTCGGCAGGAACATGAAGCCGAGATTGCGCGCCGCCCTGCAGCTCGCGGCGGGATCGCATAGGGCTGGCCCGAGGAGCCGAATTAGCTGCCGGAACACGCCTTCGATGATCAGCGCCAGACCGAAGGTCAGCAGCAGGCCGTAGAGGTGGTCGAGACCTGTAGATGCGGCGCAGCGACAGCCGCTCGATCACAATGCCGGCGACGCCGACGATGATCGGCGCGATGATCAGCGCCGGCCAATAGCCGATGCCCGAACGCAGTTCAGCAGAAACCAGGCGCAGAACGCGCCCAGCATGTACTGGGCACCGTGCGCGAAGTTGATGATGTTGAGGAGGCCGAAGATCACGGCGAGGCCGAGGCTCAGCATCGCGTAGAACGAGCCGTTGATCAGCCCGACGGTGAAGCTGCGCGAGAACAGTGCCGGCGCCGGCGGCGCAGCCAGTCGAACATCACTCGTGACTTAAGCCCTCTCCCGCACTGCGGCGACGAGCCGCGACGGCGCGGGCGGGTGCGGCCTGTTCCTCTGCCCGCACCATCGCGGGCTGGCGCGCCTCGAGGGCACCAACCCCGCAAGTGCGGGTGAGGGTTATGGGCGGCCAGCGCTTCACCCCTTCACCAGCGGGCATTCGTTGCCGCCGGGGCGCGCTTGGAAGGCCTGCTCGCCGGGGATCGTGCTGATCTGCTTGTAGTAGTCCCACGGCCCCTTCGACTCCTGACGGCTTCTTGACCTCGAACAGATACATGTCGCGGATCGAGCGTGCCGTCCTCGCGGATCTTGCCGTTCTTGGTCATGAAGTCGTTGACCGGGGTCTCCTTCATCTGTCTTGACGACGGTCGGGCCGTCGTCGCTGCCGGTCGCCTTGACCGCGTTCAGGTAATGCGTGATCGCGCCGTAGACGCCGGCCTGCACCATCGATCGGCTTGCTGGTTCATCTTGTCGAAGAAGCGCTTCGACCAGGCGCGCGTCTCGTCGTTCTGGTCCCAGTAGAACGCCTCGGTCAGCTGCAGACCCGTGCGCGGTCTGCAGACCGAGGCTGTGGATGTCGGTAATGAAGACGAGCAGCCCGGCGAGCTTCTGGCCGCCCTCGACGATGCCGAACTCGGCCGCCTGCTTGATCGAGTTGATCGTGTCGCCGCCGGCATTGGCGAGGCCGATGATCTTGCGCCTTGGAGGCCTGCGCCTGCAGCAGGAAGGAGGAGAAATCGGCGCTGTTGAGCGGCACCTTGACCGCGCCGAGCACCTTGCCGCCGTTCGCCGTCGACGACCGCTGCGGTGTCGCGTTCGAGCGCATGGCCGAAGGCGTAATCGGCGGTGATGAAGAACCAGGTGTCGCCGCCGGCCTTGACGACGGCGCTGCCGGTGCCGTTGGCCAGCGCCGACGGTGTCGTAGGTCCAATGGACCGAGGTCGGCGACGCAGGCCTTGCCGGTCAGGTCGGACGACGCCGCGCCGGAGATCAGGAACACCTTGTTCTTGTTGCGCGCGACCTCCTGCACCGCGAGCGCGACGCCTCGACGTCGGCACGTCGGCGATCGCGTCGACGCCGTCATTGTCGAACCATTGCGCGCGCGATCGCGGCGCCGACATCGGGCTTGTTCTGGTGGTCGGCGCTGATCAGCTCGATCTTCTTGCCGTTGACGGTGCCGCCGAAATCGGCGACCGCCATCCGCGCCGCCTCGACCGAGCCCGGGCCGCCGATATCGGCGTAGAGGCTCGACATGTCGGTCAGCACGCCGATCTTGACGACGTCGCTCGGAGATCTGGCGCCCAGCGCCGCGCCGATCAGGATCAGCGCCGCGGCACCATAAGCCTGCGAGCGAGCCGCGGCTCGCGCCCAATCGCATCGCGTCGCTCCCCTGATTCCGTCTCAGACGCCCAGAGATAGTCGTGCAGTTTGTGCGACGTTGCGCGCGAGATCGGCGTTGCGGATCATGTCGATCACGCGGCCGTGCTCGACGACGTAGTGGCGGTCGGCGATCGTCGCGGCGAAGTGGAAATTCTGCTCGACCAGCAGGATGGTGAAGCCCTGTCGCCTTGAGCGTGCGGATGACCTCGCCGATCTGCTGAACGATGACCGGCGCCAGGCCCTCGGTCGGCTCGTCGAGCAGCAGCAGGTTGGCGCCGGTGCGCAGGATGCGGCCGATCGCCAGCATCTGCTGCTCGCCGCCCGGACAGCTTGGTGCCCTGGCTGCGGCGGCGCTCCTGCAGGTTGGGAAAGATCGCGTAGATCTCGTCGACGCTCATGCCGCCCGGCCGCACCGTCGGGCGGCAGCATCAGGTTCTCCTCGACATCGAGGCTGGCGAAGATGCCGCGCTCCTCCGGGCAGTAGGCGATGCCGCAGCCGGGCGATCCGGTTCGGACGGCAGGCCGACCAGTTCGGCTGCCGTCGAAGCGCACCGAGCCGCGTGCGCCTGGCCGACGATGCCCATGATCGACTCGCAAGCGTCGTCGTCTTGCCGGCGCCGTTGCGGCCGAGCAGGGTCACCACCTCGCCTTCGCCGATCGCGAAAGCCCACGCCGTGCAGGATGTGCGACTCTGCCGTACCAGGCGTGCAGACCGTCGCACTTCGCAGCAGATGCGCGGCCGCGGCACGGCCGTCGTCAGGCATGGCCGGTCCCCAGATAGGCTTCGACGACCTCGGGATTGCTTCGACACCGTCGCGTAATCGCCCTCGGCCAGGATCGCGGCCGCGGGTCAGCACCGTGATGGTGTGCGACAGATCGGCGACGACCGACAGATTGTGCTCGACCATCAGCACGGTGCGGTCGCGCGCGACGCGCTGCGGATCAGCGCCGAGATGCGGCCGATATCCTCCTGGCCGAGCCCGGCCATCGGCTCGTCGAGCAGCAGCATCTCCGGATCGAGCGCCAGCGTCGTGGCGATCTCGAGCGCGCGCTTGCGGCCATAGGGCAGCGTCGACCGCCAGTGCTGTCCTCGAAGCCGGTCGAGCCTGACCGCGTCGAGCAGTTCGATCGGCCCGGGCGTTCGAGCTCGCCCGAGCACGCGCTCCGACCGCCAGAAATGGAAGGAGTTGCCGAGCTTGCCGCTGCAGACGCGACGCCGGACATTCTCGCGCACGCTCAGATGCGGGAACACGGCGGAGATCTGGAACGAGCGCACCAGCCCGCGGCGGGCGATGTCGGCCGGCCGCGCGGCGGTGATGTCGCGGCCGCTGATAGATGATGTGCCCGGCGCTCGGGTCGAGGAACTTGGTCAGCAGGTTGAAGACGGTGGTCTTGCCGGCGCCGTTCGGGCCGATCAGCGCGTGGATCGGTGCCGCGCCGGACCTTGAGATCCGACCCCCTGGACCGCGGTGAAGCCGCGGAATTCCTTGGTCAGGCCGCGCGTCTCGAGGATCACGATCCGACAAACCAGGCTCGTCCCGTTACCGCCGGTGGCCAACGACTTGCTCTTGTTTTCAGAGCGGGCGCACAACCTAATGCCGGGCTGAGTGGGCTGACAAGCGGTTTGCGCCGCGACACATCTCTGGTCCGGCGAGGAGGCTCTCGTGACGGACCCGATCGACCGCGCGCCTTGGACGAGATCAATTTCGAGGCCCGACGGGCTCATGCCGGCGGTCGCGCAGCAACACGACACCGGCGAAGTCTGATGCTGGCCTGGATGAACCGGGAGGTCGGTGCGCATCGACGCTGGCCGAGGGACGGGCGTGCTACTGGTCGCGGTCGCGGCAGGCGCTGTGGCGCAAGGGCGAAACCTCGCGGGCAGGTGCAGCGCCTGCAAGAGCTGCGGCTGGATTGCGACGGCGACGCGGTGCTATTGCTGGTCGAGCAGGCAGGGCGTCGCCTGCCATACCGGCCGGCGCAGCTGGCTCTTCCACGCCTGGCGCGATGGGCAATGGGCGGTCATCGCTGGGCCGCCGGTCGCGCCGCCGGAGACAGCTCTACGCCCCGAGCCGCGGATTAGCCTCGATCGTCAGTAAGGCGGCGGGCAGGCGCGGGCCGCCGCCTGGGCCTGGGCGAGCAGGGCCGGCTCCAGCGGGCGGCCGGCAGCAGGCGGCATTGTATTCCTGGACCCTGCGCGCCGTGGCGGTCGGTGGCGGCGCCGAAGCCGCCGAACACCGGTCCCGGTCGATTGGCGGAACAGCGCGTCGCGCCGCTCGAGGAGCCTGGCGGAAGCGCGCGATGGCCTCCGGGACTGTTGACGTCCATGTGCGCGAGCGCTCGCCCTGCAAGCCTGGCTGTCGATCCGGCCGATCTCGCCCTGGATGCCGTCATAGGCCTGCCGCTTGGCGGTCAGATCCGCCGCCAAGAGCGTCGACGGCGAATCCGCAGGAGACGACGCGCAATCGGCTGCGGCTCTCGGTACCGGCACTCTGTGCCATTGCCGGAGAAGCCGATCAGCGCCGGCCAGCAAGGCCGGCGTCAGGATCGTCGCAGATAGCGATCCGCCGAGCGTGGCATCACCTCTCTCCTCTGCCGCGCTCGCCCCCGCGAGTACGTAAAGGTCGCGACATTATGATAAGGCAGGGCCGGCCGTTAAACCGCCGCCGTCAAGTCGCTTTGTCGCGGGCAACAAAAACCGAGCGGCGGGCTCCCGGAAATCCCAGGGCCGCCCGCCGGACGTTGGCTGCGACAGGCGCGCTAGGCGGACAGCGGCTTCTTGTCGGCTCTCGGTCTTGACCGTCTCGGCGGCGGCGTCGGCGGCCGCATCGGCGGCGCGCTGTCGCGACATCGCGGACGCTGCGTAGACCGTCTCCCGCCCGGCTTCTCTCGGCCTTGGTACTACCACAGCTGGTCGCGGGAGGCGGGCCGAACCACTCGTCCTCGGCCCGGGTCGCCGGCAGCAGTGCGGCGATCAACGCTCCGGCCATCAGGCCGATCGCGCCGACCAGCAACGGGCGACGCTCAGAAGGTGTCGGTCGACCTGATCGGCGATGCGGCCGGCGCTTTCGCTTTGGCGCGGTTCAGCACCGCTGCCATCGGATCGCGGACCGACTGAAGCACGCCCTGCGCCCTGATCGCTCATCTGGTGGACCCAGCCATGCAGGACATCCGGCGCCCGGCTGGTCGATCATCGGATTGCCGGTATGACCGAGCGAGCGGGCGATCAAGGCTATTGCCCGCGCCATTGTGCCGGCTGATGCCGATCCGCTGCGCGGCCGAGGTCGCCAGCTCGCCGGCGCGGTTGCCGATGTCGCTCGCCGGATCGGTCACGCGGCGCCGCGCCGCCTGGACCGGCTCATCACGGGCGATGCGGTCGACGGCGTTGGTGTTGTGTGGCGACCAGCCAGGCGGCGCCGATGCCGATCAGCGCGATCGGCACCGGGTTGGTGCGCACGACTGCGAGGCCGCGATGCAGCCCGCAATCTGCACCGAGTGTGTCCTTGGTCATGTTCAATCCCCATCGTCGATCAGGTAGGCGCGCCGCGAGTCTTGCGCTCGAGCGCCGCCAGGGTCAGAGTGAGCTCGCCCGCGGTGCGGGCGGTCCCTCGCTCCATGTCGTTCGTCTCGCAGCGTCGTCGGTCATCGCAACCGGCGTCTCGCAGCCGCTCTCCTGCGTCGTCTCGCGCAAGGACGCGAGGCGTTCGCCGCGCGGCGTCAGCGAGTCCGCGCCGAACCGGGGCTCTCGCCGATGTGGGCGAGAGCGCCGGCAGTTGCCAAGACGAGCAGCGCGACGATCAGCGCCGCGAGCCAGGCCGGCACCACCGTGGCGAGGCCCAGGACGGCCGCGGCGAGCAGCACCAGCCAGCCGCTGAACGCGATCCAGGGCGCGGCGCCGGGCGCGGTCGCCCCTTGCCCAGCTCCGGCTGAATTTTTCCGACAGTTCAGCCTTGAGCAAGCGCCATCTCCCGGCGGATCAGCGGGATCGTCTCGCTGGCCAGATCGGACGCCAGCGTAAGCTCGCTGGTCGACTCGGTCGGCTTGGGCCCGCGGCTCGAAGAGGTCGGCCGTGCCGGGATCGATCGGCCATCCAGCGTGTCTCGCGCGTAGCCGCCAGTTGCCGTGGGCGGCGCTGGCGCCGGGCTGCTTCGCCACCGCCGACCGCGCGCAGATCATGGCGGGCGCTGCCGACCGGCCGGGCCATAACAGCGGTCGGCGGGCGTCGCGCCGGCGGCGTCGCGCTCGGCGCCGAGGAGCGCAGCCGCCGAGGAGACCAGGAAGCGCCCGGCGAGGAAGCGCCGAGCGCCCACCGCCGCCGCCATGAAGGCGGCCGGCCATCGCCGCGCAAAGTCGTCGACGTCGTCGGCCATCATGTCCGAAGCGGGCGGGTGCGCAGCCGGCTCGGCGAATTGGACTGGATCTCGCCGGCGGCGTCGTCGGCGTGGCGCCCGATGCGCGGTCGAGCTGCGTCTGATCGAGAGACCGCGCCGACTGGCGCAGCGCGCCGCCGAGCGCGGCAATCTCGCCCGGCCGCGCGATTGCCGTTGCTCCTCGAGAAACGAGGTGGCGCCGTCCGCGCACGGCGCCGATCAACTCGGCGCCCACTTCCTTCGCCGTCCTCGACGACCCGGCCGCCATCGGCATTCGCCGTGCGGTGTTGCCGCACCGAGCGCCGGCCGCTCGCGATGTCTCGCGCGGGAAGCGAACCGGAGCCTGAAGTTGGTTGGCGTCGGCCATTTAGCTGTTCCTCCGACTGCCCCAAATCGGCAGTAAAATCGGTCGAAAATCTCTGCTCATGAGAACGGCTGCCGCGCCCTCGCGGTTCCCGGGAACGGGCGCCGCCCCGCTCCACGAATCTTGCTTTCGAGCGAGGCGGACAGGGTGTTCCCGGGCCAAAATCACATCAGGGCTTGCGGTAATTTCCGGATCCTCGGCCCGCTTGTGGTTTTGCCGACGGCCTCGGCGCGTATCCAGCAGGGTCTTTTCCGGGGTGTCGAGTGCATCGCTCGGCCTCGCGGCCTTCTCGTCGACCTTGCCGGACTCGACAAAGCGGCGTTGCGCCTCGTTATATTGCCGCCTGCGGTGCGGTTGCCCCCTCGCCTTCGTTTTGCGCTGTGCGCTGTTGCGGTTTTTTGTTTTCGGCCATGCCGTCCTCCTTGATTTCATCCTCTGTGCCAGCGAACGAGGCGCGGGCGCGGCGCCGTTGCGGACTGTCGCGCAAATTGACCGGTGGGGCGGGTGTGAAGTGCTCAGATTTTGGTCATGGCCGAACGCGCCTGCCGGTGACAGGCCTTGTCAACCATGCCTTTCGCTTCCGGTAGCCGAGGAGGATGCTATTTTCGCCCGGTTTATCCGCCAAGAGCATCGAGCGAAGGGCATTGATGGCCGAACAGCAAATACGCTTCGAGGACGGCGCCGCCTACGAGCGCATGATGGGGGCCTGAGCCGCACCACCGGCGGCGTTTTTCTCGACTGGCTGGCGCCGTCTCCCGGGCTGCGGTGGGTCGACATCGGATGCGGCAGCGGCGCTTTCAGCGAGCTCCTAGTGGAACGCTGTATGCCCACCGAAGTCCAGGGCGTCGACCCCTCGGAAGGGCAACTCGCCTTCGCGCAGACCCGGCCGGCGGCACGGCTGGCCCAGTTCCGTCAGGGCGACGCCGATGGCGCTGCCCTTCCGGAACGGCAGCTTCGATGCGGCCGTGATGGCTTTGGTGACTCTTCTTCGTTCCCGAACCCGCCAAAGGGGTTGCGGAGATGGTGCGGGTTGTCGCCCCGGGGGCATGGTCGCGACCTATGCCTGGGATGTCGAAGGCGGCGGACGTCCTACGCGAGCCGATCGACGCCGAAATGCGTGGGATGGGCCTCACCCTGCCGATGCCGCCGAGTTTCGAGGCGTCGCGAATGGAAGCCTTGCGGGAGCTGTGGACCGGCGCTGGCCTCGCGGCGATCGAGACGCGGAGATTACGGTGCAGCGGAGTTTCGCCGATTTCGACGATTTTTGGATGACCACCGTGACGTCCGCGAGCGTCGCTCCCGTGATGGCCGCGGCATGGCCGCCGGCGATGTGGCGAGGCTCAAAGAACGGGTGCGAGAGCGCCTGCCAGGCGGCCCTGCAGGCCGTATCACCTATGGCGCACGCGCCAATGCGATAAAGGGCCGTAAACCGGGCTGACCGAGCGGAATAGTCGGCGGCCGAACTACCGCGCCATCAGCACCGGGATCGGCGATTCCATGATGATGTGGCGCGTCGCGCCGCCGAAGATCATCTGGCGGATGCGGCTCTGCGTATAGGCGCCCTTCAGCATCAGATCGGCACCGGCCGCCATCGCCTCCTTCAGAAACGACTCGCCCTTGCGGCTTCTGCCGGCCATAGGCGGTGCGCAGGCTGACCGTCGATGCCGTGCCGCTCGAGCGTGCGCGCCAGCTCCTCGCCGGTCGGCCCGGGCTCCGGCATGTGCTGCGGGCCCGACGGCGACGATCACGACCTCGCTGCGCCTGCGCCAGAAACGGCATGCCGAGCGCGACCGTCAGCGCCGTCTCGGTGCTGCCGTTCCAGGCGACCGCGACGGTTTCGCCAAGAGCCTGCCGAGCCCGCTTTCGGCACCATCAGCACCGGCCGGCCGCTCTCGAACAGCGCGTCCTCGAGCGTCGCCTCGGCGATCGAGGCGAGCTTTTCCGGCTGCTCGACAACGATCAGATCGTAGACCCGCCCGCTCATGCCGACGACCGCGTTCTGGCGGCCGTCTTCCTCGCGCCAGGAGGCGCTCGGGCCGTTATGGCCGGGCGCCACCGGTCCCGATCGGCACGCCGTGCGTGTTCATGAACTCGCGGAACAGGCGCCGCGCCTGATCGCGCCGCTCATGGCCCCTCGCGCTCGAGCGTGCGATCGACCTCGGAGGAGATCGAAAACCCCATCTCGCCGCCGAACACGACGGCATATTCGGTGGTCAGGCTGTGCAGCCCGACGATGTGGCTGTTGAAGCGCTTCGCTGACCAGCAGCGCGGCTTCGAGGACCTGGCCCGCATTGCCGTCGCCCGATCACGGCCAGCAGATTCTTCATGGCCGCCTTCCCTGCGCTCGGCGCTGTCTCCGACATGGCGCGCCTTGCGGCGACTTTGCGCGATCGATAGCGTAATCCCGCCAGCTGTTGCGATAGCGGGCGCGGCTCGACGCCCGCACAAGCGCCCCGACTACACTCGCCGGCGCCTTCAGCCAGAGGCAGCGCGGCGGAATGCACCGTTCAGCACGCATTTTCCTGGCCATTTCGCTCGCGCTTTGCGCCGGAACGACCGGTATTCGGGCGGCTGCCGCCGAGACCGTCAATTTCGGGACGGACTGGAAGAGCCGAGGCCGAGCACGGCGGCTATCTATCAGGCGATCGCCACCGGCATCTACCGAGCGCCACGGGCTCGAGGTGAACGCTGCGGCCGGGCGGGCCGCAGGTGAACCACGCCCAGCTGCTGCGCCGCCGGCGTGCTCGACTTCAACATCGCGTCCGAATTCCTTCGTTCCGCTCAATTTCGCGCGCGAGAACATCCCGATGGTCGCGGTCGCGGCGATCTTCCAGAAGGACCCGTCGGTGCTGATCGCCCATCCCGGCCAGGGCAACGACAGCCTCGTCGCAGCACTCAAGGGCAAGCCGATCATGATCGGCTCCGACACGCGGGTCACCAGCCTGGCAGTTTCTGAAGCAGAAATTCGGCTACACCGACGACCAGATCCGGCCCTACACGTTCAGCGTCGCGCCGTTCCTCGCCGACCCGAAGGCGATCCAGCAGGGCTATGTGACGAGCGAGCCGTTCATGATCGAGAAGGAGGGCGTGAAGCCGGTCGTGCATGCTGCTGGCCGATGCCGGCTACAGCAGCTATGGCGCGCTGATCGAAACCTCGCAGAAGCTGGTCGCGCGACAAGCCCGATCTCGTGCAGCGCTTTGTCGATGCCAGCATCGAGGGCTGGTACAGCTATCTCAACGGCGACCCCACACCGGGCAACGCGCTGATCAAGCGCGACAATCCGGAGATGACCGATGCGCTGATCGCCTACGGCGTCGCACAAGATCAAGAAATACGGGGTGGTCGACAGCGGCGACGCCAAGACGCAACGGCATCGGCGCGATGAACGAGGCGCGCTGGCGCGATTTCTTCGACACCATGGCGAAGGCCGGGCTCTATCCCGCCGGACATGGATTTCCGCAGCGCCTTCACCCTGCAGTTCGTCAACAAGAAAGTCGGGATGCGGCCTGATCCGCGCGCAAGATGATTCGACGCGACCCACATCCCTCTCCCCGCATCGCGGAGAGGGTGCCGAGGCGAAGTGCCGAGAGGCGAGCGCTGGATTGCCGCCGTCGAGGACCCTCACCCGGCACAGGCGCTAGCGTCGGCGGCCCACGCTGCTCTCCCGATGCGGAGAGGGGCTGGACGCATAGCCGATCGTCGCGCTGCGCGGGTGGGCAAGCGGTTTGCCTCGGGGCTGGAAGCGCTCGGCGGGGTCGACCTTGCGGTCGCGCGCGGCGAGTTCCTCAGCCTCCTCGGGCCGTCCGGCTGCGGCAAGAGCACGCTGTTGCGCATCGTCGCCGGGCCTCAGCGAGCCGACCGGCGGCAGCTGCGAGCTACGTCTCGGCCGAGCCGGGCAAAGCCGATCCCCGCCGGCCGTATCGGCTTTGTGTTCCAGGACCCGACCCTGATGCCGTGGAGCACGGTCGCCGCCAATGTCGAGCTGCCGTTCCGCATCGCCGGGCGGGTGCGCTCGGCCGAGCGCGACCGGGTCGCCGCGGCGCTGCGCGCGCGTCGGGCTCGCCGGCTTCGAGCGGTCCTATCCGCACCAGCTGTCGGGCGGCATGCGGATGCGCGTGTCGATCGCCCGCGCGCTGGTCACCGGCCCCGAACTGCTGCTGCTCGACGAGCCGTTCGCCGCGCTCGACGAGATCACCCGCTTCGCGCTCAACGACGATCTGCTGCGGCTGTGGCAGACGCAGCGGCCGACCGATCCTGTTCGTGACCCACAGCGTCTTCGAGTCGGTCTACCTGTCGACCCGCATCGCGGTGATGAGCGCCGCGTCCCGGGCGGATCGTCGCCGATCTGCCGGTCGGCCTGCCGCAGCCGCGCGAGCGCGCAGTGCGGACCGACCCCGGCGTATGCCGCGATGTGCGAGACCGTCTCGGCGCGCGCTCGCCGCCATGGCGATGGCGCGGCCGTCCGCGCGATGACCGGACAGCGCGGCTCGGCGGCCTCCTCGCGCCGCTCGCTGGATCGGCGTCGCTGTTCCTCGCGCTGTGGGAGGCCGTCGTGCGGTGGCGCGGCATCCCGCCCTATATCCTGCCGGCGCCGAGCGCGATCGCGCAGAGCCTGTGGGTCGACGGGCCGAGCCTCCTCGGCTCGCTGCTGGTGACGCTTGCGCATCACCCTGGCGGCGCTCGCCGCCGCGGCGCTGATCGGCGGCGCGATCGCGCTGCTGTTCTCGCTCTCGCGCATCCTCGAGCTGAGCCTCTTCCCCTACGCCGTGATCCTGCAGGTGACGCCGATCGTCGCGATCGCGCCGCTTGATCATCATCTGGGTGCGCGAGCCGTTTCTGGCGCTCCTGGTCTGCGCCTGGATCGTCGCGTTCTTCCCGATCGTCTCGAACACCACGGTCGGGCTCAACAGCGCCGACCGCAACCTGCTGGCGCTGTTCCGGCTGTACGGCGCCTCGCCGGCGCAGACGCTGCTCTATCTGCGGCTGCCGACGCGCTGCCCTATTTCCTCGCCGGGCTGCAGGATCAGCGGCGGCCTCGCCCTGATCGGCGCGGTGGTCGCCGAGTTCGTCGCCGGCACCGGCGGCGCCGAGACCGGGCTCGCCTTCCGCATCCTCGAAGCCGGCTACCGCCTGGCGATCCCGCGCCTGTTCGCGGCGCTGTTCCTGCTGTCGCTGACCGGCATCGTGATCTACCTGGTGCTCGACTTCCTGTCGCGCCGGCTGTCTGCAGCCACTGGCACGAAAGCGCCATCGCCGAGGAGGAGGAATAGCGCGAAGCCGCTAGTAATTTCCCAGCGAGACAGTGAGACAACGAGATTGCCGTCGCGACGGCGACTCTCACCGTCCTCAGCTGTCTCGTGTGTAGCAATCTCCCGCATTGCGGCGATCGTCAGCCGCGGCCGACGAACGGCATCTTGGTCGCCATCACGGTCAGGAACTGGACGTTGGCTTCCGGCGTCACGGTCGCGCATGAGCACGACCGGCGCGGGCGACGTTCTCGACATCCATCGTCGGCTCGATCGATGACCTCGCCGTTGGGCTGCGGCACGCCGCGGGTCATCCGCTGGGTCATCTCGGTCAGCGCGTTGCCGACATCGATCTGGCCGCAGGAGATGTCGTATTTGCGGCCGTCGAGCGAGGTCGATTTGGTGAGGCCGGTGATCGCGTGCTTGGCCGTCGGTGTAGGCGATCGAGTTGCGGCCGCGGCACATGCGCCGAGATCGAGCCGTTGTTGATGATCCGGCCGCCCATCGGCTTCTGGTCCTTCATGATCCGGAAGGCCTGCTGGGTGCACAGGAAGGAGCCGTCGAGGATCGTAGTCGACGACGCCTTCCAGCGCGTCGAATGCGAGATCCTCGATCTGCGACGGCGGCGCCGAAGCCGGCATTGTTGAACAGCACGTCGAGCCGCCCGAAGGTCGCCTTGGTCTTGGCGAACAGCGCCTCGACCGAGGCCGGGATCGCCGACATCGGTCGGGACGCCCGAGCGCCTTGCCCTGCAGGCCCTCGATCTCGCCGACGACGGCCTGCAGCGGCTCCGGGCGGCGCCCGGCGACGACGACCGCAAAGCCCTCGCGGGCGAGCGCCAGCGCCGAGGCCCTGCCGATGCCGCTGCCGCCGCCGGTGACGAGGCGACTTTGCCGTTGGATGCCATGCTCGTTCCTGCCTGCGTGTTCCGGGTCCGCCATCAGGCGATCACCTCACGATATCAGGCTGCCGAGCCGGGAAAGCGAGTTTGGCGCAGCTCACCGTCATTCCGCGCCGCACAGCGGCGAGCTCCGGATCCACGTGCACACGCCTGAATTGGATCTGGGCTCGCCCCCGGGTCGCCCCGAATGACAGATGCAGTACAGGTTTCGCCGCTGATCAGGCCGCCGGCAGCATCCGCCGCGGGCAGCCTCTCGCGGCAGCGGTCACGCGTTACGCTGGTGCCCTTGCCGGGCGCGCTGTCGATTGTGATCCCGCCGCCGTGCAGCTCGACGATCGCCTTGCTCAACGGCAGCCCGAGGCCGGTCCTCAGTAGCGGCGCGCCAGCCGGTTGTCGATCTGGCCGAAGGCGGAGAGCGCGATCGGGATTTCTTCCGACGACATGCCGATGCCGTTATCGGACGACCTGCGATGACCGCGGCGCTCGTCCGATCGCCGCGGCGCTGACCGTGATCGTTCCGCCGGTGTCGGTGAATTTCGCCGCGTTCGACAGTAGGTTGCAGAACCACCTGCCGCAGCTTCGCCGGGTCGCCCTGACACCTCGATCGGGTCGGGCGGGCAACACCGCGTAGCAGGGTCAGTTTGGCGCGCGAGCACTGATCGCGCATCATCGTCGACCGACGCCTTGATGATCTCGCTGAGGTCGACGGTCGAACACGTCAAGGTCAGCTTGCCGGCCTCGCTTTTGCTCAGATCCAGGACGCTGCTGATGATGTCGAGCAGATGGCCGCCGCTCTGCCGGATGTCGTGCGCGTATTGCACATAGCTCGGGTTGGAGCTCGCCCAGTGACCTCGTTCGCCATGACGTCGGAGAATCCGATGATCGCGTTGAGCGGGTGCGCAGCTCGTGCGACATGCTGGCGAGGAAGGCGCTTTTCGCCTCGCTCGCCGCCTCCGCCTGACGCCGCGCCTCGGTCAGCCTCTCCTCTCGTTCCTTGACGTCGCTGAAATCGCTGATCACCAGGAAAAATCCGCCTTCCTGCAGCGGGCTGCGGCTGATGCGCAGCCAGCGCCCGTCGGCAAGGCGAAGCTCCCGTTCGGCCGATGGCGGCCGCCATCGGGCGCGTGGCGTCGGTTGCGGCGTCGGCACCACCGGCCGGCGGCCGGCGAGCTGTCTCCACCTGACGGAACGCGTCGGTGAAGCTCATGCCGGCTGGCGAGCTGCGGCGCCACGGTCGGGAAGAAATCGGCGAGCCGGCGAATTGGCGATGACGATGCGGTCCTCGGCGTCGACCAGCGACGATGGCTTCGCGCGAGTTCTCGAGCGCCTCGACAAGGCGGTTTCTGGGCCGAGCGCCGCTGGGCCTGTTCCCGCTCGACCATGTCGCGGATGTTCTGCTGCATGACCGCCATGGACCGCAGCAGGAGGCCGGTTTCGTCGCGGACGGCATCCGGGGATCGGCGCCTGAAGCTCGCCCGCGGCGATGCGGTCGGCGATCGCCGCCGCGTCGCGCAATGGGCCGGACGATGCGGCGGACCAGCAGCCAGGTGATACATGCCGGACAGCAGCGAGCGCGAGGATCAGAGCCGCCGGCGCTGGTGTATTCGAAAAAGGCGACGTCGGAGACGACCTTGCGGCGCTGCACGAAGCTGTGGCCGGTCGCCAGCTCCGGCGAGCAGCGTCGAAGCGCTCCATGACGCTTGCCGCCAGCGTTGCCGAGGTCCTTGACGGATGCCGTCTGCCCGGGCCGAGCCGCAGCTCGTTCCACTGAGCGACCAGATCGTGGATCTGGCCGATGACGGCCTTTTCGTCGTCATGGACCGACCGGGCCGCGGCGACCGCCAGGTCTTCACCAAAGAGTTTCGACAGGTGCTCGATCTTTCGTCGATCGCGGCCCGTTCCTGATCGGTCGCGCACGGCGCGGCGGATCAGCTCCTTGTCCATTCGCGGCGAAATCGAGACTGGCGGCACGATCGTAATTGATCGCCATCAGAGGACGGTCATAGAGCTTGACGACGAACCCGCGGCAGCGCAGGACATACAGGCCATAGCCACCCAGCGCCGCGATCAGCAGACCCATCGCGACGAACGCGCCGAAGATCGTGGTGCCGATCGAAGCCGTGAAACGCGCCCGTCTGGGAGCAGTGCTTTCCTAGACAACTGGCGGAATGGCGAGGCCCGCCGCATCGGCAAGCAATCCTCGCGATATATGGCTTTGACGCAAATTCATTAACAGGGGGTTGATTTACGGGAACGCGGCGCTACTCGACCCGGACGGTCAACAGCATCTTCGGGTGGATATGGCAGCGCACCGAAAAGGTGCCTGATGCGCGGGAAATTCGACCTCGATCGCCTGGCCCGGCGCTGCTCCGCCAGAATCGAAGACATGGTTCTTCAATCGACATAGATCTGATGGAGGAATTCGTCCTCGTTGGTAAACAGGACCGGCATGTCGCCGCGGCGGATCGCGATGTCGCTGACCAGCGAAGGCGCGCCCTTTCTGGACGATCCGGTGCACCGCAGCGGCGCCAACAGACTCCGGCGAAGAGCGAGCATGCAGAGAAACGGCACAGCCGCCGCAGCACTCTCAGTTCCGCGCGATCGCCGGGCAAGCGTGCGGCAAACAGCGATCGGGATGCGCTCATTCTGCTAGAATGCCTATATGAGCCTGCGCGCAACCTGCCTGTTCGGCATGATCTCGTGCTTGCCCCGCTGGGTGCGGCCACGGAGGATATCGCGCGTCTTCGTCAACGGCTTTGTCGATGCCGGCGGAGTCGTCCCGTCGCACGACAGACATCCTGGCTGAAGGGCGGGCATCGGCAAGTCGACAATGGCGGCGGCGGCGGACAGAGCCCTGCCGTTCGCTCGGCAGGGCGTTGGCGGATCTCCGCGCTCAGTCTCGATCCCGCGGCCTCATTCGGGTTCACGACGCTGCGCGTCGCGCCGGACCAGCATGCCCCGTTCGACATCCTGGAAGCTTACGGCCGCTATCAGCCGATTTCGACGCGAGACTGGCTGTGGTCGATCAAGCTGGGCGCCTTCTTTCCGCCGATCTCGCTGGAGAACGGAAAGCGTCGGCTGGACCAGCCCATGGACGCTGACCCCGTCGGCGATCAATTCCTGGGTCGGCGACGAACTCGCACCGATCGGCGCTGAAACCAACCTCGAATGGCGCTACGGGACCGGCGCGCTCGGACTGACGGGCGCGCGTCTACGGCTGCAACGATCCGACCGGGACGCTGTTGGCAACCGCGGCTGGGCGTTCGACAGCCGGCCGATCGGCCTGTTCGGCGAACCGCGCCAGTCCGGACCCGGTCGCGCAGTTCGTCAACTGGCCGTTGCGCGAGGAGCCGTTCAAGGAGATCGACGGCCGCCCGGGCTGGTATGCCGGCGGCTCGCTGCGCCAGGACGGGCTCGGCCGGCTGAGCGCGCTCTATTACGACAACCGCGCCGATCCCGCCGCCCATATCGGCAGCGATTTCGGCTGGCGCACACGGTTCACCAGCGCTGGGGCTGGAAACCTACTATCGGCGACGTCGTCATCTCAGCTGCAGGCGATGGTCGGGAATACCGACATCCAGCCCTTCGGCAATTTCCACAGCACGACCGATTTCCAGTCGGCCTACCTGCTGCCGGTTATTACTTCGGCGATTTCCGCGTCGCCGGCCGGGTCGATGTGTTCACGACGCAGCCGCACAATTCGTTCCGGCTCGCGGGGCCCGGGCGAGCACGGCCGTGCCTTCACGCTGTCCGGCAGCTGGGCCCTGGTCGGCGCTGGCTGGCGGCTCAGTGCACCGAGCTGCTGCAGGTCGACAGCTATCGCGAGCGCGAATGGCGGCCTGGCACTACAATTCGAATCGCCAGCGAGTTGCAGTGTCCAGTTCGTCGGCCGCATCTTTCTTTAGGTCCGAAAGACCGCCGCGCTTTTGTTGCGGCGGTCATTCCCGCGTGAGATCCTCGTCGGAGGAGCGAGGCGGCGCCGATAGCCCGCCCCAGGGAAATCCAGCTGGAGGTCGAGCGATGCGGCTCGACGCGCTGTTTCGGCCGAGATCGATCGCGGTCATCGGCGCTCGGAAAACTGACGATCGGGCGGCGGCTGATCGTCTCGCTCGACCGCATCGGCTTCACCGGCCAGGTCTTCCCGATCAACCCGAGCTATCCGACGGTCCTCGGACGGACCTGCTATCCGAGCATCGCCGACACCCCGGAGGCGCCCGACGTCGCGGTGTTCTGTGTCGGTCACCGGCTGGTGCTCGACGCCTTCATCGCGGCGGCGGAGCGCGGCATCAGAGGCGCGGTGATCTATGACGGCGGCTTCGCCGAGCGCGGCGAGGAGGGCGCCGGCTGCAGGACCGCATCGCCGCGATCTGCCGCGAGCGCGGCATCGCGCTGTGCGGTCCCAACTGCATGGGCATCCTGAACCCGGTCGAGCGCAACTCGACCTATTTGCAGGAGATCCGCGACCCGGACGGGCTCGCCGGCAATGTCGGCATCGTGTCGCAGAGCGGCGGGCTGTGCGTCAGCCTGCTGACCGATGTCAGCCGCTTCGGCTTCAGCCATATCGTCTCGTGCGGCAACGAAGCGGTGCTGGATGCCAGCGATTTCCTCGAATACCTGATCGATGATCCGCACACCGCGGTGATCGGCTGCTTCATCGAAACCGTGCGTTCGCCGGAGCGCTTCGCCGCCGCGCTCGATCGCGCCGCCGCCCGGGACAAGCCGGTCGTGGCGCTGAAGGTCGGCCGCACCGCGCGTAGCGCGTACGTGCCGTCGCGACGCACACCGCCGGCGAGGCCGGCGACAGCGCCGTCTTCTCCGACATGCTGCGTGCCCACCGCGCGATCGAGGTCGCGCGATCTCGCCGAATTCACCGAAGTGCTGGCGGCCTGCCAGGGCGACGCGACGCCCCGCCGGACGCCGCCTCGGGATCATCACCTCGTCGGGCGGCCTGGCCGAGCTGATCCTCGACACTCGCCGCCGCGAACAGATCTCGAGTGCCGCCGCTGCCGCCGGATTTGCGGGCCGATATGCGACCGCCTCGCCGGCTACATCACCGGCGACGGCAACCCGCTCGACGCCTGGGGCAACGGCACCTTCGTCCCGAACCTCGACCATGCGCTGGCGGCGTTGCAGGCGCAGCCCGGATCACGACGCGGTCGTCTTCCTGCCGCGACAATGGCGACGACCAGCCGATGGACCAGCCGGAGACGGCGCTCAACTACCTGCAGCAGTTCGCCCGCGCCGCGGCGGCGCAGCGACAAGCCGCATTACCTGCTTGCACACGCCGCGCCGGGCAGCTCGATCCGGCGCATGTCGCCTGCCTGCGCGAGCGCCGGCATCCCGATCGTCGCGCGGTCTGCGCGAGGGACTCGGCGCGATCGACAAGCTGGCGCGCTGGAGCGACTGGAAACGCAACTCGGTTTGACAGGAGGCGGTCGTGGCCGAACCCGTGGTCCTTTACGAGACAGACGACAAGGTCAGCATCATCACGCTGAACCGGCCGGACAAGCTCAACGCGATCAGCCCGGAGCTGATGCACCAGCTGCTCGACGCGTTCGCCCGCGCCGATGACGAGACGGCGACCAGCGTCGTGCTGCTGCGCGCCGAGGGCCGCAGCTTCTGCGCCGGCTACGACATCGGCCGCGAAGCGCCGACGCCCGGCGAAGCCGATTGGCGCGGCGACCCGATCAAGGCGCACACAGCATCTGGCGCCGCAGCTCGCCTTCGAGATGACGCCGTGGAACATGAAGAAGCCGGTGATCGCCGCGGTGCAGGGGCACGTGCATGGGCGGCGGCTGCGAGCTGGTCATGCTGTGCGACCTGACGATCGCCGCCGACAACGCGACGCTTCGGCGAGCCGGAGGTGCGGTTTTCGAGCGTCGGCCCGGCGATCGTGATGCCGGCGATCATCGGCTACAAGAAGGCGCGCGAGCTCCTGTATTTCGGCGATGCGATCGACGCCGAGACGGCGCGGCAGCTCGGCATGGTCAACCGGGTCGTGCCGCTCGCCGAATTGCGCGAGAGGAAGCCTCGCCTGGGCCAAGCGGCTGTCCTTGATCTCGCCCGAGGCGCTGTACGCGACCAAGCTGGCGATCAACCGCGGCGCCGACGCGGCCGGATTTTCCAACCGCATCCATGCCGGGCTCGACGTCGTCGCGCCGCTCTATGCGACCAAGACCGAGCTCGGCCAGCGCTTCCGCGAAGCTCGCCGCAACCGAGGGCGTACCGGCGGCGGTGCGCTGGCGCGCCGCGCAGTTCAAGGAGTAGCGCCGACCTGAAACCTAGATCCCTGCGAAGGCAGGGATCCACATTCGGCAACGACTCGCGCGTGGAGGATAGATCCGGCCTTCGCCGAGATCACGATTTGGGATACGAGACGCAACACTGCGCGATGAGCGATACCGCCAACCCAACGACCGCAACGGTCGGCAACCGCGTCTTCGTGCTGATCCTGCAGCACCCGCACGAGAAGCGCGAACCGCTGGCGACCGCGCCGGCCGTCGTCGCCACGCTGCAACACGCCAAGCTGGTGACCGGGCTGTCCTGGCCGAACCTGTCGCGGCCGCTCGGCCGTGAGGCCGACCCGCGGCGCTGGGCCGCGCTCTATCTCGGCTCGGCGCGGCCGGCGGCGCTCGCCGATCGCCGCGAGCTCATGCTGCTCGGCCGCGACGGCCAGCCCATCGCCGAGCCCGCGCCGATCCTGCGCGGCCTCGACGGCATCGTGCGTGATCGACGGCACCTGGAGCCAGGCCAAGACATTGTGGTGGCGCAACCCGTGGCTGTTGAAACTGCACCGGCTGGTGCTGAACCCGCCGCGCCCAGCGCGTCTCGGCAAGCTGCGGCGCGAGCCGCGCCGCGAGGCGCTGTCGACGCTGGAAGCCGCCGCACTGGCGCTGCGCCATCTCGAAGCCGGCCCCGAAGCCGCCGAGGCGCTGCTCGCCGCGCTAGGACAAATCATCGCCGCCGCCCGGCCGGCGCAACCGGCCAACGTCTGAGCGGTGCTTCAGACGCGTCGCGCTCTACTCGTCCCTAAGACGTCATTCCGGGATCGCCTGAAGGGCGAGGCCCGGAATCCATGAACACGGGCCTCTGGAATATGGATTCCGGGCTCGCCGCTGCGCGCCGCCCTGGAATGACTTGTTGGGTGCGATCCACCGGGCGTTATTTGCGCGGTTCGCCGTTCTCCGGGGCGAAGAGTTCGGCGGCGTCTGGCGGCGAAGGCGGCGCGGACGCAGGGCGCATATACATCATGTGGCCGCCCTCATAGACCCGCAGGCGGATCGCGGCGCGCACGCTTCGCCGGCACCGACAGCTGGTCGATCAGCCAGCGCGACGACAGATACGGCGTCACCAGGTCATAGCGGCCGTTGACGACCAGCAGCCGCGTCCCGGGATGCGCCAAGCAGCGTGTTCTCGAGCGACGGACAGCGGCAGCCCGAGTCCCCTCCCCTTCCCGCGCGGCATCCCAGTTCCATTCCCGCGAGACTTCGTGCGGCAAGACCCGGTAGGGCTGCTCGGTGCGGTAGCCGAGAGCGTCCGCGGCATAGGTCTGGAAGGCGGCGGTATAGGCCGCGACGCGCCGCGTCGAGCACCGGATCGCCGGCATTGTCGTTCGACGGGTCGGACCCGCTCGGCCGGGTCACGGTGCCGTCGTAGAGGCTCAGCACCTCGCTCCTGGGCGCGGCGCAGCTCGCGGGCGAAGCGATACCCCGAGACGCGGCCGCGGGCACGGCGAACCACCTCCTCGGGCAGGCCGATCACCTGGGCGATCCGGGCGATGAACGGATCGCCGGCCGCGGGAATGCCCTTCAGCGCGGCGAGACCAGCCGGATAGTCGCCGAGCGCGAAGCGTTCGGCCCGGCCGATCGCCTCAGGCCCGGCGGGACTGGCCGGCCAGCGCCGCCGCGGTCGCGGCAAAGGAGGGCAGCTGGAAGGTCGGCGCCATCGTATTGCTGATGTCGGGGTGCAGGATCGCGCGCATCGAGCGCCGGCGAGACCAGCACCAGCCCGCTGACCGTGACCCCGACATCGCGCGGCAGGCTGCGCGCCATCGCCGCCGCCCGCAGCGCCGCCATAGCTTTCGCCGACGAGGTGAGACCGGGAGTTCCACCGCTGGTGCCGGGTCAGCCAGCGCCGGATCACGGCGCTGCAGCGAGTTGACGTCGCCCCGCACGTTCCAGAACGGCTTGTCGGGATTGTCCTCCTTCCCCTTGCCCCGGCTGAAGCCGGTGCCCACCGGGTCGACGAACACCAGATCGGTGAAGGCGAGCCAGGTCGAGGGGTTGTCGGCCAGGCTGACCGGCGAGCCGGCACCGCCCGCTCGCCGGCGTGTCGAGGATGCGGGACCCAGCGCACCGAGATGCAGAAAACACCGAGGCCGCGCCGGGGCCGCCATTGAACACGAAGGCGACCGGCCGCCGTTCCGCGGCCGCCGGCTTCGGCCAGATAGGCGATCGTGAATACCGACGGCGGTCGGCTCGCCCTTGCCGTCGGTCAATCCGATCGTCTCGGCGATCGCACGGTAATCGAACGAATGGCCGGCGAGTGTGATGTTGTGCTTGGTCTCGACGAGCGCCGGCGGTTCGCCGGGCACGGCGGCCGGCTTGTCGTCGGCAAGAGCCGTCGCCCGCCAGATATCCCGCCGCCAGAGCCGAAGCAGAGCCACGGGCACAACCCTGACACTGTGTTAACTTTATGTTATTTATGATAGATCTCGATACTTTATCGTGGTACGCGAAAGTTAGAGGAAATTAAACCAATAGAGGCCGTTGTTTCAGATTTAGAGCGCGATGTAGGCCGGCGGCCCGTCCGCGATGGGGGCCGATGAGTCCGGTCATGGCAGCATCGCCGTCGGAACGCCTGGGAAGGGAAAGAGCATGTTCGGAAGCACACCGCAATGGTGGCGGCTACGGCCCGAGGCGACGGCGCGAGATGGTCGCGCAATTGGTAAGCCGGTGTTGCCTGCATGATTGCGGCAGCGAACATCCAATATGCACGGACGCTGTTCGTCCCGGAAATTCGAAAGACGTTTGGCTGGTCTGGCGCCATCCATTCAGACCGGCGTTCACGATCTTCGTAACTATTCAAACCTGGCTGCTGACCCTGATCGAGGGCCATCTGATCGACCGCTTCGGGCCGCGGATCCTTCGTGCTGATCGGCGGCTGTCTTCACCGGGCTTGCCTGGATCATCGACTCCTACGCGACGTCCCTGACGGGATACTATGTCGGGCGCGGTGATCGGAGGCATCGGCGTCGGCTGCGTGTACGCCACCTGCGTCAACAATGCGATCAAATGGTTCCCCGATCGGCGCGGCCTCGCCGGTCGGCTTTACGGCCGGAGCCTATGGTTTCGGGTCTGCCCTCACCATCATTCCGATCGCCAACATGATCGCCGGCTGGCGGCTTCCAAGAGCCGCGTTCTTCTGGTACGGGCTGGTCCAAGGCATCATCATCATGCTCGCCTCGCTGGCGCTGCGCGCGCCACGAGCCGGCGAGACGCAGGCCTCGGCGACGATCGTGCAAAAGCCGGCGTGACTACACGCTGATCGAAGCCGCCCAGACGCCGGTGTTCTACGTCGCTACTTTCGCAATGTTCATCCTGACGGTGACCGGCGGTCTGATGGCGGTCGCGCAGCTCGGCCCGATGTCCCAGGATCTTGGGCGTCAAGGACACCAAGGTCGACCTGTATTTCTTCGCGCTATCGCAGCGCTGCCGTTCGCGCTTCTGCTCGACCGGATCATGAACGGCATGTCGCGTCCGCTGTTCGGCTGGATCTCCGATCACATCGGGCGCGAGAACACGATGTGTCAGCGGCCTTCCTGCTGGAAGGTCTCGGCATCACCGCGCTCGCCACTTTCGGGCGCAACCCCTGGGCCTTCGTCTTTCTGAGCGGCATGGTGTTCCTCGCCTGGGGCGAGGTCTACAGCCTGTTCAGCGCCACCTCGGGCGATGCGTTCGGAACCAAGAACATTGGCAGCATCTATGGCGTGCTCTATTGCGCTAAAGGTATAGCCGCGCTGCTCGTGCCGATCGGCAACGTGATCACCGAGGCGACCGGTAGCTGGGCGACGGTCCTGTATACGGTAGCAGCCATGGATATCGCGGCGGCAGTTTGCGCACTGCTGGTGCTCGCCGCTTCTCCGGAAGCCACATGACAAACTCGGCAACCGCCGCAGCCGGGCGTGAGGTCGCGCCAACAGCTCGCCTGACGCCGCCTATCTAATCGGCGGTCGCGGCGCTGCCGCCAAAGCCGGGCCGGGCGGCGGCCCGGCGGCGCCAGCGGCAGCGCTTCTCGATCAGGTGCCATGACAGAAAGGCGACCGGCACCGTGATCGCGGTCGAGATCAGAAACACCGCCCACCACGGCGCCGTCGCGCCGCTGAAATAGACGACGCACTGCTCGACCGGCCAGCCACAGATGTAGAGGCCGCAGGACAGATCGCCGAAGCGCGCCGCCGCGCACCGACCGGCAGCCGGCGGTTCAGCGCGAGCCAGATCACCAGATAGCCGCCGAACAGCGGAAACGCGACCAGAAAGAGCCGCGCCGGGATGCTGAGCGCGAGCCCGATCAGCGCCAGCAATGCCCAATGCCACGCGAAGCAGCGCTGGCCCGAGACCGCGCAGCCGGTACAGGCACATCCCGGCGGCAAAAACCCGAGCGAGCCACAGCGCGCTGCCAGAACGTCTCGCCGGCCGTGTCGAACCACAGAGCCGCGATCCCGGCCGCCAGCAGCAGCAAGGTGACCGGCAGGGTCAGCAGCCGGCACACGCCGAGGCCGAACAGCATCAGGTAGAGCAGCGCCTCGCAGGGCAGGCTCCACAGCGGGCCATTGACGATGCCGCCGATATTGCCCGGCCCGAACACCACGCCCGGCAGCCGGTTGTAATCGATGTCGAGCACCGCATTGTGCAGCAGGAACAGATAGGTCTCGGGCCGCGCCAGGTATTCGGCGAGCGGCAATGTCGTCACCAGCGGGCCGATCACGAAGACACGAGACAAGCAGGCAGCCCGAGCAGCCCGGGAAAGATGCGCAGCGCCCGCTTGGCGAGAAAGACCAACGGCGATCGCGTCGTCTCGAAGCTCTGGCGTGATCAGATAGCCGCTGATCGTGAAGAACACGAACACCCCGGCGAGACCGAGAATCGCCTGGCCGCCGGTCAGGATCATCAGCGGATCGCGATCCTGCGAATTCTCGGCCAACAGAAAGGCGTGCGAGAAAATGACGGAGAGCGCCGCCACCAGCCGCAACAGGTCGAAATTGTTGTGCCGCTCAACTACCGCTCTCCCGATGGCCGGTGCGACAACGCGCGAGCGCCGCTCTCATTCACGGCCGCTAACGCGCCGTTTGTTGCCGCGCTTTGCCGTTCGCGCGCCGAATCGGACAATAGAGGAGCGATCGTGCAAGGGGGATCCGGTCCGATGCGGGTGCTTGCCCTGTTATGTCTTGGGTTGCTGGCCGGGTGCGACCTCCGCCAGGCGCGCGAGGAAGGTTTCGCGGTCAGCGGCCCCGGCGCCTTCCTGTACACCGCCCACACCAACACGGTGATGACCACCAATGACGACGGCATCGCCGAACGGCTGCGGCGCGACTGGATCGCCGACGCCGTCAGGGCGCATGCGATGTGCGCCGATGGCTATGTCATCGATACCAGGCGATCTCGTCCCCGACGCGATCGGGCCGTTCGGCAATGGCGGCGACATCCTCTACGCCGGCCGCTGCCTGAGCAACGTCCCGCCCCTCTCGCCGTGTCGTCGAGGAGAAACAGGAAGAGGAAATTTTCGAAAAGTGAGAAGGCCCGGGACGAGCAGGCTGAAGGAGAACCGCTCCAGCCGTTGGCGATGGCGGCCGCATCCTCTACGGCGGCCGGTGTTCTGCCCAGCGTTTCGCGAGCCAGTAGCATTCGGTCGACGCGGCCGGTGCGCGCAGAGTTCCGCGCCAGTGCGTCGATAAGCAGCTGACCCTGACGATCGGACGCTCCTCGTGTTTCGCTTTCCCCGACAGTTGATTTCCATAGGTATGCCCGCACTCGATCAGTCCTTAAAGCCGCGCTTTCAGCGACCGTTTCCGGCCGCTTCATATGCTCCCGGCGCCGCAGCGAGTGTCGACCACGCGATATCCGAACGTATTCCGCTGTCTTGCGCGGCTGCTGATCGCGGGCGTGCTCGCGCTGCTCTTTACGCGATGGCCATGGAATGCCTCACCCGGGCTGGACTCGTCCTGGGCCATGGCGAGCGATTATGCGTTTCACCATGGCCTCAAGTTTGGGACCAAATTCATCTTTCACGGCCGGTCCCTATTCCTTTCTGCACACCTTTTTCTTTTCGCCAGATACTTACGCGTATGTCGTAGCCTCCGACCTGTTTCTGGCGTCTCTTCCCTGGCGCCGCTGGTGCTGTTGGGGACGCGATGGTCGGCCCTGGCCTATGTGCCGGCCTGCTTCGGCGTTCACGTGTTGATTCCGACGGCCGACGCGCTGTTCGGAGCAGCGGCTCTGTCGTTGTTCGCACTGTGCCTGACATGGCGGCGCGTCGAGACGGTTGCGCTGGTTGCGTCTCTGCGCACCGGTCTTGCTGGCTAAGTACTCGTTTCCGGTCTGGTTAGTCCCGTTGCTCGCGCTGGCTGACCTCTGGCACGCTGCGATCGGCCGACGCTGGCCGATCTTCATCCCCGCCGTGACGGCGGCGCTCGTGGCAAGCTGGCTGCTTGCGGGCCAGGATCTGGGCTCGCTGCCTGCCGCGATCGCGAACACCGTTGACATCACGAGCCGTTACGGGCGGGGCGATGCAAATGTTTCGGCAAGCGGCGGGAGCTCGTTTGGTTCTCGATAGCGGTGCTGACGCTTTACGCCTTTATCGGTATGCGATTGGTCTCGTTGGCATTGCACGGCCCGCAGCTCGGTCGAGCGGTGCGTACTCTTCGCCACCGGTCTCGCCTGGGTCCCGCTGATTGCATTCAAGGCAGGGTACATCCGTCAGGACGAGCACATCTTCATCACCTGGAGGATCCTCCTCCTCTGCGTGCCGATCGTCGCCGTATTCCTAGGACCGATGGGCGCCGAAAATGTCGCGGCCGGTTCCGTGGCAAAAGCCGGCCCGGTTTTCTTGGCTACAGGCGTTTGCGCCGCTGCTTTGGTTCTGTGGTCGTACACCGGCTCGCAGCTTTTCATGGCAACTACACTTTCCCGGGCTGCACAAGGCTGCCTACGAGCAACAGCAACGCGGCGCGATCCAGGCCCTGACACGGCCGTTTCCGCCAAGCGTGGTGGGGACAGTCGACGCCATTCCATGGGAAGTCGCGAATTGATTGCGCTCGGTTTGGATTACCGGCCTCGCCCGGTAATCCAAAGCTTCTCGTCATTTTCGCCGCGACTGCAGGCGCTCGACCGAGATCATTTCAAGGCCCGCACGCGCCCCAAACTTTTGTCTCTGCGGATCGAAGACATCGATGGCCGATTGCCGACGATGGCGACTGGACCCTCCTTGCCGGTGATCGGGCAATGGTATGATGCCGTTGATAACATGGCTCCCCTCCGGCTGGGTCCTGCATCGAAGACAATCGCCCCGCGCCGCCTCGCGCGAACAGCTTGGAGAGGCGGAATTTCGCATCGACCAATGGGTAACCGTCCCGCAGCCGGAAACAGGATCAATCTTGGCGCGCGTTATGCTCGCGCGCACCCTTCGCGGGCGCTTGGTCACCTTTTTCTATCGCGAGCCGCTGCTGTTTATTACCGTGCGCACTGCCTCCGGCAGCGAACACAGGTATCGTTTTATCCCGAGCATGGGGAGGTGGAATTCGCGATCTCGCCACAGCCTGTCTCGGACGGCGGCATCGCCGCGGCCGGTCTGCTGGATTCGGACCGGTTTCCGGCCTCTCTGAACGCATTGTGGCGTTTCGCATATCCGGGAGCCGGTCCGCGCGCCGGTCGTTCGGCATCGGGCATGCGAGCTTCAGCGCAAATTGTTTGCTCGAACCGGGCTTTGCGGCGGCGGCGACCGAGAAGATAAATGAGCGTAGGCGGAATTCGCCTCCCCGAGTTGAGTTCACCTTTTCCGTGGAAGCGTAGTTGATGACGGATGCCGTCCACCCCGCCTCGCTAAAGTACGGTATGTGATTGCCGCGATTGATCGCGACCGGGGATCGTGCCGCTTTTCATGTTCTTGGCAATCGGTCTCCGCGTCATATTCTGGGCCTATACCGATCGCGTTTGGGAGGATTGCGATCATCACGCTGAGCCCGGCAAGAAACTTCTGGGATGGCTACGGGCTGACGCACCACGATGCAGAAATACAGCGAAATCGCCGTGCGGACCGAAGTGGGCAAGCGGCTCGACCAGCTCATGGGAAGCAGTATAGCGTTTATCTTGAGCCGCTCGGATTCATCGGCCGCGCGGTCAGGGATCGCATGATCTACGACAATCCGGGACTGGGTTCCAAGCTGGCCTTTGAAGCGGTCAAGCAATTTGGCTGGGGGTCTGGCGCGGTCAAAATCCTGAAACCCAGTTTCATCGTGTTTCGGCTCCTGGGAACTCAACAATTTAAGGAACAATATGCCGGACGTCGTCGCTCAGTATGAAGAAGTGGCACATATCCATGGCAAGCTACGACTATTCGATAACCAATCAGCCTGGTATACGCAGTGCCGGATAACGAGTTTTACATCTTCCGCCGCAGCAGCAGTAATCGGTAATCGCCCGATTCGCAGCCGACATCGCCTTGCCGCTCATATCAGCCCTCTTTGATCAGCACGCCGCGGATGCTCGCATCCAGCGCATCGCGCCGCGCGAACGGAAGAACCCGACGATCTCCGCCACGTGCTGATGGTCCCGCCGTCCCAGCTGCGCAACGCCTCCTCGACTGGAGAGCGAATAGTCGTTTGAAATACCAAATCCTTCTTTAGGAATGGGAAGTCACAGAACTCCACGAGCAATAAATTGTATAGATCGAGGCATTGTGCAGCTCGCCTTGGTCGAGCACGATCTGACGCAAAGATTTCACGGCCGACCACGTCCGTGGCACTCATTCGGTTGAGCAGGTCGTGCCACGGGATGCTGCTCGACAGCCGTGGCAGCGCCCGACCCAGCCGGTCCGCGTCCAACGAGACACAGAGATCGCCTACGAGCTGCGGAGGGTAGAGGGATTTCCGGCTGAATGCCCTGCCGCTGCAGATGCGCCGACAGGGCGATCTCACCGTACCAGATGGTATGGGTGCGCGATGACGTGGGTAGGTAATCGGCCCAGAATTGCTGGAACGCAGGATCGCGAAACAACCCGCCAGAGACCGCGAAAAGCCAGCTCGATACGTGATAGGTGCTCTCCCACGTACCGGTTCATCCCGATATGCGGCGCGCGGACTGGCGAATGCGCTTAACCGTGTTGGGAAGCCGGGAGGGCCTGATAAAACGCCTCGTTGCAATAAATCACCTGGAGAATGGGCCGGCTGTCAGCCAATTCATGCAGCAGCTGGTCTGTATTGGAAGCCAGCCGAAATCCCGCCCGCCATAATACTTAGCGACTACGGTGTGACATCGTGACTGGAAGAGTTCGATATGCCGCGCGCTAAGCGGGCCATTGTTAATCAATAGAATGTTATAACCGCAATCGTTGAGCGCGCCGATGTAGGCCAGCAGGTCGGCGACACGGCCGCGCCCGCCGCTGCGCAAAAATGCACCACAGACCGCTGTCGTGCCGCGCGGCGCTCGTCGTGGCGCGGGTCTGCGACTGCCGCTGCCGTTCGACCAAGTAGTATTTGAGCCTATAGAATATTTGCAGCGCGACGCCGAGAATCCGTCGCCGAATTAGTTCGAACAATCTGATGATCATACCCTGGTATCCGACCCTTTAACTCCAAATTCGGGGGCACGACCGAGAGCGAACGGCGCCGCGGCTGGCTGTCGCGAACCCAATGCTGCGATGGCGCGCGGGACCACCGCGGCGAGGCTGAAGCGCGCCTGCGCCGCCGACCGCGCCGCGTCGCCCATCGTCTCGCGGCGGCTCTGGGAGCCGATCAGCAATTCGAGGGCGCGGCGCCACTCGGCGGTGTCGCGGGCCAGCAAGCCGCTGACCCCATCCTCGATGACATCGCGGTAGGTTTCCGTCGCCGACAGCCACAGTCGGCACGCCGACCAGCGCGCGCCTCGAAAAACTTGAGCTCGCTCTTTGCTCTCGCAAAACAGATTGCCGAGCTCGAGGCGGCGCGTAGGTTGATGTCGGTCTCGGCGATGCAGCGCAGCAGGTCGCCCGCCGCGAGAAAGCCGATGCGCTCGATCCGGTCGCGATAACGGTCCCATTGCGGCCCGAGAACGAGATAGCCGACGACGCGGAGGCGCGACCTCGGGAAACCGCGTCCAGGACGTCAGAGCAGCGCCGGCTCGCACTCTGGCGAAATCGCGCTGGTGGGTCGCCGAGCCGCTGAAACAGCCGACGAGAACACCATCGCGCCGGCGCGGCGGCAGCGACGGTCAGCCGGGCGGCGACCCGCTGCTGTTCGCCGTTGATCGAATTGGGAATGATGGCGGCCGGGCGCCCCAGCCGCTCGGCGATCCTGGCGAGCGGCGCAGGTGCTGACGGTGACCAGGTCGCAGGGCGAGCAGCAGCTCGCGCCGGCGCTCCATCGCTTCGCAGGTTGCGCCGCCGCTCATACGGCAGCATGCGATGCAGCGCATCGATGCTGCCGGCAAAGGCTGGATCGAAGACGAGGTCGTCGATATCGTAGACGAGCCGCATCCCAGGCGCCGCGGGCGTAGTCGAGGACCTCCGAGACGCCGACCAGGCGGTCGTATTCCGCGCGAAACAGGACGAGCGCGGTCGCGTCGCCACCGATAGCGGCGGATGTCGTCGAGGCGGTCGAGATCCCACGACATGGACCGCGTAGCCGGCCGCGCCGAGCCCTCGGCCATGTTGAAGACGCGGTAGCGCTTTCGGCGTGCCGGCGCCAGTAGCCGATGACAGTAGATGACGTCGAACTCCGAGCCCACAGCGGGCACGCCGTAGGTGGAAAGATCTTTGACGATCGCGGCGTCGGGGTCGCGCGCCCGCGTACCGGTCAGACGCGCTGACCGCGCGTGGCGCAGTCCCGCCAGCCGAACTTCGTGCGCGCCGCTCCCAGGCATCCCGCCCGAGCCGGATCGCGGACCTCGCGCGCCGCAGCCCGGCGCGCGAATGGCTCTTCGGCGAGACGATCACGCGCACCCGATTGGCGGCGGCCCAGCAGGCGAGCAGAGGGCTCCGCGTGGCCGGTAACCGGGTCCGGCGGCGGGCAGCGGCACCGCGGCGATGCGGCCCTGCGCTGCGTCATGCGCGCGGGGCTCGGCGCGGCAATGATCGGGGACTTTGCCCCGTGGGTAGGAACCGATCACCAGAAGATCGGGGCTTGCCGATCTGCGCTTGTGCGCCACCCGGCCGGGATGACTGACGACGTCGCCGGTGCGCAATTCGACGGTTTTTCCGGCGTCGCCGCCGAGCCGCACCCGGGCATTTCCGGCCGCAATGCCCACGCACCTCATGCGCGGTGCTGTGGTAGTGGTGGCCCTGTAGATGCCGTTGCGCCAGGCGCCGGGCCAGCCGTTCCGGCAAACATGCGCCTCACAGGCCGCCGCGCGACCGCTGCTCCTCCGCCAGAGCCCGCGATAGACCACGAGGAGCAGGGAATTGTTCGGCACGGTACCGTCATCGGCAAAGCGATAGGTCTCGACCTGAAAGCGGGGAAAATGATGCGGCAGCCATAACAGCCCCTCGGGCCCGATCGTCGGGTGGCGACAGTACCGCCACTGCCGATTCCGCGCCAGCCGGTTTCAGGGCCATCGGTCTTGCTGGCAAACGCTTGCGCAGCCGGCCCCGGCAAACGATGTTTCCGATCATAACAGCCGGGCACACCGCAGCCTTCTACCGCTTGCGACGGGGAAATCCGCGGCGGGCAGTCAGCGCTTTCGGGCGGCGTTCTCGGCCCGTTCGACCCGATCAATTGGCCGAGCGCGTGCTCTACCGCGACGGCCTGGTGCTGGTCATCGACAAGCCGGCCGGCATCCCGGTGCATCAGGGGCCGGGCGGCGGTCCGCATCTGGAACACTGGTTTCCGCTGTTGCGCTTCGGGCTGCCGCGCCCGCCGGCCCTCGCCCATCGGCTCGACCGCGACACCTCCGGCTGCCTGGTGCTCGGCCGCCATCCGAAGGCGCTGCGCCGGCTCGGGCGGCTGTTCGCCGAGGGCAGGGTCGAGAAGGTCTATTGGGCCGTTGTCGCCGGCGCCGCCGACGCAAGCCGGAGGGACGCATCGAGACCGGGCTGCGCAAAGGAGACCCGCGGCACCGGCTGGCGCATGGTCGTCGATCCGGCGGGGCAGCATGCCGTGACCGATTATCGCGTGCTCGCCGCGCATGACGGCCGCGCCTGGCTCGAGCTCCGGCCGCGCACCGGCCGCACCCACCAGGTCCGGGTGCATTGCGCCGCGCTCGGGCTGTCCGGTCGGCGGGCGATGCCGCCTTATGGCGAGCCGCGGGCCGAGATGCCGCTGCAGCTGCATGCGCGGGTCGATCGCCCTGCCGCTCTATCCTGCGAAACCGGCGATCGCAGGTCACCGCGCCGGTGCCGCAAGCACATGCTCGCGCGCGCTCGACGCGCCTCGGCTACGATCCCGCCGGCGAGACAGGGAGCCACTGCCGTGAGCGCCGCTGCCAATCGGACTGCGCCGGCTACGGTCCGGCAGACGCCTGCTGTTACCGGAGACCGACCTGGCGAGCGACTGGCCGAACAGCCCGCACGATGCGTTCAGCAGCACGGTGGAGATCGAACAGCAACGACCGCTCGACCGGTTCGCAGCACGGCTGGCCGATGACTTTCGTCCTCGGCGCCGTTCAGCGGCCCGCAGCTCGTTGGGGTCGCCGGCTTCTACGTGCAGCCAGACCGAAGCACCGTCACAAAGGGCATGCTCTGGGGCATGTATGTGCGGCCGCAAAATAGCACCGCTGGGCATCGGCCGGACAGTTGGTCGAGGCGATCATCGCGCATGCGCGCGCAACACGTCGAACTGCTGCAGTTGTTCGTCGGTCTCCGACAACGCACCGGCGCGGCGCCTCTACGCGAGCCATGGCTTCGTCGAATACGGCATCGAGCGCCATGCCACAAAGCATCGCGGTCAAGTACCATGACGACGTGCTGATGGCGCTGCCCCTCGTGGTAGGCTCCGGCCGCGGCGCCGTGCACCCGCGCGATCTCGGCTGAGGAAGTTCCGGCATGATCCCGCGCTACAGCCGGCCGCAGATGGCGGCGATCTGGGAGCCGGAGAACTGTTTCCGCATCCAGCTCGACATCGAGACCTATGCCTGCGAGGCGCAGGAGGCGCTGGGATCATCCCGGCAGGCAGCGGCGCGGGCGGTGCGCGAGCGCGGCAGCGTTCGAGGTCGAGCGTATCCGCGAGATCGAGCGCGAGACGCATCACGAGACGATCGCCTTCCTGACCAACCTCGCCGAGCATGTCGGCCCCGAGGCGCGCTTCGTCCATCAGGGGATGACCTCGAGCGATGTGCTCGACACCTGCCTCGCGGTGCAGCTGACCCAGGACGCCGCCGACATCCTGCATCGCCGATCTCGATCGGGTGCTGGCCGCGCTGAAGCGGCGCGCCTTCGAGCACAAATATACCCCGACGGTCGGCGCGCAGCCACGGCGTCCACGCCGAGCCGACGACGCTTCGGGCTGAAGCTCGCCGGGCACTGGGCCGAGTTCGCCCGCAACCGCGAGCGCCTCGTCGCCGCACGCCGAGGAGATCGCGACCTGCGCAGATCTCCGGCGCGGTCGGCACCTTCGCCAACATCGACCCGCGGGTCGAGGCCCATGTCGCGAAGAAGCTCGGCCTCAACCCCGGAGCCGGTCTCGACGCAGATCATCCCGCGCGACCGCCACGCCGCGTTCTTCATGGCGCTGGCGCTGATCGCCGCCGCGGTCGAGCGGCTTCGCCACCGAGCTGCGCCATCTGCAGCGCACCGAGCTGCGCGAGGCGTCGGAGTATTTCGCCGAGGGGCAGAAGGGCTCGTCGGCGATGCCGCACAAGCGCAACCCGGTGCTGTCGGAGAACCTGACCGGGCTCGCCCGGGTGATCCGCTCGGCCGTGATCCCGGCGCTCGAAAACGTCGTGACCTGGCACGAGCGCGACATCTCGCATTCCTCGGTCGAGCGCTTCATCGCGCCCGACGCGACGATCGCCCTCGATTTCGCGCTGAACCGGCTGGCCGGCGCTCGATCGACCGGATGATCGTCGATCCCGAACGGATGCGGGCGAACCTCGATTCCTTGGGCGGCCTCGTCGACTCGCAGCGCTTCCTGCTGGCGCTGACCCAGGCCGGGATGAGCCGCGAGGACGCCTACCGCCTGGTGCAAAAGCACGCGATGGCGTCCTGGCGCGCGCGGCAGGCCGCTTTCGCCGATCTGCTCAAGGCCGACCCCGAAATCGCCCGCTATCTGACGGCCGAGGCAGATCGACGCCTCGTTCGACACCGCCTATCATCTGAAGCACGTCGACACGATCTTCCGCCGGGTTTTCGGCGAATAGCGCCTCACGGAGAGATGCGATGGAAAG
>ERZ1370068.6898-contig-5850_pt1 | contig 62524 bp, 89 predicted proteins | sample MGYA00561227_ERZ1370068 | MGnify/ENA primary metagenome ERZ1370068 (study PRJEB38410, sample SAMEA6850437) | metagenome | study: Metagenomic assessment of the ecological functions of the soil: analysis of the soil microbiota associated with the...
AAGTTACGTATTGCTAGTCCGGTCGAGATCCCAGGCGTTGGCGGCGTCGATGCGATCTTGCAGCCGCTGCTTGCTCGTCGAGCAGCTTCTCCATCTCGTCGGCTTCGATCGGCTCGCCGAGCCGCGCGCTCACCTCGTCGAAGCGCGTCAGCAGCGCGCGGGTCTCGGCGACGCCCTCCTCGACGTTGCCGCGGACGTCCTTCGCCGGATCGAGCTGCGGCTCCTGCGAGAGATAGCCGATCTTGAGACCGGCGGCCGGGAACGCCTCGCCGAGGAAGTCCGTGTCGACGCCGGCCATGATCCGGAGCAGCGTCGACTTGCCGGCGCCGTTGGCGCCGAGCACGCCGATCTTGGCGCCGTGGAAGAAGGACAGCTAGATGCCGCGGAGGATCTCCCGCTTCGGCGGGACGACCTTCCGGAGATCCTTCATGACGAACGCGTATTCGCCGGGCATGGCTAGGCGCGGACTCCCTTCGCGGCGATCAGGCGGCGGTGCTCGGGCATCATGCAGCGATCCTGGACGACGCGGATGCCCGCCCGCGCGAGCTTCTCGGCGGCGGCGTCATTACGGATGCCGAGCTGGAACCAACCACCTTCCGGACGCCATGGCAACGCCAGGATCTCGTCGGCGTGGCCGCGCAGGTATTCGGGGCGGCGGAAGATCGTCGATGACGTCGGCCTCCTCGGACAGCGCGTCGAGGCCGCGCTACGTCACGGCGTCGTGGAGACGCCGGCCGGCGAAGCGCGGATTCACCGGCCAGATCCGATATCCGTGCTCGCGGAGGTAGGCCGGAACGTAATGGGCCGCCTCGGACGGGTCGGCCTTGGCGCCGAGCACCGCCACCGTCCTCGCCTCCGGAGGATCGCCGTGAGACCCGCATCGTCGTCGACGAGATTGGCACGCCAGTCGGTCATGGGCGGATTCACCTTCTCACGAGGCCGCGAGCACGGCAACGATCTCGGCGCCGAGGATCTCGGCGCGCCAGCGGCGCACGCCGTCCAGCGACGCGAGCGCGGCCGGATCGCGCAGGCCGGCGAGGGCGACGGTGGTGATCAGCCGATTGGGCAGGAGCAGGCCGGGCTCGAGGCCGAATCGTTGCGAAGCGTCCTTGCGCCACTGCCGTAGCGCCTCGATCCGTCGGGCGACGATCCCCGGATACGCGGCCGGGGATGGCGCTCGAGCGTCGGCAAGTCAGTCTCCGGCAGCGCCTGCGCGCGCGCGACCGCGGACAGGACGGCGTCGCCCCAGCGTGCGATCACCTTGGGCGTGCAGCCCGGAATCACCGTCCAGTCCGTGACAAATCGGCGGGCGGCGTCTGCGCCAGACGCACCAGGGTCTCTCGCCGAGGATCTTGAACGGCGGACGGTCCGCGGAGCGCGCCAGGCGCTTCGCGAAGCTCGTAAAGCTCGCGGAGAATCGCGAGGCCGCGCGCCGGAAGATCGCGCGCGCCCTTGAGGCCTGCGAAGGCGTTGGGATCCGGGACCCGCTCGACCGCGGGCAGGGCGGCGAGGGCGGCGCATTCCTCCTCGACCCAGGCGAGGCGGCCCCACCCGAGCCAGCTCCTCGGTGAGCCGCTCCTTGAGCGCGAACAGATGCAGCACGTCGGCCGCCGGCGTAGCGCCGCTGGGCCTCGAGAGCGGCCGCCGGACCAGTCGTCCCGCTGCTTCCGAGGGCGGCAGCTCGACCCCGAGGTAGGTCTCGAGCAGCACGTCGAGGCCGAGGGCCTTGGCGCCGAGGAAGCGCGCGGCGATCGAGGTGTCGAAGATCGCCGCGAAAGCGATCCCGCGGCGCTTGAGCTGCACGAGGTCGTTGTCGCCCGCGTGGAGCACCGTGAGCACCGAGGGCGCCGCGAATACCGACGCGAGCGGCGAGAGATCGCCGAGCGCCAGCGGATCGACCAGCCAGACGTCGCTGGACGGCAGCGCGAGCTGGATGAGCGAGAGACGCTCCGGATAGTGGTGCAGGCTATCGCCTTCGGTGTCGAGCGCGACCTCGCCCGGTCGCGCGAAGGCGCTGCGAGACCTCGGCGAGAGCGGGCAGGGGTCTCGATCCAGCGGGACTCGGTCGTGGTGATGGGCCGGACCCGGTCAGGCCTTCGGCTGGAGGATCGCCTGCTCGTCGATGTCGACGACCACGACCGTGGCGTGCTCCCGCGCGAAGGCCTCGGCCATGGCGCGACCGATCGCTGCCCCGCCCGTGACGACCGCAACGCGCCCCTCGAGCTCCATCGTCTCTCCTCAATCCGGCATCGAGCCCGGAAGCCCCATCTCGGCCGAGTAAGGGCTCGAGCACCACCTGAAGCCGTTGGGGCGTGGCCGGCGCGCGCATCGACGCGGCGACGCCCAGGGCCTCGGCCCTCAAGAGGGTATCCGGGCCCATCTCGCGGGTCAACGCGATGACCCGCGCGCCCGCCGGCAGCCGGCGGCGGACTCGTTCGACGGCGGCGAGGTCGGTCAGCACGAGCGTCACGGCGTCGCGCTCGGCGACGCCGGGGCCCGCGTCGACACGCGCCCCGATCGACGCGCGCTCGCGGGAAGAGGTCGCGCAGCATCCCGGCGAGGCGCGTCACGCGTCGACGTCGTCGTCCTCGAGAACGCAGAATCGTCGGCACGGATCCGAGTGTACCCGACCGGAGGCGTCGCCGCCCCGTGGTAGGATGCGTGAGCGACGCGCGGAGGACGCGATGGCCAAAGACATTTCGATCGTTCACCACGCCGATCGCCGGACCGACGTGGTGATGCCGTACGCGCCCGGGATCGTCGTGCGCCGGGGCAGCCTCGTGTTTCTCTCGGGCGTCACCGCGGCGCGCCGTCTACCACAGCCACCCGCACCGCGACGAAGAGTTCGATCTGCCCGTCGACGATGCGCGAGCAGGCCGTGCTGGTGATGGAGAATCTCAAGAAGACCCTCGAGGCGGCCGGCTGCACCTTCGGCCGATCTCGTTTCGGCCACGCGCTTTCTCACCGACGTCGCGGAGCAAGACGACCTCAACCGCGTCTGGGCCGCATACCTCGGCGGGCACCTGCCGACGACGACGACGGTCGAGGTGTCGCGCCTGGCCACCCACCCGCGGTGCAAGCTCGAGATCAGCGCGATCGCCGTGGCCGACGAGGTGCGGCTGATGGCCACCGTCGGCTTCATCGGGCTCGGCGGCGATGGGCGGCCGCATGGCGAGGCGGCTGCTCGACGCCGGCCGACAGCGTCGTCGGCTACAACCGCACGCCGAGAAGGCGCGGGCGCTCGTCGCCGCCGGCCTGCACGCTCGCGAAGACTCCCGCGCGGCGTGGCCGAGGCCACGGACGTCGGTCTTCAGCATGGTGACCGACAACGCCGCGCTCCGACGCGATCGGCCTCGGCCCCGACGGCGTCGTCGCCGGGCTTCGGCCGGGCGCCGTCTGGGTCGAGATGAGCACGGTCAGCCCCGCCGTCACGCGCGCGAGCTGGGCCAGGCCGCGCCGCGCGGGGCGCCGCCCTGATCGATGCGCCCGTCTCCGGCAGCCCGGTCACGCCTCGAGGCCGGCCAGCTCTCGTTCATGGTCGGCGGCGACCCGGCGGCGCTCGAGACGCGTGCGGCCGCACGTCCTGGCGATCGGGCCGACCATCACGCACGTCGGCGCGCTCGGGCTCGCGGTGACGATGAAGATCGCCACGAACCTGAACCTCGCCGTCCAGATGCTCGCGTTCTGCGAGGCGGTGGCGCTCGCCGAGAAGGCCGGGATCGAGCGCGAGCGCGCCGTCGAGGTGCTGCTGAAGTCGGTCATCGCCTCGCCGATGATCAAGTACCGCGGACCGTTCGTGCTGGGCATGCCCGCCGAGGCCCTGTTCGACGTGGACATGAGCAAGAAGGACCTCGGGCCTCGCGCTCGAGATGGGACGCACGCTCGGCGTGCCGCTGCCGAGCCGTCGCGCTCGTCGATCAGCTGCTGACCGCGGCCCGCGGCCTCGACCTGGCCGACTACGACTTCGCGGTCGTCTTCGACGTGATCGCGCGCATGAGCGGGCTGCGCCCGAGAGCGCCAGAACCGGTCGTAGCCCACGCGCCAGCATCGAGCGTGAGGGTGGCGCGGCCGGACGCCGTGTCCACGCTCGAGCGTGAACGCGTCGAGCACGTCGCGGCCGAGCAAGCCGTCGATGCCTCCCGTCGGCGATCTCGCCCGAGCCTTCGGCGCCGGCTGGCGCGAAGGTCGGCGGGAGCGCGTGCGCGATCACCACCAGGGGCCCGATGCGCGCGCCGGCGACATCCAGGATCGGGATGGTCACCAGCGTCGCGGTCGAGACGCCCGGTGACCCCGACGACCTGCACCGGACGGCCGGTCTGACCGCCGAGCCCGGCGCGCTCGATCACCTCGGGCGCGATCACGGTGCGATCGGCGCCCGTGTCCACGATCAGCGTGAGCGGGACGCCGTTGAGGCGGGCCTCGGACGGTGATGGGCGCTCCGGGGGTGACCCGGAGCGCGCTCGGCTCGTTCGTGGCCGGTCGGAGCCGGCGGGCCTGCGGCGTGCTGAGGAGCGTCGCCGTCGTCGCGGAACGCCGGCGGGATCGAGGCGAGGTCCGAGGTGTAGTAGACGACCCCCTCCGCGTCGGTCCACTTGTAGAGCTCGGCGAGGGGCGGGCGTGGCCGAGAGGCAGCCGGCCGCGAGGAGCAGCGCCAGCCCGACGTGTCGCGTAAGAGCCTCGCGTCCTACCGCACGACGTTCTTCGCGCGGAGCGCGCGGATGTCCTCGGCGGAATAGCCCGACTCGGCCAGCACCTCGTCGGTGTGCTCGCCCTGCATCGGCGCCGGCCGGCGCACGCCCGGACGCATCCGCGAGTACTTCACCGGCGTGCCGATCACCGGGATCTCGCCGAGCCGCGGGTGCGTGACGCGCTCGATCATCTGGCGCGCCGCGGTCTGCGCGATCGTTCATGACCTGGGCGACCGTGTTCACCGGCGTGGCGGGCACGCCGGCGTCCTCGAGCAGCTTCAGCAGCGGCTCGCGGTCGAACTTCGCGATCGCGTCGGCCACCGACCGCCTCCAGCTCGACGCGGTGCCGCACGCGGCCGAGATTCTTCGCGAAGCGCTCGTCGTCCCGCATGGCGCCGAGGTCGAGCGCCGCGACCAGCCGCTGCCAGAAGCGGTCGTTGGCGCCGGCGATGAACACCCACTGGCCGTCGCGGCAGCGGAAGTTCCGGTAGGGCGAGAGCGACGGATGGGAGGAGCCGAGCGCCTTCGGCACGCGCCGGTGAGCAGGAACCCCTCCGCGTGATAGTTCAGCAGCGTCACCGCCGTCTCCAGGAGGGAAGCCGTCCACCCGCTGGCCCAGGCCGGTCTTCGCCCGGTGGAGGAGGGCGTTGACGATGCCGAAGGCGGAAAAGATCCCGGTCGTGAGATCGAGGAACGAGACGCCGGCGCGGACCGGCGGGCCGTCGGGCTCGCCGGTGATCGACATGATGCCGCTGAACGCCTGCATGAGCGCCTCGTAGCCGGCCCCGTCCTTCCGCGGGCCGGTGCGCCCGAACGCCGAGACCGAGCAGTAGACGAGGCCCGGATTGATCGCCGACAGGGCGTCGTAGCCGAGGCCGAAGCCTTCCATCGTGCCCGTCCGGAAATTCTCGATGAGCACGTCGGCGCGCTTGACCAGGTTCTTGCAAGATCTCGGCCCCTTCCGGGGCCTTCAGATCGAGCGTGAGGTCCCGCTTGTTGCGGTTGATGACCAGGAACGCCGCCGACTCGCCCTCTTTGTGGGGCGGCCAGGTGCGGGATTCGTCGCCGGCCCCGGTGTCTTCCACCTTGATGACGTCGGCGCCCATGTCGGACAGGAGCATGCCGCAGAAGGGACCGGCGAGAACGCGCGAGAGATCGATGACCCGCACACCGTCGAGCGAAAGGGCTCCAGTGATCATGTGCGCTACTATAACTCTATGTCTCGACTCCGCGAGGCGGTGGCGCAGCGGATCCTCGTCCTGGACGGGGCCATGGGCACCATGATCCAGGCCGCCGACCTCGTGGCCGCCGATTTCGGGGCGCCCAGTACGAAGGGTGCAACGAGCACCTGAACCTCACGCGCCCCGACGTGATCCGGTCGATCCACGCCGCCTACTTCGAGGCCGGCGCCGACATCGTCTCGACCAACACCTTCGGCTGCGCGCCGTACGTGCTCGCCGAGTACGGCCTGGCCGAGCGCGCCTACGAGATCACCCTGGCCGCCGGCCGGCTCGCCCGCGAGGTCGCCGGCGGCCGCTTCGTCGTCGGCGCGATGGGGCCGTCGACGCGCTCGATCAGCGTCACCCGCAACGTCACCTTCGACGAGGTCCGCGACGCGTACGCGCTGCAGGCGGCGGCGCTCATCGCCGGCGGCGTGGACGCGCTCCTGCTGGAGACCGCGCAGGACACGCTGAACGTCAAGGCGGCGGCGCTCGGTGTCCGCGCCGCGATGCGAGAGGCCGGCGTCGACCTGCCGCTCATGGTCAGCGGCACGATCGAGCCGATGGGCACGATGCTCGCCGGCCAGGGCGTCGAGGCGCTCTACGTGGCGCTCGAGCACCTCGATCTCTTCTCGATCGGGCTCAACTGCGCCACCGGGCCCGAGTTCATGACCGATCACCTGCGCTCGCTGGCGGCGATGTCGACCCGCTACGTGAGCGTCTACCCGAACGCGGGGCTGCCGGACGAGCGCGGGCAGTACGCCGAGACTCCCGCGAGCCTCGCCTTCAAGATGAAGCGCTTCGTCGACGAGGGCTGGGTGCAACTTCGTCGGCGGCTGCTGCGGAACGACGCCGGCCCACATCCGGGCGCTGCAGGCGCTGGTGGACGGCCGCGCCCCGCGCGTTCCGGCGAGCGCGGGAGTCCGCAGGCGGTCAGCGGGATCGAGGTGTTCTATCCGGCCGACGACAACCGCCCGCTGTTCGTGGGCGAGACGCACCAACGTGATCGGCTCGCGGCGGTTCAAGGGAGCTGATCGTCGCCGAGCAGTTCGAGGAGGCCGCCGAGATCGGCCGCGCGCAGGTGAAGAACAGCGCCCAGGTCCTCGACGTCTGCCTGGCCAATCCCGACCGGGACGAGGCCGTCGACGTGGACCGGTTCATGGCGCAGATCACCCGCAAGGTGAAGGTGCCGCTCATGATCGACTCGACGGACGCCGCGGGTCATCGAGGCGGCGCTCCGCCACTGCCAGGGCAAGTCGATCGTGAACTCGATCAATCTCGAGGACGGCGAGGAGCGGTTCGAGAAGGTCGTGCCGCTCCTGCGCGCCTACGGCGGCGCCGTCGTCGTGGGCTGCATCGACGAGGACAAGCGCCAGGGCATGGCGGTCACGCGCCAGCGCAAGCTGGCGATCGCCGAGCGCTGCCACGACCTCCTCACGGGGAAGTACGGTCTGCCGGCCCGCGACCTCATCTTCGACGCGCTCGTCTTTCCGGTCGGGACCGGCGACGCCAACTACATCGGCTCGGCCGTCGAGACCATCGAGGGCATCCGCGCCATCAAGCAGCGGTTTCCGGAGTGCAAGACGATCCTCGGGATCTCGAACGTCTCGTTCGGCCTGCCCCCGGCCGGCCGCGAGGTGCTGAACTCGGTCTTCCTCTACCACTGCACCAAGGCGGGCCTCGACTACGCGATCGTGAACACCGAGCGCCTGCAGCGCTACCCGTCCATTCCCGAGGAGGAGCGGCGGCTGGCCGAGGACCTCATCTACTGGCGGGGCGACGACCCGGTGGCCGCCTTCGCCGCCTATTTCCGGGAGAGGCGGACGGCGCGCCCGCCGCCGAGACCCTCACGCTCGACGAGCGGCTGGCCCGCTACATCGTCGAGGGCAGCCGCGACGGGCTGATCGACGACCTGAACGCGAAGCTCCAGGAAGCCGCGCCGCTCGACATCGTCAACGGCCCGCTGATGCGGGGCATGGACGAGGTCGGACGGCTGTTCAACGACAACCAGCTCATCGTGGCCGAGGTCCTCCAGTCGGCGGAGGCGATGAAGGCCGCCGTGGCGCACCTCGAGCAGTTCATGGAAAAGGCCGCGTCGGCCACGCGGGCACGATCGTGCTGGCCACGGTCAAGGGCGACGTCCACGACATCGGCAAGAACCTCGTCGACATCATCCTCTCGAACAACGGCTATCGCGTGATCAACCTGGGCATCAAGATCCCGCCCGAGGAGCTGATCGCGGCGTACCACACCCACAAGCCGGACGCGTTCGGCCTGTCCGGTCTGCTCGTGAAGTCCGCGCAGCAGATGGTCCTGACCGCTCAGGACCTCCGTGCCGCCGCGATCGAGATTCCGCTCTTCGTGGGCGGGGCCGCGCTGACCCGGAAGTTCGCGGCGACGAGGATCGCGGCCGAGTACGGCGGCCTCACGCTCTACGCGAAGGACGCGATGGACGGCCTCGACCTCGCCAACCAGCTCTTCTCGGCGCCCACGCGCGAGGCGCTCGTGGCGCGCATCCGGCGCGAGCAGGCGGACCTGGCGGCGGTCCGGCGGCGGTCACCGAGACCGCGCCGGCCGCGCCGACGCCGGCCCCGCCGCGGCGGCTCGAGCGCGTGGCGGTGCCCGAGCGCCCCCGGACCTCGAGCGCCACGTCCTGCGCGACGTGCCCCTCGGCCAGCTCTACCCCTACCTGAACCTCCAGATGCTCTACGGCAAGCATCTCGGCGTGCGCGGCCCGGTCGAGCGCCTGCTCGAGGCCGGGGACGCCAAGGTGCTCGAGGTCCACGAGATCGTCGAGGAGCTGAAGCGCGACGCCGTCAGTCGCGGGCTCCTCCACGCGCACGGCGCCCACCGCTGGTATCGCGCGCGAGCCGCCGCCGACACGCTGACACTGCTCGACGCCTCCGGGCGAGAAGCGGCGAGAGTTCGACTTTCCGCGCCAGCCGGACGGCGAGCGCCTCTGCCTCGCCGACTACGTGCGGGACGACGCGGACGACTACGTGGCGCTGTTCGCGGTCACGTGCGGCGCCGGCGTCAGGGAGCTCGCGACGGCGTGGAAGGACCGGGGCGGAGTACGTTCGCTCGCACGCGCTCCAGGCGCTGGCCATCGAGTGCGCGGAGGCCTTCGCCGAGATGCTGCACTCCCGGCTGCGGACGCTGTGGGGCTTTCCGGATCCACCCGAGCTGCCGATCGGCGAGAAGCTGAAGGCCCACTATCGGGGGATCCGCGTGTCCTTCGGATATCCGGCCTGCCCGAACCTCGCCGATCAGGCGACGCTGTTCCGGCTCCTGGAGCCCCAGAGCTTCGGCCTGACGCTGACGGAGGGTTCATGATGGATCCGGAGGCGTCGGTGTCCGCGGTCGTGTTCCACCATCCCGCCGCGAAGTACTTCAAGGCCGACTGAAAGCGCTGATCCGGCGAAATGCAGCGGGCCCGAGCCGGCGTTTCCGGCTCGAGCCCGCTGGAAGCGCGAGGAGATTCGAATCGCTGCCCTGGACTAATCGTCGGTGTCGTCAGCGACGATCGCTGTCAGTCACGGCCGCAGGTCGTTTGACTGAACTTGATGTCGATCCGCACCGTCGGAACGCCGAGCGACTTCTCGTCCATGCCGCACGCGGGAAGGGGTACCCGTTGTCGCCGAGGTAGTAGGCGCCGCGGTTCTTCTGGATCTTGCCGTAGTTGCCCGTCCAGTCGAGCGCGAAGGGCAGGCGGAAGGTGCCGCTGAACGCGAAGGCCGCCCCGTCATCAGCCGTCGATGGTGCCCGACGCCGTTCGTGATGTACCCGAGCGGCTTGCCCGAGAAGGCCAGCGACAGGTCCGCGTCGCCCGTGAAGGTGCCGGTCATGATCACGAACTCAGCCGCGTCGACCGTGTTGTCGCCCTGGACCACGACCGCGAAGGTGCCGCTGAGGGTACCCTTGCCGGTCGAAAGGCTCAGGTCGTCGGCGCCCGAGGCGTTCACCGTGCACTGCTTGGCGTTGGGATTGATGTACACCACCCACGACGGGCAGAGCGGGGTGCCGAGCTTCGCCCAGCCGGACAGCCGGGCAACGGCCATCCGCCGGCCACCGGGAACCGGGCTCGTTCACGAACTGCCGCCGCGCCGTGTTCTTCAGGTACATGTCCTCGGTGACCTCGTAGAGCGCCGCGTCCGGGCTCGCCTGCACGCCAGAGCCGGGCGTCGGTCCCAACATCGCGGCGACCAGCAGGAGCATGAGCCCCAGGAGGCTCCACGTCACTGCGCTCGTTCCGACAGGAGGCTGGCCATTGCAGTCTCTCCTCGTCCTCTCGCTCGATTGATGTAGTTGCACCGCTTCCGCACCGAGTAGTAGTGCAAGAGGAGACCAGACGCCGCAGTGTCCGCAAATAATTGATTTCATTGTACTATGAGCACGGTATTTCCGGACGTCATAAGACCGTAACTGGTTGATTTATTGGCGTTTTCAGTCCGGAAACCGGTCTCATGATCATGAAACTGCAGGTTATTCAGATACTGATATGGAATTCCAGGAGTGGACTGCACGCTGTCTAGAAACTTACCGGTAGGCGCACAGCGCCAGACGGTCGAGCATCCGGCGCGGATTACGACTAGATGTCGGAATCGGGATCGGATCAGTGATCGACGGCGCCCGGCCTGGGCCGGGAGCTTGACCGGTGAAAGTCGAGCCCCGGCCGACCTCGCTCTTGACCTCGATCGTGCCGCCGTGGCTCTGCACGATGCCCAGGCTCACCGAGAGCCCGAGCCCCGTGCCGCTCACGTCCGGCTTGGTCGTGAAGAAGGGCTCGAAGATCCGGTCGAGGTGCTCCGGCGCAATCCCCGTCCCGGTGTCGATCACCTCGACCTGCACCATGTCGCCGCTCGCCGATGAGCGGATGGTGAGGGAGCCGCCGGTGTCCTTCATGACGTAGACGGCGTTGTTGATGAGGTTGAGGAACACCTGCTTGATCCGGGGCACGTCAACCTCCACCGGCGCGAGCCCCGGGGTGTACTGCTCCTCGAGCGTGATCGAGTCCAGCGCCCCCTGACGGCGCACCATGCCGAGCGTCTGCTCGAGAACGACGTTGAGGTCGGTGATCTGGGGATGAACTCGCGCTGCCGGCTGAAGTGCAGCAGGTCCCGCACGATGTCACGGGCGCGGCCGGCCTCTTCCTGGATCAGGTCGAGCTCCTCGCGCATCGGCCGGCCGGGCGGGATCTGCTCGGCGAGGTACGACGCGAAGCCGAGGACGCTCGTCAGCGGATTGTTGATCTCGTGGGCGATGTTCGCCGCCAGCTCGCCGATCGCGGCGAGCTTGGTCGACTGGATGAGCTGCGCCTGCGTGCGCTTGAGCTCGGCCATCTGCTGCTTGACGCCCTCGTACAGGCGCGAGTTCTCGCTCGCCACTGCGGCCTGCAGCGCGATGCCCTCGGCGAGCCTCAGCTCCTCGGAGGTGAAGCGATGGTGCTCCCGGAGCCAGGCTAGCGCGAAGCCGCCGATCGCCACCCCCTTCCACCGCATCGGCTGGATGAGGACCGACTTGTGCGGCAACAAACGGGCGATCGGATGGGTGAAACCGCGGGTCGTCCTGGCTGTGGCTGGCGTAGACCGGCCCCTCGATTCGCCGCCAGTCGCTCACCCGCGGATCCAGCGACTTGAGGTTGGCCGTCGCGAGCGCCCCCAGAAGCTCCTTGGGCACGTGGTAGCCCACGATCGGCACGAAGCGGCTCCCATCCTCGCTCAGGAGCCACGCTCCGCCCGTGTCGGCGCCGAGCGCCCGGACCATGGCCCGCGTCGTCCGCCTCAAGATCTCGGTGAGCTCCAGCGTCGAGCTGGCGTCCTGGCTCACGGCCAGGAGCGTCTCCGGTGGCCGCAGGCGCTCCTCGGTCTGCTCGTGAAGGCGCGCGTTCCGGATCGCCACCGACGCCGACGTCGCGAGCGCCTCGCCGAGGGCCAGCTCTTCCGGCGTGAACACGTGACGCGTGCGATAGAGAATGGTCAGGACGCCGACGAGCTCGCTCTCGAGGAAGAGCGGAAGGCCCAGAACGGACACGACGCCCTCGCTCGAGCCATTGCCGGCGCTTGACGCCCGGCTCCGCCAGAACGTCGCTGTAGGCGAGCGGCCGGCGGTGCTTGGCGATCCATCCGATGAGCCCATCGTCGTCGCCGACGTCGTGCTGCACCATCTCCTCGCGGTGCGGGTCGTCCCGGCCTGAGCGTGGAGACGGAAGACGCCGGGCGCATCGTCGCTGATGAGGATCCGGGCGACGTCGGCGCCGAATCGGCTGCGGACGAGCTCGCTGAGCCGGCTCAGCACCTCGGAGACCAGCAGCGTGCCGGTGAGCAGGCGGCCGGACTCGACGAGGCTCTCCTGCTCGGCGGCCCGCCGCATCACGCCTTCGTAGAGGCGACCGTTCTCGGCCGCGATCGCCACCTGGTCCGCGACGATCTTGAGGAGCTGCTCCTCGTCGGCCTTCGCGCCCGGCGGCAGGACGTGGCGCGCGATCATGACGCCGAGCGAACGGCCCCGAATCGTGAGCGGCAGCTTCCACTCGACCTCGGTCCAGTCCTCCGCCGGTACGGCACCCGAGCCGGTCAGGACGCTCCGCGGCTGCTCGACCGTATTCTGCGGCGCAACGACGGTGACGGCCGGCGGCCCGGTGAGCTCGACGCTCAGGCTGGTGGTGCCGATGGCCCCCGCCAGTCCTCCCAGGAGCTTCTCGAGCATCCGGGCGACGCCAAGCTCGGAGGTGATGTCCTGCATGGAGTGGTGCAGGTCCTCGAGCTGCGCGCGCGCCGCTGGAAGTGCTGGTTCAGCCGCTTGAGCTCCTCGACCTGGTTGAGCAGACGATAGACGAGCCGCTGGTTCAGCTCGCGGAGGTACACGCCTTCGTCGCGGGTCTCCACCTTCTCCCGCTTGCCGCTGAGAAACTCGGCGACCTGCCGGGGAACGCGTCGACGTCGATGGGCTTTTGGATGTAGCCGTCGCAACCGGCCACCAGCGTGCGCTGCCGGTCGCCCTGCATCGCGTAGGCGGTCAGCGCGATCACCGGGGTCGGAGGCCAGGTTCGGGAACGACTTCAAGATCCCGACGATCTCGTAGCCATCGACCCCCGGGAGGTTGATGTCGAGCAGGATGAGGGCCGGCTCCTCGCGAATCGCCGCTTCGATCCCGGCGAGGCCATCCTCGGCGTCGACGATGAGGTACCCGGCCGCCTCCAGAACCGCGCGGACGAGTAGCCGGTTCTCGCGGTTGTCCTCGATGTACAGGATCTTCGTCTTCTGGTCGAGTGGCCGTGCCGGCATTCGACGGCTTCTCCTCAGGTCAAGGGGAGCGTGAAGTGGAACGTTGACCCCTGGTTCTCCCGGCTCTCCGCCCAGATGCGGCCGCCGTGCAGCTCCACGAACTTCTTGCTGATCGCGAGCCCGAGCCCGGTGCCGCCCGCGCTGCGGACGACCGGGTTGTCGAGCTGCTGGAACGGCTCGAACAGCCGGGACAGGTCGTCCTCGCGAATGCCGATCCCGGTGTCGGCGACGCTCACCCGGATGGCGTCCGGCTCCGGGCACCACGCTGACGAGCACCCGGCCCTGCCCCGTGAACTTGATCGCGTTGGACAGGAGGTTGAGCAGGATCTGCTTGATCTTCGTGCGATCGCCGGACAGCGGCGGCAGCTCGAGCGGCACGTTCTTCTCCACCTTCATCTGCTTGCCGCGGGCGAGCGGCATCGACGACTCGATGCACTCGTCGATGAGCTCGTGCAGATCGATCTCCTCGGAGAGCATCTCGAGCTTGCCGGCCTCGATGCGCGAGAAATCGAGGATTCCGTTGATGAGCTGGAGCAGATGCGCGCCGCTGTTGTGCACCGAGCGGATGTAGGTCTCCTGGCGCTCGGTCAGCTCGCCGTCGAAGCGGTTCAGCAGCACCTTCGAGAATCCGATGATCGAGTTGAGCGGCGTCCGCAGCTCGTGCGACATGCTGGCCAGGAACTGGGACTTGAGCCGGCTCGCCTGCATGAGCTCGCGCGTTGGTCTCCGAGAGCTCCTCGTAGAGTCGCGCGTTCTCCAGCGAGATCGCGACCTGGTTGGCGAGGACCGCCGAGCACTTCGAGCTCCTGATCGTCGAAGATGTCGCCGGAGAGCTTCTCGCCGACGAGGAGGATGCCGGTGAGCTTGCCCTCGATCTTCAGGGGCACGATGATCGTCGCCTTGATGGCGTCCAGCTCGTTCTCGGCCGCCTCGAAGTACGCGGCGATCTCGGGGTTCAGCTTGGCTTCTTCCTTCACCAGGACCCGGCCCGTCTGGTTGAGCCACTGCACGATGCGGCTGTCGATCCGGATCGGCGCCGCCGCGCTCCGCTCGCCCACGCTGGCGTCTTCGCGGTACACGACGAACGCGCTGCGCATGCGGGTCGTGGATCATCAGCACGCAGTGGGTGAGCGGCACGCCGCGCACGAGCCCGTGCACGAGCGTTTCCATCAGCCGGCCGAAGTCCAGGATGGCGCCCATCCGCTTGCTGAGGTCCAGCAGCGTCTCGTAGCAGCCGCGTCGCCGGCTGAACATGACCCGCTCGATCGACTCCTCCAGCCGCTGGCCGACCGGGCTGACGAGCATGGTCATCACGAATCCGAGCGGCAGGATGATGAACAGCGGATTCATCTGGTCCCAGTCGGCGTACGACTCGGCCGCCGCCAGCACCGAGGTCAGCACGCCCCACACCAGAGAGGTAGACGGCGCCCTTCTTCACGGCCACGTTGACGTCGAAGAGCCGGTAGCGGACGATCGACGTCCCGAGCATGAGCGCGAACACCATGTTGGCCGGAATGCCCATCGGGTAGACGAGGTCCGCCGCCGGCACGAACCGGGCGAGGATGAACCGGGCGAAGTCGATGACGCCGCCGACCAGGCTCACCAGGGTGCCCAGCAGGATCAGGGTCGCGCGGTTCCGCCGGAAGCTGGAATCGACGTCCTTGTAGACCCGGATCAGGTGCGAGAGCCCGTAGATGAGGAAGAAGTTGAAGTAGAGGAAGAACGGCGTGTACAGGAGACCCGTCGCCGGCGCCCATCCCCAGTACGTCGACTTCACGCCGTGCATGAACAGCGTCGAGCCGCTCAGGTTGATGATGCTGAAGACGAGGGACAGCGTGTACGCGACGAACAGCGACGTCCGGTGCCGGGTCGTGCTCGAGGAAGATCAGGACGAAGTGATAGTAGAACGCCGGGAGCGCGATGACGCCGGTGTGGATGACGATCTCCCAGAAGACCGCGGTGGTCTCGTCCGGCGAGCGGCGCAGCATGAACACGCCGAAGTTCCACACGGCCATGCCGCCCACGAAATAGGTGAACAGGCGGTTGAGCCGGCTCCCGGATTGCGGAAGAGCGTGATCCCGGCGAGGGAGACGTTGAGGATCAGCGCGAGGAGCGGAAGAAAATTATGAAGCGTCACGCGTGTCCCCCTCGGCGCCCTCGAGAGGGAGATAGACTGGGTCCTGCTTGCGGTACTGCTCGATCTCGTGCTTCAGGATTCCGAAGACGAGCATGTCCCAACACTGACCGTCCTGGTATCCCGCCTGTCGGAGAATGCCTTCCTGCCGGAAGCCGTTGCGCCGCAGGGAGTTGGCGCTCAGGCGGTTGTACTCGTACACCTTCGCCTCGATGCGTCGGAGTCCCAGCACGTCCACTCCATAGTACGAGATGAGCTTGCCCGCCTCCACACCAAATCCGCGGCGGATCGCCTTCGGGGCGGTGAGCATGACCTCCAGGAACGCGTAGCCCTCCAGGAGGTGGATGTTGAACAGCCGCGCCAGCCCCAGGGGCGGTCCCATTCCGGGTTGGCCTCGATCACCAGGACGATCTGGGTCGAGTCCATCAGGCACGCCTCGTAGAACGAGGGATCCTTGTCGTACACGTGCTTGTAGCTGTTCAGGAACTCGCCGCCGACCATGCGCTCGGTGAAGGGGTCTTCCGCCCACTTCGGAGAGGTACTCGAGGTCCTCCGGCGCCAGCGTGCGGAGGTAGACCCGCAGCCCGCGCGAGACGACACCACGCCGGCGCGCGGCTCCTCGCCCGGGCTCACTCGCACGATCGGTCCCCTCGTCCACGGCGATCATTCCCTCGCTGGCTCGGCTCACCTTATTCGTCTCGCTCAAAGGTGATCTCGACGCGCACGGTCGGATCGCCGAGCGCCCGCTCGTCGGGAGCCGACCGGACGACCCCTGCCGCGATCCGTCTTGTATACCGCGATGCGATGGACCTTGAACGGAGCCGGAACTTGCCCCTGAACGGCTCGGACGCGGAAGCCCGCCGGGAAAGCCCGGAAGGATCGCCGTCGGATCGGAGCGAGCCTCGAGGAAATGTCGATGATCACGCCCGCCTCGTCGGCGACCTGGGTGACGCCCGTGAAGGTGCCGAGCCATGATGACGAGCTCGGGGCGTCGACGAGATTGGTCTTGTCGGAGTTCACGACCACGAAGAAGTCACCGCCGATGGTGCCCCGCAACGTAACCAGTGTCGACCTGGCTGCGGCCGAAGGCCACGACGCGGCAGCGGCTCGCGCTCCCGCACGGTGATGCCGAGCTGGGCGTAGAAGGCCTCGGCGTACGCCATCAGATGCGCGGGACACAGCGGCGTCCCGCGCCGGGCCTTTCCCTTCGAGTCCGGACGTGGCGACCCGCTGGGGGCTGCTCGGGCTTTTCGGGATCGACGACGAGTTGCGCCTGCTCGTTCAGCTCGTAGAGCACGACGTCGCGGAACAGCGGGCTGCGTCCGCCCGCCTCGCTCGATCGGAGCATCGGTCCGAGCACCGAGGCCGCCGCGAGCAGCACGATCGAACTCATGCGCATGTTCATCGAAGGCTCCTGTCGGTCGAACTCACTGTCGCCCGGCACCACGCCAGATGGCTACAGGCCCGACAGAAACGTCTGGCGGGACTCGAGGACCTCGAATCCAGCGCGGCGAAGCGTGTCGTGGAACTCGGCGGCGCCGAGGTATCGATGCTCGCTCTCGCGGAAGAACTCGAAGGCGACCGTCGGCAGGAGCCACCGCAGCGCCTGGAGGGCGGCGCCCAGCCCTTTGCGACTCCCGCACCGCCTTGAACGTCGAGATCACTCGCGCCGGCCGATCGTAGGTCAGGAAGATCGCGTGCCCGCCGGGCTTGAGCGCCCGCCGACAGCCCTGCAGCAGGGCGTCGGGATCGGGATGCCAGTACAGCGTGTGCATGCTGACCAGGACGTCGAAGCTGCCCGCGCCCGGGAGCGAGGCGTGCGCGATGTCGAAGTGCTGGAAGGACAGGCTGGCGCCGCGGGGCTTGTCCTTCTCGCGCGCGATCTCGACCAGATGCCTCACGCCGTCGATCCCGACCACCGAGTAGCCTTCCCTGGCGAGTCGGAGGCTGACGTTCCCGATCCCACACGCCACGTCGAGCACGCGCGTCGCGCGCGGCTCTGTCGCATCCGGGACCGAGCGGGCGGCGAACGCGACGATCTCCTCGAGCATGCTCTCGTACGGAGGAAGTGCGTCACCACGGCGTCGTAGCTGACGCCGTAGGTGACGGCAATCATGTGCTCGAGGGCTTCCCGAAGGGGCATACGATCTCCCGTCCGCTCCGCGGCGCGGCCGGCCGGACGCCGGCAAGAGGCTGAGATGGGTACGGCGCGCTATCGTGACTCACGTGGTCTCGGCGCTCTTCCGCGCCCACACCAGGAGGCTGGCGCCGCCGAGGAAGGTCCTCCGCATGTCCAGGACCGCGAAGCCGGCCTGTCCGAGCCGCGCCGAAAACGTCGCCTCGTCCCAGTAATGTGGTCCGACACGCTCGCGCGGTCGCCTCGAAGATCGAGTTGAGCAGCACCCACAGAAGACCCTGGAGCGCCACCGCGAGTCCGTCGCGCCGCGCGATCTCCCGCAGCGTCGGCCACTGCCCGATCCGCTGCGTGTGATTCACGAACACCGCGTGCCCGCCGGGCTTGAGCACCCGGTGCGCTTCCCGCAGCAGCCGGTCCGGTGTCGGGTGCGCGTAGAGCGCGTGGATGCTGACGACCTGGTCGAACGCGCCGTCGCGGAACGTGTTACCGCGCGGGTGAGATCTCCCCTGTCGAAAGGCCAGGTTGGCCAGATGCCGGGCGCGGCGCTTGCCCTTGGCCGATCCCACCAGCGGGCCGTACGAGTCGAGGCCGGTCACGTTGAAGCCGGCCTCGGCCAGCGCGCACGTGAAATTGCCGGGCCCGCAGCCCACGTCCAGCACGCGGAACCTCGCGTCGCTCGAGACGCAGCGGGCACCGCCGCTTCGACCAGATCGCGGACCTCGGCCTGGAGTCGCTGATAGTGGCTGAACGCGCGGATAGACGTAGTCGTAGACCACGCGGTAGCCGACCGCGAGCGCGCGATCGAGCCAGCCCACTGGATCCCGCCGACGTTCCAGGTCATGACCATTCCCGTCGATTCCGCCGTCATCGTCGCAAGCGCACCCGGTCGTACCCGGTGCATCCCCTACGCTTTGCCCGCGAGGACTTTGTCGACCGCCCCGCGCAACTCCGAAGGGGTGAACGGCTTGAGCAGGATGTAGTCGAACCCCAACCGCGTCGCTTCGTTGATGATGTCGGGCGTCCCGTGGGCGGTCATGAGCATGCACGGCCATCGCCGGACGGATCTGGCGCGTCTGCGCGAGGACCTCGAACCCGTTCATCCCCGGCATCTTGTAGTCGACGACGAGGAGGTCGAACGGCTCCTTGCGGACAGGAGCTCGACGGCCGTCTCGCCGCCGATTGGCGGCCCGGATCGCAGTAGCCCAGGGCCTGCAGCACGTTGACGCAGAGGATGACGACCGGTCCGCGCGTCGTCGACGACGAGGATCTTGGGCCGGGTCGATTCCGTCAACGGACGGCCACCAGCGGCGCCGCCGCAGCGTCGGTGATGGCCACCGACTGAAGATCGAGATGGCGGCTGATCTGCTCCAGCCGCGGCAGCGGGATCGTCGAGGAACGCGTCGGCGGCGAGCGGATCGAACTGTGCTGCCGGCGCCGCGCACGATCTCCTCGCATGGCCGTCGCCAGCGGCTCGCTTGCTCCGATACGGGCGGTCGGAGGTCATCGCGTCGAACGCGTCCGCGACCGTCACGACACGCGCGATGAGCGGAATGTCGTCGCCCTTGAGCCCGTCGGGATAGCCCTTGCCGTCGTAGCGCTCGTGGTGGTGACGGACCGCGCTTGGCCTCGCAGGCGAGGAAGCGCAGCGGCTTGAGGATCTTGTCGCCGACCACCGGATGGCGTGCGGATCAGCTCGAATTCCTCCTCGGTCAGCTGACGCGGCTTGCGGAGGATCGTTGTCCATGATGACGAGCTTGCCGAGGTCGTGCAGCATGCCGGCCCGGCTCATCAGCACGACCGTCGGCCGGCGTCACGCCCATGACGGTGGCGAGCGTCGCCCGAGCGTACGAGACGACACCCGCGCGGAGTGGCCCTTGAGGTAGCGGGTCCTTCGACTCGAGCGCGATGACGAAGGACGAGATCGTGTCGATCAGGTTCCGCTCGAGGTGCTCGCGCAGGAGGATCTTCTGCAGCGCGACCGCCGTGGTCTGGCGCGTAGCCGAGCAGGAGCGCCTTCTCGTCCGGCAGGAAGGCGCCGTTCTCGGCACTGCGCCCGACGCAGAGGATGCCCATCGCGTCGCCCACCCCCGGCACGAGCGCTGCGAGGCCCTCGAAGCCGTGCTCGGGCTTCGTCAGCACTGAACGTCTCGCGGCCGCCGGTCTTGACGACGTCGCCGAACGAGGCGCTGCAGGAGCGCCAGGATCTGGCCGACCAGCGACGCCTCGCCCGTGCGGCTCGCGTTGAATTGACCGCCCTGGTCGCGCAGCAGCATGAGCGCGCCGTCGCACCGGAGGCTCTGCATGGTGTAGCTCGAGCACCTTTGCCGCGAAGAGGCTGGGCTCGAGTCCCTGCAGCGCCACCTCGCCGATGCGCGAGATCGGCCTCGACGCCGGCCTGCCGCCGCGCCAGCTCCTCGGTCAGTCCGGCGGGGTAGTTGACGCTGCCGTTGCCGTCCGCACGATCTCTGCGTCGAAGCCGCCCGATGAGGTCCTTCACCTCGGTGATCGAGAAGGGCTTGGGCAGGTAGTCGTACGCGCCGTGGCGCAGCCCGAAGACGGCGGAGTTGACCGACGGCACTCCGGTGATGAGCACCACCGGCGTGCCGGGCTGCTTGCCCTTGACCGCGCGGAGCAGGTCGAGACCGCTCAGGCCCGGCATCTTGATGTCGGAGACCACGAGGTGGAAGGGGTCGTCGCCCAGCTGCTCGAGCGCCTGCTCCGCGGTCGCCGCGGTGGTCACCTGGCAGTTGTTCGACGAGAACGCCGAGGCCAGGAACCGCAGGACCGACGCGTTGTCATCGACGAGCAGGACGCGCAGCCTTTCGGTTTGCGCTCCTGCTGTCACCGGAGTCTGGCCTTCCATTTCAGCGGGCACTGGGATCCCCTACTTGGTCGCGCCGAGCTGGCTGAGGAACTCCAGCCACTGGCGAGACAGACCGTCCTTCGGGAAGCTCAGCGATTCGAGCTCCGGACGGTCGTCGACTTCGAGAGCCGTCTTGGTCGGGCTGGGCTGCACCGGCGGCGCCGACGGTACGGCGGCGACCGGAGCCGCCACGACCGTCGGGGCTGGAGCCTCGACTGGCGACGGGCTCTTCGTCGCCTGCGCGAAGAAGTACGGCCGATTCCCGTTGGGCTGGGCCTGGGCCTTCGCCCACACCGGCGGAGTCTGCACCGGGACCGCCGCGGGCGCCGGGGCTCGACGGGTGTGACCGCTTCCGGCGCGGGCGCGACTCACGGGAACTGCCGCCGCGACCGGCGCGCTCACCGGCTCCGCTTCCTGGATTGCCGCGACACTCGCCGGCGCTTCCGTCGCGGTTACGGCGACGACGGACGGAGCAGCTTCGGCCACGTGTCCATTCGATCCCGTGTCCGGAGCCGCCAGGGATGCGGTGGCCTGGATCGGCTCGAGCTGCAGCGCCGGCGACGGCTTCACCGGGGCCGGGCAGCCGGCTCGAGCGACACGACTGGTGGGCGGCACCGACACCGCGGGAGCAGGCTCGGGCACGAGCTTCACGGTCTGATATTCCTGGAGGGCCGGTTGCTCCGGAACGACCGGGGCAGCCGGCGGAGCGACGGAAGCGGGCACGCTCGGTGCCTCAATCTCCGCGTCGGGCACTGCCGAGGCCACCACCTCGGCCTGGACCACCTCGGTCACCGATGGCCGGACCACCTCGGCGACCGGCGGCCGGACTTCCGTCACCGACGGCCGGGTCGCTTCGGATCTCACCGGCTCGACGCGCGGCTCGATCGCTCTGGCCGCGGGCCGGACGACCGGTGTCGGCGCCGGGGCTTCGACCGGGGATTCCGCGGCGGCCTTCCGGAGCCGCTCGACGTGATCGAAGAAGACGACCGACTCGCCGTTGACTTCGAGATGACGGAACTCGAGGCAATCGATCTCGAGGAAGCTGAGCTGCTTGATCCGACGCAGGAACGAATCGGTCAGCCGCTCCGCGATGAAGAGGATCCGCGGCGGCCGGGAGGTCGAGATCTGGGCCATCGGGTAGAGACGACGAAGCGTATCGGGAAACTCGAGACACCAGGAATAGGCATCCATCACCCGGAGCAGCAGGCCCTCGTCGGCCGTGAAGTCGAGCGCGATCAGCGCCAGGGAGCCGCGCGAATCCAGCCCGACAAGGTCGATAGCGGCCTGGCCGAGAAGCAAGCGCGAGTCGACGACCTTCAGGCCGGGCTCGACGCCCTCCATGTTCTCGGCGACGAGCTTCTCCAAGTTGCCGATGTCCTTGACTTCAAGCTTCCTGAACGTCGGTCTCATCATCGTCTCCCCTGGCCGTTTGGGTCCAAAACTCGCTGAGTTAATAAAGCAAACCAGGGACCAATGGCCTCGAAGAGACACAAGTAACCGGAAAACATGACGATTCGAGATTTCCGGGTGACCCCTCGATTGGCTGATTAGTTTCCAAGATTTCGCTGGGCCTCGCGGCTACCTTTCCGGAAAGAATTTGTTTTCAGCTACTTGGGATATTCCGCAAGCCCTGGTCGGGGTTGGCGAGGAACTGACCAGTGGCGATGGATTGAGCGTACCGGTCACTCTTCCATCAGCTTCTTCCGGAGAGTCTGGCGTGAAATCCCAAGTATTTTCGCCGCTTTGCTCTTGTTGGACTCCACGCGCTGCATGATCTGGGCGATGTAGGCGCGCTCGATCTCGGCCAGAGTTCTGGGCGCGTCGCCCGACTGCTCTGTCACGACAGGTTGGCGAGCCTGCGTGGCGAACTGCACCGGGAGATGCGGCGGCTCGATGAAGTCCGAGCTCCCGAGGATGACGAGGCGCTCGATCAGATTCCTGAGCTCGCGCACGTTGCCCGGCCACTGGTAGCCCATCATCAGCCGCTCGGCTTCGAGGCGCGAATCCCTTGATCGATTTGTGAAAGCGCGTGTTCGCGTCGAGGACGAAGTGCCGCGCGAGCGCGCATGATGTCGTCCCGGCGCTCGCGCAGCGGTGGAATGAGGATCCGGAATGACGTTGAGCCGGTAGAAGAGATCCTCGCGGAAGCAGCCTCGTCCGACGCGCGTCTCGAGCGGCCGATTCGTCGCCGCGATGATCCTCAGATCGACCTTGATGTCTCGCGTTCCGCCCACGCGCCGGAGGACGCGCTCCTGCAGAACCCGAAGGAACTTCGCCTGGCTGTTGAGCGACATCTCGCTGACCTCGTCGAGGAACAGCGTGCCCCGGTCGGCGAGCTCCATCAGCCCCTTCTTGGCGGCCTTGGCGTCGGTGAAGGCGCCCTTCTCGTGACCGAACAGCTCGCTCTCGAACAGGGTCTCGGTGATCGCGGCGCAGTTGACCTCCATGAACGGGAAATCGCGTCGCGAGCTCTCGGTAGTGCAGGCCTCGCGCGACCAGCTCCTTGCCGGTGCCGCTCTCGCCGTGGATCAGGATCGGTCGCCGCCTCGCTCCGGGCCAGCTTGGTGATCAGATCGCGGAGCCGACGCGTGCCCTCGGACTCTCCGATGAGCTGGTCGACGCCGATATTCCTTCTCCTGAAGCCGGTGCAGGCGCTGGATCTCGCGCCGGGCGCGGACCTCCTCGAGCGCTCGCGCGACGGCGAGCTTCAGCTTGTCGAGGTGCTCGAATGGCTTCTCGAGATAATCCGTCGCGCCGGCCTTCATCGCCTCGACGGCACTCTGGATCTGACCGAATCCGGTGATGATGATGACCGCGGTCTCGGCGTGCCGCCCCTTCAGGGCGCGCAGGACCTCGATGCCGTCCATGTCCGGGAGCCGAAGGTCGAGGAGCACCAGGTCGGGGCTCACCTCGTCGGCGGTCTGGAGGCCTTCCTTGCCCGTCCCGACCCCGTGGACTTCAATCTGGTCCCCGGCCAGCACCCGCGAACAGAGCGTACGAATGTTCCTGTTCGTCGTCGACGACCAGGATGTTGTCCATATTGCCTAAAATAGCGGGAATTTCCTGCAGGTGCGCCCAATTTCTTACCACCGGAGAAGCCCCTGCGCAGGGTGTCCGGACGACGCGAGACCCCTACCGGCAGGACTGGGAAAGCGCTGCTCGCCGTCGACATTTCCGGACAGAGGGCGGGGCCGTTTACTCCTTGATCATCTGCTCCCCGGCGTCGGAGGTAGCCGTTTCGAACGGCGCTGTAGAGATCGACGACGCTCTCCTCCAGGCCCTGGAACAGCTCGAGGTTCAGCGCGCGATCGTTAACCATGTCCACCGCCCTCATGGCGAGGCTCATCCACCAGGTCGGACCGACCCAGGTGAGCGGATTCATGGCCGCATCGACGCCCCGGCCGATGCCGTCACGGATCGTCATCGGCTCCATCAGAGGCAAGACGAGGTAGGGACCGGGGGAAAGCCCCACACGCCGAGCGTCTGCCCGAAGTCCTCACGGCTCTTTTCGATCCCCCAGTATTTCGCCGCGTCGAAGAGGCCGCCGATGCCCAGCGTACTGTTGATGAGGAACCGGCCGAGCTTCGCGCGCCGCGCGCGCCCCACTTTGCCTGGAGCAGGCTGTTCCCGGCGCGCGGCACGAAGGCGGCGTTGTCGAAGACGTTCGCGATCATGATCTCGAACGGCTCGGGCACGATCACCCGGATAGACCTGCGCCACGGGCTTCAGGACGAACCGATCGAGCTGTCGGTTCACCTCGAACATCCGCTCGTTGAACTTCTCGAAGGGTCGTATTCCTCGTCGCGCCTCGGGCTCGACGGCTTCTCGGTCGGCGCCGGCTCGGGCTTGTCGGCCGGCGCGGGCTCCGCTCTGGGCGACCATCGGCACGGCCGGCGAGCCGTCGTCGCTCGCCAGCGGGCGCGTCGGGCGGGGCGACGGTCGAGGCGGGGCGCGGCGATTCGGCCAGCAGCGCCGAGTCCGTCCTGACCGCACCCGGAGGCTGCCGCACCCGCCGAGCACCGCCGCGGCAATCAGGACCCGCAGGACGCGAAGAACGGGGAGCCTCCCTTCGAATGACCGGCTAGACGGGTGAGGCAGAGATGCTCGGCAATCGCGTGCTATCTCTACAGCGAACTATAGCTTGGAACCCGGGACCGGCCCGATAGAATTCGAGTCACCGGCCGGCGGCCGCCGAATTTTCTCCGCTCGTATTGTCACGACGCGGCTCCTGGCGTATGTTAGTCGAGGCGCGATTCAGGTCGAGCATCGTCCTGATCCACATCGCGACCGCCCGAGCGAGGAGATGACGTGAGCCGAAGCCGACCCCGCGAGTTCTGGTGCAGCGTCGTGTCCGAGACCGTCGAGATCCGGCTCCGGCGCCCCAGCAGCTGGACGCCCGCAGGGCTACTTCGTGCAGTGCAACCAGGCCGACTGCCAGTACGTCGACGAGAACAAGCCTCCCTGTCCCCTGACCGCCGCCATGTTCGCCGACGAGATCAAGGCCGCCGACGAAGCCCGCGCGCAGCGCAGCGAGTAGCACCTCTCGGGCCTTTCGTCAGCTGACCCGTTCAGCACGTAGTCGAACAGATCGAAGTTCCTCAAATCGTCCGCGCGCGCGAGGCGCTCCGCGTCGGAGTCTGCGAGCGGCCGATTGATCACGAAGGGCACCGTCTGCTCCGACACGCCGCCGTGCGAGCGAAGCGGCTCCTCGAGCAGCGACAGATCGTGCGTCCTCCGGGGACTTCCGAGAACCGTGTGGGTGTCGCCGATGACGATCAGGTCGCCGACGCGGTCACGGGGCAGCTCGAACCGGGCCGAGCCGGTGGCGTTGTCGTAGACCTCGGCGACGCCGGACGTCGCGGCGAGCCGCTGACGCCACCGAGGCCGCGCCGGGTCGCGTCGTCCAGGTGACACCGTCGCGAACGATCCTAGGGCGCCGTGATGAACGACGTACGGATCCGTGATCGGCAGGATGACCCGGGCGTTTCCGGGCGCCGACGATGGCGTCGAGGAGGGGGACGAGAGATACGACCCTCGGCGCGCCATCGAGGCCGGACTTGGCGTTCATGCCGTGGTCGGCCGGTGATGCCGAGCACCGCGCCGGCCCGATCGAAGGCGTCGAAGTAACGGTCGAGCATCGCGTAGAACTCGGTGGCGGCCGGCGCGCCGGGTGCGTGCTTGTGCTGGACGTAGTCGGTGAGCGACAGGTACATGGCGTCCGGGCGCTCGTCGCCTGAGCAGCTCGAGACCGGCCGCCAGCACGTACTCGGACAGCTCCGCGCTGTACACCGAGGGCACCGGCATGGGAACGAGGTCCGTGGCGCGCTCGATCCCGTGCTCGTCCTTGGTCGTCTGGTCGGCCTGCTCTGACGAAAAGCAGACGCCGCGCATCCCGTGGCCCAGAAGCCGCCGCAGCTTGTCCTTGGCGGTGACGACCGCCACACGCGCCCCGGCCTGCGACAGCGCGGCCAGGAGGGTCTCGGCAGCGCAGGAACTTCGGGTCGTTCATCATCACTTCCTGACCGGTCGCCGGGTCGCAGAAGTAATTGCCGGAGATCCCGTGGATCGCCGGCGGCACCCGGTGACGATCGAGAGATTGTTCGGATTGGTGAAGCTCGGTACGACCGACCGCGGCGAGCCGGTACACGCCCTCCCGCTGGAAGCGCGGCGAGTGCGGGTACCGCGCGCTTCGCGATGCGCCTCGTCGAAGTACGCGGGCTCGGAGCCGTCGATGCAGACGACGACCACCGGACGGTCGGGAACGCGGTAGCGGCGGCCGTTGACGGAGACCGAGGCGACGGAGCTCGTGCGCGTCACCGATACTACGGCGCCGCGCGCTCCGAGAGAAAGCGCTTTCGGGTCTACGAGCCGGCGGCCGGCGCCGGGTCGCGGCGACGCCGGCGCCACGGCGACGGACGGCGCGCCGGCCACGCCCACGCTCGCACGCCGAGCAGAACGGCGAGCGCGGCCGCGTAGCCAGTACGGGTCCCTCACCCCGACCTTGGCGAGCCAGAGGATAGTGGAGCGCTCGCGCAGACGCCGGCCACGTAGGCCAAGCCGGTGCAGACGCGTCCAGCGTTCGGGCGCCGAGCCGCTGGATCATCCCCGTCGTCGACGTGGCGGCCAGCGGGATCAGCGAGAGCAGCGCCAGCATGCCCATCGTGATGTACGGGCGCTTGACGATGTCGGCCCACATCCGCGCGCCAGTCGAAGAAGAGAGTCGAGGACGATCCACACGCTGAAGTGCAGGCGGCACGTACGCGAAGGCGAAGAGACCGAGCAGCCGCCGCAGCGCGATCGGCCACGAGCCAGGCCGAACACGATGCGGAGCGGCGTCATCGCGAGCGAGGGCGAGCAGGATCCGGAACGTCCAGTCGCCGAGCGTGTTGGTGACGAAGCTGATGGGATTGGCGCCGCAGGTCGTCGGTCCACGCCCGGTACGCCAGGCTCGCCAGCGGCGCGAGACACGCGCCCCACACCGCGATCTTCAGCGCGATCCGCGCCCTATGCGACATCGCGCGGGCGCTCGCGGCGCGACATCAGTAGAATTTCTTCAGGTCCATCCCGGTGTACAGCGAGGCGACCTGGTCCGCGTAGCCGTTGAACGGCAGTGTCGTCCGCCGGCGGAACTCGCCGATGCGCCGCTCGGTCGGCCTGGCTCCAGCGCGGATGGCTGACCGCCGGGTTGACGTTGGAATAGAACCCGTACTCCTGCGGCGCGGCCTTCTCCCACGACGTCTTGGGCTGCTCGGCTCACCAGGCGGATACGGACGATCGACTTGGCGCTCTTGAACCCGTACTTCCACGGCACCACCATCCGCACCGGCGCGCCGTTCTGGTTCGGGCAGGACCTGCCCGTACATCCCGACCGTGAGCAGCGCCAGTGGATGCAGCGCCTCGTCGAGCCGGAGGCCCTCGACGTACGGCCAGTCGAGCGACGAGTACCTGAAGAATCCCGGCTTCTGGGCCGGGAACTGGGCGGGATCGAGCAGCGTCGTGAACTCGACGAACTTGGCCTGACTCGGTCGGCTCGACGCGCTTGAGCAGCGACGCGAGCGGAAACCCGATCCACGGGATCACCATCGACCACGCCTCCACGCAGCGGAGCGAGTACACGCGCTCCTCCAGCGGGAAGAGGCGAATCAGCTCGTCGATGTCGAAGGTCTTGGGCTTGTGGGCCAGTCCGTCGACCTGGATCGTCCACGGGCGCGGGCTGCAGCGTGTGGGCCAGACGCGAGGGATCGTCCTTGTTGACGCCGAACTCGTAGAAGTTGTTGTACGTCGTCGCGTGATCGATCTTCGTGGGCGGCTCGGTCAGGCTGAAGGCGGCGTTGCGCGTCGCGGCGAGCGCTTGCCCCTTCGGGGTCGCCGCCCCGCTCGGCGCGGGCATCAGAGCCAGCGCGGCCGCGCCGGCCATCAGCTCGCGGCGACTCAGGTAGAGCTTCGGCTCAGTGATCTCGCTCGCGGTGAACCGCGGCGCGCGTCGGATCAACATGGTGTCTCCTCTGTCGCGACGATCTTACCCCGCTCCGCGAGGAGCCGCTTGATCATCGCCTCGGTGGCCTCGTAGTCACCCTCACCGATGTGGCGGTAGCGGATGATCCCGTTCCGGTCCACCAGGAGCGTGGTCGGCCAGGCCCGGACACCCCACCGTTTCCAGATCGTGAACTCGTTGTCCTGCACGACCGGGTAGCGGACTCCGAGCTTCTTGGTGGCGTCGACGACCTTGTCGTACGGCTTCTCCCACACGAACTCCGGGCTGTGGACGCCGACGACGGTGAAGCCATCCTTCTCGTAGCGCTCGTACCAGTCCCGCACCTGCGGGATCACGTTTCGGCAGTTGATTCAGCCGAAGGTCAGAATTCCACGAGCACCACCCGGCCCCGCAGGCCTGCGTGGTCAAGGGTCCGCTGTTGATCCAGCGGTCCCCGCCACCTCGGGCGCCGGAGCGCCGATGCGCAGGGCCTGGGCGGCCGCGGGTGCATTCGAGAGGCCCACCGCCAGGAGCGCGGCCAGGAAGAGCGCGCGGCTCATCATCATCGTGTCACCTTCATCCTATCGTCCTTCTTCGCCCCTCGCTCTGGGCGACGGACTCGCCGACGGTCCTCATGCTCGTCCTCAGGGATGCACAACCGTGTCAAATCTCCGAGGCCGCGGGCGGCCGGCGAGCTTTACGGCCGGCGGAACGCGCGGGCGATGATCTCGGTGAAGCGCGACTCGATCTCCGCCACGACCGCCTCGGCGACTTCTGTCGCGCTCCCTGGCCGCTCCTGCACGTCGCCACGGGCCCACAGGTCGAGATAGGCGTCCTGGCCCTGAAGGCCGAGCTGCATCGCGACGGAGTCGATGAGCTGCTGGAACCTGTCGCTCAGCGGGCGGGTGACGGTTCCCGCTTCGTCGCGCGCCTCGACCATCGACGGGACGTCCTTCCAGGCGATGATCTGGTACGTGGCCACGGGGACCGGGGCTCGAAGTCGGTCGACGGAGGGCGGCCCGCGGTCAGCTCCCGCCCATGAACTGGGCGAGCAGCATGATCTGGTCTCCTGGCCGCAGCGGGGAGTCGAGGGTGTGGTCGATGCCGAGCACCGCGTTGTTGACGAGGACCTCGATGTGCTCACCCAGCTCGTTGCCGTGCCAGAGGGCCCGGTGGAGCTCCGGGTACCGCGCCGAGAGCCCGGTGAGCACGCTCCGGACCGTCGCGCCGGGCGTCAGCGCCTCATCCAGGACGCGCCGCCCCGACCCGTCTCCGCCCACGGAACTTCGTGATCCAGGAGGCGATCTCCACGGGGACCGTCGCGCTGGTGGTCCGGGCGCCGCTCATCAGCAGCACGCGGTGAGCAGGCGGACCAGCTCGGTGGCGGTGTCGGGACGAGGCCGAGTAGTAGACGAAGCGCTCTTCCTTGCGGCTCTGGACCAGCCCGGCGCGGCGAAGCAGGTCGAGATGGTGCGAGAGCGTCGGCGCCGGAATCTCGAGCTCGGCCTGGATCGCCGGCGGGGACGTCGCGTCCCCTGCCGAACGAGGAAGAAGAAGATCTGCAGCCGCGTCAGATGGGCCAGCGCCTTGAACGCTTCGACGTGCTCCTCGCGCGCGTGCAGGCGGGCGAGCGGCAGGGTCTTCACATTTCCAAAATCTATCAAACGATGAGGAGCCTCGCCAGCGGAGAGAGGCGGGCGGCTAGCCGGCCGAGCGGCGGGTGCGCGCCTGATCGTTGAGGAACTCGTCGCGCTTTTGCTTGAGCCGCCGGACCAGCTCCTCGTACGAGCTCGAGCGGACGATGCGATCGAACTGCGAGCGATAGTTGGCGACGAGGCTCACGTTCTCGATGAGCACGTCGTAGATCAGCCACCGCTCGCCCCGGCGGACCATCCGCGACTCGACGGGCACTTCGATGCCCGTGCGGGTCACGATGCGGGCCCGGACCGTCGCGAGCTCGCCGTCGACCGACTCGCTGACATAGCGGATTCGCTCGCCGCCGTACTCGTCCAGCCGCGCGATGTAGGTTCGCTCGAGGAGGTCGGCGAAGAGCAGCGTGAACTCCTCGCGCTCGGCCGGGGTCCGCGCCTGCCAGTGGCGGGCGAGCACGCGCCGGGCCGTCTCGGTCACGTCGAACGCCTCGTGCGCGATCTTGCGGACCGCCGCTCGGCGGTCCCCGCGCGCGAGCGCGGGATCGTCCAGGACCTTGGTGACTTGATCGGTGTACTCGCGCAGCTGATCGGTGGGGCCGGCCCACGCCGGCGCGCCGGCGAACAGCGAGAGCGACGCGGCCGCCGCGAGCGCGACGATTCCCCCATGGTCGTGCTCATCGTAACAGAGCGGGCGCCGAAACGCGCACGCGTAGCTCGCGGCCGACGAGCCACGCCCCGAAGAAGGTCAGGATCGACGCGACGAGATAGACGGCGTGGACACCGAAGGCGTGGATGAGCAATCCGCCGGCGAGCGGGCCCGCGATCCCGCGCACGCCGGCCAGGGTCGCGCCGATCGCGACGTACTGCGCGGTCCGGTGCGGCCCGGCGACGTCGATGATCGCCATCATCCAGACGAGCTCGAGGCCGACCGACAGGAGCGAATCGGTGACCGAGCTCGCCACCAGAACCCACGGGCTCCAGGCGACGTAATAGATCAGCGGGGTGGCGGCGCCCACCAGGTACATCACGCGCAGCGCCTCGAGGCTCGAGCGGCGGTCGACGAGCCACCCCCAGTACGCGCTGCCGGCGAGCGTCGCCATCGCGGCGACGGCCGCGAACACGCCCACCTGCGACGCGCTCACGTGCAGGACGTCGACGAGCAGGAGCGGATGAGCGGGCGTCTGGATCCAGCATCCGAAGCCGAAGAGGAACGAGGCGACCAGGAGCCGCCGGAACGCGTGGTCGTTCCGAACCGCCAGCCACGCCCCGGCGAGCCCGCCCGGCTCCTGCCCGGCGGATTCGAGCTCGGGGACCGCGAGGTGTCTCTGGCGCAGGCTCGCGGCCATCCCGAGGAGCGCGGCGGCTACGAAGATCCCGCGGTATCCCACGCGCTCGAAGAGCTGGCCGGCGGCGAGGGCGAGCCCGATCCCGAGGAGGGCGCCGGCCATGCGGATCACGCCCAGGGCCCGGCCGCGCTGAGCCCGTGGATACACGCGCTCGACGACCGCGGCTTGCGCCGGCGCTGCGGCGGCTCCGAAGAAATCCCTGGCCACCACGATGCCGACGAACGACCACGCCGAGCTGACGAACGGGACGAGCAGGAAGACTCCGCGTGCCGCGAAGCCTGGCCAGACGACGTACGGAAGCGGCGGCCGGCCGTGGAACGCGCGGGCCCACAGGAGCGAGAGCAGCAGGCACGCACCGCCCGCGGAGGACATCACCGCCAGCTGGAGAGGGGTGGCGCCGAGGTCGCGCCGAAGGATCAGGCCGATGAACGGGCCGGTCAGCCCGGCAAAGACGGTGAACAAGAGCGTCGCCGAGATGTCGATCCGGAGTGCCTGCCGGATCTCCGGGCTGAATCGCAAGCCGATCATGCTTCGATTATGTCGCGCCTCCTCCCGTGACGAATGCTTCCCGGTGACACCGCCTAAACCTGCGCCACCACGTCGATCTGAGGTCCGCTACAATCGGCGACATGACGCCCCTCATGGCCTCTGACCGATACCCACGCAAGCGCGTCGAGGTGCTCGACACCGAGCTCGCCTACGTCGAGGCGGGTGCGGGCGACCCGATCGTCTTCCTGCACGGCAATCCCACTTCCTCCTACCTCTGGCGCAATGTCATCCCGCACGTCGAGGGGCTGGGCCGCTGTCTCGCTCCCGACCTGATGGGCATGGGCGACTCAGGGAGGGCGCCGGGCGGCTCCTACCGCTTCGTCGACCACGCCCGCTACCTGGACGCCTGGTTCGAGGCGCTGGGGCTTCGTCGGAACGTGGTCGCTCGTCGTTCACGACTGGGGCTCGGCGCTCGGCTTTCACTGGGCTCACCGCCACCCGGAGCGCGTACGGGGCGTGGCCTACATGGAAGCGATCGTTCGACCCGTGACGTGGCAGGAATGGCCGGAGGCGGCGCGCAAGGTCTTCCAGGGGATGCGCGGCCCGGGCGGCGAGGAGATGGTTCTCCAGAAGAACGTGTTCGTCGAGCGCATCCTGCCGGCCAGCGTCATTCGCGGGCTCACGACGGAGGAGATGGCCCGCTATCGCGCCCCTATCGCGAGCCCGGCGAGTCACGGCGGCCGACCCTCACCTGGCCGCGCGAGATCCCGGTGGACGGCGAGCCGGCCGACGTCGTTCGGATCGTCGAGGCCTACGGCGAGTGGCTGGCGAAGAGCCCGCTCCCAAGCTCTTCGTCAACGCCGATCCGGGATCGATTCTCGTCGGAGCGCAGCGCGACTATTGCCGGCGCTGGCCCAACCAGCAGGAGGTCACGGTCCGGGGCACGCACTTCGTGCAGGAGGATTCCCGGACGAGATCGGGCAGGCTGTTGCGGCGTTCGTTCGGCGGCTGGAATAACCCCGCGCGCTCGGCGACCCGAGCGCGCGGGGGCGGTAGGTCCTCGAGAAGCTTCTAGTCGTCCGCGTTGACCATCATCTTGACGGTCACCCGGCGCTTGTCCTTGTTGGGCGTCCCCTTCTCGGCGATCGGGCCCAGGCCGATCAGGTTGATCCGGGGCAGCTCGACGCCCTTCTCGACCAGGTAGCGTCGAACAGCCTCGACCCGGCGCTGGCTCAGGGCCACGTTGTAGCTATAGCTCCCCACCGGGTCGGCATAACCCTGGAGGTCGACCGTGAGCTTGGGATTCTCGCGCATCTCCTTGACCAGCGTCGACAGCGTGGGTCTGCCCGTTGTCGCCGACGTCCCACTTGTCGAACCCGAACAGGATCTGGTAGGTCTCGGCTTCCTTGCGGTTGTTCCGGTTCGCCCAGAGCCGCGTCAGCCGGCTGTTGGTCTCGTCCGCCTTGGTGTAGGCGCCATCAGCACGCTCCCGCGCGCCCTTGGCCGTCGCGGTCGTCTCGGTCAGCGTCCCCTCGGTGGTCTTCAGCCGGGTGTCCACCCCGTCGACCTTCTGGTCAAGCCGCTGATTTTCCTCGGCCGCCTTCCTGTCAACAGCGGCGACCTTCTGGTCGGTCTCGACTTCCTTCTTGCCGACGAGCTCCGTCACCCACCCCGGGTGGCGACGCATCCGCTGGCCAAAGCATCACCGCCGGTAGGACCACCCCCATCGTCACCGCCTGTCGCATAACGGCCTCCTCATGTGTGCCCATACCTGTAGCGGTCGGGCTCGGCCGGGAGGGCTTGCAACCTCGGTCGCCAGAAGCGGAGTCGGGCTTTTGGCAGGAAACAGCCCTCGTCGCGCGTCGAGGGTGTTCACTTTCGCGACAGGGGAGTCAGCCGGCTGACGGGACCGTCAGCTCAGTTCAGTCGACCGCGTAAAGAATGCAGAGCCCGCCGCAGATCGGCATCTCCGGGGGCCAGACGCACGGCCTCTTCGAACTCGCGCAGCGCGTCCCACCACCGCCCCTGCTTCACGTGGATCCGGGCGAGGTTCATATGACGGAAACTGGCGCGGCTCGTATCGCTTCGCCTGCTTCGCGCGCTCGAGCCACGACACCGCCTCGTCGAGCTTTCCCTGCTGCATCAGGTAGCAGCCGATGTCGTTGTAGGGGTTGCCGAAATCGGGATCCACGTCGATGGCGCGCAGGCACTCCTGGGTCGCCTCGTCCAGGCGCCCCTGGAAGCTGTAGGTCCAGCCCAGGAAGGTATGGGCCTCGGCGGTCGGGTGCACGTCGATCGAGCGCCGGTAGAGATCGATCGCGCGGTCGAGATCCCCCGCATCTGGTGCTGGTAGGCCTCCTTCCAGATTTCCGTGGCCCTGTCGAAGCCTTCCGAGGCGCTCATCCGGTCACCAGCCCGGCCAGGCTTCGCGCCGAAGGCCCATGTCCCAGAACATCCACTCGTAGCGGCTGGTCGCCAGGAAGTGACCCCGCATCGCGTCCCGCTCAGACGGCGTCAGCCGCTCGGCGACCCGGTCGGTCGCGGCGAGCACCGCCCGGACGACGGCGCCGAACTCCTCCGGAGGCGTAGGTGCCGATCCAGCGCTTGTAGAGGGGGTCGGCGGACCCGGCGCGCTCGAGCGCCTTGCCGACCTCCCAGTAGATCCAGTAGCAGGGCAGCAGCGCGGCCATGGCCTCGTGAAACGGGCCGCCGTAGGCGACCGCCAGGAGGTAGCTCGTGTAGGCGAGGTTCGTCGGCGCCAGGGGTCGCGGCGCACGTCCGCGGGCGTGAGCCCGAAGTCGCGGAAGAATCCCTCGTGGAGCGCGCGCTCGACCTTGAGGGCGCCGGCGGCGTGCTCGTTGAACATGATGATCCAGTCGTCCTCGGGCGCCCGCGCGCCGGCGAGCGACAGCGCCCGCGCGAACTCGCGCAGGTAGAGCGCGTCCTGGACCGCGTAGAACCTGAAGCTCTCGCGGGGGAGCGAGCCGTCGGTGAGCCCGCGCAGGAACGGATGCCGCAGGATCGCCGCGTAGATCGGCTCGATCGACCGCCACAGCTCGCTCGTGAACGCCATCAGCGCCCCTTGAAGACCGGCTCGCGCTTGTCGACGAAGGCCCGAGCGGCCTCTCGATGATCCTCGGTCATCCCGCACCGAGGTATGGTGCCAGGCTTCGAGGTCGAGTGAATCCTTGAGAGTCCCGCCCTCGGCGGCGTTGAAGTTCCGCTTCATGTACTGATACGCGATGCGCGGTCCGCGGCTCGAGCCGCGTGGCCAGCGCCATCGTCTCGTCCTCGAGCCGCCCGTCGGGCACCACCCGGTTGACGATGCCGAGGGCCAGCGCCGCCTGGGCATCGACGATGTCGGCAGTGTAGTAGAGCTCACGGGCCTTGGCGCTCCCGACGAGCTGTGTCAGGTACCAGCTTCCGCCGAAGTCCCCGGAGTAGCCGACGCGCGCGAACGCGGTCGCGAAGCGCGCGGTGTCGCTCGCGACGCGCAGATCGCAGGCCAGCGCCAGCGAGAGCCCGGCGCCCGCCGCCGCGCCGCGCACCATCGCGATCGTCACCTTCGGCATCTCGTGGAGCCAGCGCGAGACCTCCATGCGCGAGCGAAGCGCCTGCGCCTTTTCCTCGAGGGTCGTGCCGCCGAACTCGCGCCCCTCGGCCATGGCCTTCACGTCGCCGCCGGCGCAGAAGCCGCGGCCCGCCCCGGTGAGCACCACGACGCCGACGGCCGGATCCTCCGCGAGTCGGGGCAGCGCCTCGAGCAGCGTGTCCAGCATCGGGCCCGACATGGCGTTCAGCCGCTCGGGCCGGTTCAGCGTGAGCACGGCAACTCCGTCCTTGACGGTTTCCAGCACGTCCTCGGCCATGGCGATCCTCCCGGAATGACGGTGCCGCGATGGTACCATCGCCCGGGAGAAGGAGTGACTCGCCCATGGAGGCGGTCAGGACTCGAGTCATCTGTACGAGGTCGAGCGGCGCGCGCGACACGCCGAGCGTCCGGGCTTCAGGATCTCGGAGCTCCAGATCGGCCCCCGCCAGCAGGTGCCGTGGCACTATCACAACAACGTGCAGGACACCTTCTACGTCCTCCAGGGCCGGCTGCGTCTCTTCCTGCGCGAGCCCAAGGAAGACGTCCGACTGGAGCCCGGCGAGACCTACACGGTTCGCGCCCGGCGGCCGCATCTCGTCACGAATGCGGGCGACGTCTCGGCGGTGTTCCTGGTGCTGCAGGGCCTCGGCGAGTACGACTACGTTCCGCTGACCTGATCGCCTCGATGCGTGTATGGACGCTCCTGCTCGTGACGCTGCTCGTCGGCGCCGGGCTCGGCGCCGCCGGGACCGTCTACCTGCCCCCGATGGTCGATCCGTATCTGCCGAAGGAGCTTCGCATCCGCGCGCGCGTCGTCGAGGGACTGGTCCTGAGCAAGCAGCGCGAGCCGCACCGCCTGCTGGTGAAGATCCAGACCGAGAGGGCGTGATCCTCGCGACGTACACGAAGCGAGTGGCCGAGGTCGATCTGCTCGTCGAGCCGGGCGACACGATCGCGCTCGAGCTCAGGCGCGACGAGCCGGTCGTGGACGATCCGCCCATCGAGCGCGTCAAGCGGAAGAAGTGACGCTCAGGCTGCCCGGGGGTGACGGCTGCTGCGCGCGGGTCGCGCACGCGCGTGAGCAGGAGCGCGAGCGCGACGCAGGCCCCACCGCCGCCACCACGAAGACCGCGACGAAGCCGCGCGCGTCCGCCAGCAGGCCCGCCGCGATCGGCGCGCCGAAGGCGACCGGCGCCAGGAGCGTCGTTCCCAGACCGACGTAGGTCGGCTGCGCCGCCGGACCCGGCGCGAATTCCAGCATCACGTTGAGGTTCGACACGTTCATGGCGGCGATCTGGATGCCGAGCATCACGAAGACCAGGCCGAACACGCCGAGGCTCGGCGCGGCGATGGCGATCGAGGTTGCCGGCCAGCGCCGCGCCGAGGCCGAGGATGATCACCAGGCGGTGGCCCCGCCGGTCGGCGAGCCAGCCGAGCACCGCGTTTGCCGCCATCTGGCCCACGAACAGGAGCGTGGTGAACACGCCCGCCTGTGCCGCGGGGCGTCCCAGACGCCGAGCGCGTACACCGTGTAGAAGGCGCTCCCGATCGAGCCGACCATCCCGAACGCCCGCGCGGCGAGGAACCAGGTGAGGTTCGGATCACGGCCCGAGGAGCGCGGGGATCCGCGCGAGATATTCCGGAGAGCGGCGTGGCGGGCGAGGAGTCTGCCGCGGCCGGCTCGCGGACGGCGACGAGCGCGACGTACGAGAGCGCCATGAACACGGTCGTACAGCACGAAGCACACGCCGTAGCTGGCCGGCGCGGGCACCGCGGCCAGGATGCTCGCCGTCGCGACGCTCCCGCCGAGGCCGCCCACGCTCGCCGCGAGGTTCGCGAACGCGAAGAAGCGCCCGCGCAGCGTGACCGGAATCACCCGCCCGATCACGTCCATCCACGCCGGCATGAGCACCCCGCCGACGCCGGTGACGATCAGGAGCATCAGGAGCATCACGCCGAGCGCCGCGGCCGGGGCGCGGTCGGCGAGGAAGAACGCGGCGAGCGCCAGCCCGATGAACGGCACCCGCTCCCAGATCGGTAGCGCAGGATGAACGGGAGCTTCCGCGCGAGCGACTCGGTGTGTGCCGGCCGCGAACAGGGACGGCAGGAACCAGCCGAGCGTCATGACCGCCGGGATCGCGCCGATGACGACGTTGGGCGCGCCCAGGTGAGCCGCGAACGCCGGCAGAATCGTGGACTGGGACGCGAACGCGAGTCCCACGACGAACAGCGCGTAGTCGGCGCCGAGCGCCGCCACGTTGTGGCGCAGCTCTCGCCTCACGCGCTCAGCCGAGACGGATGTCGAGCCAGCCGTTCGCGGTGACGGTGACCCGCTCGCCCTCGCGGACCAGCACCGTGGTCGTGGCCGACTCGAAGATCGCCGGGCCCTTGACCTCCTGCCTGACTCGCCAGCGCGTCCATCCGGAGCACGGGGACCTCGACCCAGTCGCCGAGCCAGACACGACGGCGCGCGGCCGGCCTCGACAGTCCGCGCGCTCGGCCGCGCCGGCGCCGGCCGGCAGCACCGGGAGCGCGCCGACGACGGCGACGCGCGCGTTGACGATGACGACCTCCTGGCCCGGCGCGCTGTAGGCGTAGAGCTCTTCGTGCCGGCGGTGGAAGCGCTCGCGCCACCTGATCGAGCAGGTCGCTCGCCCGCGAGGTCGACGCCGTCGAGGTCCACCTGGATCTCGAAGATCTGCTCGCCGTACCGCATGTCGAGTCCCCGGCGGACGCTGATCGAGCCCGTCGAAGCGGGCCAGGCGCTTCCTGCCCTCGCGCTCGAGCGCGGCGAACAGCCGTCGCAGACCGCGCCGCCGTCATCCGGCCGCACCTCGCTCACGTGCGAGCGCACCAGCTCGTAGCGCAGGTCGGTCGCCAGCATGCCCCACGCCGACAGCACGGGCCGCGACCGAGGGCACGACGACGCGCCGGATCTCGAGGAGCCGCGCGACCTCGGTGATGTGGAGCCCCGCCGCGCCGCCGAAGGCGACGCAGCGCGAACTGGCGCGGGTCGACGCCGCGGCGCACCGGAGACGATCTTGATGCCCTCGGCCATGTTGGTGTTGACGACGCGGGTGATGCCGTCCGCCGCGCGAGAGCCGTCGCCGCCGAGCCGCGGTCGCGATCCGCTCGACGGCGGCGCGCGCCGCGTTGGCGTCGAGCCGGATGCGGCCGCCGAGGAAGCTGCCGGGATCGAGGAAGCCGAGCACCAGGTTCGCGTCGGTCACCGTCGCGCGAGTGCCGCCCTTTCCGTAGCACGCCGGGCCCGGCTCGGCTCCCGCGCTCTCGGGTCCGACGTGCAGGATGCGGCCGGCGTCCACCCAGGCGACCGATCCGCCGCCGGCGCCCAGCGTGTGAATGTCGATCGCCGGAAGCGCGACCTTCGCGACGCCGACCGTCTTCTCGCCCGTGAGCTGCGGCTCGCCGCCTGCAGGAGCGCGATGTCGGTCGACGTCCCGCCCATGTCGAAGGTGATCAGGTTCGCCTCGTCCGAGCAGGCGCGCGCAGTAGCGGCCGGCGGCGACGCCGCCGGCCGGGCCCGAGAGGACGGCGCCGGCGGCGAGCCGCGTCGACTCGCGCACCGGCGCGACGCCGCCGTGCGATTGCATGATCAGCACGTCGCCGCGATAGCCGTGGCTCGTGAGACGAGCCGCGAGGTTGCCAGGTATCGCGCGAGCGCCGGCCCACGTACGCGTTCACGACGGTCGTCCAGACGCGCTCGTATTCCTTGATCTGCGGCAGGACCTCGGCCGAGAGCGACACGTACACGCCCGGCAGGCGCCGCGCCGAGCTCGCGCCCGGTCAGCTTCTCGTGGCGGGGACTGCGGTACGAGTGCAGATAGCAGACGGCCACCGCCTCGACGCGTGCCTTCGCGAGCGCCGTCATCGCCGGCCCGGAGCGAGCGGAGGCTCAGCGGAGTCGCGACGGTCGCCGTCGAAGCGCAGGCGCTCGCGCACGCCGAGGCGGCGGGCCCGCGGCACCAGCGGGATGGGCGGCGCCATCCGGAGGTTGTAACGGTCGTCCTTCAGACCCTCGCGCATCTCGATGACGTCGCGGTGGCCCTCGGTCGTGAGCAGCCCGACCTTCGCGCCCTTGCGCTCGAGGAGCGCGTTGGTCGCCACGGTGGTGCCGTGGACGATCGTGCCGGTCTGCGCGAGCAGGTCGCGGAGGTTGGTGCCGAGCTCGCGCGGCCAGGAGCTCGAGGCCGGTGATGAGCCCCTCGGAGGGATCCGGCGGCGTCGAGGCGCACTTGGCGAGTGACGAGCGCGCCCTGCCTCGTCGACGGCCACCGAGGTCGGTGAAGGTGCCGCCGACGTCGATTCCGATGCGAAAGCGTCGGCTCAGTAGAGCGTCCTCTGGTATTCTCCGCGCTCTCGCGCACGATAGTCCTCGAGGGTCTTGCCCTCCGGCTGGAGCTTCTCGCAGCAGCACGCACGCCATCGACGGGAGCGACGGAGCGATCGGGCCACGCCGCGGGCTCCCAGAGCTGCGGAGCGCCGGAACGCCTTGGGACAGTGGAAGAAGCATTCCTCGACCTCGACGGCGATGGCGACTTGCGGCCGCTTGCCGCGCGCCGCCAGCGGACTCGAGGATGTCCTCGTCGCGCACGATCGACGGCGCGGCCGTTCACGCGGAGCGTCTCCTCGCGACCGGGGATCAGGAAGATCAGCCCGACGTGCGGGTTCGCGAGGAGGTTGCGCAGCCCGTCGAGCCGCTTGTTGCCCGGGACGGTCGGGAATCACGAGATGGCGCTCGTCCAGCACGCGCACGAAGCCCGGCGCGTCGCCCTTGGGGAGACGTCGCAGCGCCCGGTCGCGTCGGAGGTCGCCAGCAGGAGGAACGGCGAGCGCCGATGAACGCCGCGGCTGGGCTCGTCCAGCGTGGCCGATCTCCTTCTTGATCGCCCGCTCGCTCGGCGTGCCCATGAGATCCGCGCAGCTCGCTCTCGGTACGTCACCACGCGCTTGAACATGCCGGCCTCCTCAGTTCGATGCGCTGGTCCGGCCAAAGTAGACGCGGCCGCTCGGGCAAGTCAATCGCGCTCGGCGTGATCCCGCCGCGCCGCGTAGGGTACGGGCCCTCGGGCGAGCGCCCCTCGGCGAAACCGTCGCAGACTGAACGGCCTCGATGTCCACCGTCTTCGCCCGGCCGTCGAGGATCAGCTCGGCCATGCAGACGCCCACCGCGGGCGCGATCTTGAAGCCGGAGCCGCTGAACGCCGTGGCGAGATACAGGCCGTCGATGCCGTCGACCCGCCCGAGGATCGCGTGGCGATCCCGGCTGTAACAGTCGAACGCGCGATAGCCGCGCGCGAGCGTCGCGCCTTCCAGTGCCGGAATCCGATGCGTCAGGATCTGCGCGCCGACCGCCGCGGCCTCCGGCGCCAGCACGGCGGGTCCGTCGGGATCGAGGTCCCACTCCTGACACGGGACGCCCACGATCGTCCGGATCCCGCTCTCGGGCCGGAAGTAGCTTCCCTGCACGTTGTCGATGAAGACCATGTGCGGATCGGCGAGCGCCGCCGGCCGTGTCACCTGCGACCGTGTCGAGCCCCTTGACGCGCGCGGGAATGTCGAGGCCGATCTCGCGGCAGAGCCGCGGCGCCCACGCCCCGGCGGCCACGACGACGGCGCCCGCGTCGATCCGGCCCGCGACCGTCTCGACGCCGAGGACGCGGCTCTCGCGACGCCGGATCCGCGTCACCCCGGTCCACTGGCGCACCTGGGCCCCGAGATCCTGCGCCCGGCGGCGGAAACCCTCGACCGTCGCGGCCGGATCGGCGTACCCGCTCGCCGGCTCGAAGGCGGCGGCGCCGAGGTCCTCGACGTTCGTGAAGGGCTGGAGGTCGTGGAGCTGCGCGGCGAGAGCGCGACGGTGTCGATCCCGATGGTGCGCAGCATCTCGACGTTCCGGCGGAGCGCGTCGGCGTATGGCGGCGCCACGACGTTCACGAAGCCCGTGTGGGTGAACACGGACGGCCCGCCCATGATCTCCGTCCAGTTCCGGAAGACGGGAAAGCTGGCGAACGCCAGGCGCGCGTCCCATTCGTTGGTGTAGTGCATCCGGACGAGGGCGCTCGAGTAGCCGGATGGCGCCGCTGGCGAGCGCCGCCTTCTCGCAGAGCACGACCCGGCGAACGCCCGCGCGCCGCCAGCGCGTACGCGATGCTCACCCCGTTGACGCCGCCACCGACCACGACGACGTCGGCGGTCTCAGTCATCGCCGGTAAGCTCCATGCGCGGAATACCTTTATCATGTGGCGAGCCCGGCCGGCCGTTTCACATCCCGGCCGGAACGGTGTCTCAACGTATGATGGGGAGCTCAACCGTTCGAGACCATCGTCGGCGCGCACCACGCCGAGATCTATCGCTACATCCGGCGCGCGTGACGTCGCGGGCGACCGAGGCCGAGGACCTCTCGCAGGAGACGTTCCTGCGCGCCTACCGGGCGTACCGCACGCTCGGTCCCGAAGCCAACGTCCGCGCGTGGCTGTTCGCGATCGCGACGAACCTGACCCGCAATCACTTTCGCCCGAGAAACGGAGGCGGGTGGCGCACCAGGCCGCGTCGATCGAGCGCCGCGAGACCGACCCCGACGGGCCGGAAGCGAAGCGCGATTCGGCGAGGCCAAAGTGCTGCTCGAGAGCACGGTCGGCCGGCTGCCGCTCAAGCAAAGGCAGGCGTTCATCATGCGAAAGATCCACGACCTCGACTACGCGGCCATCGGGCAAAGCCTCGATTGCTCGGCGGAGAGCGCGCGGGCTCACGTTTTCCAGGCGCTGCGCAAGATCCGGCTGAGCCTCGACGGTCAGGCGCTCGCGCCGACCACCACGGAGCAACCACGATGATGAGGCAAACCGCAAAGCTGTCTGGAGATCGAAGTCGACCTCGTCGCCGCCGCGACGGAGACGCCGAGCCCGGCGCCGCAGCACCGCGTCGAGCGCCACATCGACTTCTGCGCGCCGTGCCGCGGGAGTTCCAGCGCTACCGCGAGATCGACGGCGTGGTGGCGCTGCGCCGCGGCCCGGCCGCCGCCGAGAGCGTGGCAGCGCCCGCGAGGGCCTCCGAGTCGCGACTCGCGCGACCTGAGGTCGCGCCTGGTGTCGTACCGCATCTTTCCTCGCCGCTCGGCCACATCCTCATCGCGCGGTCGGAGCACGGCGTGTCGCTCGTGGAGTACCTGGGCGCGCGGACGGATCTCGCGGCCTCCCGGCTGAGCCGCGTCGACCGGCGTCGAGCCGCAGGAGGACGGCGCCGACATCGAGGCCCTCTTCCGCGAGCCCTCGAGTACCTGCGGGGCGATCGCACGCGCCTGAGTGGGCGCTCGACCTTCGCCTGGCCCGGAGCGATTTCCACCGGGCGGTGCTGCAGGCCACCGCCGCGGTCCCGTACGGCGCGGTCACCTCGTACGCCGGCATCGCCGCCGAGATCGGCAGAACCGGCGGCGACGCGTGCGGTCGCGCAGGCGCTCCGCTGGAACCCGCTGCCGATCGTGGTGCCGTGTCACCGCATCATCGGAACGTCCGGCGCGCTCACCGGCTACTCCGGCAACAAGATCGGACTCAGGCGCGAGCTGCTGGCCGTCGAGGGCATCCGCGCCGTCGGGGCACCACGCGACTCCCACGTGCTGCGGCAGGCGCTCTACCACTACGAGCGCAACGAGCAGCACGAGTACTTGCCTGCCGACGTGCGGGACATCGCGCGCCGCCCCATCGGGCGCGTCACGCTCATGGCGTCCCGTGATCTCGCCGAGTCCTCGGGCTCGTTCCTGCACGAGCTGCCGTCCGGACCTCCACCCGCTGGCCGTCTAGCGCCGCGCCGCCCTGCTTGACGCCGGCCTCTCCGCGGCGTCAGAGAAGGCTGGAGGAGGCGAAACATGATCGGATTGCACGAAGGCTGGAGCCGGCGTGGCGTTGTTTCCCATCGCGCTGATCGTGGCTGGCCCTGCTGCTCATGGAGCGCCGGGGCGCATCCGGCTCGCGGAATGCGCGCGCGACAGATCGCCGTGACCGACGCGATCCACGGGGAGCTGGGCGCGATCGTCGCGCCGGTCGTCCGGCGCTGGCTCTGGGGCCGATTGGCGGCTCGTGATTCCCGTCCCGTTCGACGATCTCGACTCGGTCAGCCGCGTGATCCGGGCGGCGTACTGGGGCCTTCGACGCGCCCGAGCGAGCGATCCCGGCCGATTCGAGATCGTGCTGAGCCCGCAGGAGAAATTCGTTCCGCGCCGGAGCGCGCCGCCGTCGTCGCGGCGCGCAGATCCCGAGGGGAGTCGGCGTCAGCGGACATGAATCCGTACTTCGCCGAGTGGTTGGTTCGCGAGCGTCTGGCCGAAGCCCGCGCGGCTGGCGCGAGGAGCGCGCTGGTCGACGCGGCTATGCCGGAGCGGCCACCCGATGCGCGTTCGGCTCGGGCTGGCACTGGTGAGTCTCGGCCGGCGTCTTCAGGGTAGCCGGCCGCGCGGCGCGGACGCGCTGGCGGCGGAAGCCTGTAGTCGATCGACGCGACGGGGAGCCGAAGCTCCCCGTCGTTCAACGCGCGCGCGAAGCCGTTCGCCCGGTCGCTCGCCTCGCCGCTGCAGTGCGCGCGCTTCGCCGGCGGCCCGTAGCCGCCGCCTCCCGACGATTCGACCACGAACACATCGCCCTGTCGCACGGGAATCCCGGACTTCCTGGTCTTGAGCACGCGCATCGGGCGCCCGCGCGACTGGAGCCGGTAGCGGTGGGGAAGGCCGTCCTTGCCGCCGAGAAGACCGTACGGCGCGTGACGGACGCCGTCGCCGGCGGTGTTGGCGACCGCGGGCCTTCGATGTCCATCCGCAGGCGGAGCACAGCGCCGACACCGCCGCGATGCATCCCGTCGCCCGCCGAATCGGGCCGGAACTCGTGGCGCTCGAACGTCAGGGAAAGCGCGCCTCGGCCACCTCGACGCTGCCGAACTTGATGCCGCCGGCCGCCTGCCCCTCGCCGGCGGTCTCCCATCCGTCGCCGACGGCCGTCGCGCCGCCGCCGGGACGGCGCGTGGAACATGTGCCAGATGAAGGGCTTTCGCGTGCGGGGATTCACGCCCTTGATGGCGATTCGGAAGCGCCGCCCCCAGCCCGCCATGACGCGCTTGGGACAGGTCGGCGCCAGCGCGCGGATGATCGCCTCGGCGATCTCCTGCGCGCAGTGATTCGTCGCGAGCGTGACGGGCGCCGGCGGGTAGGGCCAGACGATCGTCCCCTGCTTGGCGATCACCTTGACCGGCCGGAAGGTTCCGGAGTTCTTCGGCGTCCGGGATCGATGAGGTAGGCGAAGGCCACGTGCACCGCCGACATCGTGTTCGGAAACGACGAATTGACGAAGCCGGTGACCTGCCGATGGGAGTCGCTCAGGTCGATCGTGAGCCCGTCGCCTCGCTTGGTGACGGTCGCGCGGATCCAGATGTCCCTGAACTCGTGGCCGTCGTCGTCCAGGATCGTCTCGCCGTGGTAGCACCCCGTCGCGCCACGTCCCGACGCAGCCCGCGCCTGCAGCTCGGCGCCGTCCAGGATCTCGTCGATCGCCGCCAGGACCGTCGCGGCGCCGTATTCGCGAACGAGCGCCAGCAAGCGCCGCTCGCCGACGCGCGCCGAGCCGATCATCGCCCGGAGGTCGCCCATGAAGTCGTGCGGGTGGCGCACGTTCGTCGTCGATCATCTTCAAGATATCGTCGCGCAGCTCTCCCGCCTCGTAGAGCTTGAGCGGGGATCCGGAAGCCCTTCCTGCCAGATCTCGGTCGCGCCCGGGTTGTAGGCGCCGTGCGTCGAGCCGCCGATGTCGCTCTGATGGGCGCGGTTGATGGACCAGAACGCGACCCGTCGCCCACGAACACCGGCACGAACGCGGTCAGGTCCGGCAGATGGTTGTTGCCGTGGTACGGATCGTTCAGGAGGTAGACGTCGCCCGGCCGGACCCGACCCTTGAAGGCGTCGCGCACCGATTCGACCGCCCACGGAATCGCGCCGACGTGGATCGGCACGTGCTCGGCCTGCGCGATCAGGCGCGCCTGCGCGTCGCAGAGCGCGGTGGAGAAGTCGCGGCTCGAGTTCAGGATCTGCGAGTAGGCCGTTCGCAGCATCGCCTCGCCCATCTCCTGACGATGGCCTCGAGGCGATGGGTCAGCACGGACACCGTGACGGGATCGCTCATGGCTTCCAGATCTACGCGATTCGCCGGGTCGCGGTCAACTGGGCCGCGCGCGGCCGGCGGACGGCCGGCCCGGTCGTGCCGGCGCTGGCCTAGCGGCGCGGCGGCGGCCGAGCGGACGAGACGGCGAGGGAGACCAGGTGCTCGAGGTGCTGCAGGTCGAACGGCTTGGGGATGTACGCGAAGATGCCGCTCGCGAGCGCGTCGGCCGCGGTCCGCGCGTCGTCGTTGCCCGTCAGCATGAGGACCGGGGTCTGCACGTTCAGCTGGCCCATTTCCTCGAGCAGCTGAGGCCGCTCATCCGCGGCATGTGGACATGTCGAGCAGGGATCAGGTCGTACTGCTGGCGCTTCAGGCCGCGAGAGCGCGTCGATCCCGTCCGCGGCGGTCTCTGACCGTGTAGGCGTGGTCGTGCCGGAACAGGCCGAGCGCGTCCTTCAGCATCCGCGCGATGGCCGTCTCGTCGTCAACGATCAGGACCTTCTTGGTCGCGCGCACAGTCTTCGTGGCGATCGGGGTCATTTCTGGAGACCTCCAACGATGTTTCGTCCCTGCCGCTTCGCCTCGTAGAGCGCATGGTCGGCGCTCTTGATCAGGTCGGCGACGCTGCCGGGGTCATCGGGAAAGCCGGCCACGCCGAAGCTCGCGGTCAGCGGGCCGTACTGGAAGGGGTAGCGCCTCGATGATCGCGCGCATCCGTTCGGCGTACACGAGCGCCGCCGCCTTGGTCGTGCCTCGGCAAGAGCGCGATGAACTCGTCGCCACCGTACCGCGCGCGATCGACCGAGTCGCGCCGCGACTGGCTGGCCAGGAGCTGGACGACCTGCTTGAGGACGTCGTCGCGCCCGCGTCGTGGCCCCACCGGTCGTTGATGGCCTTGAAGCCGTCGAGGTCGAGCAGGGATGAGCGACAGCGGCTGCTGATAGCGCGAGGCGCGGCTCACCTCTTCGTAGAGCCGCAGCATCAGGTAGCGCCGGTTGTAGCCGTCGGTGAGCGGATCCTTGAACGACAGCTCCTCGAGCCGGGCGCTCCGGACGGCGATGGCCGCGTACGCGGCGAACGCCCGCGCCACGTCCTCGAGTCGCGGATGAAACGGCACGACGCGCCCGTCGGTATCGGTGGCGTTGATCAGCTGGAGCACGCCCTGGATCCGCCGCGTGGCGTCCCGGACCGGGACGGCCAGCACCGAGTGCGTCCGGTAGCCGGTGGCCAGATCGACCCGCCAGTTGAACGCGGTACGGCACGTCGCGCGGAATGTCGTAGGCCTCCTGGCACGTTGAGGATCTCGCCCGAATTGGCCACGTGCCCGGCGAGGCTCGGGACGTCGAGCGGTAGGCGCTCGATCTCCAGCCGCTGCTGCACCTCGTGCTGGCCCAGCCGGCGGGCGGTGACCTCGTTCTGGACCACCGCGAACCGGAGCGAAGCGCCCTCGCGGATGAAGAGCGTCGCGGCCTCGGCCCCGGTGAACCGGCGCGCCTGCCTCACGATCCGGTCGAGAACGGAGGGAAGCTCTCCGTCGCTACCGATCTCGATGCCCAGCTGCAGCAGCTCCTCGAGCATCTGCGCGCTCTGCTCTGCGTGTGGCCGCGCCGAGCACCTGCAGGAAGCTGCCGACTCCCGGACTCGTGTTCGGGATGTCCATGGCGCGTAAGGAGAAGCACGCCCGGTGCCAGGCTCGAAATGAAGGGAACATGCTGAAATTCCGGCAAAACCGGCTACGACCGAGGCTCGCGAGCGGGGAGGTGCTTGGCCAGTTTCTGGCCAGGCTTCGGCGACTTCGGTACCAATCGAAACGAGCCGCACGGGCGTCGCTTATGTGGCTGGCGCGCCCCGCCGTACGCCTCGCTCGGACCGTAGCGGCTGTCCTCGAAGAGCAGCCTGGCGCGCGCACCGACGACGCGTCCCCAGTTCGCCAGGCGGTCTCGGTGTACTCGCCGTCGGGCCTGGGCTCGTCGTCGAAGTTGTCGTAGGTGTCGACGCCGCGCATGAGCATCGCCGGCTGCCGCACCTTCGCCGGCTTCGCCCAGGTCGGCAGCATCTCGACCAGCAGGAGGAACCGCCGGTCGGGCCCGTGGTTCGTCGCCGAGCCGTGGACGAGCGAGTTGTCGAACATCGCCATCTCGCCCGGGCGCAGCGCGAAGTCGACGGCGGCCGACTCGTCGAACGGCTCGGTGATGTACTGGCCGCGCGCGAGGATGCTCCGCGGATCGTCGGTCTCCTCGTGGCGCAGGATCCCCACGTGTGCGAGCCCGGGATGCCGCGCAGGCACCCCTGCTGGCTACCGCACTCGGAGAGCGCCAGGGCGCCGAGGACCACCGGGACGGCCGAGCCGTAGTACGAGTCCTGGTGCCAGCCCGCGAAGGTCTCGCCGTCGGCCTTCTTCACCCGCCACGCCATGCTCCAGCAGCGGAGGTTCGGCCCGATGAGGTCCTCGAAGATGTCGAGGATGTGCGGGTCCTCGGCGATCTCGAGCACCCACGGACAGAGAAGATGGGACTTCGTCTTCATCTTCTTGATGTCCGGCACGCGCGCCTCCAGGGACTCGAACCGCTCGCGATAGTGGCGGGCGCGCTCGGCGCTCATCGCGCGGACGGGCGACAGGAACCCGTCGCGCTGGAACGCCCGCACCTGGGCCTCGGTCAGGATCTTGGCCACGGCGTCATTCCCCTGTCCTTCGAGAAGAGCGCGTCGAGCTTCTTTCGTACGCATGATAATCGAGGAAATCGTAGAGCTCGGCGCGCGTCTCGCATGGCGGCGACGACGGGCTTCTGCGTGCCGTCCCGCCTCAGCGTCTCGAAGACGGCGAACGCCGCCGCGTTCATCGCGCGGAACGCGGACAGCGGATAGAGCGCGATCCCGACGCCGGCGCCGGCCAGCTCGTGGACGGTGAACAGGGGCGTCACGCCGAACTCGGTGATGTTGGCGAGGATCGGGACGCGGGCCGCGTCGGCGAACCGGCGGTAGGCCGAGAGCTCGGTGACCGCCTCCGGGAAGATCATGTCGGCGCCGGCCTCCACGCAGGCGACGGCGCGGTCGATCGCGGCCTCGATCCTCCACCGCCAGGGCGTCGGTGCGGGCCATGACGACGAACGCGTCGTCGGTCCGCGCGTCCACCGCCGCCTTGATGCGGTCGACCATCTCCGCCTTGGCGACGATCGCCTTGCCCGGCCGGTGTCCGCAGCGCTTGGCCTGCACCTGATCCTCGATGTGCATGGCGCCGGCGCCCGCGGCGATCAGCGACCGGACCGTCCGCGCGATGTTGAACGCGCCGCCGAACCCGGTGTCGGCGTCGACGAGGAGCGGAAGCTCGCGTCACGCTCGTGATGCGGCGCACGTCCGTGAGGACGTCGTCGAGCGTCGTGATGCCCAGGTCCGGCACGCCGAGCGATCCCGCCGCCACGCCGCCCCCGGAAAGATAGATCGCCTTGAACCCGACGCCGCTCCGCCATGCGCGCGGCATACGCATAGATGCACCCGACCACCTGCAGCGGGCGCTCCCGCCGCCACCGCCTCCCGAAATCGCCCCCGCCGACCCTTCCTCACGCGGAGACAGCATACAACAACCCCCTTCCTCCGCCCCCGAGCACAGCCGATCCCAAGCCACGAACCGAAAGGACTCCGCCGCACGGTCGCGCGGCGGTTTGACTTCGGTGGAGTCGGTTGCTACAACGCGACTGAAGCGACCACGCGCCGGAGGAGACGACGATGGCGTTGAACCTGAGAGACTTCCCTGGCCGCGCTCGGCGACGACCTGATCCCGCGTCGACGACGAGGTCGATCCGATCACGCGAGGCCGGCGCGGTCTGCTCGGCCAGCCCCGGCCGATCGTCCTGAACCGGCTCAAGGGCTTCCCGGGCTGGAGGCTCTGCGACATTCTCGTGAAGGATCGCGCGCGGCAGGCGAAGGCGCTCGGCACCGCGCCGCAAAGCGTCGTGCGCGAGCTGGCCGACCGCATGTTCACGCGCGTCCCCGGGGCTCCAAGCTCGTCTCCGACGGACCGTGCAAGGAAGTGAAGCTGCTCGGCGCCGACGCCGACATCACGAAGCTTCCGATTCCGATCCACTCCGAGGGCGACGCCGGCCGCTACCTCGGCTCCGGCGTCACGATCACGAAGGACCCGGATGACCGGCGTGCGCAACGAGGGCCATCATTCGCGCACTGGTCCGAGGGCCGCGGAAGATGGGCTTCTGGATGGCCGCGCGCCACAACTGGGCCCACCTCATGAAGTACCAGGAGCGCGGGCTCCGGCGCCGATGGCGTTCGCGATCGGCCTGCATCCCGGCTACGAGATTCTCGCCAACTTCAGCGGGCGGCACGAAGGGTACGACGAGCTCGAGATGGGCGCGGGCGTCCTCGGCGAGACGCTCGAGCTCGTGAAGTGCGAGACGGTCGACCTCGAGGTGCCGGCGCAGGCCGAGATCGTCATCGAGGGCATCGTGCCGCCCGGCGTGCGCGAGCCCGAGGACCGTTTGGCGAGTTCACCGGCTAGCAGCAAGGGCGCGGAGGGTCCCGCGCCGGTCTTCGAGGTGACGTCGCGATCACCCGGCGCCGCGATGCGATCTATCGCCACATGCAGGCGACGGTCTCTACCGACCATCAGCCCCTCGTGTCGGTGCCGATGGAGGCGAGCTCTACCGGCGGCTCAGCGAGATCCACGGCTGCTACCGAGATCCACGACGTCTACATCCCGCCGTGGGTGACGATGTTCACGGTCATCGTGCAGATGACGCCGCGCTGGGACGGCCAGGCGCGCGACGTGCTCCTGGGCGTCCTGTCGAGCCCGTATCTGCATCCGAAGATCGCGATCGCCGTGGACGAGGACGTGAACATCTACGATCCGCGCGAGGTGTTCTGGGCGATCTCGACGCGCTTGAATCCCGAGCGCGACGTCATCGTGATCCCGCACGAGCGCATCCATCCGCTCGACATCTCGGCGCCCAACGTCGATCGCTCTGAGGTGACGGTGATGCGCGTGGGCGGCAAGATGGCCATCGACGCCACCAAGCCGCCGCTCTGGCGTAAGAAGGAGCGCGAGGAGTTCACGCGCATCAAGCCGAAGGGCGCCGACGACCCCGCCCTTCAGGCGCTGCTGGCGCGCCTCGCCGCGACGGCCTGACGTTTCAGGAGAGGGTCAGGAAGCTCTTTGGCGCTGCCGGTCATGAGCTGGCGCATCTCGACCTCGGTCATCCCGTACGCGCGCAGCATCGCCGCCAGCAGACGGTAAGCCTCGACCGTCTGCGGCAAGAGCGGGGATCCCCGCGTCGCTCGACAGCATGAAGTGCTCGGGCCCGATGGCGCGGATCGCCGCCACCACGTCCTGCGTGTCCACACACGAGCAGCGGCGAGAGCTCGTCCCAGGTGAGGCGCGAAGCGCACGCCGGCGTCCGCCCAGCGCTTCATCTTCGGCACGTCGAGCTCGAACACCTCGCTGAAGGGATGGTCGATGAACGCCCGCCGGTAGCCGATGGCGCCGGTCTCCTCGGCCAGTGCGTCCATCTCCTGCGGCGAGAGATGTCCGAACGACAGCGCCACGCCGTGGTCGGCGCAGAGCTGCACGGTGTCGCGGATGGCCGGCAAGAGCCGGCCGTGGTCGTCGAGCACGTACATCCCGGTCTTGAGCGCCTGCTCCCAGGCGACGGGCGCCACCGGGTCGTCGTAACCGCCGCGCCTTGTCGAACCAGACGCCGCGGCCGCCGAGACGGTAGATGCTCCAGGCCGAGGTGACCGGCGGCATCCACATGCCGAGAATGCCGCCTTCCACCGCCGCGCCTCGATCTCGGTGAAGTCGATGGGCTTCAGCGGAATCCCGACCACCCAGGCGGACAGACACTTCACCGGCCTCAGGTTCTCCCGCTCGGCCCAGCGGTCGACGTCCTCCTGGACCCGCCGGGCGACTTCCCAGGGACGGCCGGGCGAGATGCTCTTGAACAGGATTGCCTTCATGCCCGCGCGGCTCGCTTCCTGCGCGGCGTGCAGCGGCTCTTCCTCTCGTCGTGCCCGCGCGTGGGCGTGGACGTCGATCGCGTCCGTCAGGGTCGTACATGGCCGCCTTGTTGGCGCCCATGCTGTAACGCGCCTGGTAGGATCTGACGACTCGTCGGCTTACCATAGAGCTCCTCGCTCGCGACGTGGTCGATGTGTGCGGCGATTATGGCATACACTGAGGCCCGAAGGAGACGGCGGTGACGTCCTTGCCAACCATGCTGTGGGCTCTGGCCATCCTCATGCTTGGCGACCGGTCTGACGACGCCCGGCGACGCTGCCGGCGGAGCGATCAAAGGCAACCGTCACGCTGAACGGGAGCGCCTCCGGAACTGAAGCAGCTCGCCGTGACGATCGACCAGTACGTCTGCGGCAAGGAGAAGAACCCTGAGGACCTCGTCGTCTCGCCGCAAGGGGGAATCCGCAGCGCGGTCGTCTGGCTCGACAAGCCGCCGGCGGGCGCAACAGCCGCGACGCTCCCGTCCGTGACGACGATGGATCAGAAAGACTGCTTGTTCGCCCCCGTGTCGTCGTCGTGCCGGCCGGCGGAAAGGTCGACTTCCTGAACAGCGACCGGCTCCTGCACAACCTGCACGGCACGCCGGCCGCCAACCCGCCCTTCAACCGCACGCAGCCCAAGGGCCGCACGATCACCATCGCGTTCGAGAAGCCCGAGATCATTCGCGTGACGTGCGATTTGCACTCCTGGATGCGCGGCTGGGTCGTGGTGGCCGAGCATCCGTTCTACGTCCTCACCGACGGCGCCGGCGACTTCGAGCTGCGGGGCCTCCCACCCGGGCGCTACACCCTGAAGGCTCTGGCAGGAGCGGCTCGGCACGATCTCGAAGGACGTCGTCGTGGGCGATCAGGACCCGACCCCGTCACCCTGGAGATGCCCGCCCGCTAGTCGCGCGGGTGGGGACCATGAGCCGAGCGCCGGCTTCAGAGCGAACGCCGCCGGCCGTCGTGGCGCTGCTCAACTCACCGCTGGGCGCCCCGGTGCGGGCGGTGGCGAGGATCCGCGCGTCGGTCCACGTCAAGCTCCTCGCCGGCTTCCTGCTCTTCACCCTGCTCTTCATCGCGATGGCCGCGCGTGAGCCTCTCGACCGTCAACGAGACCGCGCGCCGGACGAACCTCTCCTCGACCAGGCTCACGAGCGCGGTTGGCTGGTCGCGGCAGATCGAGCAAGCGCTCACCATGCAGATGCACCTCACGGCCATGGCGCTCCTGACCGAGTCCGACCGTAAGCCTGATCCTGCGCGAGAACAACCGGTTCAACGACACGCTCGCCCACCTCGAGACCGCGGCGCCGGCCGAGGAGCGCGCGCTCATCCAGGACATTCGCGGCGCGCAGGAAGAAGCGATGGTGACCGTGGCCGACATCGCTCAACGCCGTCCGTGACCAGCCGACCAGACGGACGCGCATGACCTGCGCTGCGCACGCGCCAGGAGCCGACTCTATCGGAAGATCGAAGGGCAAGTCGGTTCGCTGGTGGCCGCCGAGGAGACGCGGATGGCCAACTTACGAACCAGCATCGCGGCCGCCCACCGATATTCGTATCGGGTGATGGCGGGCTTCGCCATCGCTTCGGTCGTGCTCGCGCTGATCGGCGGCTTCGTGATCTCGTGGTCGTTCATCCTGCCGGTGCGCGCGGCCCACGGCTTCCTGAGCGAGGTGGCGGCCGGCGCGGTTCGGCGGCACCGTGGTCGTGCCGAACCGCGACGAGTTCGGCGCGCTCGCCGAGCAGATGACCTGGATGAGCCGCGAGCTGCGGCGACTCGACGACGAGCAGCGGGTGGCGGCGGCCACGCTCCGGGGCCTGAACGACCGCCTGGCGCTGGCCAGCCGCGCCAAGTCGGAATTCCTGGCGAACATGAGCCACGAGCTGCGCACGCCGCTCAACGCGATCCTCGGCTTCACCGAGATCATGCTCGACGAGCTGTACGGCGAGGTGCCGGCCAACCTGCGCGAGCCGCTCGTCGACATCCAGACCAACGGTCAGCCACCTGCTCCGGCTCGATCAACGACGTGCTCGACCTGTCCAAGATCGAGGCCGGCCGCCTCGGAGCTCGGCGCCGGGCGAGTACTCGGTGCAGGAGATCGTCGACGTCGTCCACGCGTCCGCTGAGATCCCTGGCCATCGAGAAGGGCCTGGCGTTCAGCGTACGGGTCGGCCCCGAGATCCCGCCGGCCTGGGGCGACGGCCGGCGGCATCACCCAGTGCCTGCTGAACCTCGCCGGCAACGCGCTCAAGTTCACGCGCCAGGGGCGTGCGTCGACATCGACGTGAGCGTCGGCCGACGAGTGGCTCACGTATCCGGGTGACCGACACCGGAATCGGGATCCCCAAGGACGAGGTCGAGAACATCTTCGCCGAGTTCCGCCAGGTCGACACGACGATCACCCGGGAGTACGGTGGGACCGGACTCGGACTCAGCATCACGAAACGACTCGTCGAGCTGCACGGCGGACGCATCGGCGTGGAAAGCGAGCTCGGCCGCGGCTCGACGTTCTTCTTCACGGTGCCGCTGCACGCGGACGGAGGACCCGCATGAAGGACCGGACGGTGCTGCACATCGAGGACAACGAATACAATCGGAAGATCGTGAGGCAGCTGCTGAGCCGGACGACCTACCGGCTGCTGGGAGGCCGCCGACGGCGAGGAGGGGCTCGCGGTGGCGCAGCGCGAGCTGCCCGATCTCATCCTCATGGACGTCCAGCTGCCCAAGCTGTCGGGACTCGACGCAACCCGCCTGCTCCGGGCCGATCCGCGCACGGCCAACATTCCGCTCGTGGTGGTGACGTCCGTTCGCCCTGAGCGGCGGACGACCGCAAGGCGATGGACGCGGGCGCCTCGGCGTACCTGGCCAAGCCGTACAGCCCGCGCGACCTGATGGCGCTGATCCACCGGTTTCTCCCCGAGAACTGACCGTGCGGTGGTCGAGAGGAGACGCTTCATGAGCTACGCCAAGACGTCGGCCGTCCTCGCCGTGGTCGCTCGCCCTCGTCCTCGTCCCCGGCACCGCCCGGGTGGGCGCCCAGGTCAGGCCGAGCAGTTCACGCCGGAGTTCCGGAGGTCCGCCGCTCGTACGACGAGAAGCACACGCCGAAGATCGAGGCGCCGGACGCAGGTCAAGCGCGGACAGTGGTTCGAGGTCACCGTCACGATCGGCGCCGGCGGCGATCCACCCGTCGCTCGCCGAGCACTTCGTCCGCTACATCGCGCTCTACAAGGACAGCGCCGAGATCGCGCGCGTTTACCTGCACCCGGTGTTCTCCTATCCCAAGGCGGTCTTCACCATCGCGCTCGACGAGGGCGGCACGCTGCGGGCGATCGCCGAGCCCACGCATTCGGCGGGCTGGGAGAGCTCGAAGAAGATCGCCGTCACGCGCTAGGAGCCAGGGTGAGGAATCCGGCGCGGGTCCTGATCGCCGACGACAATCCGGCCAACGTTCGCATCCTGAGCATGCGCCTCGCCGCCGACGGCTACGACGTCGTCACCGCCGCGCGACGGCGAGGAGGCGCTCGCGGTCGCCCACGAATCGCAGCCCGATCTGATCCTGCTCGACGTCATGATGCCGAAGCTCGACGGCATCGACGGTCTGCCGCCGGCTGAAGAGCGGCGCAGGAGACCCTCGTTCACGCCGATCATCCTGGTGACCGCGATGACGGAAGCGAAGGACATCGTCGCCGGGCTCGAGGCGGGGGCCGACGAGTACCTCACCAAGCCGGTGGACCACGCCGCGCTCTCGGCGCGGGTCCGCTCGATGCTGCGGATCAAGGCGCTCCACGACACGGTCACCGCGCAGGCCGAGGAGATCGCCCGCTGGAACGCGACGCTCGAGCGGCGCGTGGCCGAGCAGGTCGCGGCAGCTCGAGCAGATGAGCCGGCTCAAGCGGTTCTTCTCGCCGCCGCCTCGCCGACGCGATCCTGGCCGGCGGCGCCGCCGACCCGCTCCGCCCGCACCGGCGGGAGATCAGCGTGGTCTTTCTCGATCTGCGCGGCTTCACGGCGTTCGCGGAGATCTCCGAGCCCGAAGAGGTCTCGGAGGTTCTCGGGGCCTACCACGCACGAGGTCGGGCGCGATCATCCTAGGCGCACGAGGGCACGCTCGAGCGATTCACCGGCGACGGCATGATGATCTTCTTCAACGATCCGGTGTCGGTCGAGAATCCGGAGGAGCGCGCGGTCCGGATGGCCGAGGCCATGCGCGCCCGCGGTCCGCGTGCTCGCCGCCGAGTGGCGCCGGCGGGGCTACGACCTCGATCTCGGCATGGGCATCGCGAAGGGCTACGCGACGATCGGCGCCATCGGCTTCGAGGGACGGCGCGACTACGCGGCGATCGGCAGCGTCACCAACCTCGCCTTCCGCCTCTGCGCCGAGGCGTCGCCGGGCGATCAGATCCTCATCAGCCAGCGCATCCACGCCGCGCGTGGCCGACCTCGGTGAACGTCAAGGAGATCGGTCCGCTCCAGCTCAGAGGGTTCCACCGCCCGGTCGCCGCCTACGAAATCGTCGATCTGAAGCAGCCCCTCCGCCTGAGCGTCCGCGGCGCTCGGGAGTCTCAGATCACCGCCGCCGCGCCGCAGGCGCTCGATCTCGTCCGGCGCCGTAGCCGGCCTCGCGCAGCACCTCGTCGGTGTGCTCGCCGAGCGTCGGCGGCTCGCGGTCGAGCCCGGGGCTGCCGTGCGCGAGGCGGAACCCGGCGCCGACGAGCCGCATCGGCCCGTAGCGGGAGTCGATCGTCTGGAGCACGTCGCGATGCTCGAGCTGCGGATGGTGGACGATCTCGTCGAGCCGCCAGATCGAGCCGCACGGCACATCGGCGCCGGTCAGCCGCGCCTCCCAGCTCTTCGGCGTGTCGGTCGCCAGGGCGTTCTCGATGATCTCGCGCAGCGCCGGCTCGTTCGCCGGTGCGCGCCGGCCAGTCCTTGAAGCGCGGATCGGCGAGCGCGTCGGCGCGCCCGAGCGTCCGCATGAGGCTCGCGAACTGCTTCTCGGTGAGCACCGCCAGGACGATGTAGCCGTCGCGCGCGCGGAATCGGCTCGCCGTCGGCTTGCGGCTCACCGAGCCGTTGCCGATCTGCCGCGGACTGGATGCCCGCGACGGTGTACTCGGAGACCGGCCCCGGCGAGGAAGGCGAGCGCGGCGTCCAGCATGGCGACGTCGACGAGCTGCCCGCGACCCGGTGTGCGTGCGCTGGAAGAGCGCGCTCGCCACGGCCAGCGCCGCCGTGAGGCCGCCGATCGTGTCGCAGATCGCGAACCCCGCGCGCGGTCGGCCCGTGGGCCGGCTCGCCGGTGATCGACATGATTCCCGACATCGCCTGCAGCTTGCCGTCGAAGGCCGCCGTCGCCCGCTCCGGCCCGGTGCTGGCCGAAGCCCGGAGACCGCGCAGTAGATGAGCCGCGGGATTGACGGCCGAGAGCGCCTCGTAGCCGAGGCCGAGGCGGTCCATGACACCGCCGCGGAAGTTTTCCCACACCACGTCGGCGCCGGCCACCAGCCGCTTGACGATCTCCACCGCTTCCGGGACGCCGCAGGTCGAGGGTGATGCTGCGCTTGTTGCCGTTCACCGCCAGGAAGGACGGCGCCATCTTCCGCTCCGCCCACGTCGGGTCGGCGAGCTGTCACGCGCGTCTCGTCGCCCTCGTGCGACTCGATCTTCACGACGTCGGCGCCGAGCAGCGCCAGCTGGTAGGTCCCGTACGGCCCGCGCGAGGTAGCGGGTGAAGTCGAGGATGCGGACGCCCGCGAACGGCTTGCTCACGACGCTTCGCGCTTGGTCTTCGCGACGGCCTTCACCACGTCGAATTCCTTGCGGCGCTCGGCGATCTTCTCGGGGGTGAGCTTCGCCAGATCGAGGTAGTCGCGCTTCCAGGACGCGTCGGCGCTCCACCGGAGCGGCGACTGCACGGTGGTCCGGGCCGCCGGCGCGCTCTCGAGGACCGCAGCGCGAGCTCGAGCGTCTCGGCCTGCGACGGCGACGTCGAACGGGCCGTCCGGCCGAGTTGCCGAGCGGGAAATCGCTCGAACAGGAAGCGCGGCACGCCGCAGTGCTCGACGATGTCCTTCGCGCAGCCCATGATCACGGTCGAGATCCCGTTGCGCCTCGAGGTGCCGCGCGGCCAGACTCACGGTCTGGTGGCACACGGGTCAGCTGGGCACGAGCACGGCGGCGTCGACGCCGTCCTCGCGGCACCGCCGCAGGAGCTCGGGGCTGTCGGTCTCGATCGTGACCCGATGGCTGCGGTTCGTGGGCGCCCCGTGTAAGCCGCGGGCCGAGCGCCCCGAGTCGTCCCGCCGCCGCCGCTTCCTTCAGGCGCGCCAGCGGCAGGTACGTGTTGATGTCCTCCGCCGAGGTGTGCAGGCGGTCATAGCCGACGTGCGAGATCCTGAGGTCGGGCAGGCTCTCGGTGGGGACCGAGTACACCTTGTAGAACTTGGCGCCGGCGTTGTAGGGCGCGCCCGGGCCCTGATCGCCGACCTCCGGCTGGAACGGCGCCGCGGTCGTGATGAGCGCCACCCGCGGCCCGGGCCAGCGACGTCCGCAGCGGCGTGAACGGCACGTCGACGAAGTGAGCCCAGCGGTACGGGCTGAAGCCGAGCGCCATGATAGTAGTCGCGCGTGCGCTGCATGTACGGAATCGGCACGTCGTGCTCCGCGGCGAACACGGTCTTCGTTTCCGGGGCGGTCGTCGTCATCGCGAATCCCTCCGTCGGCACCCCAGTCTAGCCCGCGGCGCCCACGACGTCCACGCGGCTGTGCTAACCTTCGACGTGATCGTGACACGCGACTCGCCCCGATCTGCCCTGCCGCCGACGCGCATCTCAGAACGCGATCGCGACGTGGGGTCGATGTACGTCCGCGGAGCGCTGTCTCGACGATTCGTCCTCGGCGTGATCGGGCCGATGACGAACTTCGGCTTCGCCGCGGGCGCGCTGCTGGCCATCGCCCACCTGCCGACCGTCTACGACGTCCGTCATCACCTGGGTCTCGTCGCTGGCATCGGCGCGCTACAACCCGGCCGGGTACGCGTATCTCGGCACCGTGTTCCTGGTCGTCCCGCTGCTGCTCGTCCCGCTGCCCGGCTACCTCTCTGGACGGTTCCGGGCGTCCGCGATGACGCGCACGGGGTCGCCCGTGCTCTTGTTCGGCATCATCGGCCTGTTCCTCCTCGGCGTCGAGACGACGATCTTTCCCAATCCCGGCCGGACTCGCTTCTCTCACCGGCTCTTCACGACCATCGCGTTCATCGGAATCACGCCCGGGATTCCTCGCGTTCAGCACCTTCTCGCCGCGCGCCTGGCGTGGGTCACGCGAGCGTCCCTGCTGCCGGCGGCCCTGGCCTGCGCGGGTGCTATTGAACCCGGGGATCGGCGCCGGTCTGAGCCATGTCGCGCGGATCCTCGGCACGCTCGGGTGGACGTCCCTGCAGACGTCGAAGCACGACATGTGGTTCTTCCGGTCGTTCGTGTTCTGGGAATGGGCGGGCGTGATCGGGCTGTTCGTCGGCGGCTGGCTGACCGCCTGGGCCGCCTCGCGAGCCGAGAGACCGGTGATCAGTCCCCGGCGGCGCGCACGAGCGTCTCGCGGCCCCTTCAGCATGTCGTCGAGGGTCCCGAACGCCAGCATGTAGTGGCCGCGGTAGCCGCCGCCCTCGATACGCCTGAACATCCGCGCGAAGTCGATCGAGCCCTCGCCGGGACGCAGAGTGCTCCTCGTAGCGCCCGTGGCTGCTCGGCCACGCGGACCTCGCCGCACCGGCCGAGGTCCATCGCGTCGAGGAAGCCGTCGATGCCCTCGGGAACGAGGTGGGCGTGGTTGACCGTGAACGCCCAGCCGAGGCTCGGCGACTGGATGCGCCCGAAGTACTCGCGGCACTCTTCGAGGTTGTGGGCGAGGTAGCGGATCTCGGCGTGCTCGGCTCCCGATTCAGGTTCTCCAGCAGCAGGCGGGCGCCCGCGCGCTCAGCGGCGTGACCGGCCGCGCGCTGCAGGCGCTCGATGCTCGCCGCGCGCCGCGCCGCGTAGTCGCCGGTGAAGTGGTAGCCGCCGTGGACGACGATCCATTCCGCGCCGAGGCGGCCGGCCAGGTCGATGTAGGTGCGGAGATATTGCTCGGCGGCATCGGCCAGGAGCGGAGACGTCTCCCGCGACGTTCACCGCGGAGGCGGAGTGCAGACCGAGGTGGATGCGGTGACGCTCGCACGTGGCGCGCATCGCCGCCACGCGCTCCGGCGTCCACGCGGCGGGCGAGTTGGGATGGTCGGGCGCACCCTCCAGACACATGTCCACGTAGTGGACGCCGTTGGCGGCCGCCCAGGCGAGGCCGTCCTCGAGGCGCCGCCGTCCACCGAGATCGACCCCGATCCGCTCCCGAAGCGTCATGGCTCGCCTAGCGCGCGGCCCAGGCCCGGCATCGCGAAGCGCTGCTGCTCGAGCTCCGCGGCCGGCGCGTTCGCCTGAGCGGCCGTGAGGGCCACCAGCGGCGGACGCACGGTCGCCCAGCCCGCGTCGCCGCCGTGGTGGGCGATCGCCGACTTGAGTGCCGGGATCATCGGGAACTTCTGGAAGACTCCGCGGATCACGTCCAGGCGCGCCTGCTGGGTGTCGGCGTCCGCCGCCCGCCAGGTGTCGAAGAGCCGCGCGATGGGCCCGGGATGGACGTTGGCGGTCGCGCTGATGCAGCCGGCCGCCGCCGTGGCGCATGTTCTGGAGCAGGAAGGTCTCCGAGCCGGCGAAGACGTCGAAGCCCGACTTCGGCGAACGCGTCGAGAAACGCCTTGGTGTTGCTCCAGTCACCCCCGCTGTCCTTCATGCCCGCGATCTGGGTCGGATAGGCCTTGAGCAGGCGCTCGACGAGGGCGAGGGTGATGGGCACCTGCGCCACCGGCGGGATGTGATAGACGTACACGCGCAGGCGCGCGTCGCCCACCCGCTCGATCACCTCCGCGAAGCTCCGGAAGAGCCCGTCGTCGCTCACGCCCTTGTAGTAGAAGGGCGGCAGCATCAGCACGCCGCCGCAGCCCAGCTTCATCGCGTGGGCGGTGAGCCGCACCGAATCCGGCAGGGCGCAGCAGCCGGTGCCCGGCATCATTCGCGCCGGATCGAGCCCCGCCGCCGACCAGCCGGTCGAGCAGCTCGATCTTCTCCTCGACCGAGAGCGAGTTCGCCTCCGAGTTCGTGCCGAACACGGCGAGGCCGACGTTCTGCGACAGGAGCCAGCGGCAGTGACGCGCGAACCGCGCGGCGTCGGGCGCCAGGTCGGCGCCGAACGGCGTAACGACGGGCGAGAGCACACCGGTGATACGGGTCACGTTGTCTCCTCCTGTCTCTGTCGATCGGGCCGCACGCCGCTCTCGCGATTGTGTCACAAGGCGCCCCGGAAGCGCCGGAATCACCTTCTCCGCGCACTGGCTCAGTGCGTCTTCCGGCAACGGTCACGGTCGAGGATGCCCTGGCCGAAGAGCAGAAGATCTCGCGGAACGGCACGTGGCGCGCCGCGTTCTCGATCATCCGGCCTGACCGTGTCGGCGTCGCCGATGAGCAGCGGCGGGCGGTCTGGCCGAAGGAGAGAATTCCTTCCTCGGCAAGCAGGGCAGAACCAGACGATGGCATGTTGATACGGCTGATTTGCGGGTTGGAGTCGAAGAAGTTGAAACTGTGGGCGGTGTTTGTGGACGTTTCCATCCGCATCGAGCTGGAAAGTGACGAGGTTTCTTGACTCGGGTGCCGCAGTGCAAAGTCATGTACAAAAGCCCGGTTTCGTCGGATGTTTGGTGATGCCGCGGTGATGGATGACGAACGCGATCGCGGGTGGCGCGGCACAGCCGCCATCCCGATGGTCGCGAACCCAACGAAGAACACGGAAGGAAATGGACGCAGGCCGATTTCATTGTTCGACGTTCAAGTCCACAACCTGCACGTCACGGGATGAACACGAACTGCGATTTCGTTTTGGCGCTCCGTTTTCCACCGACAGATCGCGTGGCTGCGTCCATTCTTTCGCCGACTTCACAGCCGACTTCGTTTTGAGAATGACGTCGACGAAGGCGGTCCGATCCACGCGCGCGATGCCGTTCTGGGTTTTATCCACGCCGCGGTTGTTGAACAATCCGACGAGCCAGCGGTTTTCGTCCGATTGATCTGGTACATCACAAGAGCCGTCGGCGGGGCTGACCTGGATGGGCAACAGGTCTGCGTGAGACCGTTCGCGAGATACGGCAGCGACGGGTGCGCGCGTTCGTCATAAGGTTGTGGGGAATGAGCGTGCATGACCCGCGCCTTCGCCAACGCGATGGCGCGTGATGATCAGGCCTGCCGGCCGCACGACGCCGCGGCGGCTTCGCCTTTTTCAATTGAGCGAACCTCGATACTTCCGATCACGGCGTGCACGGGAACGACGCACCATCAGCAGGACGCCATTATCTTCACTGCCCAGCGACGCGATCGTTTTAAATCAGGCGATTGATCCGCGGGCAGTTTGTCCTTCGCGGCAATGACATTCACGACGAGCGTGCCGCCGCGGTCACGTAGTCTTTCCAGCGGCAACGCTTTCTCACCGAGGATCCACGTCGCCCGCGGCCCAGAGGATCAGGATAATCGCGGATGGCTTCGAGGCGGTTCGGGCGATCCACAAGCACGTCGAAGATGTTGCCGTACCCGGCCGCTCGCGGGTTCTGCACGCTCGGCGTGGCGGTTGCCTTCCAGAGCCCGGCGACGGAAACCAGAACACGGGGTGAAAGTTCGCGCAATTCCCAATCATATTGGGTCGGACGAAGAGTGCAGCATCTTGCACTGATAACTCATCGAGAATAATACCCATGCGCGTAATTGAGCAGGACGCCGATGGGGGCGTACGGCTCGCCGCGATCCGAGGCGATCGACAGGCAGAGTCACCGTCGCGCGACCGAACGGCGAGTTGGACGGGGTGCTCGCGCGCGGGGCTGAGGAAGACGCCACTGGTTGGCGAGATACTGCTCCCAGAAAATCGCCAGCTCCGCTGGGAATGGTTGAGTAATAGAGCTTGCGGTACCAGCTCACGGGCGGGCCGTCGGTGATCGAATGCGCACTATGGAGACCAAGCTCGCGCCGCGCGGGACGTCATGGCACCTGGGATGTGGTGCAACATCACTTGAGATTGCCGCTGGCGTAATTCAGCCAGCCACCGCGGTATTGTCGCGCGGCACCGCCTTGGGCCGGAACGCGATCCGCATCGGCGTGTGCAGGTTGGTGCCGTCGGTTTCGTAGGCATTGAACTTCGCCCCGAGTTCGTGGAAAAGTGTGCGGTGATGGACTCGAGCAGGAGCGCAAGAGATGGACGTGGAGCGAAAGCTGCCGGCACGGTCGTGTGGTAGCCCTTGCTGTACACAGCGGCATTCTGCTGGAGCAGGTTCTTTCGAAGGCATCGAGGTGTTCGCGACGAGTGCTGCCGCGACGGCTCCTTGGGGAGCCTTCACATCTTCGGGCCAGCAGTAGCCAAC
>ERZ1370068.8584-contig-7427_pt1 | contig 62503 bp, 75 predicted proteins | sample MGYA00561227_ERZ1370068 | MGnify/ENA primary metagenome ERZ1370068 (study PRJEB38410, sample SAMEA6850437) | metagenome | study: Metagenomic assessment of the ecological functions of the soil: analysis of the soil microbiota associated with the...
CGCTTTCTGATCACTTGCACCGGCCCGCAAGGCTGGTACTTGCTAGGGCTTCCGCGGCTGAACCAACCTACCAACCGCTAGGCGACATCACGGTCCCTGAAGGCCTCGACCCGGTCCGGAAGCGGCCGGGCATGTACATCGGCTCGACCGGCATCCGGCGGTCTCCACCAGCTCGTCAACGAGGTGGTGGACAACGCCGTCGACGAGGCGCTCGCGGGCCGGAACGACCGCGTCTGAGGTGACCTTCACCCCGACAATTCGGTCACGGTCCGGGACTGGGGATCGGGCATTCCGATCGACGTGATGAAGGATCTGGGCCTGCCCGGGCGCTGACCGTCGCTGACCAAGCTCGCACGCCTAGCGGGTAAGTTCGGCCAGGGCGGCTAAGGGTTTCGGGCGGGTTGCACGGCGTCGAGCGTGTCCGTCGTGCAACGCGCTCTCCGAGTGGCTCGTCGCTGAGGTGCACCGCGACGGGAAGACTTACCATCAGAATTCGCGCGCGGCGTGCCGGTCACGGAGATGGAGACGACCGGCATCTCGACGGAGACCGGCACCGTCATCTCGTACCTTCCCGACGCGGAGATCTTCGAGGAGGCTCGAGGCTCCCGGCCGACACGCTGAAGACGCGGCTGCGCGAGATGGCGTTCCTCACGAAGGGCCTCGAGGTCGTGCTCCACGGACGACGCGCCGGCGGCGAGTCGGTCACGTTCCACTACCGAGGGCGGATCCGCGACTTCGTCGCCTACACCGAACGAGGCAGCCTGACGCGATCCAACAAGCACATCGTCTGCTTCCGAGGGCGCCAACGACCAGGGCAACGTCGAAGTGGCGATGCAGTGGAACAACTCCTACCAGGGAGTCCGTCCTTCGTTCGCCAACCATCAACACGCACGAGGGCGGGTCGCACCCTCCGGATTCAGGGCGCGCTGACTCGGCGACGCTGAACCGCCACGCGCGTGACAAGAGCCTGATCAGCGGCGACGAGGCGCTCGACGGCGAGGACGTCCGCGAAGGGCTCGCCGCCGTCATCTCCGGTGAAGCTCGGAGGACCCGCAGTTCGAGAAGGTCGCAGACGAAGACGAAGCTCGGGAACCCCTGGGTGCGCGGGACTCGTCGAGCAGACGGTCAACCAGGTGCCAGTGCGCGAGTCCCTCGAGGAGAACCCACAGGGACGCCCGGCAGATCGAACAAGAGCATCGCGGCGATGCGCGCGCGGCTCGCGGCCCGCAAGGCCGCGTGAGCTGACGCGGCGCAGAGAGCGCGCTCAGTCGTCGTCGTTGCCGGGCAAGCTCGCGCGACTGCTCGATCAACGACCCGTCGGCTGCCGAGCTGTTCATCGTCGGCGGCGACAGCGCCGGCGGCTCGGCGAAGATGGGCCGCGACCGCACGTACACAGGCGATCCCGCCGCGCGCGGAAGATCATCAACACCGAGAAGAACCGAATCAAACAAGGTTCCTCTCGAACAACGAGATTCAAGGCGATGATCACGGCGCTCGGCACCGGCCTTGGCGACGAGTTCGACCTCTCGAAGCTCAGGTACCACCGTGTGATCGTCATCGACGGACGCCGATGTCGACCGGCCCCCACATCCGCACGCTGATCCTCACGTTCCTCTACCGGCAGATGCCTGAGCTGATCGACAACGGCCACGTGTACATCGCCGTGCCGCCGCTGTACAAGGTCAAGCTCGGCAACCAGGAGTTCTACTTCGAGAGCTGACGCGCAGCTCAGAGGAGCTGCTCGCGCGGGAGCGGATCCCGTCGCTCAACGTGACGGCGCGCGACGGCGCGGAGGTGAAGCTCACCACGGGCGAGGTGGGGGCGGTTCACGAAGACGCTGATCGAGTCACGACGGCTGGCTCGCACGCCTGCGCTCCGACTTCAATCCGGCTGCCGCCGACTTCATGGTCACGCACCGGCTCGTCGAGCTGGACACGGAGACGCCGGCGGGACGTGCAGGAAGGCGATCGAGTCGATGCCGGGCAACGGCTACCGAGCTCGACCTCGTCAGAACGCAGACGGACGAACTTCCGCGTACGTGTCCGGAGCTGGCAACGGAGTGGCGGCGCGACACGTCAACGTTCGGTCGAACTGATCGCATCGCACGGCCTACCGCCGTTCGGACCTGCTGCGCGAAGCTCGCCGAGGCGATCGGGTTGCCGCCGTTCACTGTCTCGAACGCGAAGCGCACCGAGAACCGCCGCGGACTACGAGGAACTGCGTGACCTCGCGCTCGAGCTTGCGAAGGAAGGCATCCAGCTCAGCCGCTTCGAGGGCCTCGGCGAGATGAACGAGCTCCAGCTGTGGGAAACGACGATGGATCCCGCGCGCCGGCTGCTGATTCGGGTCGACGTCGAGGACGCCTCGGCCGCGGACCGGTGGTTCTCGATGCTGATGGGCGACCAGGTCGAGCCGCGGCGCCTGTTCATCGAAGCCAACGCAAAGGACGTGCGCTTCCTCGATGGTTCCTGGAGATCGAGACCGGCGCTCTCGGGCCGGGCCGGATCGAGCCGCGCGAGCTGGAGCAGGAGATGCGCTCCAGCTTCCTGGACTACGCGATGTCCGTCATCGTCAGCCGCGCGCTGCCCGACGTGCGCGACGGCCTGAGCCCGTTCACCGGCGCGTGCTCTACAGCATGTGGGCAGCCGGCAACCGTCCCGGCCGGCCGTACGTCAAGTGCGCCCGCATCGTCGGGGACGTGATGGGCAACTACCACCCGCACGGCGACACCGGCGATTTACGACACCTCGTGCGTCTGGCGCAGCCGTTCTCGTTGCGTTACCCGCTCGTCGACGGGCAGGGCAACTTCGGGTCGATCGACGACGATCCACCAGCCGCCATGAGGTACACCGAGGCGCGGCTTGCGCGGCTGGCGACCGAGCTGCTCGAGGAGCTCGATAGCGACACCGTCGACTTCGGGCCGAACTACGACGAGTCCGAAGCGCGAGCCGACCGTCCTGCACGGCGTCGCTTCCCGAACTTGCTCGTGAACGGGATCCCTCCGGCATCGCGGTCGGCATGGCGAGCGAACATCCCGCCCCACAACCTCGGCGAGGTCACGAACGCGATCATTGCGATGATCGACGACCCCGACATCTCCGTCGACAAGCTGATGCAGCACGTCAAGGGCCTGACTTCCCCACCGGCGGCTACATCGTCGGCAGGTCGGGGATCCGCGACGCGTATCGCACCGGCCGCGGCCGCGATCGGTCACGCGCGCCGCGCGCGCACATCGAAGAGCTACGCGGCGGCAAGTCGGCGATCATCGTCAGCGAGCTCCCGTACGCGGTTCTGCAAGGGCGGCGACAACGGCGTGATCAAGAAGATCGCCGACCTCGTCAAATCGACAAGAGTGCTTACCGAGATCTCCGATCTCGCCGACCACTCTGACCGCACCAGGCATGCGCATCCAGATCGAGCCTCAAGCGCGACGCCATCTCCGCAGGTCGCGCTGAACAAGTTGTTCAAGCTACACGTCGCTGCAGACGACGTTCGGCTACAACGCAGGTCGGCGCTCGTCGACGGTGTGCCGCGCACGCTATCGCTGCTCGAGCTGATCCGCCACTACCTCGACTTCCAGCGCGGGAGATCATCACGCGACGGTCAGAAGTTCGAGCTGCGCAAGGCGGAAGAGCGCGCGCACGTTCTCCAGGGCTACCTGATCGCGCTCGACAACCTCGACGAGGTGATCGCGCTGATTCGCGCCGCGAACGACACGGACGAGGCCCGCCAGCAGCTGATGACGCGCGTTTCGAGCTGTCCTGAGATCCAGGCCTCGGCAATCCTCGAGCTGCGGTTGCGCGCGCTGACGGCGCCTCGAGCGCAAGCGCGTCGAGGGCGAGTTCAACGACCTTCAGGAGCGCATCGCGGACGCTGCGCGCGCTCCTCTCGGACGAGGCGAGCAATCGACGCCGTGATCAGGGAAGAGCTGCTCGCAGCTGCGCGAGATCCATGCGCGACAGGACGAGCGCCGCTCCGAGATCGTCGCGGCGCGGAGGAGGTGCTCGAGCTCCGAGGATCTGATCGCCGAGGAGGACATGGTGATCGCGATCACGCGCTCGGGCTACATCAAGCGGCTCGCCTGTTACCACGTACCGCGAACAGCGCCGCGGCGGCATCGGCGTCATGGGAATGGACATGAAAGACGACGACTACATCGAGCACCTGTTCGTCGCCTCGACGCACGACTTCACATCCTGTTTCTTCACCACCGTCGGCAAGGTGTACCGGCTCAAGGTGCACGAGCTGCCGCTCGGCTCGCGCCAGTCCAAGTGGCCGCGCGATCGTCAACCTGCTGCCGTTCCGGCAAGGGGGGCAGGTGCGCGCAGTCATCCAGACGCGCGAGTTCAAGGAAGCCGAGTACCTTCGTCTTCGCGACGAAGAACGGCGTTGTCGAAGAAGACGAAGCTCGAGGCGTACAACACGAATCTCAAGGCGGACGGGATCATCGCGATCAAGATGCGCGAGGGCGACGAGCTCGTCGGCGCTCGCCACTCGACCGGCAACGACGACGCTGCTGATGGTGTCGCGCGCACGGCCGCGGCATGCGATCCGCTCCTCGGAGAGGGACGTCCGCCTCGATGGGCCGGGACGCGTCGGGCGTGCAGGGCATGTGGCTACGCGCTGGCAGACGAGGTGATCTCGATCAACATCGCGCACAACGACGCCGACTCTGCTCGTCGTCACCTGGCACCCGCCAGCGGTGCGCGGATCACGCGGACGATAACACCGCGCCGGCAGGATGGGCGCGACCGTCCAACTGACCCGGCGCTGGCGCGGCGGCGCGCTGGCTGGCGCCGCCTCGTGGCGTCGTGCGCGAGGCTACTGCGTGATGCCGTGACCAAAACTCGGCGGGACGGTGGATCCGTGGGACGGCCCTGCCTGAGGAGGCCGTTTAACGGGCGCCGACGCGGCGGCGACCAGGATGCGGCTTCGCGAGGGCGAGCAGGTGGTTTTTGACGCTCGCGCCATCGTCGATCCGAAAGCGCCGATCGCCGAGAATAACCCACGCATGGGCTGAATTTCCACTGATTTGCCGCCAAAGCGGGTTATGCGCTATCAGGTGCCCGCGGTCTGTCCAACAGTGTGTGCCGAGGCACCCATGGTTATCAGCAGACAGGTTAACCTTCTTGAGCCGATAAATCTGGCGGACCAATCTTCACTGGGGCTGGTCGGCTCGCACAACAGTCGACTGCCGAAATCTGAAGGATGCAGCTGGGATTATCGATCGAACGAAGGTACAAAGCAACAATGTGCAACCTGATCCAGCTGCACCGACCACAGACCAGCGGCGAGCAGACGAGCGCGATGATGCGTGTGGTCGCCGCGCTCGCAGCGGCCATCCGGGTTGAGAAACGCCGACGGTGAAATAGCCGCCGGCGAAGCCGCCAAGATGCGCGAAGTTGTCGATGCCAGAGTTCCCCGTCACCAACGCCGAAGATCAGCCGCCTGAATGACGATCGACTGCGCCATCTGCTTCGCGAGGCTGCTACCGGTGCGGCCGCAGTGATAGAGCGCGCCGATCGAGACCGGAAACACCGGCGCTGACGCGCCGACGAGGAAGCCGGCCCGTGCGGGAATGGGATCGGCGGCAAGAAATGCGCCGGCAAACTGAGCTGCAGCGCGAAGCCAGCCTACGCCGCCGGCGGTATGATGATCACCGTTCGCGCCGGCCCGAGGATGTCGGTCATCGCCGGACCCATCTGGCGGACCCAGTAGCATGTTCAGGAACGATGTGCAGCAGCGAGGCGTGCAGCCGAGCCCGCGCTCAGCACGGTCCACCAGCGGCCGAACACGAAAACACCGGGATCGCTCCGCTGGCGCCGAACATGAACAGCAACGGGTGCGCTCGGCGACGAGCATCGACAGTGATGCCGTCCGATCCCGATCCCGCGCTGGCCCGACATCAGCAAAGCGTGATCACGTGACAGCGTCGTGGCGCACGCGCCGATCACCACATTGGTGGAAGCTGACAGCTCGGCGCCGATGCGGCGCAGCGCGGACCGAAGCCCCACAACCCGGGATTGAGCGACCGCACGAGTAGCACTTGTCGTCGCGCACGCCGACACAGCGATCCGCACGACGGGCAGACGACCGAGCCGGAGGTTCGACGATTAAGCACGACTCATTCTCGACATAGAGACCGTGGGGCTCCGGGGCCAGAGCTGGGGGCTAGAGCCGGTGAACGATCAGAATCCGACTCAGCGCGCGTAGACGATGTGCGCGACGAGCGTCACTGAGAAAGGTGCTTCGCCCGTAATTGAGCATCAGGAATCCCGGCGGCTCGATCGGAAGCGTCGTCTCGTTCGCGGCCGTGTCCGTCGTCGCCATGCGCGGGTGGACGACCGGCAGCAGGACGCTCGACGAGCACCGTCGAGATGAACAGCGCGTGCAGTGCACCGGAGCAGCGCACCGAGCCGCCACGAAGGCATGACCGACGATCGCGAAAAACGCGCCGTAGGCTTCCGGCGAAGGCGATCCCGAGCACGCGAAGTAGAAGATGTAGCCGAACGCGCGCGCGCCTTGCGGCGGTTGTCGGTGACCGCGGTGCCGAGCAGCAGCGCCAGGTCCATCCGGGTCATCCCCGCCTCGGTCGCGGCCTTGATGATCGTGGCCATCGCCGAGCGTGCCGATGACCCCGCCGGCCAGCGCGGACGTAATCACGACGCCGCCCTTCGAAATCGCGATCGCCGCGTCGATCAGCGCGAGGTGCACGAGCGCCTGCGGAAAGTTGCCGAGAAAGGCGCCGCTCTCCGGATCGATCTCCTCGGCAAACAGCCCGACGTCGTTCGCCGCGCGGCCAGCCTGCTCCATCAGCGCCGTCGCTTCGTCAGGCGTCCCGCGCGCAAGCGCGCCGACGAGCCAGAACGAGCAGTTCAGGAAGCAGCCCTTCGCCGCCAGGCACGCCATCATCGCGCATGATAGCTGATACACGACGTCCTCGTGCCGAAGCAGCCGAACGACCGCGTCCACGGTGCCGCGGATGCGCTCGCCATGGCCGTCGTCGTATTCGACGATCGGCAGCATCAGCAGGCTGGCATCGACGTCGCGGCCGCCGGCGATGCGAGTGTAGCTCCGAAGCTCGTCGGACCAGCAGTGCTCTTCGACAAACGTCACGGATCGCCTGCGGCCTCGATGCGCCACCGGCGCGGCGCGCGCTCGCCGGCATCTCTCCCCGATCGGCCGAGCTCGCAGCGCACGATCGAGCGCCACCCAGCACATCACCTTCGGGTGCGGTGAACTGAAACGGGCCGTTGCGGACCTCCCAGATGCCTGAATCCGGCTGACGCCAGATGTCGGCAGACGTGGTCGGCGATCCGCGCGAGCACGGCGCCGGTGTCCGCGTCGAGGGCGTGATGCCCCTCGCTGTAGAGCCACGCCGTTTCGAACAAGGCGCCGTAGATGTCCAACTGCGTCTGCTCGACCGCGCCGTTGCCGACGCCGCACCGGGCGCGACCCGCGATAACCGGACAGATCGATCTCGCGCTCGGCGGTGCCGATGCCCGCCGTCCAGCCGGTACAGGACGTGGAGCCGAGGCACGCGTGCGCGCCGTCGCCTGCATGAACCACCAGAACAGCGAAGCGCGCCTCGTCGTGGCAGCCGAGCTGGAGCAGCGCGTCGATCATGAAATTGGAGTCGCGAATCCAGCAGAAGCGGTAGTCCCAGTTGCGCTGCCCGCCGATCTCCTCCGGCAACGAGGTGGTCGGCGCGGCGACCGAGCGCGCCGGACGGGGCGAAGATCATCAGCTTCAAGCGCGAGCGCGCTGCGGCGACCGAGGTCAGCCCAGGGCCCATCGTAGGCGTGGCGCGCGACCACGACTGCCAGAAACCGATCGTCGTCTCCGAGCCGCGCCAGCGACGTCGCGGCGTCCGGGAAAGATCAACGGCTCGGCGTACGCGCTGGTCAGCGAGCGAGCCGCGTCCGCCGGCGACGATCTCGATCTCCGCCTCGGCTCCGGCATCGCGCCACGCCGGCGTGCCCGCATCCCAGCTCATGACACCGATCGCTCGTCCCCGCCAGACACCGCGACCGGCACCCGTGACGCCACTCGCAGCGCGGCGCGCTCACGGCCGTAGCCGAACCGCGGCGAGCAGCGCCAGCGCATCGGCGACGCGGCCCGAGAGCGCCTTCGATCGACCGCACCAGCTCGCGCATCGGATCGAGCCGATCGTTGGGAAGCGTCATCGCGTCAACCACCCGCACCGATCCCCGTTCGGTCGTGAAGGTGGTCTCGAGGACGTTGGTGCGCGGCAGGTAGCGACGTGTGGATTGAAACGGGATGGACCGGCTGCAGCGTGAAGCTGCCGCCGCGGGCGGAGTCGAGGATGGCGGCGAAGGCGCTGGGGGAGTCGAGGTTCGGCAGGCAGAGCCAGTCGATGGCCCCGTCACGCGCGACGAGCGCCATGCGTGCGCCCGTCGCCGATGACAGCGTAGTCTTCTGATCGGCGCGTAGCCGTCGATGCGCATGAGGCTCAGCCCCTAGCCCCCAGCCCCTAGCCCCTGTCGGTGCTTTCCTTCTTCGGCCGCATGTTCGCGGCGAGAATCCGCTTCGCGCAGGCGGATCGTCGACGGCGTCACCTCGACCAGCTCGTCGTCGTTGATGAACTCGATCGCCTGCTCGAGCCCGAGCTTGCGCGGCGGGATGAGGCGAATCGCTTCGTCGGCGCGACGAGGCGCGCATGTTGGTCTGCTTCTTCTCCTTGCAGACGTTGACGTCCATGTCCGCCGTGCGCGAGTTCTCGCCGATCAGCATGCCCTCGTAGACGTGCATGCCGGGGTCGATGAAGATCTCGCCGCGCTCCTGCAGGTTGAAGATCGCGTACGACGTCGCGACGCCCGCGCGGTCGGCCACCAGCGCGCCGTTCGGCGCGCGACGGCGATCGCGCCGTGCCACGGCTCCCAGCTCGAGAAGATGTGGTTCATGATGCCGGTGCCCTTGGTGTCGGTCATGAACTGCGAGCGGAAGCCGATCAGCCCGCGCGCCGGAATCCGGAACTCCAGCCGCACGCGGCCGCTGCCGTTGTTCACCATCTTGGTCATCACGCCCTTGCGCTCGCCGACCTGCGCGATGACGATGCCCTGATGATCGTCCGGCACGTCGATGACCAGCTCCTCGACCGGCTCGACGATCTGGCCGTCCAGTCTGCTTGGTGACGATGTCGGGGCGCGACACCTGCATCTCGAACCCCTCGCGGCGCATCATCTCGATCAGGATCGACAGCTGCAGCTCGCCGCGGCCGATGACCTTGATCTGCTCCGGCGTGTCGGTCGGCTCCATGCGGATCGACACGTTGCCGAGCAGCTCCTTGTCGAGGCGATCCTTCAGCTGGCGCGACGTGACGTACTGGCCTTCGCGGCCGGCCACCGGCGAGGTGTTGACGCCGAAGATCATGTGCACGGTCGGCTCGTCGATCGCGATCGGCGGGATCGCAATCTGGTGCTCCATGTCGGTGATGGTCTCGCCGATCGTGATGTCCTCGATGCCGGCCAGGCAGACGATGTCGCCCGCCGCGGCTTCCTGGATGTCGACGCGCTTGAGGCCGTCGAACGCGTAGAGCTTGGTGACCTTGGTGTGCTGCACCGCGGTATCGAGCTTGACGACGGCGACGGCGTCGCCGATCTTCACGCGGCCGTTGAAGATGCGGCCGATCGCGATGCGGCCGACGTAGTCGCTGGCGTCGAGGTTGGCGACCAGCAGCTGCAGCGGCGCGTCGGGGCTGCCGCGCGGCGGCGGCACGATGCTCGACGACCGCGTCGAACAGCGGCCGCAGATCCTCGCCGGCGCACCTCCGGATCCAGGCTCGCCGTGCCGATGCGCGCGTTGGTATAGAGCACCGGAAAGTCGAGCTGATCCTCGCTGGCGTCGAGGTCGATGAACAGGTCGTAGACCTCGTTCAGCACTTCGGAGATGCGCGCGTCGGGCCGGTCGATCTTGTTGATCGACGACGAGCGGCGTCAGCCGGCGCTCGAGCGCCTTGCGCAGCACGAAGCGCGTCTGCGGCAGCGGCCCTTCCGACGCGTCCACCAGCAGCATCACGCCGTCCACCATCGACAGCGTCCGCTCGACCTCGCCGCCGAAGTCGGCGTGGCCCGGAGTGTCGACGATGTTGATCAGCATGTCCTGGTAGTGGACGGCGGTGTTCTTCGCGAGAATCGTGATGCCGCGCTCGCGCTCCAGCTCGTTGCTGTCCATCGCGCGCTCGGCGACGCGCTCGTTGGCGCGGAACGTGCCGCTCTGGTGCAGCAGCGCGTCGACGAGCGTGGTCTTGCCGTGGTCGACGTGCGCGATGATGGCGACGTTGCGGCGCAGCGGGTTGGCGACGTCCGCTTTACCGGACTGTGATGAAGGCTTTTCTACTGACAAAGACATCCTCCCAGTATACAGGAGGCTCGAGGCGGGCTGGGCGCTGCAGGGCTCAGGGCTCAGCGGCAGGGGCTTTTGCGACAGGCGCGAGATGATTTCCTTCGCGCGGTCGCCGAACTGCTCGTCCGTCGACCACCTTTCTCGGCGAACTGCCGCGCTTCCGTCCGGCTGCGACAGGCTGTAGTACGCGACCGCGATGTCGAACCACGACGTCGCGATGATAGCGGCGCCCCTTCGGCGATATTGCTGCTCGCGACGCGCGATCTTCTTCGCCTGCCGCTCCGGCGGATCCGTGGAGGCGCGGATCGTCGTCGATTTCCTGGTATACGCCAGCTCAGCCGCCCTGCAGGCATCGGACCGCCTCGCGCAGCACCGTCGGCAGCGCGCGGCCACGACGCGCTGCTCGGCGAGGACCACGCCGAGGTAGTAGCCGGTCTCGCAGTCGCTGCGGGTTGCGCTTGCGCGATTCGTCGAACTTCGCGCGCGACACGTCCAGCTCGCTGGCGGCGGTAGGCGATCAGTCCCGCGAGCTTGGGCACCTCGGCGTTGACGAGCAGCTTGGCCGCGAGCCTCGATGTCGGTCCCACGCCGTCGTCGATGCGTTCGAGCTCGCTCTCGTTGAGCGCGCGCCAGTAGCGGGCGTCGCCGACGATGCCAGCGCTCGCCGAGCAGCAGATCGAGCGTCGCGATGGCGTCGACCGCTCTGCCAAGATGCAGGTCAGCGCCTTGACGTCGCCGAGCAGCGGCGTCGACCGCGTGCGGCTCGAGCGCCAGCGTCCGATCGTAGAACAGCGCCGCGCGTCTCGAATTCCTCGACCGGTCATCGCGACGTTCGCGATCGACTGGCGTGAGCGCCGGCCACCGCGGCCGCCAGGCGTAGGCGTCGTTCGAACAGCTGATCCGCTTCGTCGAGCTTGTCCTGCCCGGTGATCAGCAGGCTGACGTCGTACGATCCGAGCGTGGTACTTCGTCCTCGATGAACCGCGGATCGCGGGCCGACAGCTCGCGCATGGTCTCAGGCCTCGAGGCTGCGGCAGGTCGCTCGCCTTGGAACGCGAGTCAGCGGCGCGTCGCTGAACGTCGGCGGTCGGCGCGAACGATCGCGTCGATCGGCATCGTCGCGCGTTTCGCTGGCGCACGCGAACGCCAGCCAGACGTAGGCGTTGAATTCGCTCTGTCGAGGCGAGATCCCGCAGCGTGGCCGCGCCAGCGCGTCGTGGCTCGAGCGCAGCGCGCAGCTGCGATCGAGATCGAGGTCGCTGGTCGGCGTGACGGGTGACGCCACCGACCGGCAGGAACGTCGACGATGTCGAGCGACCGTGCGCAGCCACGCCGGCTGGGTGGCCGTTGCCCAACAGCATCGAGCGCGCTCGCTGGCTGTAGCCCTCATCGATCATCCCCAGCTCGCGCTGGCGCAGCGCGATGAGCGCGCGCGCTGCGGATCGCGCGCCGGCCGTCGCCGCACTCTCAGCGGCTGAAGGCAATCGCGCGGAGCAGCTCGATATTGCCCGATAGGCGTCGATCAGGCAGTCGAGGCAGCCGGCGCGGACCGAGCGCGTCGGCGGAGGCGAGCCGCTGAGTCGGTGTCGGCGGCGCGGCGGGCGACTGACGGCGGGCGTCAGCGGCGCGCTTGGCGCAGGCTGATGCACGCCAGGAGCAGTGACGAGACAGGCCACAGCCTCGCGCGCCGACAGATTCGCATCGGTGCGGTTAGACCTCGCTGTCCCGCAGCTAGCACTCAGCCGCCCAGTCCCAGTTCCCAGCCCACTCAGAAGAGCGGACGACCGTCGTGAACAACGCCAGCCCCAGCGTATAGAAGAGAGCGAACACCACGAGCGAGGGACGTGTAAACAAACCGCGACCGGATCGAGGCGAGCCAGATGAAGGCCGGGAACAGCACGGAGCAGTAGCGTCCCAGTCCTTCGAACGCGCCTGAGGACAGCGGGCACATACAGATTCACCAGCATGAAGACGCCGTAGGCCGCGCCGAATCGACGCCAGACGAACGGAATCGCGCGCGATGAACAGCCAGCGCCGTCACCCCGCTACAGCTGTCGTAGAGCGCCATCGGCTCGGACGCCAGGAACGCGTAGGGGTGCGTCAGGCAGCCGATGCGCACGAGATCGACCGGTGCGCTCCAGGGCGCGCCGCCCGGATGATAGCCGCCGCCCCATCGCGTCAGTGCCGTGGCCCACAACAGCGGCTGGCCGGTGAGGCTCGTAGATGTAGGCGCAGTAGCCGACGAACCCCAGCGTCGCGACCGCCAGCCGCCGCAGACGCCTCGAGCCGGATCGCGCCGCGGTCGGTTTCGCCGTCCGCCACGCGATCCAGGCCAGCGCCGGCCACATCATGATGCCGGTCACGCGCGTCGCGCCCGCCACGGCGCCCGCCACTCCGCCGAGCGCCCACCGCTCGCGTCCGGAACCCGTAGAAACGCGAGCAGCGTGAACAGCAGGAACGTGCTCTCGGTGTAGACCGCGCCGAAGAAGAACGAGAACGGAAAGATGGCCGTCAGCAGCGACGGCGCGCTCGGCGCGGCGTCGCGGGAGGTCGAGCGCGGCCGAGGCGGTACAGCACGACCATCGCCAGGCACGAACGACACCCACGAGACGACGATGCCGCCGAGGTAGACGTCGCCGGGCGCGCGCCCGAACGCGCGGCCGACGTAGCGCATCAGCAGCGGGTAGACCGGCGCGAAGGCGATGTTGCTGCGGCCGCCGGCGACGGCATTGGTCGCGTCGTAGCCGTTGCGGCGCGATGTCGAAGTACCCAGCCCGAGTCGTGGCGGGCGAACGCGTCCCAGAACGGGCTCGGCCGGCCCCAGACCGCTCGACTGATCCGGCAGATGATGATCGAGCGGGAACGCGAGGTTCACGCACAGCGCGAGGAACGCGGAGACGCACCGGAACCCGAGCGCCGCAAGCGCGATGCGAACCTCGACGCCGCGCCGCGGAACGTCAGCGCTCAGGTGTCTATCCGGCGGGTCGAGCCGTCTGGCGCCCGCGACGGCGTCAGCTGGGTTTGACAAGAGCCTTCGGGAGACGCATCGCTTCGGCGTCGGCGAGCGCCTGATTGAGTTCGCGAGCGCGTAGGTCTGCGCGCCGATCGCGCGCCAGGGAATCGACGGCGTGGTGCCGTTCGAGCACGCGCAGCGCGCGGACGAAGTGCGACACCTCGCTCCCCCAGCAGCCGCGGATCTCGAGATGCTTCGCGGTTGATCTGCTGGTGCACGTTGATCGCGCTGGGGCCGGCATCGGTGTAGTGCCCGGCGATGACGTAGCGTCCGCCGTCGCGGATCAGGTCCAGCGCCTCCTCGACCGCGCGCGCCGACCCGGCCGCTTCGATGCGCGGCGTCGACGCCGAGGCCGCCGGTCAGATCGCGCACGATCTGCGTCGCGCTCAGCCGGCTGCCGGTGCTGCTGAACGTCGACGACGTGATCGGCGCCCATGCGCGGTCGCGAGCTCGAGGCGATCGGCTGGTGCACCGAACGCGATCACGCGCGTGGCGCCGGCGAGGCGCGCGAGCGCGATCGCGCTGAGACCGACGGCGCCGGTGCCCTGCACGAGCACGGTGTCGCCGAGCGTCAGCGCCGCGCGATCGACGGCGTGCACCGCGGTGATCAGCCCGCAGCCGCCGCTGATGTAGGTTTCGGCCGGCACCGAATCGGGCAGCTTCGCCATCGACACGCCCGGCTCGAGGTAGATCGCCTCGGCCCAGCCGCCGAACAACCCTTCGTGCGCCGAGTCGGTGATGCCGTACACGCGCCGCGCCTCGCAGCGCGTCGGCGTCCGCGTGACCGCGCAGGCGCGGCAGCGGCCGCACGTGCGATGGACGTCGAAGAACACGAGGCGATCGCCTTCGACGATCGCGCGTGCCGTCGACGCCGCGCACGTCGCCGCGAACCTTGTCGGCGATGCCGACCGACACGTGGCCCGGAATGATCGGAAACGGCACGCCCGCGAGCCGGCCGTGCCAGATGTGCACGTCGGTGCCGCAGACTTCGGAATACAGCGTGCGCAGCAGGAGCGACCCCGGTTCGAGCGCCGGCTCCGGAAACTCGCGCAACTCGACCGGCACGCAGCGGCGCCGGCATCACGGCCGCAACAATTGATGACAAGGGCGTTAGAATACCCCATGCCTCTTTTCGAATACGAATGCCGCGGCTGCGGTCATCGCTTCGAGTTCCTGACGCGCGAGAGCCAGTCGCCCGCGTGCCCGGCGTGCCAGGGCGTGGAGCTCCAGAAGCTGATGTCCGTCTTCGCGGCGCAGTCGAGCACGCCGGCCAAGTCGTCGGAGGTTGGGATCGCCCGATGAGCGCGTGCGGATCCTGCGGCGACCCGCGCGGCCCCGGCTCCTGCAGCATGAACTGAACGCGGACCGGGCCTGAACCTCATCGAGCCAGTCAGCGCAAGGGGACGAATCGGCGATCCGGTCGCGCCGCGGAACTTCAGCGGGATGCCGACGAAGCCGAACTCGTGGACCTTCGCGGCGGCCAGCTCCTCGAGATTCAGGTTCTCGATGATGTGGATGCCGTGCGTCACGAGCAGGTGGGCGTGGCCGAAGAGCGCCATGTTCGTGTCGGGATCGCGCTCGGTCATGCAGTCCCACGCCATGTTGTCGGCGCCGACCGCCCTCACCCGCTGTTCAGCCGCCCAGAGGTTTCCTGACTTCGACACGCCGGCCGCGTTCAGATAGGTCGCTTCGTCGGTCCAGCGCGGTCGCGTATCCGGTCCGAACCAGCAGCACATCCCCGGCTGAACCGTGACGCCGCCGGCCGCGCGCGGCTGCGACGAGGTCGTCGGCGGTGATCGCGTAGTTCTGCGGCAGCTGCGCGACGCCCTTCAGCGCCGCCGACGTCGAGCAGGACGCCGCGGCGCGAGCAGCGGCCGCATCGTTTCCGACGCCGAGCTCGCGATAGCCGTCGGTCCGCTCCACGTCGTCCACCTTCACGCCGCCGTAGAACGTCAGGTCGCACGCCTGGTGGCACAGCGCGTCGATGTGCGTGCCGCTGTGCTCCATCATCGTCAGGACGCCTGACGCGCCGGAGCGCGGCCCGTGCTGGTCCGGACGGTACGAGTCGCGATGCCGGCGATGGAGGCCGTAGAAGTAGCCCGGCTTGTGCGCAGGGTGCACCGGCATGCCGGCAAACCGCGGCTGTTCCAGATCGAAGACGCGCGCCGCGCGAGCCGTTCGATGAGGGTCATGGGATTCTCGTCACCACATCGTGCGCGCCGGATAGCGGGCGAGGATGGGATCGGGCGTCAGAATGATCATGCCGTGCACGATCGCCTGACTCACGAGCAGTCGATCGAACGGATCGCCGTGGAGCGGCGGCAACTACGCGACATGGAGAGCCGATTCTTCGTCCATCGGCAAGCGACGCCGACCCTCGCCGCTGACGCTCCTCGGCGACGAGCGTATGCGGCGGCACCGGAAGAGGCAGGCGGCCCTGCCAGTCGACGTTTGATAGGCGATTTCCCAGGTCGATGCCGCGCTCGAGGAACACCTCGTTGCCGTGCGAACGAATACGCGGCGGCAACGGCCGGAGGAGCACGCCGCCCCCGCCGGCGATCCACAGGAACGTGCAGGTATCGAGCAGCAGCCTCACCGGCTGGCGCCGGCGCGGCTTTGGCTGAGCCGTAATACCGCGACGACTCTCCGCCACGCGCGATGGCTTTTCTTGGCCTCCGGAAAGATCGGACCGTTGTAGAACTCGTCGAGCCAGTCGTCGGGCATCGGCTCGAAGAACGACGTCCGGGACGGTAAACGATGCGGTCCGCCACCGATGGGACGCGGCTCGGTGCGCTTCTCCTCGACAGCGCGGAGCTCTGCCACCGGACTGGTTGCGCTTTGCAGATCAACGACCCGCTCGCCGGCTGCCGACCTTGTCGAGATACTCGGACAAGCTTGGCCTTGGCCTCGTGAATATTGATCACGATCATAGTCATGATTATGACTATCTTGATCGCGATGCAGATCACCGGTCGTCTGACGAGCCGGATCAGGCCGGCCTGTCTGCGCGCGCGCAGGTAGGTCATGACGTCGGCCAGCGGCAGCGGATCGAACTCGCCGGCGAGGAAGTCGCGGAACTCGAGCGCCGTCTTCTTCTGGCCGAGCAGGATCGTCGCTTCGGCGTTCATGTGCTGCGGCAGGCCGCTGGGCGTGCGCCGCCGCCGCCGCCACCGCCGCCGGGCCCGGCGCCGCGGCCGCTGCCGCGCCCGGAGCTGCACTGCAACCGGAGAAGCTGCTCGCCGTTCACGCACTCGATCGCCAGCGCCGATGCCTCGCGCTCTTCCGCCGTCATCGACGGCTCGGCCGCCGGCGTCCGGCGCTGCGCCGCCTGCAGCGCATACGCCGCCTTCGCTTCGTCCGAGCAGCGCCGCCGCCCGTTTGTCGATCAGCGGCTCGAACACCTGCACCTTCTTCTCGCCGTCGGCGGGATTGTCGAACAGCGCGCGCGCCGATCGGACGACGCCCTTCTCGACGCTCGCCTGATGCGTGATGGCGACGATCGCGTCCCTGTATGCCGGCGGCCAGCGATGCCGCGTTGGCGGCGTCGGCCATGTAGGACAGCGCCTTGCGATACGACTCGCCCATCCGCTCGGCGCCGCGCGCGAGGTTCTCGCGACACGACCGCGCGCCGCCATCTCGTCGCCGCCCGTCGCCAGCACCGCCATCGCGCCGGTGGCCGACGACGGCGGCGCGCTGTACTGCGTGGAGTCCTGCTTGTCGGGCGTGTCCTGCGACGAGTGATACCAGTATGTCGGGCCAGGTGATGAACATCACCGCCGGAATGCCGTGCTGCATGTAGGTGACGTGATCGCTCGAGCCGTAGTGCTTGTCGATCTTGATGTAGAACGCGTCGTCGCTGCCGTTGGGCGACGTGACGTCGACGGCTCGGCGCGTAGCCGTTGGCGCGGTAGCGGACGCGCTCGCGCGTGATCTCCGAGACGTACTCCATCATGCTCTGCGCCGATGTCGTTGAGGAACGACGGGAAGGTGTCCGGCGTCCGCTGCAGGATCCAGTAGCTGCGCGACGTCGACAGGCGGATGCCTTCCATGTCGAAGTTCAGATCGCGCGACGATCGCGCTTCGCGATGTCGGGATGCGCCGTCGAGCCAGGCGTTGCGTGCCGCTGATCTCCGGCACCCACTGGAAGTGGATCGTGCGCTTCGGCTTCGGCAGCTTCCCTTCCGCGACCAGCTTGATGTACGCGCGGCCGACTTCGAGCGTCAGCGCGCAGCCGGAGTTGTCGTCGTTGGCGCCCTGCTTGAGGTAGCCCTCGTAGAGGTGCCCCGGAGATGATCGACGTCCTGGGTCGACGCTCGGATCGCCGGCGATCGTCGCGTGGACGGTCTCCAGCTCGCCCGGCATCGTCTCGGCCTTGATCACGGAGCGGAGCGACAGCTTTCCGCCGCGCGCGAGGCGCGCGACCAGCTCGTGTCCTGGCGCGCGGCGAGACGGCCCAGCCGAAGCCCCGTGCGTTGACGGCGATGCTGGACGAGGGAATGACGTCGACGCCGCGATCGGGATACAGCGTGCTGTAGCCGACCGCGCCGATCGCGCCGCGCTCGCGAGGCCAGCGCGAAGATCTGGGCTGACGCCGCCGGACGCCGATCGCGACCTTCGCCCTTCAGGTCCTTTCCCGCGTAGTCCGCGGCGCGCGTGCCCAGGCCGACGTCGACGAGCTCGCCGGTGACGTCGCCGTTCTGGCTGTTGGCGGCCACCGACACCGCCACGTCGTGGATGTCGCACAGCTTCTTCTGTTCGGTCGCGGTGACCAGCCAGAGCTCGCCCAGCGTCGGCGCCCAGCTGCGGTTCGCCGTCGGGAACGACTCGATCTCGACGCTCGAAAGCCGCATTCCTTCGCGAAGCCGGCCATCACTTCGCTCTCGCGGAAGTGGCCCTGATACTCTGAGATCGGCCGGATGCGCGGATACGGCACCAGCTCCATCACGTGGTGCATCGCGCGCTCACCGGAGGCTTCGTTCACGATCGCGCGCATCCGATCGTGGCTGAGCAGCGTGCGGTCCTCGCGCTCCTGGGCAAACGGACTTCTGGCGCACAGCACCGCGATCGCTGCGCAGCCGGGCCAACACTCGTTTTGTCATGGGCGGATTGTGCAGGGCAGACCCGCCGAGGCGCGTGATGCTGGCGCGATCCGCATCGGACCCGCCCGCGGCGCTGGGCTGCCGCGGCAGCTTTGCGATCGGTCATCGCCGACTGATAGCGCGAACGTCGCCATGACGATCGCCGCCTGGCGGATGTCGTTCACGTCGAGGCGCTCGCCGGTGTCCATGTTGGTGTGGTGGGTGCGGATGTCGTAGTTGCCGTAGTCCTGGATCGGGTTGAAGCCGGGAACGCCGGCGTCGGTGAAGCTCAGATGATCGGTGGAGCCGACCGGCTCGCCGACGTTGCGGCGGCGCGCCGATGCTCTTCAGCGGCTCGAGCCAGCTGTCGAAGATCGGCCGGACTTCCTCCTGGTTCTGCAGGAACCAGCCGTAGATCTTGCCGGTGCCGTTGTCGATGTTGTAGTAGACGTCGAACTTGCTCGCGCGCGGCGGCGTTGGCCGGCCCGGCGAGGTGCTGCGCGACCCACGCCTTGGACCCGAGCAGGCCCTGCTCTTCGCCGCCCCACAACGCGCACGCGGATCGTCCGGCGCGGGCGCGCGCCGATCGCCTTCAGGATCCGCATCGCCTCCATCGACCGTCGTCGATGCCGTCGGCGTTGTCGGTGGCGCCGACGCCGGTGTGCCACGAGTCGAGGTGGCCGCCGATCATCACGACCTCGTCCTTCAGCGCCGGATCGGTGCCGGGCAGCTCCGCGATCACGTTGTAGGCGTTGCCGCCGTCGGCGTCGTAGAACTTCGTCTGCACGTTGACGCGCAGCTTGACCGGAATGTTCTGCTGCAGGTAGCGCGCGATCATGTTGTAGTGCTCGGCGCTGAGCGTCACCGACGGGCACCGCGCCCGGCCCGCCGTCGCGGCCGGTGACGAACACGGTGCCGTGCTCGCCGACGCTCGGCCTGAGGATCACGGCCGGCGCCGGCGGCCTTCGATCGCCTGCGGTCACGCGCTGCGTTCGCGCTGCTGCGGCGTCTCGCCGACCGGCGCCGGCCCGCGGCCGCGGCCGGCCGACGTCGCGTAGGCGGCCGACATCGGCACGTAGTCGGGATCGCTCGGCTGCGGCCGATCCTTGCGCACGAAGTTGGTCAGGATCGGCTGCGTCATGACGATGGCGCCCTTGAGCTGCGGACGCGAGCGCGCGTGAGTTCCTCCGGCGCGGTCTTGCCGCCGATGAAGCACGGGCGCGCCGACGATCTCGCCGCTGGTCGACGCCGACCAGCCGTCGGCGTAGCCGAGCAGCGGCAGATAGCGCGGCTCCACCATCTCGATCGTCAGCTTCTCGAGCGTCCAGCCCCGCCCGAACTTCCACGGCTCGAGGTGCGCGTTCGGCGAGGCCGTATGACGCCAGCCGATCGCGCGTCCACTCGGCCGCGCGCTTGTGCGCCGGCGACGCCGTCAGCCGCGGACCGATGTTGACGGTCAGCATGTCGAAGACCGGAACGACCTGCGAGTGCTCCAGCCCCTCCGCGCGGAATGCGTCCCAGCATCGGATCGCCGGTCTGAGACTGGGCTCCGCCAATAGTACGGAAGCAGGACGAATGCGCGTGGCGGTGGTGATCCTTGTCATGGCTGATGGCTTATGGCTGATGGTCATGGTCAATGGCGGATTCTGCGACCAATCGGGCGAGGTCCGCCGAAGATTCTGCCACGTTTCGCGGCGCAGACACTCGAAGACTACTGGCATTATCGAGACGGTCCGCTTCTTGAAGATCGCCGTGGTCCAGCTCAGCGTCGACGAGGTATTTCGGAACGAGCGTTTACGTTCGCTGCCGAATCGTCGGTTGTGCGAGAACGTTGCCGCATGACCGGCGGCACGAAGCTGCTGCCTAGCGCAGGTGCGGCATCGAGCAGGCACGCAAGACGATGTGACTGACTCAAGCTCGCTATCGCGACGCAGGTCACGATCGAAAGAGCGCGAGTCGACCTGGGAGCTGCGACGGACGGACGCGAAGCAGCTCGCTGAAAGCCGACGATTCACAGCCGGCGATCAATACGCGGCAAGCCAGGATCGCGCAAGCTCCGTGACGCGGCGGCTCATAAGCCACTGCGACCATTGCCATCAGCCATCAGCCATTCATGGCCATCGACGACCGACGCCGCTATCGGACGAGTCTCCGAAGCCGGCGTGAGCCGGCGAGGGTCTTGACTCTTCGCCAAGAGATTGCGCCAGATGCTGATTCACGGACGTCTGCTCGAGCGCGTCGAACTTCACGTAGGCGACCGGGACCAGCAGCAGCGTGAGGAACAGGCACAGCGACTGGCCGCCGATGACGGTGACCGCGATCGCCGCGCGGCCGGTGCCGCCGATGCCGAGGCCGAGCGACGTCGGGATCAGCCCGGCGATGATCGCGGAGGTCGTCATCAGAATCGGCCGCAGCCGGGTGCGGCACGCCTCGACGATCGCCTCGCGCAGCGGCATGCCCTCGCGCGCGCAGCGTGTTGGCGTAGTCCACCTGCAGGATCGAGTTCTTCTTGACGATGCCGAGCAGCAGGAGCATGCCGAGCGCGCTCCACAGGTTCAGCGTCCGGTCCGGTCGACCCACAGCGTGAACAGCGCGAACGGCACCGAGATCGGCAGCACCAGCATGATGACGATCGGCTGGAGGAAGCTCTCGAACTGCGCCGCGAGCACCATGTAGACGAAGATCATCGCCAGGCCGATCGCCAGCATCAGGTTCGTCGTGGTCTCGTCGAGAATCTTCGACTGCCCCTGCATGCGGAACGACATCGTCGGCGGCAGGTTCAGGCCGGCGAGCATCTGCCGGATGTCGTTCGACGCCTCGTCGAGCGCGTGGCCCGGGCGCGACGTCGGCGTTCAGCATCACCGTGAACTGGCGGTTCGAGCGCTGCAGCGCGCTCGGTCCGAGGCCGCGCTCGATCGCGCGCGATGTTGTCGATGCGCACCGGCCCGGTCGCCGACGGCACGGTCAGCCGGCCGATCTCCTCGGCGTCGCGCCGCTGGTTCTCGAGCACGCGGACCTTGACCGGGTACTGCTCCTGCCCTTCCTTGTAGAACGAGATCTGATCGTCGCCGGCGACACGGCGAGGCGCAGCGTGTTGCCGATGGTCGCCATGCGGACGCCGAGATCCGCGGCGCGCCGGCGATCGACGGCGACGTGGATCTCGGGATTCGACACGCTCAGGCTCGATCTTCGGCTCGGCGAGGCTCGGCGTGCTCTGCGCCGCCGCCAGCGCCTTCATCGAGTAGTCGGACGAGCTGCGCGCAGATCGGGCCCGAGGATGTTGGCCGAGATGGCGAAGCCGCCCGTGCCCCTCGCCGCTGCCCAGCGCGTTGCGCGCGCGAGATGCTCGGCCGGTAGGCCGGATACTTCGCCAGCCGCTGCCGCATCTCCGCGATCATCTGCGCTCTGCGTGCTGCTTGCGCTCGTCGACCGGCAGCGCCTGCACGTTGAAGTGAATGGGTCGACGTTGCTGCCGCCGCCGCCGCCGGTCACGCCGCTGCCGCCCGGGTTGACCATCGGCTCGATCTCGGCGACGCCTCGATGCCCTGCAGCTCCTTGAGCACGCTGAAACGCCGATCTCCTGGCGTGCCTTCGAGCGAGGTGCCCTTCGGGCGCGTCCATGTGGATCGTCCACTCGCCCATGTCCTCGTTCGGGCACGAACTCGCGGCCGACCATCCGGTTCAGCGGGAACGTCATGCAGGAACGTGACCACCGACACCGCGATGATCACGCCCGAGTGATCGAGCGCCCAGTTCACCTGGCGCTCGTAGGTGTCGTCGAGCCAGTGGAAGAAGCCTCGCTCCTTGGTCTTGTGGTCGGCGACGCGCGTCCGACAGCTTCAGGAAGCGCGAGCTCAGCATCGGCGTCAGCGTGAAGCTGACCAGCATCGACACCATGATCGAGAACGCCATCGTCCAGCCGAACGGGTTGATGAACCGCTTGCGCGTAGCCGTTCATGAACGCGATCGGCAGGAAGATCACCACCAGCGACAGCGTCGTCGCCATGACCGCGAGCGCGACCTCGCGGGTGCCCTGGATCGCCGCCTCGAACGGCGTGACAGTTCTTCTCCTCGATGTAGCGGAAGATGTTCTCGAGCACGACGATCGCGTCGTCGATGACGATGCCGACGGCGAGCGTGATGCCGAGCAGCGTCATGTTGTTCAGCGTGAACCCCATGACGTCGCATCAGCGTGAACGACGAGATGATCGACGCCGGGATGGCGAGCGCGGCGATGATCACGGCGCGGATGTTCCGGATGAAGAACATCACGACGATCGCGGCGAACAGGCTGCCGAAGATCAGGTGCTCCTCGAGCGACGCGACCGACGCGTAGATGAACTTGCGAGTCGTCGCGGACGACGGTCAGCGTGACCGACTTGGGCAGCGATCGCTGCGATCGACTGGCAGCCTGCGCGCGAACGCCTTCGATGACCGGCGACCGTGTTCTCGCCCATGGCGCGGCGGATGTCGAGCAGCACCGCCGGCTTGTCGCCGTGCCACACCGACGACGTCGGCCGCTCGGAGCTGTCCTCGGCGTAGCCGACGATCCGACACGCGAATCGGCGTGCCGTTCTTCGTCGCGACGACGATGTTGTTGAAGTCCTGCGGTGGCGTCGATGCGGCCCATCGTGCGCAGCAGCAGCTGTCCTTGCCCTGCTCGACGGCGCCGCCGGGAATCTCGACGTTCTCCGCGACGACCGCGTCGCGCACCTGCGTCGATCGACAGCCCGTACGAATTCAGCTTCTGGATGTCGACGACGATGTGGATCTCGCGGGCGCGGCTGCCGGCGATGGTGACCTGGCCGACGCCGTTGACCGTCTGGATCGACGCGCGAGACCTGCTTGTCGGCCAGCTCGGTCAGCGTCCGCAGGCTCATCGTCGTCGGACGAGACCATCAGCGACATCACCGGATCGGCATCGGGATCGACCTTGCGTGATCACCGGCGGCAGCAGCTCGGGCGGCACGCTCTTGATCGCGGCGGCGACCTTCTCGCGCACGTCGTTGACGCGCTTCGTTGAGGTCGCGCTCGAGCACGAAGCGGACCGTGATCGTTGCCGCTGCCCTCGCTGATGCGCGCCGAGATCTCGTCGATGCCGGAGACGCCGCTGATCGCCTGCTCCATCGGCTCGATGACCGACGAGGAAATCTCGTCAGGGCTGGCGCCGGGCAGCGACAGCGCCACGTTCACCGTCGCCGGATCGGCGCGCGGGAACAGGTCGACGCCGAGGTCGCGGAACGAGAAGATCCCGAGCGACCACGAGCGACATCACCAGCATCGTGGCGAAGACCGGCCGGCGGACGCAGAGTTCAGAGAGCATGCTATTCCGCTTTCTTCCCGCGCCGGCGCTCACCTTCAGCGACCGTCGACCAGCTTCATCCACGTCGGTCGATCGCCACGCGGTTCGCCGGCGCTCGACGCCGCTGACGATCTCGATCCGATCGCCGAGCCGCTCGCCGACCTTCCAGCTCCGCGCCACGACAGCTTGTCGCCGTCGACCACGAACACGCGATTGACGCCGTAGCGGTACTGCAGCGCCGCGTACGGCAGCGTCAGCACCTGATCGGCCTTGCCGCTCTCGACGCTGACGCGCGCGAAGGTGCCCGGCTTGAGCACGCGCGTCCTGGTTCGGGCACGAGCGCCTCGAACGGGAACGCGCGCGTCGCGCGTGTTGACCGCAGGGCTGATGCGCGACACCTTGCCGACGAATCGTCCTGTCCGGATAGCGCGTCGACGTGCAGCTCGCACCGGCTGGCCGACCGCGATCCACGGCGCCATCTTCTCCGGGAATCTCGGCGATCACCTTCAGCGGATCGACGCGGACGACGGCCATCACCGGCACCGGCGTGCCTGACCTTCACGAGCTCGCCCAGGTTCACGAAGCGGCTTCTCGACGTAGCCGTCGAACGGCGCGCGGATCTCGGTGTCGCGAAGCTGACGGTCGGCGAGCTTCATCGCTCGCTTCGGCCGCGCTGCGATGCTGGCCCGAAGGTTCTTGGCGTTCTGCAGCGACGAGTCGTAGCTCGCCTGCTTCGACTGCAGCGCCGTCGCGGCGTCGTCCAGCGTCTGCCGCGGCACGAGCGTGCGCTTGAACAGCTGGCTGGCACGGTCGTAGCGACTGCTTCGCCTGGGCGAGATCGGCCGCCGCCTTCTGCACGTCAGGCGTCTTTTCCGATGCGCGGGCAGGTGCTGCGGGTCCGGCGCGCCGCATTGCGCCAGCGTCCGCGCCAGCGCCGCGCGCTGCTGCTCGAGGTTGTACTGCGCTTTCTCGCGATCGAGCTCGACCAGGACTGTCGCCGGCCGTGCACCCGATCGCCGAGGTCGTGCAGGATGCGGCTGACGATGCCCGTCGGCCTCGGACGAGACGGTGACTTCGTCGACGGCCGCCAGGGTCCCGATCACTTCAATCGAGCGCGGATCACGGTCTGCTCGCTGACGGCTTCGACTCTTGACGGGCTTGGCCGCGTCGTCGCGACCGCGAGCCTGCGCGGCTGTCGACCTTGGAGCAACCGGAGGCCGTGAGCCCCATCAGCAGAAGGACGGCCGTCGCCGATGTCTGACACGGGTGACCCACAAACAGTGATGGCATAAGAAATGGCGATCCTTGATGGGAAACTTCGAAAGTATACGACGGGGAGCCCGCTCGGCAGTCCTTGTAAAGGATTGTCTCGATATGACTTCTATAGATCAGCTTGATGGAGCCGCAGAGCGTTCAGAATCACGGACAACGAGCTCATCGTCATGGCGGCGCTGGCCCAGATCGGGGTGATCAGAATGCCGGCGATCGGAAACAGCAGGCACGGCGGCAATCGGCACGCCCAGCGTGTTGTAGATGAACGCGAGGAACAGATTCTGGCGGATGTTTCTCACCGTCGCCCGCGACAAGCCGCCGGGCCCGGACGATGCCGCGCAGGTCGCCTTTCACGAGGGTGATGCCGGCACTCTCGATCGCGACATCGGTGCCCGTCCCCATCGCAATGCCGACGGTCGCCTGCGCCAGCGCGGGCGCGTCGTTGATCCCATCGCCCGCCATCGCCACCAGCCGTCCCGCCCGCTGCAGCGCCCTCGACGATCGACCGCTTGTCGCCGGGCAGCACCTCGGCACGCACATCGTCAATCCGAGCTGCCCGCGCGATCGCGTCCGCGGTCAGCGCGGTTGTCGCCGGTCAGCATCACCAGCGTGACGCCCTCCGCCTTCAGCGCGCCGAATCGCCTCGTCCGCCGACGGCCGGATCGGATCGCGCGACCGCGATCAGGCCGGCCGGCGTGCCGTCGATGGCGACCAGCAGCACCGTTTGTCCCTCGCGCCGCCGCTCATCCGCGCGCGCCCGGCGAACGGTCCGGCGTCAATGCCGCGCGATCGCATCAGCTCTGCGTTGCCGAGATCGACCCGGCGACCGTCTACGCGCCCGCTGACGCCCAGTCCCGTCGTCGATTGGAATTCCGTCGACGGGAGGCATCGCAGACGCCGCCGTTCCGCCTCGCCGACGATGGCTGCCGCGAGCGGGTGCTGGCTGCCGCGCTCGACCGCCGCGGCGAGCTGCAGCACCTCGTCCGCGGTCCACGCTCCGGCCACCTCGATCGCCGTCAGCCGCGGGCGCCCTTCGGTCAGCGTACCGGTCTTGTCCACCACGAGCGTGTCCACGCCGGCCGAGCAGCTCGAGCGCCTCGGCGTTCTTGATCAGCACCCCGGCGTGCGCGCCGCGGCCCGATGCCGACCATGACGGCCATCGGCGTCGCCAGACCGAGCGCGCAGGGGCAGGCGATGATCAGCACCGCCACGGCGCTGACGAGCGCGTGCGCAAAGCGCGGCTCCGGCCCGACAGGCGGCCCAGGCCGACGAACGCGATCGTCGCGACGAGGATCACCGCGGGCACGAAGACGCGCGGCGACCCGATCGGCGAGCCGCTGAATCGGCGCGCGGGTGCGCTGCGCCTCGGCGACCATTCGCACGATCTGCGCGAGCAGCGTGTCGCTGCCGACGCGCTCGCGCCGTCATCGTGATGGTGCCGCTGACCGCGATCGTCGCGCCGATCACGCGGTCGCCCGGCTGCTTGTCCACCGGGATCGACTCGCCGGTGACCATCGACTCGTCCACCGCGGCGGCGCCGCCGGCGGCGACGCCACCGTCGACCGGCACCTTCTCGCCTGGACGGACGCGCAGCAGGTCGCCCGACCTGCACCTGGTCCAGCGGCACATCTTCTTCCCGGCCGCCGCGCACGAGCCGCGCGGTCTTCGGCGCGAGTCCGAGCAGCTGGCGAATCGCCGCTCCGGTGCGATGGCGGGCGCGCAGCTCGAGCACCTGCCCGAGCAGCACGAGCACGGTGATGACGACCGCCGTGTCGAAGTAGGTCTCGACCGCGCCGTGCATGCGGAAGCTGTGCGGGAAAGACGCCGGGCGCGACGGTCGCGACGGCGCTGTAGCCGAACGCGGTGCCGACGCCGAGGCCGATCAGCGTGAACATGTTCGGGCTGCGGTTGATGAACGAGCGCCACATCCGGTGAAAGAACGGCTGGCCGCACCAGAACACGACCGGCGTCGCGAGCGCGAGGCCGATCCAGTTCACCCGCGGTCATGCCGATGGCGTGAGCGAGCGTGCCGCCGCTCAGCATGTCGCCCATCGTCAGGACAAACACCGGCGCGCCGAGCGCGAGGCCGATCCAGAAGCGGCGCGTCATGTCCACGAGCTCCGGGTTCGGGCGCATCCGACAGATCGGCGACGCGCGGCTCGAGCGCCATCCCGCACTTCGGACGAGCCCCGGGCCGATCGCTGAGGACCTCGGGGTCCATTGGACGGACATGCTCTGTCGACGGTGGTCGTTCGACGTTCGACGTTCGTGGTTCGTCGTTCGGAGTTCGACGTTCGACGTTCGACGTTCAGGGTTCGACGTTCGACGTTCGTTTCAAACCGCCGATGGTCAGCAGCGCGGGCGCCGGCGTCGGCATGGTCTCGCGCGTGCCCGACAGATACTTCTTCGGATCGGCGCTGAACTTGGCGACGCGCAGCCCTTCGAGCAGAAGTAGTAGGTCGTGCCTTCGTGATCGACCTGCCCCGCCGCGCGCGCCGGGTCGACGGTCATGCCGCAGACGGGATCGAGCGCCACTACGGCTTCCGTTCCGGCGCCTCGTTGAGGGCGTCGATGATCGGGCAATCCACGTCGCCGCCCTTGTGGCACGACTCGACAGAGCTGACTCAGCGCGGCGCGCATCGACTGCAGGTGCGCGATCTTCCGATCGATATCCGCAGATCTTCCGCTCGGCAATCGCGCGGACGCGGTGCCGTTCGCCGCTGCGCACGCCGCACGGCGCACGAGCTCCTCAATCTCGTCGAACGAAGCGAGCTCTTGCGCCTTCTTGATGAAAGCGGACGATGCGGACGGCGTCGGCAGGGTATTCGCGGTAGCCGGATCCACGGCGCGGCGGCCGCGGCCAGGAGCCCCGCCGTTCGTAGTACCTCAACGTCTGCGCGTTGACGCCGGCCTCCGCGCCGGTCTGGCTGATCCACATGCTCCAGTATCGACCCTGTCGCTGAAGTATAGGGTCAAGCGCCGCGCCCCAATCCAGGCGCGAGAGCTCGGCGAGCCGACGCCGGCGCGCGAATGAAGGTGCCCTGCGCGGCGTCGCAGCCAAGCGCGGTGCAGCCTCGCGTGGACCTCGTCGGTCTCGACCCCTTCGGCGACGACCCGCAGGCCGAGGTTGTGCGCCAGATCGATCGTCGATCGCACGATCACATCGTCCGTGCCGGCTGAGCAGGCCGGCGACGAACGAGCGATCGATCTTCAGCTCGTCGATCGGCAGCCGCCGCAGGTAGCTCAGCGACGAGTAGCCGGTGCCGAAGTCGTCGATGGCGATCCGCACGCCCATCTCGTGCAGCCGATTGCAGGCAGTCCATCGACCGCGCCGGATCCGACATCAGAATGTTCTCGGTGATCTCGAGCGCCAGCGACTCCGGGCGGCGCGCTTGTAGACCGCGAGCATGTCGGCGATCCGCCGCGGCAGGCTCGGGATCCTGCAGCGTCCGCGGCGACAGGTTGATCGCCGACGGTCAGCGGCGGCGACCATCGGCGGCTGACTCCATTCGCGGATCGCCGTCTCGAGCACGATGGTCGTCAGCGGATTGATCAGGCCGGTCTGCTCGGCGAGGTGAATGAAATCGTCGGCATGACCCGGCCGTGCTGCGGGATGGTTCCAGCGCACCAGCGCTTCGACGCCGGTGACGACGTTGGTGGACGAGCTGGACGATCGGCTGGTACTCGACGCTGAACTCGGTTCTCGCTGAGCCGTTGCCGCAGCTCGCGCGACCAGCGTCAGGCGGCGGTGCGCGTGGTGATCGTGATCCGGCGCGCGTACGACGCGATCCCGACGCCGTCGCTCTTGGCGGCGTACATCGCGACGTCGCGCTCGCTCGAGCAGGGTGCCGGCGCGACGGCGCGTGATCGGGAAAGCAGGCGATGCCGAGGCTGGCGCGCGCACGCTGAGCGCGCTGATGGTCGATCACGCACGGCTGCTCGATTTCGTGCAGCACCTTCTGCGCGCGCCAGCAGGGCGCCGTCGACGTCGGTGGCCGGCAGCACGACCGCGAACTCGTCGCCGCCCAGCCGCGCCACGGTATCGGCGTCGCGCAGCATGCCGCGCACCGCGCGACGCGACGCACTGCAGCGACGCGATCGCCGGCGTGATGCCCGAGCGTGTCGTTGATCTCCTTGAAGCCGTTGAGATCCAGCAACAGCAGCGCGAGCGTGGCGTTGGCGCGAGTGGCGACTCGCAGCGCCTGCGCCAGCCGATCCTGTAACAGCAGCCGGTTCGGGCAGGTCGGTCAGAGCGCGTCGTGATAGGCCGAGGTGCGCGAGGCGCTGCTCGACGCGCCGCCGCTCGCGCCGCGCGCCGGCCTCGTGAGTTCGCGTTCGACCGCGGGCGCCAGCCGCTCAGGCTGGCTCTTCGAGGATGCAGTCGCGCGCGCCGATGCGCATCGCGGCGACCTGGCGGCCTCCTCGCCGCTCGTGTCCGGCGACGAAGATCAGCGGCAGGTCGGCGTCGCGCTGGCACGCCAGATCGACGATCGCGCACGGGCCGAGAGACTGCGGTCATCGTGTAGATCGGCGACGGCGATGTCCCAGGACTGGTGCTCCAGCGCATCGGTCAGCGGCAATCGGAGTCGTCGCGGGCACTCGTGCACGACGTCGTAACCGCCGTGCGTCGAGCGCGCACCGCCAGCGCCTCGTCGGCGGGCGAGTCTTCGATCAGCAGTAATCCGGAGCAGTGGTGCCACAACACCGGAATGAAAAGCGACAGCCCCGCGACAACACGCTGGGGAAGCGTTCGTGCGGCAGAGCATGCGGGCGGCGCGTCTCGAAAGAACTCGGCTACAGTTGAGCCTACCAGATTTACAGCTCATCGTTCCATATTGTCACTCTGATAATCACTGCGATGACAATTTTCGCACTCGCAGTCATCCTGTTCGCCGCCCAGGCGCTCGGCCGCAGGACAACCGCCGGCCCCAGGCAAGGCCGACTGGATCGCCCTTGGCCCGGGGCGGCTTCGTGCGATCCCGGCCGGCCGCACGGCCCCTCGGCCGTGCTGAGCGGCATGAATCGACTGCTTCGCATCGAGCACGATCCCGTTCTGCGGACGGCGTCGCCTACTAGCGCTGGCAGAGCGCTGGATCGCTTGCGTGAGCACCGGCTGTCGGCGGCTGACCTCCGCGTGCTGCTCCAGCTCTGGACCCGCAAGCTGGGCGATGGCCTGGGGACGGCCGGCGACGATCGATGTCTTCAAGCGATCGTTTTCCGCGTCTGTCTGCCCGTCGCTGATCGCCGCGGCGGACCTGTCGGGCGTCATTCACCGAAGCGGAATTTCACGCGTTCTTCGACCGCATGCTCGACTACTTTCAGCGCAGAGCGCGATCTGCGCAGTTTCGATCCAGTCGCGGCTGGATGCTACTACGGTTGCACACACATCCGACGCGTTGAAGTTCCTGTCCCGAAATCGAAGCTCGCTGAGGGCAGCGACACCGCCTGCTGGCGCGATCCGGGCGAAGCTCCGGAGTCGCACGATGCGGTGTTTGCGTGGGGAGAGAACGATCGCGTCGCCCAGGCAGCGCTGCAGTCCGCGGTGCGACGGCAGGACGCCGATACCGCGGCGCAGCCGCCTGGACGCAGTGCCGGGTGACGGCGCACCGGGATCTCTGGGCGAAAGGACCTCAGGTTGACGCACGGCGATTCGCGGTCGTCGAGAGCGCGAAACTGCGGGTGATGCGTAGCCTGCACGCCGCGCTCTCGATGGGAGACGAGCGCCGACGCCCGCAGGCAACGCCGCCCGCCAGACGCTGATTGCGGCGCTCGCGAAGATGCGGTAGTTGTCAACCAGCAGCTCGCAGAGTTCTCAGAGGACGGATCATCCGCGGATTAAAGAGAGCAACGATGCTCGAACAGCGGATCTGCAGGCACCGACGTCCGGCGGCGGCGGCGTAGCCGCCGTGGCGCGAGACGGACGGCAGGAACGCGAGCCGCAGCGACATCAGGCTCGTGTTCCTGCCGCCTGTCTCCACGCAGACCGGCCGCTTCGCGGCCGGCGCCGACGTTCAGGTTCAATCGTGAATCCGCGAAATCCGCGGATAAACCGTCTCGCGCCGCTACCGCAGCGCTGCTTCACGAGCTCGTCGGCGGTGACGAACCGCGGCTCGATGTCGACCGGAATCGACTGCAGCTTGTCGAGCGCCTTCTGAATCGTCGGGACGCACGACGCCCATCTTCTCGCCGAGCGCCTTGGCGGCGGCGTAGTTGCCTTCCGCCTGAATCGTCATGATGTCGCGCGTCAGGCCGGCGACGCCTTCCTTGATCGCGATCCTTGTTGCACCGCGAACGTGCCGTCGCCGTTGACCACGAAGCCGCGCTGATCGAGCAGGTAGTTCAGCTGGATCGCGATGCCCTTGCCGTGCGCCTCGTTGACGCCGAAGCGGATCGATCGGAACGCCGACGCGAGATAGGTCGTGTAGAGCGACGCCTCGAGCGCCTTGGGCATCACGCCCTTGTCGATCATGTGCTGGATCGCGAACAGCCCCGAGATGTCGGCCTTCGCCTCCTCGAGGGCGCTGTAGGTCTCCTTCAGCTCCTGCCGGACCGTCGTCTTGCCGGCCGTTGACCGTGATGCTGTGCGGCCCGAGGCCGTGCATCAGCTCGTGCACGACGATGTGCGTGAAGAACGCCTCGAACGACGAGCGCGCCTCTGATCGGCCGGCGGCAGCACGATCTTCGAGATCGGCAGCGAGCGTCTTCGCGAACTTCGCGTCCTGCACGTTCTTCAGCATCACGCGCTTGGCGCCCTTTTCGCGCACGACGCGCTCGTCGTTCGGCAGGTTGAACGCCGCGGTCTGCACGCCGCGGTTGCCGTCGCCGGACGCGTAGATCTCGTTGACGACGGTGATCGGCGCCAGCGCGCCGAGCTTCGGGTTGCGCGTGCTTCGGATCGATCGGCAGGTGATCCTCGATGTCCTGCAGCTCCGCCGGCGAAGCTTCTGCAGCTTGGCGGTCTCGACCGCGATCCTGCACCGTGACGTACGCCTCGAACCCGGCCTTGTAGTTGAACGAGCTCGTCCTCGTAGACCTCGTACGGACCGATGGTCGGCTCGATCGCGCCCTTCAGTTCCATCCAGGCGACGTCGCTGTCGTAGTAGTCGTTGGACAGGAACGCGTCGGCGCGCTTGGTCAGGAACGCCTGCGAGCGTCGGCTCGCTCGTCAGCTGCGCCGCGTCGCGCAGCAGCGCGGCGGCGCGCGCCAGCTCGCCCTGATATTCGACGTTGTACGGCACGAGCGTGAACGAGTCGCCGGCGCGGCGGATGACCGTGAAGAACCCGGTCGCGCGCGCCCGCTCGGCCTCGGGCAGCGACTGGATCCAGCGCTCGAGATCGGCCTTCGAGCGCGCCGTCCGGATAGTAGTTGGCGCCGTCCGGCTTGGCCGGCGCGCCCGGCACGAACGGCTGCGTTGTGATCGAGGCGCGACCACGGTCCCTTGTTGATCAGGAAGTAGTGCAGGCGCGCGCGCCCCTCGGGCGACTGATCGCGAGCCAGGTCCAGCAGCATCGCGTCGTTGCCCGCCCAGACCTGGCGCAGGAACAGCGCGTCGACGATCTTCGACGCCTCGACGAGCTTGCCGAGCACGCGGCGGTCGGCGTCCGACATCTTCGAGAGATCGGCGGTGATGTCGGTGGGCGCGAAGCGCGCCGCCATCTGCTGCAGCGTCTGGGTATCGGGCACGCGAGCCTCCTGGCGCGACGAGCGCGGACGCCAGCCGCCGATCGGCGCATGCACTGATCAGCCCGACTGCCTGCGGCGGATCCGACTTCGTCGTTCGTCATCGCCCGGTAGTTTACAACTGCCAGCCTCGGCACTCGCCAAATCTGTAAGCCAAATTCGGGTCTGCGGTGACCGATCTGTAAGTGCGATGTCGGTGATCGCATAAAAATGGCCTGAATTGCACGACACGTCGGCGGCACACTTTACGCATCCGGCGCCCGATATGGATCCAGCACTCGCGTCCGCCGCCACGCCTGCACCGGTCACGTTCGAAGACGGCCTCGGCACGCGCCGCCTGCGCGCTCGATCGCGACGCGCAACGAGACGGTCGAAATGCTCTGCCTGCGCGGCGAACTCACCGCGAGTGCCGTCCTTCGAGTTCGCGCTGCGCGAGCGCGTGAGCCACCTGCGCGGCCTTCAGCCACGCCTGCTACGGCCACGTGCGCAGCGTCGAGCGGCTGAAAGATCTCGGCGATCGACGCTGGCGCTCGTGTCCGACGTCACCGCCGGCATCGCGGCTGTCGGAGATCCTGCGGTTCGCGGAAGCCGGCCGACGTGCACGCTCGGACATCGACGCGGCGCTCTGCCTGCTGCGCCAGCTCGTGCCGGCGATCGCGATGCTGCACGAGAACATGCCCGACATCGCGCACGGCGCGATCGCGCGCCGAGCGCCTGATCGTCACGCCCGGCGCGCGCCTGATCGTCGTCGAGCACGTGCTGGGATCGGCGCTCGAGCAGCTGCGCTTCTCGCAGGAGCGCTACTGGCGCGAGCTGCGCGTCGCCGTGCCGCGATCCGGCGGGCTGCCGCGGTTCGATCATCGCGCCGACGTCACGCAGCTCGGCGTCGTCGCGCTCGTCGCTGATTCTCGGACGCCGCCTGCACGACGAGGAAGGACCGTCGCAGCTCGGGCGATCTGGTGTCGTCGGCGTGGGCGGTGTCCGCGCGCGGCGGCCTCGAGCCGCTGCCGGCCGGCCTGCGCGCCTGGCTGATGTGCGCGCTGCAGCTCGACGCGCGCAACTCGTTCGAGTCGGCGATCGACGCGCAGGAAGAGCTCGAACGCGTGCTCGGCGAGAGCGACTACCTCGCCGCGCCGGCGACGCTCGAGGCGTTCCTCGAGCGGTACGCGCGCGCGCTGAGCCGCCAGTGCCGGTCGTCGCCGCGAGCGCCGTCGCCGACGCCCGCGCCGATCTTCGCACGCCGATGGCCGTCGTCAATCAGCCGGCGATCGACGCCGCGGCCGGTCAGCGTCAGGCCGATACGCTCGACGTTCGCGACCCGGCGCTCGACTCGTGCCGATCGCGACGCCGGCGTCACCGCCACGTCGTCGACGCTCGTCGGCCGCATGCCCGGAGTCCGCACGCCGCGCCGACGCGTCTACGCGCCTCGCCGCCGCCGGCCGCGGTCGCTACCGGTCGCACCGCATCCGCCGAGCCGGTCGAACCGGCGCCGTGCCACGCGAGCCGTTCCGGCGAGCCGCGCGCCGCCGTCGAGGATTCGAGGCACGGACGCCGTCGCATCCGCTCGACTGTCTCGGCGACAGCATCGCCGGCCGAAAGGCCGACTCGCGAAGCGATGGCCGCTGGCCGCCGCCGCGCGTCGCGCTGATCGCGCTGGCGGGCGCCGGCGTCACGGCCGCGCGCCGGTTCGCGGCGCCGAGCCGCGCCGACCAGCGACGGCACGCTGATCATGACGACCGAACCCGCCGGGCGCGAAGCTGTTCGTCGACGGCGTCGAGCGCGGCGTCACGCCGCTGACCGGTCGCGCTCAAGCCCGGCACGCACGCGCTCGAGCTGCGCGGCGACGGCCCGCCGCGCCTGATGCCGATCACGATGACCGCCGGCGCGCAGATGTCGCAGTACATCGAGCTGCCGAAGACCGCGGCGACGTTCGGCCAGCTGCAGGTGCGCACCGAGCCGGCCGGCGCGCGCGTCAGCGTCGACGGCATGCCGCGCGGCACGTCGCCGGTGACGGTGGCCGACCTGACGCCGGGCGAGCACGCCGTGTCGCTCGAAAGCGACCGCGGATCGGTCAAGCAGATCGTCGCCGTCGAAGCCGGCATCACCGCGTCGCTGATGGTGCCGCTCGGCGCGCCGCGAAGGCGCGCCGGTGTCGGGCTGGATCGCGGTCACCGCGCCGGCCGACGTGCAGGTGTTCGAGAACAAGCGCCTCATCGGCACGAGCCAGAGCGATCGGCTGATGGTCTCGGCCGGCACGCCACGACATCGAGATCGTCAACGAGACGCTCGGCTATCGCACCGCGCGCACGGTGCAGGTGTCGCCCGGCAAGGTGACGCCGATCAAGATCGACTTCCCGAAGGGCACCATCGCGCTGAACGCGGTGCCCTGGGCCGAAGTGTGGGTCGACGGCGAGAAGATCGGCGACACGCCGATCGGCAACCTGTCGCTCACCATCGGCCCGCACGAAATCGTCTTCCGCCATCCGGATCTCGGCGAGCAGCGCCACGCGGCGACGGTCACGCTCAATTCGCCGGCGCGCCTCAGCGTCGACTTGAGGAAAAAATGAAGCCTATCTTCGCGCGCTCATCGCCGGCATCGTCTGCTCGACGTCCGACCGCGCGCCGTCGCGCGCAGGACGCGCGACCTCACCGCCGCCCGCGAGCTCTACGCGTCGGCCGCCTACGACGATGCGCTGGCGGTGCTGAACCGGCTGCGCTCGTCGGATCATCCGGCCGAGCCAGTCGCGCGCCATCGAGCAGTACGCGCGCGTTCTGCCTGCTGGCGCTCGGCCGGTCCGCCGACGCCGAGCAGGCGATCGAAGCGGTCGTCGCCGCCGAGCCGTCGTACCAGCCCGGCGACGAGCGACGCGTCGCCGCGCATCCGCTCGGCCTTCACCGTCGGTCCGCCGCCGGATGCTGCCGTCGATCATCCAGCAGAAGTACGCGCAGGCGAAGGCGGCGTTCGATCGCAAGGAATTCGCCGCGGCGCGCCGACGGATTCACGCAGGTGCTGACCGCGCTCGCCGATCCGGACGTCGCCGCCGAAGCCAGCGCAGCCGCCGCTCGGCGGACCTGCGGACGCTCGCCGGCGGCTTCCAGGAGCTCGCGGCCGAAAGCGTCCGCGCCGCCGCGCCGTCGCCGGCCGGTCGCCGCGCGTCGCCGCGGCGCCTGCCCGCCGCCCGCGCCGGCTGACGCCTCGGCATCTACACCGGCGGAGAGAACGGCATCGTCGCGCCCGCCGTCGTCAACCAGGCGCTGCCGCCGTTTCCGGGCCAGGTCATCATCCCGCGCAACGGCAGGCTGGAACTGCGTCATCGACGAGTTCGGCGCGGTCGAGTCCGCGGCGATGACCGGCTCGGTGACGCCGGCCTACGATCAGATGGTGATCGCCGCCACCAAGGAACTGGCGCTACAAGCCGGCGACGCAGAACGGCGTGCCGGTGAAGTTCCGCAAGACGGTGCAGATCACCATCAAGCTGACGTCGTAGCGCGTATCCCCGAGACACGCACGATCGTCGCTGGCGACTCTCGGTCTCAATTGCGGCGCGGCGGCTGACGTCAACCAGGGTCACCCGCCGCGTTTCGTTATGCCCCCTGCCAGTTGCCACGCTGCTGCTGCGCGTCGGCAGTTGACGATACATATGCCGCGCACCTCACCAGGCGAGACGTGCTGGTCCTCGTGCTCGGACTGAGCGCCGCCCCCGCCGTGTTCCTCGGCAGGCAATGGAAGGCCAACGCAGACCGCCACGGGCAGGAGCCCGCCGAACCGTTCCGCATCGCCGGCAATTTCTACTACGTCGGCGCGAACGACGTCGCGGCCTTCCTCATCACCGGGCCCGAGGGCCACGTCGTGCTCGACGGCGGCTATCCCACCACCGCGCCGATGATCATGGCCAGCATCGCGAAGCTCGGCTTCGACATCAAGGACGTCAAAGTGTTGCTCAACTCCGGAGCCGCACCCCGACCACGCGGGCGGGCTGGCGGCGCTCCAGCAGGCGTCCGGCGCCGAGCTGTGGGCCAGCGACGCGAGCGCCGACGTCATCGCCTCCGGCGGCGACGACCCCGACATCGGCGCTGCCGTTGAGGGCCCTCATCCAGATGTCGGGATCGTCGGCTACCCGGCCGCGCGCGTCGACCACCGGTTCAAGGACGGCGACACGATCCGTGTCGGGCCGATCGCGCTCACCGCGCACGTCACCGGCGGCAGCACGCGCGGCTGCACCTCGTGGTCGTTCCCCGTCCGCGACGGTGACCGCGTGCTGAACGTCGTGAGCGCCTGCACCTGGTGGTGGTGCTGGGGATGCGGTATCCAGAACAAGGGGCCGACCTCGAGCGCAGCTTCCGCGTGCTGCGGAGCCTCCCCGCCGACATCTGGGTGACGTCGCATGCGAGACCGTGGGGCAGTACCGCAAGTTCGTCGCAAGCGCCACCGCGAAGAACCCGGTGGACCCGTTCATCGACCCCGAGGGCTACCGCGCCTACATCGACGCCGCCGAGGCGGAGATTTCGCCGGGGCGTGGTGCACTAACGCGCGCTTCTCCTTTCCCGGCGTCGTGCTTGGGTCCGCACCGCGGATCGAGCACAGAGGACACCAAGGACACAGAGGAGGCGTAACGGGCAGGCCTGCCGCCTTCGCCGAACGGCTTCCGGCGAGCCCTCGCCGGGACTCGGGCAAGGTGTTGCGGCGAGCGGAGGCCGGGGAGGCCGCGGGACGACCGCGCGGCAGGCATGGAAGCCCCTGCATCAGGTTGGGGCGTCACGGAGGCGTGGCCCGGCTGTGGGGCGCCCGCCGCAGGCACTGTGAGTCGTCCGCTGCCCAGCGAACGGTCAAACCTGTGCACCAGCGTTCGTGCTGGGGAAGCACCTTCCGTATGAATCGGAGCGTGATTCCTCGTTCGAGGGGTTTTGGCCGTCGCATTGACGACCGGCGAAGCACTGCACCTGAAGGGCGGTGCAGTGCCGCTTCCAGTTGGTCTTGCGCTTGCGGCGCACCACGACAGCTGGCGCTGATGGTTATCGTCGCTGCGAACACGATTAACATCACCATCGCTGTCTCCCCAGGCGAAGTGCGGGTTGCTTGCTCCAGCCGAAGCACCTGCGTTCTGCAGGGCCTGGAACGCCGGGCCCATCGCCGGTGCCGTCTGCGCGGTAGTAGCACTTTGCCTTCGAGCTGAGCGCTGTTGTAGTCCGGGGCCGACTGTTGTCGTTGGCGATGCGCTTGAGCATGCTCTCCGACGACTCCGGCCTGGTGCCCGAGCGCCAGCGGCACCGAGCTGCCCCATGCCGATCGTGTATGATGCGGATCGGTAGTCGCCGGTGTCGTTGCGCGCGGCGTTGGCGATCTTCTCGATCGAGATTGCGTCGCGGCGTTGCTGATGTTGTGGCACCTCGGCTGGATACTTTCCTGCCGCCGGTGTCGAAGTCCCTCAGGCCCGCGCGTCGCTCGTCTGCGGCAGCCGTCCACCGTCAGCGACGCCGTCTGCAGCGGAAACGACGTGGGAATGCCGGCGCTTCGATGATGCGTGGCGCGCTCGCGACGGGCAAGTAGCTCGGCCACGCGTTGTTCACCGTAACGTGCGTGGTGGAGTCCCACGGACACCGTGCGTATCGATGCCCATGCGTGTTGGCGCCCAGTGTGCGGTGTCATGCAGTCTCGTGATGTGCGGGCTGATCCACGGTCTGGCTGCGTGCGTGTCGCCGGCATTCTGCGGGAAGTCGTACGTCCGCAGTCCGACTCCGGGGCCCGGTGCCACAGTCGCCGGGCACGCTGTTGGACGCGCCGTCCGTGAACAGCACGATGACGCGCGAGCTCCGACTGCTGAGCCGTGGGACGGAGCGCAGCTCGTCCCACGCTCGATACAGACCCTCGACCATCGCCGTGCTGCCGCCGGGAAGCGCGTTGGGCATGCTCGGCCGATCATCCCCGTCTTGTCGAAGCCCGCGGCGTCGCGGGCATCGGGTCGATGACCTTCGCGCCGTCAGCCGAAGGTGACGAGCGAGCGCGATCGTGGGCCGCGTCGAACGAGTTCGACGAACTGTCCTGGCCGCGTCGCGGACCGCGGACCACTGCCGGCCGATCGAGCTGGACACGTCCAGCACGAGCGACAGGTCGACCATCCTGCCGCGTCGCCTCGCCCGTGCTCGATCACCGTGACGGTCGTTGAAGTTGCGCGACGCTGCATGAACGTCGGTCGGCACGGTGGCCGTGGCGTTCACGGTCACGACGTTGACGCCCGGTGCGGCATTGACCGTCAGACGCGAAGAAGTTGGCCGCGGCCGTCGGGTCCGGCGACGGCGCCGTGCCGAGATACCCGGCGGGAAGTTCGCCTTGAAGATCTGCGTCGCCTCCGCTCCTGGGATTGCCGCTGTTCAGGCTGCGCGCGGCGCCGAGCGCGGCGCCGTCCACCGCCTTGCTCAACTGCGCCTTCACGATGTAGGCTGCCGGTAGTCGACGGCCAGGCCGGTCGACCATCAGCAGAGTCGCCAGGACCGCTGCCATGTAGACGAGCGACGAACCCGCTTCTGGCCTCGATAGTATTGACGCAGTTCTGTCTAGTTTCATAGTCCGAGACGGCTCTTCAGCCTGGACGCCTAGAAATAGGCGATCGAATACAGCGGTCTGCGGCACCGTGATGCCGAACTGGTCGAAGGGAGTGATCAGCGTGGTGCCGTCGTGTAGATCTCGGTGATGTACAGCATCCCGCCGCGGGCATGCGATCGTCGCGGGCAGGTTGGTGATCTGCAGGTCTCGTGTCGTTGTCGGAGTTGGCGGCCTGCGCAGTCGGGCCCGACGCCGAACGCCGTGCCCCGCTGTTGTTCAGCGCGCTCGCACCCGGCATGCGTGCCGCACTCGTAGCGCTGGTAGAGGACCGGCCTTGCCGTAGTTGGTCGCGCCGGCCGTGGCGACCTTCTTGACCACCGAGAAGATCACCTTCGACGACCCGTCGCTGAAGTTCGACGGGCGGCTGCTCATCGTCGCTGCATGCGCGGTCGCCGCGTCCGGCGAGACTGGTGTCGCGCGAGATCAGGTTCGAGCCCTCGCGGGTCAGCTTGGTCGACGACGTGCTGATCGAGCAGCGCGTAGCTGACACCTCGACGACACCGAGCACCAGCACGAGCACCAGCGGCAGCGACCAGCGCGAACTCGAGCAGCGCTCTGGCCGCTCGTGCACGAAGCTTGCCGGCGAAGATCACGTCGTATCGGATCCTCATGATGCTGCGCCCCTTCGTTCTTCATCGCAGACTCGACGTTGAGGGTGATCTGTCCTCCGGAAAAACGCCCACAACATCGGATTGAAGAACGTCCACGCATAAGCAGACAGAAACCTTCGCGAGCGCGTTGGGTGCCGCCGCTGCCGCGGCCCCAGGCCGTCCCGCCAGGCGGCATCGAACTGAAGCGTAAAGGCGGCGTCGGGCAGCGTCAGCGTCGGCGTGGCCTGTCGCATGGCCAGCATGATCGACGCGTCCCGGGATAGATTCGTGCCGGGATTGACTGGATCGGACAGCACATTGCCGGTCACCGCGAAGCGCGTCGCCTGGCTGACGCCGTTCTCCAGTGCCAGTATAGACAGTAGAAGAGCGCGCCGAAATCCACGATCGAGAGCGTCAGCAGCAGCAGCAGCGGCGTGATGATCGCGGCCTCGACGATCGAGGTGCCGGCCGTGTCGCGCAAGCCGGCGGACGAAGCTCGCTCACCGGAGGCGCATTCTTCAACGAGCGCATGCGGATGCGACGTGAAGCTCAACGCCTGCTCGGCAGAGGCGGCGTCTCGGGCCGCCGGCCTCCTTTGCAGCATCCGTGGCCGAGACCGGCGCGAGGAACAGTCGGTCCGCCTTGGCAGGACCTTGCTCCCACCGCGAGGCTGCCGCGCGGCCATCTCGATCACGGCGCTGCGCGCCGGCGGCGAGCGCGATCCGCCAGGGCCGCAGATTGCGGACAACCTTCACCGCGAAGCCCTGACGATCGACGAAGACGACGTCGATGGCGAAGCGCATGCCGGCCGTGTGGACGGACGGCGCACGGCGCCAGCAGCATGGCGGACGCGTCGTCGAGGCGAGTCGCGGCCGAGCAGGCCGCGCCGCCGCGACGTTGCGGGTCGCTGCGATCTTCCACCTGACGCGGCCACCGCGCTGTCGTGCGCTCGTTGATCAACGCGACGTTCATCAGAACACCCCCGGCACCAGGTGCCAGCCGACGCGCCGGCAGTACCGCTGATAGGCGGCGTCGGCGCTGAGGACCCGCTCTTCCATCAGCGCGCGGACGATCGAGCGCGAAGTCCGGCGACCAGGATCACGGCGACGATTCCACGGCGCCGGATGCGCCAGCAGGAACGCCGACGTGCGTGATGAGATAGCCGGTGTAGATCGGATGCCGCACGCAGCGTATGGGCCGCCGCACCACGACGCCGCGGTTCGCCGGCACGACGCCGAAGCTGCGGCCGAGCGTGATCTTCCCGACCACCACCAGCGCCAGTCCGATGCTCGACACCAGCGGCGGTCAGCGTGGTCGGCGCACCAGCGGGCGTGCGCCGTCGCTCGCGCGCAGCAGCGCCGGCCCGGCCAGCGACACGGTCGTCAGCGACCGCCGCGGCGGCGGATCGATCGACGACGCCGCGCGCGGCGGCGCACGATCGTCAGGACGACGACGAGCGACTCGCTCGACGAGCAGCAGCAGGCCGGTGACGCGGCCGGTGCGCATGTAAGTCCCCGAAGATGTTGACGCGACAGCAGCGTGAACAGCGCGCCGATGGTCGCCCGCGCGATGCAGGTCGCTGACGCCTGACTGAACAGCGTCGCGGCTGGTCGTCAGCTCGGCAGCGAGCGACCCGGTGCCGCGCCAGGCGCGTCCGCGCCCATCAGTGGACCTCCAGACGCTTGCGGCCCGCTCGCCGGCGGCGCGGAGCCGGTCGTGCCTACGCCATCGACGAAGTACGCCGCGCACGCGGCGTCGAGCAGCTCGCGCGTGATCGACCGGCTCGATGCCGCGATACCGGCAGAGCGCGGTGACCTGGTCGAGCAGGTCGCGCGGATGGCAGGCGCGCAGCGGACGGCCCGACGGGCCGTAGTGGCGGCGCTGCAGGTAGGCGACCATCACCTGGTGGAATCGCAGGTTCCGCCGCCGGCAGTTCAGCTCGAAGATGCTGCGTGAACTCGTCGATGCGACGGATCGTCGATCGGAATCTTGTAGGGAATGCGGCGCAGGAACGCTTCGTCGGCGAGCGACGCGGGATTCAGGTTGGTCGCGAACACGATCGAGCACGTCGAACGGCACCTGGAACTTCTTGCCGGTGTGCAGCGTGAGGTAGTCGATGCGGCTCTCGAGCGGCACGATCCAGCGGTTCAGCAGATCCTGCGGGCGGATGCGCTGCCGGCCGAAGTCGTCGACCAGGAACACGCCGCCGTTGGCCTTGAGCTGAATCGGCGCCTCGTAGAACTTCGCGCATCGGGTTGAACGTCAGGTCGAGCATGTCGAGCGTGAGCTCGCCGCCGACCATCACCACCGGGCGCCGGATGCGCACCCACCGCCGATCGCGCGGCGCGATCGGCGATGACGCTCGACGTCGTCGGCGTCGGCCTCGAGCGACTCGTGGTTGATCGGATCGAACATCGTGATGGTGTGGCCGTCGACGTCGATCGCGTGCGGCATGCACATGTCGCCGCCGAGCGTCCGGCCCAGGCCTTCCGCGATCACGGTCTTGCCGTTTCCGGGCGGCCCGTAGAGGAACACCGCCTTGCCGGCGTTCGACGGCCGGACCGAGCTGCTCGAGCACCTCGTCGCCGACGATCAGGTGCGAGAAGCCCTGGCGCAGCCGCTCGCGATCGAGGTAGCCGCGCGCCGCCGCGAGCGCGTGCATCTGCGCGACGTAGGCCGCCAGCGGCACCGGCGCACGGCCCGACGTACTGGCTGACGTCGAGATACTGCCGGCGCGCGATCGCGGCCGGCGTCGGTCAGCGCGTAGCGATAGCTCGCCGAGCCCGATCCGGTCGGCGCCGCGGACTTCGACCAGCTGCTCGGCGCGCAGCGCGCTCGATGAGCGGCTCGAGCATCGTGAACGGCAGCCGCACGCGCTCGGCGAGCGACGAGGCCGGTCGCCTCGCCGCCGTAGAGCGTCTTGATCAGCAGCTGCTCGACCTGGTCGACGTGCTCAGGCCGGTGTCCTGCGAGCGTCGTCGGCACAGGCGGCGCAGGCGCCGTGCGGGATTGCGGTCGTCGGAGCGCGGGCGGTGGCTACTGGAGCTCATTGGCGCGCCATCGGCACGATGACCTGATGAACTTGATCACGGCCGGACCGATGGTCACGACCCAGATCGCCGGGAAGATGCAGAACACCAGCGGGAAGACCATCTTGACGCCGGTCTTGGCCGCGGCTTCCTCGGCGCGCTGGCGCCGCTTGGTGCGCACGGTGTCGGAGTGCACGCGCAGCGACTGCGCCACGCTCGGTGCCGAACTTGTCGGTCTGCACCAGCATCGCGACGAGCGACGATGATGTCGTCCACGCCCGTGCCGCTCGGCGAGGTTGCGCAGCGCGTCGACGCGGCGCCTTGCCGGCGCGCAGCTCGAGGTTGATCAAGCGGCAGCTCCTCGGACGAGGTCCGGATGCGCGAACTCGAGCTCGTCGCCGACGCGCTGGATCGCCTGGTCGAGGCCGAGCCCCGCTTCGACGCTGACCACGAGCAGATCGAGCGCGTCGGGCAGCCCGAGCCGGATGCGATGCTGGCGGCGCTTCGCCATGCGTCCGAGCGCCATGCTCGGCAGCAGGTAGCCGAGCGCGCAGCCGGCCGAGCGCCAGCGCCAGGTTCGGCTTGCACGATGATCGGCGTCGCCAGCAGCGCGAACACCAGCGAGCGCGCAGCCGAGGCGGATGCCGAAGAACACGGCGACCGCTTCGTGGCTGCGGTAGCCGGCCGATGACCAGCCGCTGCTGCAGCTTGCCCATCTCCGATCGGCGACTGCGGCGCCACGTTGCCGATCTTCTTCAGCGTGTCGATCATCACGCGGTCGTAGCCGGGATCGTCAGTCGGACGGCTTGACGCGCGTCGCCGGTCACCTCGCCGAGGCGACGCTCGATCGCCGTCGCGGCGGCCGGCGCGAACGCCATCGCGCGCCGCCGCAATCAGCAGCGATCGCGAACAGGAACGCCAGCAGCGGAAGCAGCAGCGTCACGGTCTACACCTCGATCTTGATGACCTGGCGGATCCAGATGAATCCGATGGTCTGCATCGACGATGGCGCCCATCAGCATCATCTGCCCCATGTGCTCGCGAAACAGCAGGTCTGCATGTGGTCGGGGTTGATGAACGACAGCGCGACCGCCAGCGCCGCCGGGCAGCGCGAGCAGGACGTAGCCGGTGAAGCGGCCGTGCGCGGTGTGCACGCGGACCTGCCGCCGGATCTTGAACCGCTCGCGCACGACGTGCGCCAGGTTGTCGAGAATCTCGGACAGGTTGCCGCCGGTATCGCGCTGGATGAGGCACCGCGGTGACGAAGAAACGCACGTCGAGCAGCGCGATGCGCACCGACCATCTCGTTCAGCGCGTCGCGCAGCGGCAGGCCGAAGTTCTGCTGCTCGAACGTCTTCTTGAACTCGGGGCCGACCGGCTCCGGCAGTTCGTCGGCCACCATGCCGAGCGCCGTCTGGAAGCGCGTGCCCGGCGCGGATGGCGCGCGACGAGGAGATCGAGCGCTTCCGGGAAACTGCTCTTCGAAGCTGCTTCAGCCGCGCCGACCGACGCGCTTGAGCGCAGACACAGGCGAAGGGCAGGAACGCGCCGAAGCACACGGCCGCCAGCGGCGCGAACCGCTGCGGGAACGAACATGAACGCGATCAGCGCCGCCGATGCGCCGCGCAGATGACGCACGATCAGCCCGATCGCGCTGGGCGTCGTCCGCACGCCCGACTGCTCGATCAGCCGCGCCAGCCGCGAGCCGAGCGCCGGTGCCGGCGACCAGGCGATCGATGCCCGGGCAGCGGGCCCCTCGAGCCTGCGTCTGAGGACCGAGTCGTCGCCGTCGACGTCGGATCGGCGACGGCCGGATCGGCCGACACGTCGCGCAGCCGGCTGGTCGAGCCGGCGGCCGGCGAGCACGCCCGGCAGCTCGTGACGCGCGTCGTAGCCGCCGATGATCGACGCCCGACGACGACCACGAAGACGATGAGCGCCAGCAGCATCACCGCACCTCCGTCACGCCTTCGAACATGTCGGCCGGCAGGTGGATGCCCGACGCCTTGAGCCGCTCGCAGCACTTCGGGCGGACGCCGGTCGCGCGGAAGCGGCCGATGACCTTGCCGTCCTGCGTGATGCCCATCTTCTCGAACAGGAAGATCTCCTGCATGGTGATGACGTCGCCTTCCATGCCGGTGATCTCGGAGATGCTCGTGATCTTGCGCGAGCCGTCGCTCGAGGCGCGTCTGCTGCACGACGAGCTGAATCGCCGACGCGATCTGCTGGCGCATCGCGCGCTCCGGCAGGTTCGTCGCGCCCATCGCGATCATCGTTTCGATACGGCGTCAGCGCGTCGCGCGGCGTGTTGGCGTGCACGGTGGTCAGCGATCCGTCGTGGCCGGTGTTCATCGCCTGCAGCATGTCGAGCGCTTCCTCGCCGCGGACCTCGCCGACGACGATGCGGTCGGGGCGCATGCGGAGGGCGTTGATCATCGAGCTGGCGCTGCCGGATCGCGCCCTTGCCTTCCACGTTGGGCGGGCGCGTCTCGAGCCGCGCGACGTGCTCCTGGTGCAGCTGCAGCTCGGCGGCGTCCTCGATGGTGACGATGCGCTCGTGCTCGGAGATGAAGCTCGACAGCACGTTCAGCAGCGTCGTCTTGCCGGCGCCGGTGCCGCCGCTGATCAGCGCGTTGAGCCGCGCCTGCACGCAGTGCGACAGGAACTCGAGCATCGGCCGCGTCAGCGCGCGCAGCGTGACCAGGTCGTCGGCCTTCGAGCCGCTCGGCCGGAAAGCGGCGGATCGAGCAGCAGCGGACCGTCGACCGCGAGCGGCGGAATGATCGCGTTGACGCGCGATCCGTCCGGCAGGCGCGCGTCGACCATCGGCGAGCTGTCGTCGACGCGCCGGCCGACGCGCGCTCACGATGCGGTCGATGACGCGCATCAGATGGCGATCGTCCTGGAAAGTTCGCCGCGACGCGTCTCGAGCACGCCGCCGCGCTCGACGAACACGTTCTTGTAGGTGTTGACCAGGATGTCGCTGATCGTCGGGTCGCGCAGCAGCGGCTCCAGCGGTCCGAGCCCGAACACGTCGTCGAGCAGCTCGACGAACAGCGTTTCGCGCTCGCCGAGGCTGAGCGGCGTGCCTTCTTCGGCCAGCAGCTCGCTGAGCAGCGTGCGGATCTCGCTTTCGGCGCGCGAGCGATCGGACTGCGCGAGCGCCTCGAGGTTCAGGCGGTTGAGCAGCTTCGGTGGACGCTCGCCTTGAGCTCGAGTACTGCTGGCGCGGCGGCTGCGGCGTCGGCCGAGGCGGAGCGGCGGCGGCGGGCGCGAGACTGTGGTCATGGTTGGTTACCAGACCGAGGCGATGCGACGTCAGGCCGCTCGAGGCCCGGCAGCTTGCGCGCGCGCCGGCTGCGGCGGCGCGCTGCGGCGTCCGGCTCGAGAATCTGCCGCGTGAAGTGATCGAACTGCGCCGCGATGTCGGAGTTGCCGGTCAGCGCCAGCGGCACGCCGGAGTTGAGCGCGGTCGACACGGTCTTGTAGTCGCTCGGGAACGTGTGGTGAATCGGGTGGCCGAGCGCGCCTTCGATCTGCTTCGGCGGAATCGGATACGGCTCGGCGGCGCGGTTGAGCAGCACGCGCACGCGCTCGCCGCAGGCGCCGAGCTGGCGCACGCGATCGAGCAGCCGCTGCGGCGTTGCGGATCGACGGCACGTCGGGGTTGCGCGACCAGGAAGATCGTGTCGGCGGTGTAGAGCGCGGCCACGGTGCACGAATTGATCTGGCTGCCGGCGTCGACGAGGATGTATCGTACTGCCGCGCCAGCAGGCGGAACAGCTCTTCGATCGCGCCGCCGTCGGCGGCGCCCGGCCGATCGAACTGATCCGATCCGGCGAGAATCTCGAGGCCCGACTTGTGCTTGACCACGAGCTCCCGCAGGAACTCGCGGTCGAGCCGGTGCAGGTTGTCGATCGCGTCGAGCAGGCTGTAGCGCGGCCGCACGCCGAGAAACAGCGCGACTTCGCCGAGTCCCGGCTTCAGATCGACGATCACCGTCGACCGCTTGCTCAGCCGCGCCAGCTCGACGCCGCAGTTCACCGACACGGTCGTCGTGCCGGCGCCGCCCTTGGCGCCGAAGAACACCAGCGTCGTCGCCGACGGCCGCGCGCCGCTGCGCCGTCTCGCGCCGCGCCGCCGTCCGGCGAATCGCGCCGTGGAACGCTCTCGTCGGCGGCGGCCAGGTGAAGAACTCGTTGGCGCCCGGCGCGCATCGACTGAAGGATCAGGTCCGGGTCGGCGGCGAGCGCGATCGCGAAGATGCCGGCGCCCGGCGACGCCGCGCGCAGCCGCTCGATGCTCGACATCGCCGACGAGGCGTCGCCGCGCGTGTCGACGATGACGAGGTCGGGCGTGCGCGCCGTCGCGCGCCGGCGCGCTCGTCGCATCACGCTGACCGGAATCGCTCCCGCGCGCAGCAGCCGCCCGAAGTGCTTCTGAAGGCGTCGTCTTCCGAGACGATGAGGCCGCGACGAGCTGTGCCATGACTTATTGAACCAGCCGGATCGCTCTGGCGAACGAGTCCACCGCGCGTGCCTGCAGCGATCGTTGTCGACGAGCGCCGACAATCTGCGTGATGCGTCCCGGAATCGAGTTGCCGATCGGCTGCTCGGCGAAGAAGCCGAGGAAATGGGCGATCTCGGAAATCTGGCGACGCGGCCGTTGGCCTTCCTGTCAGTGTACGTCCGGGGTCGTACAGCGGAATCGGGATCACGCGCGGGCTCAGTCGAACGGCGCTGCTCCTCACGCAATTGCACGACCGGTGTCGGCTCAAATACGCGCCGGGATCCTTGTCGATGAGCGTCTGAATGCCCTGCATGGTCGGTGCCGCTCTTGTCGCCGCGGCTCCGGATGATCGGCGTCGCCGTCTGCCGATGACGCCTGGTTGCAGCGCGGCGATGTTGTCGCGATAGATAGCCGCGCGCCGGTGTCGCCCGGCATCTTCCACGAGCAGTAGTAGCTTGGCGTTGACGTTGCCGCCGGTTCCGGCGCGGAGCGTCAGCTTCGTCGCCGGCGTCTTATCGCCGTCGTGAAGCCGGTGTAGTCCGTGCTGGGGTCCGGTGTGGCCTCAGCGCGACGTAGACTGTCCGCGTCGGGCATCAGCACACCCTGTGTTGGCGTACTCGTCGAACGTGGCATTGGCGGCGCGCGTTGTTCTGGTCCACCGGTCGCGGAATCATGAACGGCTCGCAGGTCATCGCGTTGGCCGCCGAGGCCTCGGCGGTCGCCGTGGCCGCGATGTCGACGTTGTACGACGCCGAAGAACGTGCCCATCAGCGCCGGCACCGGGTTGCCGCGCAGCGGCCGTGCGGTACACCGGCACGGCCACGCGGTTGGCGATGCCGCTGTGATCGGTCGGGAATGCAGTGACGTCCGTCGGAGAGGACCGACACCGGGCTGCCGCATGACCTGGCGAGCGCCGCGTTGATGGCGCTCATCACCGCCGGCGCCGGTGGGACGTGCGATCCGGCGTGCTGTTGAACAACGAGCGCGACGGCGCCGGCATGCGCGCCTGCGTCCGCGCGCGTTCTGCGCCTGCGACCGCGCGTTCATGAACATCCCGACGCCGATCGCGAGCGTCGTCGCCGGACAGCATCGCCATGGAGCCGACGCTGGCGAAAGACGGCGACTACGCAGCGACATCTCCGTCGTCGGCGACACGGTGACGAGCGCTATGCGCATACGGCACCCTAGTTCCGCTTCCCGAGTTGGGCCTGGTACGCGGTATCCGCGGCCCGCGCCTTTGGCCCGCCGCGCTTCGTCGAGGGCCTTCTGATGAGTCCGTTCGATCTCGGCTCGACGCTTCGCCTGCCTCGGCGGCGACTCTTGGCGGCCTCTCGCGCGTCCTCTTGTGCCTGACGCTTCGCCTCTTCCGGCGGCGACCTTCGCGGCCGTCGGCGTCGCGCTTGGCCTGCTTCGCGCTGCGGCTTCTGCCTGCTGCTCCTGCTGCGCCTTTCGCGTCCGGCGGTTCGGCCTCGTTCGCTGCTTCGACTCGGCTGCTTGACGCGCGCTCGCGGCTTGCCCTGCTTGTGCGAGCGATCGAGCGCGTGCTGCTCGCTCGCGTCGAGCGGGCGCGCGACCGGTCGACGGCACGGCCGTCGACGGGTAGCTGCGTCGTCGGCGCATCGCGGCGGGCGCGGTACTCCTGAGCACGACCGCGCGGATGCGGGCGGATTCAGGATCGCGGCCGTCGGCCGAGTCGCCGCAGGAGCCGGCGGCCGGCCGTCGGTCACTGCCGGCCGCCGCGCTGGATGCGCTTGAGTCCGGCGCGCGCCGGCGTGAACGCCGGCGGCAGCGGCTCGACGCAGCTTCTTGGCCGGGCAGCGGCGCCAGGAACGGCTCGGGCGTGCTCGGCAGCGTCATGTGGTCACGCCGGACGACTTCCGCGGGAGAATCTGCGGCGTGATCATCACGACCAGCTCGGTCTGATCCTTGTTCGCGCGCCTTGCTCTTGAACAGCAGGCCGAGGATCGGGATGTCGCCGATGCCCGGAATCTTCTGCAGCGTCGAGTTCATCGAGTTGTTGATCAGGCCGGCGATGGCGAACGTCTGCCCGTCGCAGCAGCTCGACCTCCGGTTTCCGGTGCGGCGCGTGCTGAGAGCGCGGGGATGCGGAAGCCGTTGCAGCAGGACGCCGTTGGCGAAGTCGAGCGTGCTGACCTCGGGCGCACCTTCAGGTGCACGCGGTCGCCGTGAATCGTCGGCGTGAAGTTCAGCCGCACGCCGAACTCCTTGAACTGACCGAGATGGCCAGGTTGCGCGCCGGAGCCCTGCGCGACCGGCATCGGGAACTCGCCGCCGGCGAGGAAGCTCGGCTTCCTTGCCGCTCTCGGCCACGAGGTTCGGCTCGGCCAGGCTCTGGAACTGCCCTTGCGTCTGCAGCGCCTTGATCACGGCGCCGAGGTCTGATGCTTCGCGTCGAAGAGGAACAGGTTGAGGAAGTCGCTGAACGACCGAGCTTCAGCGTCGCCGGAATCCGAGCTGTCGAATCACCGGCGCAGGGCGTCGTGCGTCGTCGATCGGCCCGAGGATCGTCCTTGTAGCCGCTCGCGCCGGTGAAGCAGCGACGCGCCCAGCTCGGTGATCGCGCTGCGGCTGACTTCGGCGAAGCGGACGCGCAGCAGCACCTGGTTGCTGGCGGTGCTCTCCTGGACTGCAGCAGCATGTTGACGACTTCGTCGGCCTTCTCGACGTAGCCGCCGGCGACGTTGATCGCCTCTGTCGAACGATCTCCCTTGTTCGACACGATGCCCGGAGAGCACGATGCCCTTGCCGCTGCTCTGCGCCGTCGATCGACTCGCCCGGGAACAGGCGCTTCATCTGGTCGTTGAGGCACGCGCCAGGTCGCGCTGCACCACGATCTCGTAGCGGTGCAGCGCCGCCGCTGCGCTCCCAGACGATACATCGAGATGGTGCCCGGCGTCTTGCCGTTGACGAGCAGCTGGCTCGGACGACGTGACCACGGCGTCGGCGACGTCGGCGCTCGGTCGAGCGACACGCGCGCGATCGGCGCTGCCGACGTCGACGACCGTCGAGCGGCCGACCAGTCAGCTTCACCGCCGACGCGTCGTCGGCAGATGATCGAGGCGCGGCGACGCACCGCGATCAGGAGAATCAGAACGAATTTGCGCATGCTCACTGCTCCTGGCGCACGACTTCGTGTGCGCGCTTGTCACCGCGGATGATCTCGACCGTCGGCAGTTCCGGTGCGGCGCTGCCGACGACGGCTTTGGCGACCGGACGAGACTGCCGACGCGAGGCGCGTGCGGGCGACGGCGGTGCGGGTCGGCGCGCCGAACCCGAACAGCGCGGCCGGCCGGATGCCGGGCGTCGCCGGCATGGTCTTGTCGAGCGGGTTGCGCAGCGCGAGCTGAATCTTGCCTTCGGTGCTGGCGAGCGTCAGGCGCTCGGCCTCTTCGGGGTCGACCAGCAGCGTCACGACGCTGACCGGCATCGGCTTGTTGCTTGTCGGTGTCGCGCTCGATCTTGGTGCCGGCCGCGAGCACCTGCACGTTGGTCAGAATCACCTTCGAGGTCATGTCGCCGCTCTGTCCGGTCGGGCTCACGGTCGCGACGACGTCGACGCGCGTGCCGGGCAGCACGTAGCCGGCGACGCCGATCACTTCGTTGACGCGCACCGAGACCGCGCGCAGGCCGGGCGGAATCGCCGGCGGCAGGCCCGCGCCGGCCTCCTTCGACGCCAGCTTCATCGGCAGAATCGGCTCCGCTCTGAATCAGCGGCAGGACGATGCCCCGGCCGATGGCGTCCCTTCTCGGATCGGAGAGCGCGCTCGGCCGGGCATGGCGTTGGCCGGCTGCGTCGATGATCCGGATGTCTTCGCGCCGGAGCTCGGCGCCGATGTCGAGATACCGGTCGCGGTGACCACGACCGGGCGCAGTCGGGATCGACACTGCAGACCGCGGCGGCTGCGCTGGACGAAACCGCGGTGGCAAACGCCAGTGCGCCGCCGGCGGCTGACCGCCTTTCAGCACGAACACCATTACGAACACTCAGCACGCGAGCCCTTCCGTCGCTACTCGCGGTTACTGCGTGATCCGTTGCAGCATCGTGGCCGTCGCCGTCAGCGTGCCGATCGGCGCGCCGAGTGTTACCACGCATCCGGGCTACCAGCAGACTCGCTTGCGACCGGCTGGAGCTACCATGAATCCCTCGAAACGGGTAGGGCGACTGCGTGACAGCGCGACGCCGACGGCCGTAAGCCGCCGCCGATGCCGACCTGGTCGCGGCCGATCCACGACCGACCGTCGCGTCGGCGATCGCGGTCGGGTCGAGCATCGTCCCGGAGGTCAGCAGCTCCGGACCCGTGCGATCGACGCGCCGGCCTCACCGGGCTCGGCATGACGGCGAGCCGCGCGCCCGCGAGCGGCGCGCGCCGCTGGTCAATCACCTGCTCCGGCCCGGAAGGCGCGGCCGAACGCTGAAGATCCCGGCACGGAGACGATCAGAAGAAGCGGCGCAGGGTCATCGCGGGTCTCGATGAGCGCGGTGCCGCGCTCGCCGCTCAGCCAGTTTGCCCAGATGCGCCTCTTTGCCTCATCTCCTTCACAGTCCGAGAGCGGCCAGCGTGGCGCCGACGGCGATGGCCGGGGCGAACGCAGAAAACCGGTTGTGCTCGAGCGGGTTCTCGATCACGGCAGGCGGCGGCGCTTCGAGCTGAGACGAGGAGGTGCGCGGCGCCCGCCGATCACCGCCGCAGTCGGCGGCGCTGGGAGGGCGACGGCCGCCCAGCGCGATGGTCGCTCGCCGCCCGCAGATGGCCGGGAATGATGACGACACCGGCGACGGCGTAGGTGGCTGGATGAGCGCGCTGACGAAGGCGAACAGCTTCGATCGTCCCGCGCCGGTGGCGCCGAACAGATGGCCCGGGAGCATCAACGCGAGCCCGAGACGCGAGAGCCCGGCCAGCGAGGCGCCGAGCGTGAGGCCGCTCAGGCCGAACGCCGCGAAGGCGGCGACGCCGCTCTCGAGGCGAGCAGCAGGGCCAGCGGGATCGGGCACGCGTCGCGTCCGGCAGATCAAGATGATCGGTTGCCGGCATGCCACGGCGCGCCGGCGACCGTCGCGATCACGAGGAGATCTGACGTAGTCCCGACCAATGTCACTGTTCTGCCAGATCATCCGTGGAGATCGCGTCGCCGAGCGCCTCGTGATGCCGCGCCACGGCGACGACCGCGATCAACGCGGCGAGAAGTCCGTATTCGAGGAGGTCCCACTCCGTCGCAGGCGCCAGGCGTCCGGATCGTGAGCGCCGCACTGCATTGTCATCAGCTCGCGCCCATAAACGCGCGCGCGAGGGGGCGGAGCCGTCCGCCGCCCCCATCGTTGGCTCCACGCGTCGCTGTCCGCCGACGAGCGGCGCGACGAGCCTGGCGGCGATCTGCGTGAAGATCGTGCTCATGTCGGTGCCGGCGGCGGTCGATAGCCGGCCACCGCGACGCGATAAAGCGCCAGCGATCAGCGCGACGAGCAGCGCGCACTGAGCTAGGTCCCGTCCCTCTTCGGCGTGCGCGAGCTTCCTCGAGACGAGCCGATGCAGGTAATTCCATGTCCGTTCCTCCAGCGCGCGTGAACCGACGCCGCGCCAGCAGCGAGTGGCAGAATTTCGGTCGCCGATGGTGCGCGGCGACCGCGTGACGAACTCACCGCAGAACAGCAACGGACGCTCACACGTTCACCGCCACGTTCAGCGTCGCAGCACTGAACGGTGATGCGGTTAGCGCGGATTGGGAGGTTCGATCGGATGGGTCTTCTTCGAGCGCGCGATCCAAATTCTGGCGTTCAGCACATTTCTCCGTAAGAACGCAACGGATTAGTGGAAGCGGCGTGCAACCGCCGCCAGCGACACGAATGAAAACACGCGTTTTGCGCCTGATTCCTGAGGGTCAAGGCGCGGAACGGCTATTGCGATCCCGTCGTGCGACGCGCCTATCGCGAAAAGGCGTTAGCAAACGTTGTGAGTGGCACCGCCAGATCCCTCCTGCTTGACGCTGACCGCATTCGGACGCCCGCGTGCGCGTGACCAGGTGTCGCGGTCTCGTACCACGCCTCCACGGGTGGAAAGTCACCGAGCGTGGGCTACCAGGTCCGCGATCTCACCAGTGTGATCGTGCAGGCCGCGCGCGATCGAGTTTCGGACAATGCTGCCGCCGCTTTTCGATCTTCGCGCTCGTATCCGCCGGTGCTCCTGTTGTTCATGCTGCGAACCTGAATGCCCATATCGTCCCGCCATCGAACCGGATCGCCGACAGGCCGCGCAATCCGACGGCCATCATGCGCCAGCAGGTAGTCGCCGAGTTGGTGCTCGCCGACAATTACCGAGGGCGCGCTCGACGCGATTGGCAACCGTCGCCCGATCTCGCGCCTGACCTCGCGCTGCTTTCCCAGTGACGATGCCGCGCTGGCGGCAGCGCCGGGTGATCGCCGCGGCCGCGCACGTCCGCATTACGCTGACTGATCCTGGTCCGCCAGCGGCAGCAATGAAGCCGGCGGGCCCGCGGCGTGGGCCATGAATGATGGCGCTCGGGTGATCGCGCGAGAGTCTCCCGTAACCGGACACCGCCCCTTCGAACTGGCGGTGTTCGGCTTTAACGATTTCGACCTATCTCAGGGAAGCGGCCGTGGAACGCGCGCAACTCGAACAGGAATTGCTGGAGGACGAGCCGGGTCGTGGCTGCCGCTCACATCCAGGCCGCACGATGGTCGGTGACCAAGGGGGCAAGATCGAGCTGGACATCCTGAAAGCCCGGATCCAACGGTGGACGACCGATCCAGTCCCGCGACAATCGCCCGATCGAGCCGACGTCGGAACCGGTCCAACCATGGGCCGACGCGCAGGTCGACAAACTTCCGATCGAAACTGAACGCCATGGAACCGGTCAAACGGTGGACGGCCGATCCGGATCGATCCCTGCATCGAAGAGCTCGATAGATCTGGCTGGATCGACGAGCTCATGAGGATCTGGCGATCACCATCCGTCCAGACGCGTCTGGTTCCCACTTCGACGAGGTCGACATCCGAGTTCACTGACGACACCGGTCGGCGTCTGCAGCAATGATCCGCGCGGTTCCAAACGTCGTCGACGAAGCCGACTGTCGCCGGGCGATCCAGGAACCGGCCGCCGTCGCGCATGTCTAACTCGAGGCGGCCGCGGCCAGGTAATCGCTCGACGCGCGCCGAGTCCTCCTCCAGCCTGTCGAGCTGCCGGAAACTACCGCGGGCGGATATTGAAGAATGGGTGCCGATACCCGCCGGCCGCATGTGGCCGGCGCTCGAGGGGATGCCGGCGGAGTCCGGCACCGCGAACTGAGCAGCCCGACTGGATCGAACTGTCGCCTCGCTCCGCCAGGGACTCGAACGGCGCGAACGCGGCCATCCGATGGCGCCAGCGCCGAGACGCAGCCACGGGTCAAGAAACACCGGTCGTACCGAAGCAGGAGAAGCCGGCCCAGACGAGTGGGGTTCTTCGATCCGGTGCAAACGTCCAGGCGGCTTCGACGCTGCTGGCGAAACTGGAAGAGATTACTGAAGAAATTGTCTTCAGCAGTTGTGAAGTCAGAACTCGATCTAGGTGAATCCAGGATTCAGGATCTAGGAACTCCTGCCGACCTGAACTCAAAACTATCGGCAGCGCGACGAAGGGGATGTGGCCGAAGAACTGGATCCACCAGCGGATGTTGATCGCCGGGGCGGTGCGTCAGTAACAGCGGCACGATCCCGAACGACGGTCCAGATGAGCGGGCCGTAAGATCGCCGCCACCGTCAGCGCGCCAGCGAGATGTCTCCGCGCCGCGAATCCAGGACGAGGACACAGCACGAGCACGAGGAAGACGGCGGACTTCACGCGAACGCGACGCCGAAATGTATCAACAGACCGACTGTTCGCCGTCCAGGCCTGTCGAACGCCAGGCACCTGCAGCAGCGCCACCGACGCGACGCCTTGCCAGCGAGTCTGCGTGACGGTCGACCCAGGATAACGCGGGGCCAGCGTGCTCGAGAACAGTTCATCCGCACGCCGTAGTCACGAGACCGGCGATCAGCAGGCGGGACAGCAATCTGCTGACATGGATGGCATCGCCCCCGACCTGGATCTCCCCGAGTGCCATCACGCTGGCTGTCATGGAGCGGGTTGCGTCCCGACGCCGTCCCCGCGCGGGTTTCAGCAACCGGCATGCTCAGCAGCTCCCACGCGGAGCCGGTTCACATAGGTCCGCATGAACAACATCCGGTCGACGCCGGTGTCATTCTCCTCAGTCTGCTCGCCCGTGACGATGGCGGTGTTCTGACATCCGTCGTATCGTCGGCACGATATCGGTCTTCAGCGACGCGATTCTGAAATCGCGCCACAGGCAATCGCTCCCCGCCCTGCTCCGGCTGCTCCTGCGTTCTGATTCATCTCGTAGAAGTTATCGGCGAAGACGCGCGCCAGCGTGTTGGTGTCGTTCGCCAGATTTCAGGCGAGACGATACGCTTCATCCATCCTCATGACGGCACTCGCGGCGTCAACGATTGCCCACCGGAGCTGAGCTACGAGCCTCCGCCAGACAACGAGAAACCGCATTCAGCATACCCTGGTCCTCCGTAGCCTGACACTGAAAGCGTCTTCGTAATTGCGCAAATCGATCGCCCGGGGCCCGCTCGCCGCCGGGATGGCGTTTTCTCGAGCCGCCGCCGGATCGCTTCCCAAACGCTGGCGCGATCAATGGCGCGGCTGGAGAAACAGGTCGCGATCTGATACGTCAATCCCCACGAAGATCCGCCGATCTGAGCTGCCACGACCACCAAATTGAAGTCGACGATGACGCGATTGCGCCGGCGGATTCGGTTCGAGCAAAACGCCGCAAGCACGGGCTGACGCGGACAGGTAGAGACCGTCCGCGATCTTCATCCCGCGCAGCTCTCCACCTCGTCCGGCTCTCGCCCGACGTCGACCCAGCGTACAGATGCGGATCCGACCGTGGACCGCCGTGACCAGACCTGCAGCTCGCGATCCGTTGAAACCGCGCAGGGATCGAGGTTCACAGTCGCCTGACTGGTCGCCACAACGGCCGGTTGACGACCAGCCTGATCCACGCTCTCCTTCCTCGCGAACCTTGCAGAGCAGCACGACGTGGCGGAAGCCTGATCCATCGAGGCATGGACAGAAGAAACGACGGCGCGAGCGACCGCGGAGGAAGTCATCACTCAGATGATAACGCGCGCGCGCCACCGCGCGCGTCGTCGACAAATCCCTTGCATGTTTCGATAAAATTGGCGTTCGCGCGTCCGGCGCTTCGCATAATCGACGATGATCGACGCACCGTGGCCAGCATCGCGCGGCGCAGTGGTGACGGCACGAAGGCGCCGCGACGCCGCAAGGTGACCTTGAACTGGCTTCCCAGCAGCGCCTTCGCGCGTCGGCTGGTCTGCGCGCTCGAGGCAGACGACGACATAAGTGGAGCGCCATGAGCGCGATCTCGGTAAATGAGCCACGGGCGGCACGCCGAAATCTCGCTCGCACGCGCGGTTTCTGTGGATCCGCCGCTTCCTCGAGGCTCCCATTTGAAGTGCTTGTCCATTATTTGGGGCGATACACCGCGTCGCGGTCGATGCCCGCCTCTGCCAGCGCCCGGTCCAGGAGGTTGCCTGCGGGGCCCACGAACGGATGGCCGCTCGGCGATCCTCGGCATCGCCCGGCTGCTCGCCGACGAACATGACGGCCGCCTGGCGCGGCCCTTCGCCAAAAACCGTCTGCGTGCCGGCTCCTCACAGATCGCAGAGTCCGCCGGCTCCTGCCGCGTCGCGCGCGCTCTTGAGGGTCGGGCGCGGAGGGACCGAAGTCAGCGGCGTCTGGTGGACGTTTGGGCATCGGTGCTGCAGACACCGGCATCGCAGGGTTCGGCGCCGCCCTGCGCCAGTAGCGCCGTCGGCGCCCAGCCTTCATCGTCTGCGTTGTCCGAGCGCAGGTAGCGCAGCCCTTCAGGGGCTGCGTTCTCCAGCGCGCGACCGCGACATTTCGACGCAGGCCTGCACCTTCGTCCGTTTCATCGGGGCTGCCGCGCGAACGCCACGTCAGCTCGTCGCGTCTGTCTGTCAGCTGCGCGAGCTGAGCGTCACAGCAGATCGACGCGATCCCACGCCGGCTAACGCGGCTGCCACGCCGGATCGGCAGATAGCGGCGCCGACGCGTTCCACGGGGCAGACCTCCCCTGACAGATGTCACAGCCGCACGCGCCGGACCCGATCCCGTCGCGGTGCGGCCGGCCGGCAGCTCGCCGCGCAGCTCGATCGTCAGCACGAGATGCAGCGCGTGGAGTCCAGCACGCCGGGATCGACAATCGGTCCGTGCTCGGACACGCCTCGATGCAGAGGGTGCAGGTGCCGCACTGATCGCAGTCGATCGGCGCATCACACGGCCAGCGGCAGGCCGTGCATGATTGATCGCGGGCGAGAAACATCCACGAGCCGAGGTCGGGATTGATGACGCAGGTGTTCTGGCCTGATCCAGCCGATGCCGGCATGTTGGCGTAGACGCGCTCCCGGGTTCTGTGTCGACATTGGCGCGCGCGTCGAAGGGCTCGGGCGATTGTCGCATCCAGGCGAGCAGTGATTCGATCCGCTCGCCGATCACGTCGTGGTAGTCGTCGCCCATCTGGCTATCGCGCGCGGTTTATCGGCTACCTCCGTCGAGCGTGGCCGATCGGTGTTATAGAGTGCCGGTGACGATGACGGTCTGCGCGAGGGGACGACGTGGGACGTCGGCGCGGCGACGGGTCGTGCGATGCAGGATGTCATCTCGCGGCATATCCGCGGTCGAGCCACCACGGTAGAACGTCAATTCCGGATGCCCGCAACCGATCCGCTGGCACAAATGAAGCCCAGCGCGCGCCTTCGCCTTGACGTCGGATGCGACCACGCGTCTTCCTTCATACCGGCAGGCCCGAGGCCGGATGACCGTGCGGAACCATTATGCGATAGTGACGATCACGATCGGATTCTTCGCGAACGGCGCGCCCCGCGCCTACTGCCGACGATCCGGAAGGCATCACAGGATGGGCTATCCCGGGTCGATCGGCGTCATCTGGCAGGTCACCGACCGATCCTCGCCCTGCGCCCGGAGGTGACGTTCGTGCCACACCCGGAGCGAGATCCACGACCGTTGGAGTCTCCGATCCACTTCCAGTCCAGACCACGACCGTGAGCACGAGCGACGTGGCCCGCGGAGCGCGTCGCAGTCCGTCCAGGCTTAACAGGCGCTCAGAACCTACGTCAGCCCGCGATGGGTACACGCGCGGGTCGGGCAAAGCACATCAATATCGGGGATCGTGACGAGCTTGTAAGCTGACAGGCCCAGATGCCTGAGTTCAATGGCATGCAACCCTACCAACCTGCCCCCGGTCGTTCGGCGCGCATGCGGCATCGCGCCGAAGTTCAGCGTATTCGGCGACGTCGGGCTGGCGTTCAGCCGTGGCACGCGACCCCCGCCAGGGAGCCTCCCGTACGTTCGTCGCGACAAGCAAACCGTCGCACCTTACGCGATGAGAAGCGGCGCGGGCGTCATCCTTTTACTTCTGACGCTCGGCTAAAGCGTTCGCGCTACGGCTGACGTGTCGCGGACGCCCGCTTCACTTGGCGCCGACGAGCTGCCGCAGATTTATGGAGAATTCTCCGTGGCGGAACGCCACCAGCTCCTCCGGCGGCCGACGCGCCGCGACCGACCGTTCGCCGTGAGCCGACCGGCGCCGGTCGTCCAGCTACGCCGCAATATCGGCGTCGGTTGGTGATCCCGCCAGTCCTTCGTGCCGCCCGAGGCCGTAGCGTTCGTTCCCGGTGAGTCCGAGCGACGCGGCGGTCTGCGCCCGGCTGGAACTGCAGCGGCAGCACGCCCATGTTCACGAGGTTGCTGCGGTGGATGCGCTCGAAGCTCTCGGCGATCACCGCCTTCACGCCGAGCAGCAGCGTGCCCTTCGCCGCCCAGTCGCGCGACGATCCGGATCCGTATTCCTTGCCGGCGATGACGACGAGCAGCGGTACCTTCGCTCTTGTACTTCATCGCCGCGTCGTAGATCGTCATCACCTCGCCGTCCGGCTGGTGCGTCGTCCAGCCGCCCTCGGTGCCGGGCGCCATCTGATTGCGCAGCCGCACGTTGGCGAACGTGCCGCGCATCATCACTTCGTGGTTGCCGCGGCGCGCGCCGTACGAGTTGAAGTCCGTCGGCTGCGACGCCGTGGTCGATCAGATACTTGCCGGCCGGGCTGTCCTTCTTGATCGAGCCGGCCGGCGAGATGTGATCCGGTGGTGATGCTGTCGCCGAGCAGCGCGAGGACGCGCGCGCCCGTGATGTCGCGCACCGGCGTCGTCTCCATCGTGATGCGCCTCGAAGAACGGCGGGTTGCGGATGTAGGTCGAGTCGGGCTCCCAGGCGAAGCGGTCGCCTCCCGGCACCTGCAGGTTCTTCCACCGATCGTCGCCGCCGAAGACGTCGGCGTACTGCTCGCGGAACATCGCCGACGTGACCGACGTCAGCATCGTCTCCTGAATCTCGCGCTCGGTCGGCCACAGCTCGCGCAGATAGACCGGCACGCCCGTCTTGTCGATGCCGATCGGCTCGGTCGGTCAGATCGATCGTCATCTTGCCGGCGAGCGCGTAGGCGACGACCAGCGGCGGCGACGCGAGATAGTTCGCGCGCACCTGCTGCTGGATGCGCCCCTCGAAGTTGCGGTTGCCGCTGAGCACCGAGGCGACGACGAGGTTGCGCGCCTCGACTTCGGCCGAGACGTCGTCCGGCAGCGGGCCGCTGTTGCCGATGCAGGTCGTGCAGCCGTAGCCGACGAGGTTGAAGCCGAGCGCGTCGAGATAGCATGTCGAGCCCGGACTTGCGCAGGTACTCGGTGACGACCTTCGAGCCGGGCGCGAGGCTCGTCTTCACCCACGGCTTCCGCGTCAGGCCGCGCTCGAACGCCTTCTTCGCGACCAGGCCCGCGCCGATCATGACGCTCGGGTTCGACGTGTTGGTGCAGCTCGTGATCGCGGCGATGCACGACCGCACCGTGCTCGAGGTGCGCGTGGCGACTGCCGGGCGTCGGCGACGGCCGTCGGACGCGCCGCCGGCGGTCGCCGACACGTGCGACGAGCCGCCGGCTTCCGCGCCCTTCTTCGACGAGGACGCCATCATCGAGCTCAGTCCCGCCTGGAAGCCGCTCTTCGCCTGCTTCAGCGACACGCGATCCTGCGGCCGCTTCGGCCCGGCGAGGCACGGCTCGACCGTCGCGAGATCGAGCTCGACGGTCTCGGTGTAGACCGGATCCGGATCGCCGGCGCGGCGGAACATGCCCTGCGCCTTGGCGTACGCTTCGACCAGCGCGACCTGCTCGGGCTCGCGCGCCGGTCAGCTTCAGGTAGTCGAGCGTCATCTCGTCGATCGGGAAAATCGCGATCGTCGCGCCGTACTCGGGCACATGTTGCCGAGCGTCGCGCGATCCGCGATCGTCAGATGCTCGAGGCCCGGGCCGAAGAACTCGACGAACTTGCCGACGACGCCGTGCTTGCGCAGTTTCTCGGTGATGGTCAGCACGAGGTCGGTCGCCGTCGCGCCCTCGAGCATCGTGCCGGTCAGACGGAAGCCGAGCACCTGCGGGATCAGCATCGAGATCGGCTGACCGAGCATCGCCGCCTCCGCTTCGATGCCGCCGACGCCCCATCCCATCACGCCGAGGCCGTTGACCATCGTCGTGTGCGAGTCGGTGCCGACCAGCGTGTCGGGGAACGCAGACCTGGCCATCGGCGCGAGTCGGCCGGCCATGATCGACGCGCGCGAGATACTCGAGGTTCACCTGGTGGACGATGCCGGTGTCCGGCGGGACGACGCGGAAGTTGTCGAAGGCGTCCTGGCCCCCAGCGCAGGAACGCGTAGCGCTCCTTGTTGCGCGACGAACTCGAGCTCGGCGTTCAGCTGAAACGCGTTGGCCTGGCCGAAATAGTCGACCTGCACCGAGTGATCGATGACGAGCTCGACCGGCTGCAGCGGGTTGACCTTGTTGGGATCGCCGCCGAGCCGCGCGATGCCGTCGCGCATCGCCGCGAGATCGACGACCGCCGGCACGCCGGTGAAATCCTGGAGCAGCACGCGCGCCGGCGCGAACGAAATCTCCTTCTGCGCCGCGCTCTTCACGTCCCAGCGCGCCAGCGCTTCGACGTCGCGCGGCCTTCACGAAGCGGCCGTCCTCGTGGCGGAGCAGGTTCTCGAGCAGGATTTTCAGCGAAAACGGCAGCCTGGCGATTTCGGGAAGCCGGCGCGCTGAAGCGCCGGAGGCTGAACATCTGATACGTGCGGCCACCCACTGCGAGGGCGGTCGGGTGCCGAAGCTGTTCACGGTCGACATCGGATCTCGACCCTCGAGGGAATGCCTCGGAAAACTTCATTATCGCGCCAGGCGACTGCAGGCCGAGTGACGTGAAGCAAATGTCAGTGCATCGCACTTGCACTATCGCGCGCTCATGCATCAGGCAGCGCACGTTGTTGACCCGCTGTCCTAGCTCTCGTGCTCAGCCTGGCACGATGGCTGGTAACATTCCGCTTAGGAGGGCGCGAGACCATGACTTGGCAGACGTCAGGAGCAAAACGGACAGGATTCGCGAGCACCCCGGCGATTTCTGCTGGTCACCGTGGTGGTATCCTTCTCCTTCCCAACCCACCAGCTGTTGCCAAACGCCCCGCGTCCGACGAATGCTGAGACAGCGGCAGAGTCTCTCCGGATCGCGACGGGTTGGAAAGAAGTTGATGACGTGCGCCGGGGCTCGCCTTCAGCCACGGTGTCTCGCCGTTTCTGACGAAAGCCAAACCCGTCCCGTCTGAGGCGAGAGCTGTCGTGCGATGGGGGTCATCACGCAGTCCACCCTCCGGATCGTCGTGGATTCAGCCTCGTTCGGCAGCCAACCAGCTTCCCACGGCGTGACGGCGACCTGCAGCGCACCTTTCCTTCTTCATGCGCCACGTAATGGCGCTGATTGCACCCGATCTGGCGCCGACGATTCCTGTCCGGAGCAATACGTAACTGAACGCGAAGTAC
>ERZ1370068.7931-contig-682_pt1 | contig 62501 bp, 68 predicted proteins | sample MGYA00561227_ERZ1370068 | MGnify/ENA primary metagenome ERZ1370068 (study PRJEB38410, sample SAMEA6850437) | metagenome | study: Metagenomic assessment of the ecological functions of the soil: analysis of the soil microbiota associated with the...
GGTAGCACTTCGTTCAGTTACGTATTGCTAACAGATCATCACCAGTCACCCCTGCTGCCTGCATCCGCGCGCGCAGCGTGCTTAGTGTGGCCGCGGGATATGTCGCGAAGGACTCGGTGAGATTCTGACGACGCAACGCGATCCGTGAGGCATTGCTGAGATCGCCGGCGGTGAGCACGTTGAGTCAGCGTGCGGTGCACAGCTTCTGGCGACGCGGTGCACCCCGAGTGCCGCGCGGCCCGAAGCGAGCACGCCCGTGGCAAGTGCTGGGATCGCCGGTCCGTGTCGCTTTGCAAATCCGCCGGTCCCGGTCGGGAACTGCAAGACCTTGGCAGCTCTATGAAAATGACGAGGCACGGCTTTTTGATGGTGCCGAAATTTCATGTGCGGCTATGCCCGCAACGGACGCGGCCCAGCGACCGAGATAGGCGCGGGGCGCGGCCAATGCAGGTTCTGCGCTTATCGCTGTTCGTCAGCGACTAAAAACCTCTTGATGAGTGTGAAGTTCACGAAGTTGAGGTTCGTCGAGTAGTCGCCTGCCAGTGCCCGTTACCCGCCTGCTTTGATTGATGGCGCAGAGCTCCAGATAGGCGAACTGGTACGCCATCGAGGGTCAGGGTGCTGTTCCAGTCGTACTGAAGGCCGGAGCCCCGCAGAATATTGCTCGTCGGCGCTGAAGGCGGCGTGCGGTTGAGTCCGAGACGGCCGAGGGTGTGTAGTGAAGCCGAACGACGGGAGGGAACGGATCGGCGACGCGGATCTGCGCGCCTCCCGCGGCCGAGAGTGTCTTTGTAGTGCTGGTTCACGGTGAGGCTCGTTTCGCTGACGCTCAGCCGGGGTTCGCCAAACGCGGACCAATTCTGCCACCGAAGTTGCCCATGATCGCCACCGTCGGCGTGAGCTGATGAAAGGCGCTCAACAAAGTCTCCTGCGGGATGGTCAGGCTCATGTCGACGGGCCGTCGAGCAAACCGCGCGCGTTCAGCAGCGCGCGCGCGCAATCCCCGAGCCCAGGTTGCTGACCGAGGGCGACGTCTTTGAAGTCTTGATTGACCGGCAGGCGGTACGTCAAACCGACGCGTCCGAGGGGCTGATGTCGAATAGCACGCCGACGTTGCCCCAGATCCGACGTTGGCAGCCGTACGACGATACGACCGTCGCCACCGGGTGGCCTCGAGGAAATTGTTGATCGCCGTCTTCTGGACTAGCTTCGCGTACTGGATGGAAAGCCGGCGCCGACGAGCCATGGGAAGAAGCGGTAGGCAATCGACGGGTTGAAGTTCAACGTCAGCAGATCGGCGCTGCACGTAGTAGCGGCCGGTCCAGCTGCTGTCGTAGTCGAGCGAGCGCCGGCGTACTGATTGACGCTGAGTCCGAGCTTGAGATCCGTCGCGCAGGCTGTAGACGCCATGAGAGCTGGTGCCGGGTGCCCATCCACTTTGTGCCGGCAGCGGACTGGAAGCCGCCGACGTTGCCGCCCGCTCCGCCTGACGTTGCTCGGCGGCCGCTCGGGATCGAAAAATGTCTGAATCTGGAAAGTGCCAAATCCGCCGAGCACCTGCGAATCAGCCAAGTGGGTCATGCCGGCGGGGGTTGCCGAACGCCGTCGACGCGCTCATCGCCAATGCCGCGTCCGGCGGTTGCTGTCCCCATATCCGGCGTGCCGATTTCGTAGATGCCCGCACCGCCGGCCCACACCGAAGCGGCTACGCACAGCATCGGTAAGCCTGCGACCGCTGCTAGAACGCGATGTGACCCCAACTCGCCGTCGTATGGCGCAGCCCCGGCAGAGCGGGCGGAACGCCTGCTGCCAAAGGCCGTCCGATCTTCTCAGACACACCGCCGGCACGAGACCCACGAAGCGGCGAGCAGCGATGCAACTCGACACGCCCGTGACTCCCCCGTCGCTGGATCTCGGGCGCACGCAAATCCACCTGATCGGCGGGAGTGCTTGTAGCGCGATATTCCACGCGCGCGCCAGGCTCGATGGTATTGTCAGGCCGTTCCTGCGTACAGCATGGCGGCATCGCGCAGTCGTGGCAGTATGGGCGCCCGATGACCCTGAAGCGGATCACATCGCAGAGAAACATGGGGCCGGATCCATCCGCGCTCTGGGGCCGGTATCCGACCCTGCAGGCTTTCGACGAAGGCCGAAACGCCAGCGCCGTCGGTTTATCTTATCGACGGGCCGCGAGAACATTCCGTGATAGCCCTTATGCCACCGTCCGTGAGCTGCAACCGGAAGCGACCAAGCGGCTCATCGAGGGGACGCACTGACGCTGCTCAACCTGGCGCCACTCACCTTATCTGGTCCCACAGAACGTCCGTCTCCAACTTCGGGAGTGACTCCAGTCGCTCTTTCAACCTTATGGATTAAGGGCTTACTGGTGTCAGGCGACCCGCGCCCATAAGCCATCGAACATGGTTTTCAAACCACTTGGCAGGCCGCCAACTTTGACTCACTCGCGCTAGGACGCGTTCGGCTTCTCGCCCTTAGAGCCACCTGACGCATCTGCTCGAGGCGATCGATCAGGCCCATGCGCTCGACCCGACCGACTCGGGCAGCCGCGCTGCGATCTCCTCGGGCGTCAGCGGCCGTCCTTGAACATGGCGCGCATCTCGACCGGCTGGTTCCACACCGCGATCTTGCCGCCGTTGACCGTGTAGACCTGGCCGGTGATGTGCCGCGCGTGGTCGGCTCAGCAGGATGACGCGACCATCGGCGCGACGTCCTCGGGCTCGCCCATCTGCGAGCTCCGATCGGCACGTTCGCCCGACATGCGCGTCTTCGCCGACCGGGGCGATGCAGTTGGCGGTGACGCCGTAGCTTGTGCATGCCGGCCGCGGCGCTGCGCACGAGTGACACGATGCCGCCCTTCGCCGGCGCTGTAGTTGGCCTGCGCGACGCTCGCCGCGAACGCGCCCGACGTGAAGCCGATCATCGTGCCGCTCTTCTGCTCGCGGAAGATCGGCGGCGGCGGCGCGGAACACGGTGAACGTGCCCTTCAGGTGGGTCTCGATCGACCGGGTCCCACTCGTCCTCGCGACATGTTGAAGAGCATGCGCTCGCGCAGGATGCCAGCGACGCACACGACGCCGTCGATGCGGCCGAACGTGTCGATCGCGCTGGCTTGACGATGCGCGCGCCGCCTTCCATCGTCGTGACCGACTCGGCGTTGGCGACGGCTTCCCGCCGCGCGGCCTTGATCTCGGCGACGACCTCGTCGGCGACCTCGCTGCGTCGGCTCGTTGCCGTCGATCGCTCACGCCGTAGTCGTTGACGACGACGCCGCGCCCTGGCGGCGGCGCAGGCAGGGCGGCTACGGCGCGACCGATACCGCGACCCGGCGCCGGTGACGGCGATCGATTTCCTTCGAGATACCTGCTCATTACGATTTTGTCTCCTCTGATGGGATGTGGCCGAATGAACCCTTGGGGAGCGGTCGAACATCCGCTGTAGACCATCTCGGCATCAGCTTCGGGGCATCCTGCACTGGGCGGAGCTACTTTCGAAGCGCTGCAGCGTGCTGAAGTCGAAGAAGCTCGGATCGTACGGGACGCGGCGGTCGTTCGCGGGATCCTTGCCGGGGTGACCTGTCCGGCGATGGTGGCGCGGTTCATCTTCAGGTTCTCGCCGGCCTGGTAACCCATGTTCGAGCCCCACAGCCAGTCCTCGCCGCCGTCCGGGCGCGCGTACTTCGTCGGTGTAGCCGAGCACGTAGTAGATGTTGAGCAGCATTCGCCGTTCCAGCTGAACTTGCGGTTGTAGGCGCCCTGGTAGGTCTCCTGGTCGACGTAGAGTTGGATCTTGCCATTACAGGTAGTACTTGTCCTTCGGCGTCGCCTCGATGATCCACATCGGCCGCACCGCCAGTTGCAGGCCGATCGGTTAACCGACACCCTTCAGGGTTGGATCCTGTCCAGGCACCTTGATGTCATCTGGCCACTGCGTTTCATAGCCGCCTTCGGCAGCCAGCACACCTCGGTCGATTGCGGCCCTCGAGGCTGTACGAGGTCGACGTAGCGCAGCGTGTCGGCCGCGCCGATGAGCTTCCACTCAGTCCTCGACCTTGCCGTCGGGAACGGCTGCCACGTCAAAGTCCACGGTCGCGTGGACCGCCATCCCAGGAGCGTTCGACGGCGTGGCGCGCGCACGCCTGGCTGCCGCATAGGCTACCAGAAGTTAGTCGCGGCGTCAAGTCATGGCCAGGTGGCTGCCGAATGGTGCCTGCGGGCCGGCCGGGTCATCGCCGCGATGTTGTGAAATAGTTGATTGGGTTAGGCGCCAGTGATGCTCCCATACGCCGTCAATGGTGGGAGGTGCCGGTGCCTGGCTCGCGGCCGATCTCGTTGATGACTAGGCCAATGCGATGGCTACGCGATTAGTGACGCCTTTGTTAGTACCAGTAGCCGTAGTACGCGTTCCGAGAGGATCTTCACCGCGACCTGCGGATCCTTCGAGGTCGATGTCGGGGAAGGGAAGCCATAGATGAACGGCGCTGCTTGCCGCTGGCGGCATCGATGATCAGGCCGCAGGCGACAGCGTGAAGACTTGCCGGCGTTCGCGCTTGGTCGCGTCCACCGAACTCCTTCTCCCAGTGCATCAGGCCGTTCGGCCAGCTGAGGATGCAGTTCTCGTACTCGCCCTTCTTGTAGTGGTTGAGGATCTCAGGCGGCGGCAACCTCGGCGGGGTGCCAATTCTGCTGGCTGAGGGTGATGCCGGGCTGGAGGCTCGAGGTGGCGGGCGCATCGGCTGCCGGCGCCGCGGCCACGCCAGCAACGGTACGATCGCGATCACGGAGTCGCGCGGCACGCAGCCAGGCCCGGACCCCCATCAGTCCGAATGGTCAATTTCCATCAGTGCCCTCCCTCGTGTCTACGGATCGCCTGCGCGAGCCTGCCGCGTTGTCAGCGGGTCGGATCAATCAACGTTTCAACCGGTACATGAGGCCCGAGCCCGGCTACGAGCGGCGCCGGAAGCGCAGGGGCAGGTCGTTCAGGCCGCGGATGATGAAGGTCTCGAGCGTAGGAGAGCGCGCCCGGGTCCACCAGCTGAAAGTCGTCGAGCCGCGCGAGGAGCCGCTCGAAGCTGATGCGCGCCTCGGTGCGGGCGAGACTGGCGCCGGGACAGAAGTGCTCGCCGTGACCGAAGGCGACGTTGCGCCGGGCGTTCGCGACGCTTCGGCATCGAAGCGGTCGGGGTCTTCGAAGACGCGCGGGTCGCGGTTGGCGGCGCCGATCACCGCCATCACGATCGGACCCCGCCGGGATGTCGACGCCGGCGAGGCTCGTATCGCGCAGGGCCAGACGGAAGGAGCCCTTGATGGGACCCTCGAGGCGCAGGCACTCCTCGACGAAGTTCGGGATCGCCTCGGGATCGCTGCGGAGCTCCGTCGGCGACGGCGGGCTGCTCGCAGAGGAACCGCATTCCCGCGGCAGAGCAGGCGCGCCGTGGTCTCCTGCCCGGCGGCGAAGAAGATGGTGGCGAGGCGGACGACGTCCATCACCTCGGGGAGCTCCGCCATCGGGGAACCGGACGCCTGGCCAGCCGGCTCATCGACGTCGTCGCGCGGCGAGCGCGCGGCGCTCCTCGATGTAGCGGGTGAAGTAGGGATGCAGGTTCGCGAACACCTGATCGCCAAAGTGCCGGCCTTCGGGGTCTCCGACCGTGCCCTTCTGGCCCCCCAGCCAGCCGCGGAACGTCTCGTGGTCTTCGCGCGGGACGCCCGAGCAGGTCGGCGATCACGAGCAGGGTGAAGGGCTTCGCGTAGGCGTCGGTGAACTCCATCTCGCCGCGATCGGCGAACTCGTCGATCAGTCTGTCGGCGAGGGGCCCAGATGAACTCCTCGTTCTCCTTCGAGCCGGCTTGGGCGTGAAGAGCTTGCCGACCAGTGCGCGATGCCGGGTGTGCTTGGGAGGATCGAGGGACGTGAGCTGGTCGCCCATCGGGATCTCGTGGCGGCGGCGCTCGATGACCTCGGCCCAGCTCTCCCCTCGTCGGGCTGCGGGACGTCCACCAGCGGACCGAGCGGTCCGACGATCGCCGAGAAGCGTTCGTGATCCGTGTAGACCTCGAGGATCTCATCGATCCGCGAGAGCATGAAGACGCCCTTGTGCGGCTCGCGCGCACGACCGGCCCGCGCTCGTGCAGCGCGACGGTAGTAGGGAAGCGGATCCTGGAGGATCTCGCGGTCGGTGAAGAAGTCCCGCTCGAGCACGTTCATCGGCTGCCTCCTGCCTGGCTGTCGAACGGCGTCGACAACGCGTGGGCCAACTGCTTCATGATGTCGCCGATCGTGGCGTAGCCCTTGGCGTAGTCCGAGGGCTGCTTGCCGCCACCGCCGACGCGCAGCGTCAGGTCGACGTCCTTTCGCCTGGGCGCGCAGGGCGCCGACGGTGCACTGCTCCTTCGGGATGTGCTTGAAGGGATCGTACTGGAAGTGCCGGGTGGTGTTCTGCCAGGTCATCTTGTGGATGTCGTCGTCGGGCACGCCGTCGAGGAGGCCCACAGCTTCTCGGGCGCCTGCGGCCAGGTCGAGTCCGAGTGCGGGTAGTCGCACTCCCAGGTGATGTTGTCGATGCCGATCAGGTCGCGGTTGCGCACGCCGGCCGCGTCGTCGATGAAGCAGGTGATGACGTGCTCGCGGAAGACGTCGCTCGGCTTCTTGCCGTCCGGAAACTGTGCAGGCGTCCAGCGGTGATGGTGCTGCGTGGACGTAGTCGATGCGCTCGAGGAAGTACGGGATCCAACCGATCCCGCCCTCGGAGAGCGCGATCTTGAGGCCCGGGAACTTCGTGAAGATCTCCGAGAAGACGAGCTCGGAGGCGCAGTTGAACAGCGATGATCGGCGTGCCGGCGATCATGATCTCGACCGGCGCGTTCAAGTCCTGCATGTTCAGGCGCGTGCCGGAGCCGATGTGGATGCAGACGATCGTGCCCTCGTCGGAGCAGGCCTTCCAGAACGGATCCCAGTGGTCGTCGTGCAGGCTCGGGTAGCCGAGGGCGCCCGGGGTTGTCGGCGAAGGTGATGGCGTGGCAGCCCTTGCGGGCGACGCGCCGCACCTCGCGGGCCATCTCCTCGGGGTCCCAGATGGGCGGGATCGCCAGCGGGATGAAGCGGCCCGGGTGCTTGCCGCACCAGTCGTCGATGTGCCAGTCGTTGTAGGCGCGCAGCATGGCGATGGCGAGCTCGCTGTCGCCGGCCGCGCGCCTGGCGGCCGAAGAGCTCGCCGACGAAGCCCGGCACCGTCGGGAAGCAGAGCGAGCCGAGCACGCCGTTGGCGTTCATGTCGCCGATGCGCGCGTCGACGTCGTAGCAGCCGGGCCGCAGCTGCGAGAGCGCCGTCGGCTCCACGCCGTACTCCTCGGGCGGCGGCCCGCCACGGCGTTCAGCCCCACGTTGGGGATCTGCTGGCCCTCGAACACCCAGAGGTTGGTGCCGTCCTCCTTCGTGACGAGCCGCGGCGCGCGATCCTTCCACTTCGCGGAGAGGTGGCGCTCCCACATGTCGGGCGGCTCGCAGACGTGGTCGTCGACGCTCACCAGGATCATGTCGTTCATCTGCATAGCCGTCACCTCACGTGGAAGCCGTAGACGCGCGCGGCGTTCTCGCAGGTCACCTTGCGCAGGACCTCGGGGCCATGCTGCGCGAGCGGCGACTCGGCCAGCGCCTTGCGCGAGTGGGGCCACGTGCTGTCGCCGTGCGGGTAGTCCGAGGCCCACATCACGTTGTCGACGCCGATGCGCGGGATCAGCTCGACGCCGAGCTTCTCGTCCTCGTAGGTGGTGAACACCTGCCGCGCGAAGATCTCGCTGGGCAGCATCGCGATCTTGTGGTCGCTGGATCTTCGAGCCGTACTTGTGCAGCTCGTGGTCGAGGCGCTCGATCACGTACGGAATCCAGCCGAGGCCCGCCTCGCCCATCACGAACTTGACGCGCGGGCGCTTCTCGAGGATGCCCGAGAAGATCAATCCCGCGAGCGTCTCGTCCGAGCTGCATCGGGACCACGGCGACGGCGGCGGGCATGCGCCAGGAGCCGAGCTTCATCGTCAGGCTGTGCAGGCCTCCCGACGAGGTGCGCGTGGATCGGAATGCCGATCTCCTGCGCGGCGTCCCAGAAATCCGTCCACTCGTCATCGAAGAGCGGCTTGCCGCGGCCCACCGTGCTGCTGACGATCGCACCCTTGTGGCCCAGCTTCGCGCAGCGCTCGAGCTCCCGCTTCGGCGACCTGCGGATCGTACGAAGGGATGTCGGGCAGCAGCACCAGGCGATCGGGTGCCTCGCGCTGGAACTCGGCCGCCCAGTCGTTGTAGACGCGCGCGACCTGCTCGTGCAGCGCGGCGTCGTTGATCTGGAGCTGGGTGCAGGTCGGGCCGTAGACGACCGTGCGCGCGCACGCCGTCGCGGTCCATGTCCTCGAGTCGCGTCTGCGGCTGGCCGGGCCGGAAGCCGTGGTCGTGCGCCGCGATGTAGCCCGTCTCCTTGCGGCCGCTGGGCGAGACGCGCTGGCCGTCGCAGAACCAGTACGGCCCTTCGGGCGTCTCCTCGACGTGCGGGCCGCGTTCGCGCCACTCCTTGGGCAGGCGCGACGACCACGCGTCGGGCGGCATCGCGTGGATGTCGAGATGATCGTCGGCCGAGATCAGGACCTGGTCAGCGGGAAGGGACATAGCGCTGCTCCTTTCCAGACTTGGAAGGTGTGGCGACTCGGAGCGCAGGTCTTCGAGCCCGAATCAGCGCCTCATATTCTGGACTGGGAGATCACGGCGAAGCCGCTGGGTCGACCGCCAGGCGCTTGGGAGCGCTTCCTGGTACGCGGCGGATCCGTACCAGGCCTTCGCCGCCTCCGTGGATTCGAACTTGACGATCGACCGTCTGGCCGGTCCGGGCGGCGTGCCCTTCGATGGTCTCCGCGGCGACGTCGAACGACACCAGCTTCGCCGCCGGCTGCCTGGATGGTCGGGCCGGCGGCGATCTGGTACTCGCGGTAGAGCTTCGGGTCGTTCACGACGTACTGGGCGATGAAGTATGCGGCCATGCGTCTCCTCCTGCCTCAGATCGCGGCCTGGATGCCGTCGAAGAACTGCCACCAGGCGTCGAGCGAGTGCTGGAGCGCGTCGCGCACGCGCGCCTGGGTCGCGGCGTCGGTCGCATGGCGGACGACGATGTTGTCGCCGACGTCGCTGTGCTCCGCATCGGCCATCTCGTGGATGTCCCAGAACTCGACCGCCTCGCGGCTGAGCCCGTAGTTCTGCTGGAGCCGGCGCGCCATCGGGCCGAACGCGCCCGGGCACCTGGCCCTCGGCGGCGCAGGTTGATCGCGGCCGCCGCCTCGATGAACGAGCGCTGCTTGGTCGACAGCTCGAACCAGTCGATCAGCGCGCGGGTCGCGGGCAAGCGGGCGGCCCTCGACCATCTCCGCGCGCGTCAGGCCGACGGCCTCGCCGAAGCGGATGAAGAGCTCCGGGTGGGGCTGGTTGCAGCCGGAGATGCGTCCCGTCTCCTCCTCGTAGACGCTCTCCGCGAGCTCCATGCGCTCCGTCGGGAACGGACAGTTGGCGTGCATCGCGCTCACGGCGCGCGGGAACTCGCGCACCTGGAGGAAGAACTGGACGGCGAAGAGCTTCAGCTGCTCGCGGCTCAGCTTGCCGTCGGCGATCGCGAGCCACAGCGGGTGACCGCCGAAGGTGCGCCGCGCCTGGATGCGCGCGACGAGATCCTGGATGAACTGTTCGGGGTCCGAGCACCTCGCTCATGACCAGCGGCTCCCTCTTTGTCCCAGGGGCGATCGAGCGGCGCCATCCCGCCGCCGACCGGGAAGAACTGGCGCTGCGCGTACGTCTCGCGCGCGATGCCGTGGCCCAGCTCGTCGAGGAAGGCGCGCTTCGAGGTCCTGCGTGAACAGCATGCGGGTGTAGCGCAGCGTCGAGCGGCGGCCGCTTCGCGAGCTCGCGCGCCAGCTCCCACGCGCGGTCGAGGAGCCGGTCCTTGGGAAGCACCTCGTTGACCGCGCCCCATTCGAGCGCTTCCTGCGCGCTCAGCTTCTTCCCGGTGAGGAGCAGGTACCGCGCCCGGTTGCGGTCCGACGATCGCGGGCCAGATCACGTGCTGGCCGTCGCCCGGCACCATGCCGCGCGGGAAGTGCGCGAGGTCCTGGAAGTAGGCGTCCTCGGACGCCAGCACGATGTCGCCGAGCAGCGGGACCTCGAAGTGGATGTTGCACGGGCCGTTGACGGCGCTGATCATCGGCACGTCCACGGCGAGCACGTTCTCGATGAGCATGCGGCCGTACCAGGCCTTCTCGTCGAGCTTCTCGAGGCCCCTTCTGGCCCGTCCATGGCGACGGTACAGGGGCTTCGCGATCGGGGCAGGGCCCCAGTCGGCGTTGTAGTTCGCGTCCGGTGCCCGTGTGGATCAGGACCTTGATCTCGCGATCGCCGGCGACGTCGGCGAACGCGTCCGACATCTCGTCGTGCGCCTTCCAGTCCCACACGAGGCTGCCGCCGTCGGTGTGGCACTGCATGAGCAGGATGCCCTCGTCGCTCGAGCTCGAACCGGTAGTTCGCGTACCGGTCCTTGTACTCCGCAAACCTCGTTCGCTTGGCCACGATGCTCTCACTTTCGCGACGACCGCTTGAGGAAGCGGTCAACGTTCTCACGCAGATCGGCCGTGTCGAACGACTCGGTCTCGGCCGCCATCGCGAAGTCGATGGTGGCGAGCACCGCGCGCTCGACGTGCAGGTTCAGGACGCGCTTGGTCGCCTCCACGGCCTGCCGCGGCAGCGCGGCGATCTTGCGGGCGGCGGCGAGCGCCGCGGCGAGCACCTCGCCGTCCGGGCAGACGTGATTCGCGAGGCCGATCTCCGCCGCTCGCGCTGCGCCGATCCGGTCGCCCGTGAACGCGTACTCCTTGGCCAGGAGCAGGCTCGTGTGCAGCGGCCAGGTGAGCGGACCGCCGTCCGCCGCCACGAGGCCCACCGTCACGTGCGGATCCGACAGGTAGGCCGACTCCGCCATGTAGACGACGTCCGAGAGCGCGATCACGCTGCAGCCGAGGCCGACGGCCGGCCCGTTGACCGCGGCCACCACCGGGACCCGGCAGCGGATCATGTTGAGCACGAGCTCCCGACCCTCGGCGATCGCGTCGCGTCGCAGCGCGCGGTCGTTCGACCATCCGGTCGAGGAGGTCGAAGTCGCCGCCGGCCGAGAACGCGCGCCCTTCGCCCGTGATGACGGCGACGCGCGCATCGGGGTCGGCGCTGAGCAGCGGGAAGACGCGGGTCAGTCCGAGGTGCAGCTCGTCGTTCACGGCGTTGAGCTGCTCGGGGCGGCGACGAGCCGCACGATGCGCACGGGGCCGTCGGTCTCGACGCGGACCGCGTCGGGAAGAGGGTAGTCCATGGAGCTCCTCTCCGGTGCGCGGCGCACTCAGGCCGCCGGAAGGCCGAGGATCCGCGTGGCGATGATGTTCTTCTGGATCTGCGAGGTGCCGCCCATCACGCTCTGGGCGCGGCTGTACAGGTAGATCTTCAGCGCGACGTCGTCGCCGTCGATCACCGCGCGTGATCCCGGCCACGGAGAGCGCCGCCGCCCCCACCGTCTGCTCGACCCAGGTCATCAGGAGCTTGTCGATGGAGCCGCCGGGACCGTGCTCGAGTCCGTCGAGACGCTCGGAGAGCCTGCGGCGGACGTGCAGCCGCAGCATCTCCGCCTGCACGTACGCCCAGGCGACCGCCTCGCGCTGGTCGCTCCGGAACGCGCCGGGATTCGCGCGCACCGTCGCCTCGAGATCCTTGACGGTCTTCACGTACCGCGCGACGTAGCCGACCTCGCCGGGCTCCCGCTCGTGGCTGACGATCGTCATCGCGATGCGCCAGCCCTCGCCGGGCTTGCCGATCATGTTCTCGGCGGCGACGCGCGCGCCGTCGAACACCACCTGGCCGAACTCCCTGGTGATGCCGTTGATCATGCGCAGCGGGTACTGCTCGATCGCCGCGCTGGCGCATCGGCACGGCGAAGGCGGACAGCCCCTTGTGCTTCGGGACGTCGGGATCGGTGCGCGCGAGCAGAAAGCACCAGTCGGCGACGTCGGAGTAGCTCGTCCAGATCTTGTGGCCCTGGATCACGTACTCGTCGCCGTCGCGCGTCGCGGTGGTGCGCAGCGCGGCGAGGTCGGACCCGGCGTCGGGCTCGCTGAAGCCCTGGCACCAGCGCTCGCGGCCGCTGATCAGGCCGGGCAGGAAGCGCTGCTGGACCGCCTCGCTGCGCGTGCGTCGTGATCCCCTGGACGAGATATCCGAGGCTCGGGACGCGGCGGCGCGCCGGCGGCGGCGAGCTCCTCGTCGAGGATGACGTCGAAGACCGAGGGCAGGTCGTGACCGCCGAAGCGGGAGGGCCAGCGAGAGGCCGAAGAAGCCCGCGTCGTAGAGCGCCGTGTGCCACTCCGCCTGCCGGGCCCAGTACTCGTCGTCGGTCGACGAGACCGGCAGACCCGGGTTGTGCTCGGCGATCCACGCGCGCAGCCGCGACCGGAACTCCGCCTCCGCGGGCGAATCACGAAAGTCCGTAGGCCACCCCGAGACGGTCCGCCCGAGCTGGCGCAGCTGCTCGCCGTCGTCCCCGAACCACTGGGACGAGAGCAACGCCCGGCGGAGGTAGACGTGGACGATGCAGTCCCACGTGTTCCCATCCCGCCGTGCACCTGCACCGCGGTCTCGCAGACGGTGCGTGCGGCGCGCGCGCAGTAGGCCTTGGCCACGCGCCCGGCGGCGCGCGCCTCGCCGGGCCGAGGCTGATCCACGGCCCACGCGGGATACAGCGCGGCGCTGAGCGCTCCCTCGATCAGGCAGCGAGCCTCGGCGAGGAGGTGCTGCACGGCCTGGAACGTTCCGATGGCGACGCCGTACTGCTTCCGCTCCTGCGCGTAGGCGACCGTGACGTCGAGCACGCCGCGCATGCAGCCCGACGATGATCGGCGCTCGTGAGCGCCAGGCCGAGCGCCGCCCAGCGCGTCGAGATCGTCGCGCGTGAGGCGCCGGGACTGGTCGGGAACCGGACGCAGCGGGCGCGCCGGCCGGGAGCGAGCGGATCGTGCGCGTGAGGTCGGCGCCGTCGCTCGCGCCGTCGGCCTCCGCGCAGCGCGAGGCGGTAGCCGTCGCCGTCGGGGACCAGGACGTACGCCGCGACGCGACCCTGCGCGGCAGCGGTCGACGGCGAGGATCGGCGTGTCCGTCGCCGGGCCCGACACCACGGCGGCGTCGGATCAGGATCGGGCGAGAAGGCGACGACGGCGCCGTCGATCGGACGCGACGCCCGCACGGCGGGCGAGATCCGCGGCGAGGATCGGGCCCGCGAACGGAACGTCGGCGACGGCCTCGCCCAGCGCGTCGGCGATGATGGCCGCCTCGACCCCGCTGGCGAGCGGATCGCCGTCGCCGTCGTCGTGGCGCAGCTCGAGCCAGCCGGCGTCGCGCACCGCCTCGGCGAGGCGCTGCGCGCCGCTCGCGGTCGTCGAGATCGGCCACGGTACGCGGTCCGAGCTCGCGAGCCAGGCGGCGGGCAGTGCGCCGCAGCTCGGCCTGTTCGGGCAGTGTCGCGGATATCCATGGATGAGAATCATACTTCTAGCAGATGAGAGTCAGGTTGCAAAAGCCCGATGTGGTCCTATCATCCGCCGCGCCTGGCCCGCGCGAGGCCGATGCCGCGCGAACACGAGCTACCACCCCTGACGGTGGCCGACGTCGATCGACGAGACCGCCGACACGCGGTCGTTCGTCCTCGACATCCGCTCCGGCACTCGACGGCGCGTTTCGCCTACGCCGCCGGGCAGTTCTGCACGTTCCGCGCGACGATCGGCGGCGAGCCCGTCGCCCGCTGCTACTCGATGTCGAGCTCGCCGGAAACGGGCGACCCCTTCGTCGTCACCGTGAAGCGCGTGCCCGACGGGAAGATGTCGAACTGGATGAACGACACGCTGGCCGCCGGGCGCCACGATCGACGTGATGCCGCCGGCCGGGCGGTTCGTGCTGCGCGCCGCCGACACCCCGATCGTCGCCTTCGCGGGCGGCAGCGGCATCACGCCGGTCCTCTCGATCATCAAGACCGCGCTCGCCACCACGGCGCGCGAGATCGCGCTGGTGTACGCGAACCGTGGGCCCGGACAGCGTCATCTTCGCCGACGCCATCGAACGCCTACGCGCGGGATCCGGCGGCCGCCTCTCGGTGCATCATCACCTCGACTCGGAGAAGGGGTTCCTCGACGCGGCGGCGTGCGCGGCGCTCGTCGGCGGACCGGACGCAGGCCGACTTCTACGTGTGCGGCCCCGGGCCGTACATGAAGGTCGTCGAGGCCGGTCTGGATCAGCGAGGGGTCGATCCGGGTCGGCTGTTCATCGAGCGGTTCGACGCTGCCCGACGAGGCACCCGCCGCCAGCGCGGAATCGGAGACGGAGTCGGTCACGATCCGGCTCGGAGGGCCGGAAGCGCCGCGTCGGGTACGAGCCCGGCGATACCATTCTCGAGACCGCACGCCGCGCGGGCTCACGCCGCCGTTCGCCTGCCAGGCGGGGAACTGCGCGACCTGCATGGCGCTACTCGACGAGGGCACGGTCACGATGCGCGTGAACAACGCGCTGGAGCGCCGACGAGGTCGAGCAGGGATGGGTCCTGACCTGCCAGGCGATTCCACGAGCCGCGAGGTCGTCGTCGACTACGACCACTGAGCGGCGATCGCGCGGGATTCAGAGCGTCCGGACAGAGGGAAGCGGCGAACGCCAACGTCCGCTCGCGCGATGCGATGCGTGCCGCGCGGTCGGAGCCGAACGGGAGCGACGCGGACCGCGAGATCGGTGGCGCCCGCGTCGCGGAAGGCGCGCAGCCGATCGAGCGACGGCGCGACTCGTCGCCCGCCGCGAGGATGTCGCCCGTGCTGGCGGCGTCGCCTCGCTCGAGCAGTGCGCTGGTAGTTCGGGCTGTACTCGGCCTGCCCGAGCACGCTGGTTCGCCCACGCCCGCGCGTCGTCCACTTCGTCGTTGGCGCAGATCGCGACCGGAACCCCGACGACGACCCGCGGGGCGGGCCGTCCCGGCCTCGGCCGCGGCCTTCGTGATGCGCGGGACGACGTGCTCCGCGATGGCGCGCTCGTCGGCCATCCAGAGGATCGTTCCCGACGCCTGCTCGCCGGCGAGGCGGAGCATGACCGGGCCCAGGGCCGCGAGCAGCACCGGGTTGGGGTCCCGGTCCGTGACGTCGATCGGGCTGTGCACACGGTACCCGTCGTTCTCGACGTCCACCGAGCCCGGGCCGCGCAGGCGCCGCGTTCAGGACCTCGAGGTAGTTGCGCATCTGGTGGGCCGGCCGCTCGTACGGGAGGCCGAGCATGTCCTCGATGATCCAGTGGTGCGACGCTGCCGAGGCCGAGCGTGAAGCGGCCGTCGCACACCGCCTGGTTCGACAGCGTCTCCTGCGCCATGGCGATCGGATGACGCGTCTGGATCGGCAGCGACCGCGGTTCCGAGCTCGATCCGCTCGGTCGCCTGTCCCATGAGCGTGATCGCGGTGAAGGCGTCGAAGTCCCCGGAACCTGCGGCATCCAGATCGAGGCTGAAGCCGGCCTGCTCGGCCGCCTCGGCGTCGGCGACGAGCTGCGCCACCTTCTGGCGGTACCGCCCCTCGTCCGCGCCGATCATCAGGCCGATCCGCATCCTGGTCTCCTTTCGCACCTGCGCGCCGTAGCGCGGCACATTAGCGGCAGTCGATGGTGCTGGCAATTCTATTCTCGTTCTGAGAGAATGTCACCATCCGCGAAGGGTGAATGAAGGCGAATCGATCGAAAGCTCCATGGAGCCGACGAACCGCAGGACGGAAACGGGCCCGGTTGGCGTCAGCGCGCGGTCTCGAAGAGCCTGAGCGCCGCGCGTAGCCGCGCGGAGCAGCGCGTTCAGGGGCTGCTGGATGCGGCGTTCGCGCTGATCGACGAGCGCGGCACGACCCAGTTCACGATCCAGGAGGTCGTCGATCGCTCGAAGCAGTCGCTGCGCGGGTTCTACCAGTACTTCGAGAGCAAGGACGAGCTGCTCGTTCGCGCTCCTCGAGGAGAGCATCCGCGAGTCGCTCGAGGATCTCCGCTCGGCCGTGGAGTCGGAGTCCAAGCCGCTCGAGCGACTTCGCGCCTTCACGATCCGTCTCCACGAGTGGTGCGAGCCGCTCGGAACGCGCCGCAAGCGCGGCGCCCACAACCGCGTCCCGATCTCGGAGTTCTCGTTGCAGCTCGCGCTCAAGGATCCCGAGCGCCTGGCCGCGGCGATGGCGCCGATCTCGCGGATGCTGATCGACGCGCTCAAGGCCGCGGTGCGACCGGCTCGCTCCGGGTGACCGACACGCAGCGAGCCGCGCTGCTCATCCAACAGACCGTCATGTACGGCTGGCTCATGAACCGCTTCGTCCAGGACTCCCGGCCACGCGTCACGGCCGAGGACGCCTGGGAGTTCTGCCTCCACGGCCTCGGCGGCTGACGCCGCCGCGGCCCGGCAAACGCGGTTCGGCGCGACGACGTCATGTTCCTCGCCCCCGACGGCTCTGAGATCGAGATCGCGGACACCGCCGCGAAGTTCCTGTCGCGCGCGATCCCGCTCGACCGACTCCACCGGACGAGCGCGTCGCCGGCGCTGAGCGCCAGACCTGCGCGCGGAGTTCGCGGCGATGGGCTGGTTCGGGCTCGCGCTGCCGGAAGCCGACGGCGGGAGCGGCCTCTCCGCGGTCGAGCACGCGCTCTTCTACCGCGAGGTCGGGCCGGCACTGCGGACCGAGTCGACATCCTGGCGCAGAGCCTCGCCGCCATGGTGAGCGACGACCGGCGCCTGCGAGCCGCGTTGCTCGCCGGTGAGCACGGGCGTCGCCCTCGCCGTCGGCGATGGGCCGACAGCTGCGGCTGCTCGGCTCGCACGACGCCGCGCTCGCGCTGCACGTCGAGCGCGACGCGCGCACGGCTGCTCGACGTGCTCCGGGATCGAGACGGCCGACGCTCGTCCGAGTCTCGATCCCGCGACCGGGATGCGCACGATCGTCCGCGGCACGCCGCGGACGGTGGCGGTTTCGTCGGATGGCGACGTCTGGAGCCTCGGGCAGCTCGGTGTCGCCGCCATGCAGGTGGGCGTCGCGGAGACGGCGCTCGCGCCTGATCGTGGAGTACGCGAAGGTGCGAGAGACGTTCGGCCGCAAGATCGGCACCTACCAGGCCGTCCGGCACGCGTGTGCGGACATGGCGCTGCGCGCCGAGGCCGCACGCTGCCAGCTCTGGAGCGCCGCGGCGGCCCTCAAGGAGCGCCGATCGGACGCACGCGCGCATCTCGACGCCGCCAAGCATCTCGCGAACCGCGCGGCCGTGCATGAACGCGGACGTCGACATCCAGCTGCATGGGGGCATCGGCGTGACGGAAGAGCACCACGCACATCTGCTCCTCAAGCACAGCCTGCTCCTGGCGCGGCTGTTCGGCTCGAAACGAGCGCTGCTGGCGAGGCTGCTGCACGCCGAGCTCGAGGTCTGAGCGCGGATGGATCTGCGCTACTCCGGAAGAAGACGACGAGTTCCGGGCGCGAGCGCGCGCCTGGCTGCAGACCCATGTCCCGCAGTCGCCGCGACCGCCGCGTGGCCGCGCGGCGGCCGACTTCGATCGCGCGTGGCAGCGGAAGCTCCACGAGCACGGCTGGGCCGGCGTCGCCTGGCCGAAGGAGTACGGCGGCCGCGGCCTGAGCACGCTCCAGCAGGTGATCTGGTACGAGGAGCTGCGCGCGGGCGCACGCGCCGCACCACATCAACACGACGTACGTCGGGCTCATGCATGCGGGGCCGACGCTGATCGCCCGCGGGACGGACGAGCAGAAGGCCTACCACCTGCCGCGGATCCTGTCCGGGAAGCGCTCTGGTGTCAGGGCTTCTCCGAGCCGAACGCCGGCTCCGATCTCGCGTCGCTCACGACCCGCGGCGTCGTCGACGGCAACGACGTCGTCGTGACCGGCGTCAAGATGTGGACGACCGACGCGCAGCACGCCGACTTCCAGGAGCTGCTGGTGCGGACCGATCCCGCGTCGCGGCGGCACCACGGCCTGACGTGGCTCATCTGCGACATGCGCTCGCCGGGGATCGAGATCCGGCCGATCACCACGATGCTCCTGGACGAGCACGTGAACACGGTCTTCTACGACGAGGTGCGGATTCCGCGGGCCAACGTCGTGGGCGAGATCGGCGACGGCTGGTCGACGGCGCTGGCGACGCTCTCGTTCGAGCGCGGCACGGGCTTCATCGGCGACCAGCTCGAGCTCTACGAGCGCGTTCAGCGGGCGATCGAGCTGGCGAAGCAGGTGCGCCTCGAGGACGGGCGGCTGGCGATCGACCACGACGACATCGCGGAGCGGCTCGCGTCGCTCAAGGCCGACACCATGGCGATCCGCGCGATGACGCTGCGCGAGCATCGCGGAGACGGACCGGACCGGCGTGCCGGGGCCCAAGTCGTCGCTGATGAAGCTGATGGTGACCTCGACGCACAAGGCGCTCGAGCGAGCTCGTCGGCGAGATGCTCGGCTGGGAGTTCCTCGAGTTCGACGGCGACCGGACCGTCGCATCCCTGGACGTACGATTATCCTGTGGAGCTGGGTCTTCACGATCGCCGGGCGGAACGAGCGAGATCCAGCGCGAGATCACGGCGGACAGGCTGCTCGGCCTGCCGCGGGCGAGGTGACGTCAATGGCGACGTGTTTCCAGTTCGCGCTGTCGAACCCGGTCCCCGGTCAGGAGGAGGAGTTCAACCGCTGGTACGGCACGGATCATCTGACCCACGGCGTGCTGCACCCCGGGCATCCTGGCCGCGACAGCGCTTTCGCCGCGTCGAAGGCCCGTGGCCCTCCGGAAAGCACGACTACCTGACGATCTGGGAGATGGACGATCCCGCGTTCGCGCTGGCGCAGCTCGCGCAGGCCAGGGGAACCGATACGATGCCGATCAGCCCGTCGGTCGACATGTCGACGGTCCAGCCGCCGACGATGTGGCGGCGCGCGACCGTGCGCAGCCGCCGCGCGCATCGCGACGGACACGAGCGAGCGCAGGACCATCGTGCTGATGCTCGCCAATGCGGCCGGCGACGAGGGCGCAGCGTTCGAAGGCGCGCTCGCTGCGCGGCGGCCTCGCCGAGCTGGCGGATCTGCCGGGGCGTCATCAGCGCCGAGCTGCTGACGCTCGCCGACGCAGCAGATCCGGGGCAGCGCGAGGAAGTACGCCTACGCCGTGCTGCTCGAGCTGCACGACGAAGGCGAGGCGCTCGCGTCGCTCGCGGATCGCGTGCCCGCGCTGCCGCACCTCGATCGCGAGCGGTGGCTCGCCGTGGTCTTTCGTCCGATCGGGCATCGACTGACGACGGCGGAGGCTCGGCGGGCGAGCGCAGGCACGGATGAGCTGGAGGCTGCGCACCGATCCGAGCGGCTTCGCGACCCGCTGGTCCGACGACGCCGCGGCCCGCTACCGCGCTGCCGGGTACTGGCGCGACGAGACGCTCGCCGACGTCGCGCGCCGCGCCTGCCGCGAGGCGCCCGATCGGCTGCTCCTCATCGAGGGCGATCGACGCGTGACGCGCGCCGAAGCGTGGGACGCGGCGTCGCGCCTCGCCGCCTTCTTCCTGTCGCGCGGCCTCGAGCCCGGCGACGTCGTCTCGTTCCAGCTGCCCAACTGGATCGAGGCTGCCGTCATCGCGCTCGCGGCGCGGCGGTGCGGGCTGGTGCTCAATCCCATCCCGCCGAACTACCGGGAGTCGGAGGTGCGCTACATCCTGCAGGACTGCCGGCGCGAAGCTGGTGTTCGTCCCGCAGGTGTTCCGCAAGCACGATCATCAGCGGATGCTCGAGGGACTCCGGTCGGAGCTGCCGTCGGTGCGGGACGTCGTCGTCGTTCGCGGCGACGGGGCGGCCGGCGTGGAGTGGCATCACGCGCTGTCGCTCGCCCCGGCGCGCGACGACGACCTTCCGGCGATCGACCCGGCGGCCGCGATGGTGGTGATGTACACCTCGGGGACGACGGGACGTCCCAAGGGCGTCCTCCACAACCACTACGCCTTCGACTATCGCGTCCGCTCGATGGCCGAGGCGTGGTCGATCGGACCGTCCGACGTCGTCTTCATGCCGTCGCCGGTGACGCACATCACGGGCGCGTACTGGGCGTTCGACATGCCGTGGGTGAGCGGCGCCACGAGCGTGCTGATGGACGTCTGGAGCCCCGACGAAGCGATCCGCTGCATCGAGAAGAACCGATGCACGGTGACCGGCGGCGCCACGCCGTTCCTCCGCCAGCTGCTCGACACGGCCGCGGGACGACCCGCGGCCGATGGCGTCGCTGCGCATCTTCTTCTGCGGCGGCACGACGGTCTCCGCGGACCTGATCCGCGAAGCCGCCACGACGTATCCGCACTGCCTCTGCTTCCGGGCCTACGGATCCACCGAGATGCCGACGACCACGCTCGGCATCCGCGACCAGGCGCACGCGGACTCTCGGGGCCGAGACCGACGGCGAGGTCGTGCCGCCGACCGAGGTCAGGATCGTCGATCGCGTCGAGCGGCGCGAACGTCGCCGACGGCGAGGAGGGCGAGATCCTCGTCCGCGGGCCGGAGCAGCTCGTCGGGTACGTGCATCCCGAGGACAACGACGGCGCCTTCGACGACGACGGCTACTTCCGCATGGGCGACCTCGGGCGCCGCGTGCACCGGCGCTATCTCGTCGATCACGGGACGGAAGAAGGACATCATCATCCGCTCGGGCGAGAACATCAGCCCGAAGGAGGTCGAGGACGTCCTGGCGACCCACGCCGCCGTGGCCGACGTCGCGATCGTCGCCATGCCGAGCCGCGAGACCGGCGAGAAGGGATGTGCCTTCGTCGTGCTCCGGCCCGGGCGAGTCGATCGATCTCGCCGGACGATCCGCCGCTTCCTCGAGCGCGCGGGGCTCGCGCGCCAGAAGTTTCCGGAGCACCTCGTCACCGTCGACGAGCTGCCGCGCGTGCCGTCCGGCAAGGTCAGCAAGGACGTGCTGCGCGCGCGGGCGAAAGGCGATCGCGGAACGGGCCCTAAATCCTGGCGGGCCGGCAGGCGCCCCAGCCGCGCACGGTCGACGTGCGCGCCATCTCGGCTCCGTCGTGATCGATCTCCCACTCCGGTCCAGCGCGCCAGTACCTCTTCGAGGGCGACACAGCCCTCGAGACGAGCGAGGCTCGCGCCGAGACAGAAATGGATGCCGTGGCCGAAGCTCAGGTGGTGGATGTCCCGTGCGCGTCACGTCGAAGACGATCGGCGTCCTCGAACTCGCGCTCGTCCCGGTTCGCCGAACCGTTGAGCAGCAGCAGCGCCGAGCCCTCGGGCACGCGCGATCCCGTGCAGCTCGACGTCCCGCGTGACGTAGCGTGCCTGCACCGGCGACGGCGCCTCGTAGCGAAGGATCTCCTCGATGGCGTTCGGAACGAGGCTGCGGTCTTCGGCCAGGAGTCGCCGCTGATCGGGAATCGATCGAGCAGGTAGGCCGTCCAGCCGATCAGCCGGGTCGTGGTCTCGTTGCCGGCCGCCGCGAGCAGTGCCGATGTAGCCCAGCAGCTCGTCGTCGCGCAGCGTCCGCTCGTCGCCGTGGTCGTCGACGAAGCGGGCGTTCAGCAGCTCGGTCATCAGGTCGTCCGACGGATGCTTGCGCCGCCACTCGATGTACTTCGCGAAGCGCGCCGTCTGGTCGACCGGGACTCTTCGCCCTGCAGGCCGCGACTGCTCTCGCCTTCTTCGAGGCTCAGCCCGGCATCGATGGCGTCGCGAAGCTCCTCCTGATCCTCCTCGGGGATGCCGAGCAGCATCCCGATCACGCGCATCGGCATCTGCGAGCCCAGGTCCGCGATGAAGTCGATGCGGCCGCCTCCGACCAGCGGATCGAGGCTGTCGCGCGCAGTAGGCACGCACCTGGGGCTCGATCTGCGCGATCCGGCGGGGCGTGAACAGGCGCGCCAGCAAGGCGCGGTGCGCGTCGTGAAGCGGCGGGTCCTCGAAGATCATCATGCCGGGCGGAAACTGCATGTCGTGGCGGATCAGCTCGAGCAGCGTGCCGCGCGCGGAGCTGTGGGTCCTCCAGTCGGTGAGACCCGCGCGACACGTCCTCGAGCGACTGAGCGCCCAGAACTCGTACTTGTCGTTGCGATAGAGCGGCGCCTCGTCCCGCATCCGCCGCCAGACGGGTGCGGATCGGCGTCGATCTCGAAGTCGTACGGGTCGTAAGTAGAGCTCGCTCCATCGTCAGACGGACAGGATCGACACGCCCGCGACGCCGGGTGCGCCGTAGAGCTGCGTGTAGCCGACCTTCGGGCTCGCCCGGCACCTGCCGATCGCCCGCCTGACCGCGGAGCTGCAGCACCACCTCGTGGACCTGGCGCAGCCCCGAGGCGCCGATCGGCTCGCCGTTCGCGATCAGCCCGCCGTCGGTGTTCACGGGCAGCCGACCGCCGATCTCGAGCTGCGCCGTCCGCCACCAGGGCCTCCTGGTCGCCGTCGGCGCAGAACCCGTTCTCGGCCAGGTGGATGACCTCGGCGCCGGCGTCGGTGTCCTGCAGCTGGATGACGTCGACGTCCTCGGGCCCGATCCCGGCCTTCTCGAAGGCGGCCCGCGACGCGTCGACCGTGGGACCCACCGTCTCCTCGATCGGCAGCCACGGGCTGTGCACCTCGAACGCGCCGAGCCGCCGCGTCCGTACCGCGCTGGCGCGCAGGTAGATCGGCTTGTCGGTGTAGCGGTGCGCCTGGTCGGCCCGGCACAGCACCACGGCCGCCGCGCCCTCGTCGGGGCTGCAGAACATGTACTGCGTGAGCGGATGGTTCAGCATGCGGGAGCCGAGGATCTGCCTCCTCCGAGAGCGGCTTGCGCCGGAACGCGTTCGGGTTGAGCGCCCCGTTGCGATAGTTCTTCGCCGCGACCCGGGCGAGGGTCCGCGCCGAGATCCCGTGGTCGTGCATGTACTTGTTGATCTTCATCCCGAAGAACTTCGGGGTGAGGAAGTGGCCGAGCTCGCCGTACCACGAGGGGCAGGCGTACAGGCGCGGGTCGGAGCTGAACGCGCCGGGAGGTGCTTGTCCATGCCGACGGCGAGGCCGAGGTCGTGCTCGCCCAGCCGGATCGTGTCGGCGGCCAGCGCGAGCACGCTCGCCGCGGTCGCGCAGCCGTTGTAGACGTTGGTGAACGGAATCCCGGTCAGCCCCAGGAGCGCGACCACCGCGTCCGGGTTGTCGATCTCGTAGCTGCCGGCGAACGCGAACTGGATGTCGCGCCACGCCACGCCCGCGTCCGCGAGCGCACGACGGATGGCGATCGCCCCCATGTCGATTCCCGTCCGATCCGCGAAGCGGCCGAACGGATGCAGCCCGACTCCTACGATCGCGACGTCCATTTGCTGTCCTCCTCGCGCGGCCCTCCGCTCTCGCGCAGCGCGCGCCAGCTCAGCGACCGGGCGGAATGCGAACGTCACGACCTCGTTGCCGTCGTCGTCGGTGCGGAACGGCACCAGCACGAGCTCCATGTCCATGCCGATCCGCAGGCCCTCGATCGTCCGTGAGGCGCGTCTCGACTCTCACCTCGTCCGCGCGAGCTCCACGTAGCCGACCCCGTACGGCACGAAGGCGTCGCCCGTCGGCCCGGTGTACGGAGGCGAGGGCGGCGGGAACTCCTGCGTCGTCCACGCCCACAGCCGGCCGCGCCGCGACAGCAGGTGCTCCGCCATGTCGGTCGATGCGCAGCGCGGACACGGAGTCCTGAGCGGGGAAGGTGACGATTGCGCACGCCGCGCACCGGCTCCCGATCAGCCGGGATCGTCGCTCGGGCCAGGTGAAGACGCCCTCCGCGACAGGGACTCGAGCCATCAGGCGTACTCCGTCTGGTGGGTAGAGAACAAAGGTATCGTGAACGGAGAACAGTGGTCTCGACGAAGCTGCGATTGCGGGCACCATACAAAGAAGCCGGAACCTACAGTCTGCGGGCTGTAATTCAAGTGGAAACCAGTTCTCGGATTACGAGAGCCGTACGCAAGCGGCTGGTCGTGGTGCATAGTCGGCGCAAGGACGGATCAGGGCAGCACGGGCGTCGGAAGCGAACGGTCAGTCGCCGTGGTCACAGGAACGGCATCGGGAATGGGACGTGCGTCGCCCGGCAACTGGCGGCGCGCACGGCCATCGCGTCAGGCTGCTCGACGTCAGGGCGACGCAGCGCTTCGTGCGCGCCGAGTCACGAACTCAGTTCGCCACGATGCCGTGGGCGGTTGTGGCGGACCGTCGGGCGTCAATGCCACCGCCAATCGCAAAGGAGTGCCGTTACCACGATTTCGGACCAATCGATCTTAGAACGATCCACAAGCGCGACTGGATTGCGTTCAGGCACTTCGGTCACGATGTGCGGGGCTGCGTCTCGCATCGACCTCGCGGACCTTCCATTGTTTTGAACCGCTAATTATCGGTATATCGAATCATGAGATTGGATCGGCGCGATCTCTCGTCGTCCCAGGCACGCGACGATCTCGCATGGCGCTTTCCGTGCGTCGAAAATTGTGCGTCGGTCTCAGAGTACTCATGTAGAACTCGACCCCACGAATCATAAATCAACGATCCGCCAGGATGACACGCGATCTTTGCCGAAGCGAGACAACTGATTGCCCGAGATCAAACTCCATCTCCGGTTAATCGGCCAGGCTGAACCAGAATTCATGCCAGTGATGGGTTCACTGGAAGGCGTCTACGTCACCGGCCAGGTGATCGGCGTCAACGGCGGCATGGTCCTGTGAACGACACGGAGGAACGAACAGCATGACACTGCAATCTCGCGAAGCCCCCGAAGCAATATCCGAAACCCCCGAGGGAACCTGGACGGAGCACTATCCCGAGCTGGGAACCGCGCCCGGTGTCCTCCGAGAGCTCGATCTCGCCCGAGTTCTACGAGCTCGAGCGCGAGGCCATCTTCAAGCGGGCCTGGCTGAACGTCGGGCGGGTCGAGCAGCTCCGGCGAAAGGGCGGCTTCTTCACCAAGGAGCTCGCGGTCGCGAACACCTCGCTGATCATCGTCCGAGGCATGGACGACAAGATCCGCGCCTTCCACAACGTCTGCCGCCACCGCGGCAACAAGCTGGTGTGGACCGACCACCCGGCCGAGGAGGTCAGTGGAACCTGCCGGCAGTTCGCCTGCAAGTACCACGGCTGGACAGTACGATCTCGACGGCCGCTTGTCCTTCATCCTTCAGGAGGGCGAGTTCTTCGGGATCGACAAGGCCGACTACGGCCTCGTGCCGGTGCACTGCGAGGTGTGGCAGGGGTTCATCTTCGTGAACTTCGCCAAGCAGCCGGACGCAGACACTCACCGAATTCCTCGGCCCGATGATCACCGCGATCGACTACCCGTTCGAAAAGCTGACGGAGCGCTACTACTACCGCGGCGACATTCGCAGCAACTGGAAGGTCTTCCTGGACGCCTTCCAGGAGTTCTATCACCCGCCCATCCTCCACGGCCATCAGAACCCGGTCATGTCGCAGTCCGGACTACCAGCAGCAAGGGTTTCTACACCATGCACTTCCAGATCGACGGCCCGCATCGCGTGGGTTCGACGAGCGGGGGCGCCGGCGGGCTCCTGCCGCCGCGAGATGTACAACCCCATCGAGCGGGTGATGCGCAGCGGCCTGTTCGGCCCCTGGGACGCGTCGGAAATCGTGACCGACAAGCTCCCGCCGGGTCTCAACCCGGGGAACAAGAAGCACTGGGGCCTCGATTCGTTCCAGATCTTCCCGAACTTCGCGATCGTGTTCTGGGAGACTGGTTGGTACCTCACCTACCACTACTGGCCCACTCGCACATAATCGGCTTCTCTTCGAGGCGAACGCCTACTTCGCCCCGCCGCGCAACGTGCGCGAACGCCTCGCCCAGCAGCTGGGCATCGCCACCATCAAGGAGTACGCCCTTGCAGGACTGCGGCACCCTCGAGGCGACGCAGATGGGGCTCGAGTCGCGTGTCGTCTCGACCTTCCCGCTGGGCGACCAGGAGCTCATGTGCCGACACCTGAACAAGGTGGTGAACGACTGGGTCGACGACTACCAGCGCTCGCGTGCGGAGGTGTGACTGCGATGGCCGATACCCTGCTGCCTCCCGAGTTCTGCCGACCTCGAGCCCTTCGCCAAGGACGTGGTGCCTCGCCAGCGAGCCCGAGCGCTATGCGAAAACGCCTGGCGAGCACGATGGACGAGATGCAGGCGTTCTACGACGCCTTCTTCCCGCGCGCCGAGGAGGCGATCGCCTACCTGGAGAAGTTCCCGCTCCACGACCTGCCCGACGACGCGCACCGGCTGCTGCAGCTGCTGTACTCGCTCATCCTGGTGTCGTTTCCCGTCGAGATCTGGCGGCAGCCGTAACATCCCCGACACCGGAACGGCGTCCTTCGAGCTGAAGCTGGAGCCCATCCTGTGAGCTGAGGACGCTGCTCGATAGAGCGATTCGAGTCGTGTTGCAGTGACCACGGGAAACGTCGGGCAAGCAGTCGGCGATCGCGATCGCGCGCAATCCCGGGCTGGAGCTGGTGGGCTGCTACGCGTGGTCACCCGACAAGGTCGGGCGCGACGTCGGCGAGCTGTGTGGCGTGGATGCGTTGGGCGTGACCGCCACCGACGACGTCGACGCCCTGCTCGCCCTGCGCCCCGACTGCGTCGTCTACAACCCGATGTGGCCGTCGATCGACGAGCTCGTGCGGATCCTCGGCAGCCGGCGTCAACGTCGTCACGACGGCGGCGTTCATCAACGGCCGGCGATTGGGCCCGGATCGCGAGCGACTGGTCGAGGCGTGCGAGCGCGGCGGCTCGTCGCTCTTCGGCACGGGGATCAGCCCGGGTTCGTCGAGCTGCTGAGCATCGTGGTCGCCGGCGTCTGCGATCGGATCGACAAGATCACGGTCAGCGAGGCGGCCCACACGATGGGCTACGACTCGCCCGCCACGGAGAAGGCGGCCGGATTCGGTCGACCGATCGACGACCCCGAGCTGCAGAAGATGACGGCCGAGGGCACGGCGGTCTTCGGCGAAGCGGTGGCCATGGTGGCCGACGCGCTCGGCGTCGAGCTCGACGACGTGGTCTGCGAGGCCGAGTACGCCAAGACGACGGAGGACCTCGATCTCGGCTCGTGGCAGATCGCGGCCGGGTGCGTGGCCGGCGTCGCGCGCCAGCTGGCAGGGCCGAGTGGGCGACCGGACCGTGGTCGAGCTGAACGTGCGGTGGAAGAAGGCCCCGACCCTCGAGCCCGACTGGCAGATCGAGGACGGGCACGTCATCGAGGTGCAGGGACGTCCGACCGTGCGGACGACCGTTGCAGTTCCTTCCGCCGCCGGACTTCGAAGCCACGTCGCTCGCGGACTTCATGGTGCTGGGTCACATCATGACGGCGATGCCCGCCATCAACGCCATCCCGGCGGTGGTGGCCGCCCCTCCGGGCATCGTGACCTACGCCGACATCCGGTTGCCGCTGCCGCGCTGGGCTCGTGCGTCTCTAGGGCGCCCCGTCAATCGCGCTCGGACTTGCGGTTTCGTTGGGAACCGAGATACCCCGTCTGATGTAAACGCCGCCAATGGCGGCGGCGAGCCTGGGCGGCGGCGGACGCGACGGGCGGCTATCGTGCGCGGGCGGTCCGGGCGCTCGCCTGGAACGTCGGGGGCCGCTTCGCGGTACAGGGCGTGCGCTTCGCGCCCGGCATCGCGCTCGCGCGCCCGCTGTCGCCGGGCGACTACGGGCTCCTCGCGATGGTGACGCTCCTGCTGCAGTTCCGGGGCGTCGATCGCGGACCTCCGGACTCGCGGACGCGCTCGTGCAGAAGCGGGAGCTCGCGGAGCGCCATCGACTCGGCGGTGTTCTGGATGGGCTCGTCACCGGCGTCGGCCTGACGGCGGCGACGGTGATCCTGGCGCCGCAGATCGCGGGGTTCTACGAAGTCCCGGAGCTGGCTACGCTGGCGCGCGCGCTGGCGCCGCTGTTTCTGCCGGGTGCGCTCGAGCGGTGCCGCGCGCGATCGTCGAGCGCCAGACTCGATTTTCGGCGCGTGTCGTGCAGATCGCAGTGTGCCGCCGCCGCGGTCGCCGGCGCCGCGGCCGTGGCTGCTCGCGTTGGCGCGGGTTCGGCGTCACGAAGCCTCGTCGTGCGCCCCCTGCTCCGGCGCCGCATTGGAAGACGCGCTCTTCTTCGTGGCGAGCGAGCGGGTGGCGTCCTCGATGGAGTGGTCGGCGGGCGCCCTCGGCGACCTCGTCGGAGTTCGGTGCAGATCGCGATCACCCGGACGTTCGGGTACTGGAGCCGCCACGTCGACGAGCTGCTGGTCTGGCAAGCTCCTCGGCGTCACCGCGATTGGCCTCTACACGCGCGCATTCAGCCTGATCAGGTGCCGATCGTATACGTGTCGCGCGCCGCCGCGCGCCGTCTCCTTCCGTCATCGCCGGTGGATCAGGACGACCTCGTCCGCGTGCGGCACGCACCTCCGGACGACAGCCGCGGTCGCTCACGCAGGCCAGTGCCATGTGCTGCGGCCTCGCGGCGCTGGCCGAGCCAGTGGTGCTCCGGTCTCTCGGTTCGCAGTGGCGCGCCATGATCCCGCTCGTTGGATCCTCTCCATGTCGGCGCTCGCGCAGAGCATCACGGGCCCCTCTCGACGAGCCTCTTCCTTTCGCAGGGCGTCGGACCTCCCAGTATCTCCGGATCACGCTCTGCTCCAGAGCGGCAGCACGATCGTCGCCGTCCTCTCCGGGCGTGCATGGGGCGTCACCGGCGTCGCCGTGGGCTTCCTGGTCGCGGCCGTCTTGGTGACAGTGCCGACAGCCACCTCGCCGGCCGGCTGGTCGGGTCGACGGTAGCGGACGTGATGCGTGGGATCGGCCCCATCCTCGTCGCCGGTGCGGTCATGGCCGCCACGGTCGTCCTCGTCGACGGATGGGCGCTCGCCGGCCACGGCGCGCTCGACGCGGTGCGGCGGGGCTCGCCGTCGGCGTCGCCGTGTACGTGGGGAGCATCCGGTTCGGCCGCGTCGCCACGTGGGACGACGTGGTCGCCGTCCTCCGCCGATCGGCGTGAAGCGCCCGACGCGGATCAGGAGGCGAGGCGCGCGGGCGCTCAGTCGACAGTGCGTCCGCCGTGTGGCGCGCGGCGCGGGTGCGCTCTTCACGACGGCCGCCATTCGCCAGAATCGCTCGTGATCGTCGGGGAGCGCGTCCGCCCGCGATGACCGAGTAGCGCGCGACAGATGCGTCCCGGTGCGCGTCGGACATCGACCAGCGGTACCACGTGCGCGCGGAGTCGTAGTCGAGAAGCCCTGCCGAAGCCCCTCGTTGTCGGCGGCGATGACGCCACGGCATCTCGACGAGGTTCTCGCGCAGAAGTCGTTGTGGGTGATGCCGGGTCGGCCGCCGGCGGCTTTCTGAGCCGCTGCAGGAGATGGGGCGCGCGTCGCGCACCTCGTCGCGCGAGGGCGCCACGTGCGGCCCAGGTTCGCGAGACGGCGGCGCGTGCTCGCGACGACGTCGGACGGCTAACGCCCGCGTGGGCGGGCGCCGTCCGGGACGCGTGGATGCTGGCGAGCAGGTCCGCGGCGCGCATGAGACGCTCGTGATCGAGGCAGGGTCGCGGCGATGGCGCCGCCGATCCAGGTCTTCGGATCGTGACGCGGCTGCCGTCGACCAGCAGCGGCGCAGGCAAGCTCTCGTGCGCGAGTGCTCCGGATGATCCGGGCGAAGCGGTCCGCCTTTCTCGCACGCCGCATCCGGCGCGCCTTCACGACGCGCCTGTCCTGCAGGACGATGCGGAACGTCGCGCGATCGGGTGCGCCGCGGGACAGCCCGGTGATCGTGTCCGCGTCGATCGGTAGCTCGCCGTCGATCCGCGCGAGCGCCGCGAGGATGTCGGGACCGAGCAGCGCGGCGACGGTCGAGCGGGCGACGGCGCTCACGGGAGGTCGCTCCGCGCGGGGACGGTGCGCAGAATCGAGCGCGCCGCATGCGGCTCCTCAGAACTGCCGGGCTCCGGAGGCGAACCGCGAAGCATGGAATCCGAGCGACGATCTCCTCGATGTGAGCGCCTGGCATCCGCGTCCGCGCGCGGCGGTGCGCGTGCAACACTCGTTCGGGCACCGTGGCCTCCGCCTTGTCCGACGACGCACGCCGAAGCGGCTCGCGTGGAGCCGTCACGCCAGCCCTTCGTCCGGTGCGAGCCGTTCGATGGCGAGGGGTGTCTGGCAGCGCTCCGCCGGCTCCGGAAAACGCCAGCGCCGCGAGAGCGGCCCGCCGGCGCGGAGGGGCACGCCGGCGCTGGCGCGCGAGCTGCGGCGGCGAGAGGCGGAGCCGCGTCGTCACGAGCGGCGCGCCGTCGTGCGATTACCGCACCCCGGCGAGCTCGCGGCGGCGGTCAGGTGCGTGCGCGGGCCGTTCGTTCGTCATCCCGCGATAGAGACGTGGCACCAACTCGCGGCTTTCGGGGCGGACGCTCACGATGGTGGGCACGCCGCGCAGCAGGAAGGCTTGGTCGCCGCCGCGCTCGGCGCGATTGCGGCGCGGTCGTTCGCCACGATGCGTGCGCGCGGTCGCGGCGGCCAGGTAGGCGAGGAGGGTGGTCTTGCCGGCGCCCTTCGATCCCCGCGATCGCCACCACGCGCCCATCCGCGTCGCAGGCGGCGGCGTGCAGCTGGACGCGGTCCGGCGAGACCAGGGCGCGGGTCGTGTCAGGACCTCGCGCACGACCGCATGACGCGCCGCCCCGAAAGAGCGGGGCATCCGGCGCGGCGCACCTCGGCGGTCGTCGCATCAGAGCGCATAGAGCGCGTCGTACTTCGAATCCGCGAGAACCGTCCGTTGGCCGGCCGTCCAGGCAGGATGGGCCACTACGACCCGGTCGAGCGCGAAGCAGGGCATGGCGCCGATCGCGCCGGCGGGTCGCGTCGCGGCCAGCTCGGCATGAGCGGTCGGATCGGTCCGGACGCGGACGGCAGAAGTCGACCGGGCCGGTGTGTGGTGCGAACGACGGACTGACGAATTCGCCGAGCTCACTCTCGGCAATGGCCGGCGAGTCGCACGCGACGGCGAGCGCGGCGTTGCAGAAGCCAGCACTTACTGCGCACGGCGGCCACCATGCGCCTCCCGCCGGCGTCGCGATCTCGGCCGGCAATCGTCGCTCGAAACGAGTCATTCCGCCTTTGACCCGACGCAAGGCGCTGGCTTACGGTCGCGGTTCGCACAGAGATCAGCCCACCATGTCTTTGTCCTCTCTCGATCGGATCGCCCGGGCGCTCGCCGGCGTCTCCGCGTGCCGCGTACCGCCGGTGCCGCACGTCTATCCGTCGGCCGCTCCCGCATTCGTGCCCGCGCCCATGGTCGAGGCGGCCGCCGCTCCGGGGCAGCGAAGCTGCGGCTCTACGCGCACGTCCCGTACTGCCGGTACCACTGCACGTTCTGCTACTTTGCCGGTCCGCGTCGGCGCCAGCGCAGACGCCATGGCGCGCTACGTCCGATGCGCCGCGACCGAGCTCGAGTGGGTGGAACCGGGACGCCGCTCTCGCAGCTCTTCGTCGGCGGCGGCACGCCAGACCGCGCTGCCCGCCGACCTGCTCGACGAGGTGCTCGAGCGCATCTTCGCGCGCGCGCGTCCTGACGGAGCGGCGTCCACACGGTCGAGACGTCGCCGGAGACGATCCACGCCGGAGCACATCGCGGTCCTGAAGCCGGCGTGAAGTCGGACGGGTGAGCATGGGTATCCAAACCCTCGACGGGGAGGTGCTCGGGACCGTCAACCGCCGGCAGACGCGTGACCAGGCCCTTGCCGGGTGCGCGAGCTGCTCGTCGCGTCCGGGCTCGTCGTGAACGTCGACCTGATCTACGGACTGCCGGGACAGACCGAGGACGAGCTTTCTCGACGACTTGCGGGCGGTCGCGCGCGCGGCGTGCCCGGCGGTGACGTTGCTACAGCCTCCGCGTCACCGAGCGGACGGGCGTCAGGAAGGCGCTCGATCACGCCGAGCCGTTCGACCTCGCCGGGCTGCTCCAGTGGCGGGCGTTCGTGAAGCGCAGCGCGAGTCGACTCGGCTACACTCCAGACCGCGCTGGCACACGTTCAAGCGGCTCGACACGGTCGCGCGCACCACGAGCGACTGCCGTGCTTCGACGACGACATGTGCCGGCTATCAGCTGGGCATCGGCATGAGCGCGCGCTCGCACCTCGGGCTTCACGGTCTACCCGGAACCACGACCAGCTCGACGCTGTACCTTGCTCGCGTCGAGGCGCGGCAGAGTCCCGGTCGAGCAGGTGTTCCCGCTCGACGAGGAAGATCGGATGGACGCAGTTCGTGGCCCGGACGCTCGGGGACGGGAAGACGCTCGTCCGCGACGACTATGCGCGCACGTTCGGGCGTCCGATCGAGCGGGACTTCGGCCCGACTCCTCGAGCGCCTCGACGCCGCCGCCGGCCTCGTCGCGACGGCAGGCCCGGCGCTCGCGCTCACGCCGACGGGCGAGCTCCTCTACGATCTCGTCACGCTCGCCTTCTATCCGCAGCGCGCGCGTGACTGGCTGGCCGCGCGGGAGGGGCGCGCGTCGTTCGTCCGCATCGCGGAGGCGACGGCATGACCGCGCGACCGTTCGACCGGGCGAGCAGAACCCGGTGGAGCGACTGCATCCCGGAGACGGCGGCGCTCCGGCCGGACGCGGCAGCTCACGTCGTGCGGCGTCCTCGCGTCGGCGAAGGGATCGGCCCGGAGATCGTTCCAGCCGCGCTCGAGGTGCTGGATGCCGTCGCCGGCGTGACCGGACGGCACTTCGACGTGCGTGTCGTCGAGACGCCTGGCGCGCGGCACGGGACCCCGGACTGCCGCCGCACGTCACGGCCCTCGGCGAGGCGGTGTTCGCTGCGGGCGGCGCCATGTTCTGCGGCCCGGTCGGCGGACGCTTCGTCTACGACCTCCGGGCGCGGTTCGACCTGTACTGCAAGGTCGTGCCGCTGCGGCCCGTCTCCGGCGCTGTCCCGACGCGATGATCGTCGACCGCGAGCGGCTCGCTGGGGTCGACGTGCTGATCGTGCGCGAGAACGTCGGCGGGCTTTACTGGCGGCGAGTTCGGCCGTCGCGACGGCGGGCGCGTCGCGTTTCAGGAGTGCGCCTACGACGCACCGCAGGTCGATCGCATCGTCGACGCCGCGGCCGCGCTCGCCGCGCGCCGCCTCGGCCGCCTCGCCGTCGTCGTGAAGCGCGGCGGCGTTCCGGAGGTCAGCGCGCTCTGGTGGGAGCGAGCCGAGCACATCGCGGACCGGACCGGCGTCGCGCTCGAGGTCCTCGACGTGGACAACGCCGGCTTCCAGCTGGTCGCGAATCCGCGGCGTTTCGACGTCGTCGTGGCGCCGAACATGCTGGGCGACGTGCTGGCCGACGTCGGTGCGGTGCTGCTCGGATCGCGCGGCATGTCGTACTTCCGTCAACTTCGGACCCGCGGGTCGCGCGGTCGTACCAGACCGGGCACGGCGCGGCGTACGACCCTGGCTGGGACCGATCGGGCGAACCCGCTCGCGCAGATCCTCGCGCTCGCCGCGATGCTGCGCGAGAGCTTCGGACTCTTCGACGCCGCGGACGAGGTCGAGGCGGCGGTGGAGCGCGTGCTCGCCTCGGGCGTTCGCACCGCGGACGTCGCGGGGCCGGGAAGCCGCATCGTCGGCACGCGCGTGCTCGCCCAGGCACGTCGCCATGGAGGTCGCCGCGAGCGGTCGTCGGTCCGCGCGGAGGTGTCGTGAGCGACGTGCCGCCGCGCACGGCTCTCGTGCTCGTCGACTTGCAGCACGACTACCTCGCGCGACCCGGGCTCGTGCCGACGTGCCGTCCGTCTGCGCGACGCGCGGTCGGCGCTACTGGCCGGCATGCGGCGGCTGGGATTGCCGGTCGCGCACGCGCGGAACGCTCGTGCGGGCGGACGGCTCCGACCGGATGCCGCACTGGAAGAAGCAGAACGTGCGACACTGCGTGGAAGGCACGCGCGGGCGCGGACGCGCCGGCGGCGCTGACGGCAGCGCCGGGCGAGCTCGTCGTCCGGAAGCGCTTCTTCAGCGCGTTCGGCGATCCGCGGCTGGAGCCCTGGCTTCGCGAGCGCGGCGTCGCGCGGCTCATCCTCGCGGGCGTGTACACTGCACGCGTGTGTGCGCTCGACGGCGCTCGACGCCTACGAGCGCGGGTTCGAGGTCGCGATCGCCGACGACGCGGTCGGCAGCACCGGAGCCGGTGCATGCCGAGACGACACGCACGTGGCTCGCCGCGCGGGTGGCGTCCTTCGCCAGCGTCGCGGAGCTGCTCGGGGCGCTCGGGGACGGCGGCGAAGCCGAGACGCACGCTGGCGGCGCGACGACGTTGCCCGTCGCGGTCATCGCCGGGGCCCCGCAGGCCGGAGGGCGCGGGCGCTGGGTCCATCGCGATCCGTGCCGCACGGCGCGTGTGCTCGCCGTGGTGCCCCTCGGCGGCACGGCCGAAGTCGACGTGGCCGGCCCGGTCGCGGCGGCGGCGCAGCACGTGTGGGCGCGCGTCGCTCCGCCGACCGCGCGGGCCTGCTCGACCGCTGGGCCGCGGAGCTCGATTCCGACCGCGCGCGCTTCGTCGACCTGCTCGTGCGCGAGATCGGCAAGCCGCGTCGGGCGCGCCGAGGAGGAGGTCGGCCGCGCGGCGCGCGCACGCGCGGATCGCCGCCGAGCTGGTGCGCGACACGCGGGCCCGTTCCGGTCGCGCCCGGCGTCACGGCCGTGCCGCGGCCCGTTGGCGTCGTCGGGCTCGTCACCCCGTGGAACAACCCGCTCGCGATTCCCGTCGGAAAGATCGCGCCGGCGATCGGCTTCGGCAACGGCGTCGTGCTGAAGCCGGCGCCGCAGGCGTCGCTCACGGCGCACGCGCTGCTGGAAACGCTCGAACGGGCCGGCGCACCGACGGGCCTGGTGAACGTGGTGTTCGGGGCCACCGACGCCGTGCGTGCGGTGTGCCGCGACCTGCACGTCGCCGCCGTCTCGGTCACCGGGTCGATCGGGACGGGCGCGCGGTCGCCGCGTTCGCGGCGGACGCGATGAAGCCGCTCCAGGCGGAGCTCGGCGGCAACAACGCCGCGATCGTGCCTCGCCGACGCCGACCTCGATCGCGTCGTGCCCGATCTCGTGCGCGCCGCGTTCGTCTTCGCGGGGCAACGCTGCACGGCGATCCGTCGCTTCGTCGTCGAGCGCCCCGTCGCGGCACGCTTCGCGGCGCTGGCGGTCGACGCCGTCCGCGCGCTCGTGATCGGCGATCCGGACGACGCGGCGACCGACGTCGGCCCGCTCGTGTCGGTCGAGCATCGCGCGAGCGTGCTCGCGACGCTCGCGCGCGCAGGCGCCGACGGCGCGCGGACTCCTGGTCGGCGGGACGGTGCCCGCGACGCTGGCGGATGGCGCCTGGCTCGCGCCGGCGCTCGTCGCGGACGCCGCGCCCGAGAGCGCGATCGTGCAGGAGGAGACGTTCGGTCCGGTCGCCGTCGTTCAGGTGGCGGACGACCTCGAGCATGCGCTCGTCGCCTCGCGAACGGCGTTCCGCACGGACTCGTCGCAGAGCGTCCACACCCGCGACGCAGCGCGCGCGCGCGCGGCGCTGGCGGCCGCCGCAGTCGGCATGGTGCAGCTCGGGTCCGGCCCGCTCGCCGTGCATCCGCGCGCGCCGTTCTCGGCGTGGAAGGCCTCCGGCCTCGGCCCGCCGGAGCACGGCGTGTGGGACGCGGCGTTCTACGCCCGGACGCAGGCCGTCTAGGACCCGGCGTGACGGACGGCGTGCTGACGCATGAGCAGCAGGAGGCGCTCACGCGCGTCGGGCCGGGGACGCCGATGGGCGACGCTGCTCCGCCGGTACTGGTTCCCGGTCGCGGCGAGCTCCGCGCTCGACGCCGGGCGCGCGATGCCCGTCCGGCTTCTCGGCGAGGACTTCGCCCTGTTCCGCACGCACGACGGCGTGCCCGGGCTGCGTCGACGCGCGCTGCCCGCACCGCGGCGCGTCGCTCGCGTACGGGCTCGGTCGACGGCGACTGGATCCGCTGCGCCTACCACGGCTGGTGCTTCGATCGGTGGCGCGTGCCGCGAGATCCCGTCGCTCGCCGGTGCCGGCCGACGATCGGGCGGTCCGCGCGCGGGCACGCGTGCGGCCCACCGGGTCGAGGAGCTCGGCGGACTCGTCTTCGTCTACCTCGGCCCGAGCCAGCGCCGCTGCTGCCGCGCTACGACCTGTTCGTGTGGAGCGGCGTGCTGCGCGACATCGGCCGCGCGCTGCTGCCGTGCAACTGGCTCCAGATCATGGAGAACAGCGTCGATCCCGATGCACCTCGAATGGCTGCCACGGCCATCACCTCGCCGCGCGTGCGCGGCGGCGCCGGCGCTCGGCGCCGACGCCGCTACCGGCGGCGCCATGCCGGAGATCGGCTTCGACGTCTTTCGCGCACGGCATCGTGAAGCGGCGCGTGCTCGGAGGCGGGAGCCGCGAGGACGACGACTGGCGCATCGGGCATCCCGCTGGTCTTCCCGGTCATGGTGCGCGTCGGGCGCGCAGCGCCAGCATCGCTTCCAGATCCGCGTCCCGGTCGACGACACCGCACACGCTGCACTTCTGGTACTCGTGCTACGTCCCGCGCCCGGACGCGACGGCGCCCGGCCCAGGCCGAGATCCCGTCTACGACGTGCCCGTTCCGCGACGAGCGCGGCGAGTTCCTCCTCGACTTCGTCGACGGCGGCGACATCATGACGTGGGTCACGCCAGGGGCCCATCGCGGACCGCACGCGCGAGATGCTGGTCGACACCGACCGCGGCGTGGCGCTCCTGCGCCGGCGTGCTGTTCGAGCAGATCGACCGCGTGCGGAACGGCGAGGATCCGCTCGGCGTCGTGCGGTCGCCCGAGGAGAACGAGCTCATCGAGCTGCCGCAGGAGCGCGAGAAGTACGGCGCGGGCGACGCCTTCCTGGCCGAATCGATCGCGATGAGCCACGTCGCGCTACAGCCCGATCCGCGACGAGATCGCCGCGCTGCTCGGCTTCGCGCCGCCGGGGTGAGCCTGTGCGGGCTCTTCTGTCATGCGCAGCATCTGTCCGGCGTCGGCCACTTCGCCCGCATGCACGCGATCGCGTCCGGGCTCGCCGCGGCCGGGCACGACGTGCACCTCGTGGACGGCGGCCGCCCGGTGCCGCGCGCCGACGGGGAGCGGTTGCGGCGGCTCCGACTGCCGGCCCTCGAGCGCGATCGGCGGGCGTCTCGCCGGCACGGACGGCGCCGACGGTACGGTCGTGGTCGCCGAGCGGGCCGGCCGCCTCGCCAGAGGCGGTGGAGCAGCTCCGACCCGACGTCGTGGTCGTCGACCACTTCCCGTTCAGCAAGTGGGGAGCTCGAGCCGGAGATCGCGGCGGCCGCGCGTGCCGCGCGCCGCGGCGGTGCGCCGGGTGGTGCTGCTCGCTCCGCGACGTCGTACGGCGAGACGGCGTTCGAGGACGTTCCGCCGGACGCGTCACGCGAGCCGGATCGTGGCGCTCCTCCATGCGCATTTCGACGGCGTGCTCGTCCACGCGGACCCGTCGGTCGTGCGGCTCGACGAGCACTTCGAGCGTGCGTCCGAGCTGCGGGTGCCGGTGCGATACACCGGCTTACGTCGGTCCGCCGTCGCGGTCCGTCGGACCGGGCTCGGGCGAACCCTACGCCGTTCTCAGCTGCGGCGGGACCGACGGGCGCCGGTTCCTGCGCGCGGCCATCGACGGCTTTCGCCGCGCCGTCGCCGGCGGAACGCTCGGACCGATGAGCGCTCTGTCTTCCCCCGATCCGCGGACGGCCGCGGCCGTCGACGAGCTCGGGCTCGCGGGCGACGCGCGGGTTCGCGTGTGCGGCTTCACGAGCGGGTTCGGGACCCGCGCTCGCGGGCAGCGCGCTCGATCAGCCGCGCCGGCTACAACACCAGCGTCGAGGTCCTCATGACGGGCGTGCCGGCCGTCGTCGCACCGACCCGACGATGTCGGACCAGGGGGCGCGGGCGGAGACGGCTGGCGCTCCTGGCTGGTGGCGCTCGTCGAGGGCGACCCGCCGCATTCCGGACGACGTCGCGGCGGCGATCGGGCGGGCGCTCGGCGGCGCCGCCCGCGCGCCCGCGTGGACCTGAACGGCGCGGCGACGACGTGCACGCTGCTCGAGCGGTTGGTCGCCGAAGGCGAGGGGCATGGCGATCGACGGATCTGTCCGCGTCGCGAAGCACGCGGTCTAGACGAGCCCGGCGGCGCTGCTCGATGCGCTCGCGGCGCTCGACCTTGGCGAGCCCGAGGCGGTCGCCGACGCGCTCCGCCGGCATCACCTGATCGGCGCCTCGTGCGCACGCGCATCTCGGACGCCGATCTCCGCGCGCGTCCGGAGCCCGCGCTCGCGGAGGCGCTCGCCATCCGGCAGCCGGTGGGGCGCGTGCTGGCGTCGGTCCTCCTCGCGGCATACGCCGACGTGCGGCGAGCGCTCGCCGCGGACGGCATCGACCTGCTCGTGCTGAAGGGGTTCTACTTCGCGGAGCGCTCTACGGCGGCATCGACCGGCGGCCGCAGCACGATCTTCGACGTGCTGGTGCGGCCGCGCGACTTCCGCCGGACGCTCGCCGCGCTGCGTGCCCTCGGCTTCAGCGCGACGGAACCGCGACCTCCATTCGATCGCGGTCCGGCACGGCGACGTGCAGGTGGACGTCCACCGCCATCTCCGGTGGGCGCCCGCCTTCGCGGTCGACGAGGAAGCCGTCTGGCGGACGGCGCTCGACGTCGAGGTGCAGGGTACAGGCGGTTCGCGCACGCTGTCGGACGAGTACACGCTGTCTTCGTGCTGCTGGCGGCGTTCGAGGACCTGGGGCAGGGCGCTCGCGAAGCTGAAGCAGCTCCTCGACGTCCATCTGCTCCTGCGCGTCGTCGACGCGACGATCGACTGGGACGCGTTCTTCGCGCGGCGGGCGAGCCGAGAACCTGCTCGACGTCACGGTGAACGTGCTCGCGGTCTGCGTCGCGCTGTTCGAAGCGAGCGACGAGGTGCTGCGTCTCGCCGCGCGCGCTCGCGCGCGCCGCGCGGAGCGCTGCGTGCTGCGCGACCGCGACGCGGTGTGCCGGCTGGTCGGCGCGCCGGCGAAGTGGCCCTGAGCGAGCCCCGTGTGGTTCGGTCAGCGTCGTCTATCCCGGCTCGCTCGCGCACTGGCTCGCCTGGTTCTGGATGTACGGCTTCCCGGAGAACGTCGGCCATCTGCGGTCCGCGGTGGATCCGCTCGCAGGCGCGGCGTGCTCGTCGTCGCCGCGCGCACACGCGGGCGCAGACTCACGCGTCGCGCAGACGATACGACCAGCCGCCACGCGATGCCGCGCGCGCTCAGGTGGCCGAGCCGCGCCAGTGAGCGGCGCTGCTACCGGTCGCTTCAACGAAACCGTGGCGAGCGACATGAACGGCGAGCAGCCCCTCGCACAGTCGTGTGTCGCCGCTCTGGACGTCTGAGGTCGAGGACGTCCGCGAGCAGGCCCGCCCAGTCGGCAGCAGCGCCTCCGGGTCAGGTAGATCTCGTGCGCTCAGGATATTGAGGACGACGGGCGGCACGTCGGCGCGGACGTCTCTCGCGAAGCTCGGCGACAATCTAAAGCTGGGAGAGAAGGCAAGACGCCGCCTGCTCCCGCCCGCGGATCGCCGTCCGGCAGGTGGCCGAGTGCGCTCGGCGAGCAGTTCGCGGATCTTCCACCAGCGTTTCGACCGGCTTGCCGGTGGATGCCAGTGAGGAGACGGATCCATGCGACCGGCTCCGGGCGAGCCACCGCACCACACGAGGGCTTTCGGTGTAAGCGCGCGGGCGCAAGGCGCCGGCGTCGATCTCGGTACATTCCAGCTATAGCGGTCGGAGATCTCGTAGAGCGTGTCCGACAGGTCGTTGCCGTAGAAGAACGTGAGGACGACGACGTCGGGCGCGAACCGTCGGATGAGCCCGCGATAGAGCGCGAGCTCCTGCGCCGGGGCCGACGCGGAAATTCCGAAGTTCATCCTCCACGCGCGGCGACCGGCGGCGTCCGCGTTCAGGAGCGCCTCGACCACGCCGCATCGTCTCCGGCTCCAGGACGGCCAGGCCGGCGACCAGGGGTCGCCGAGGACGGCGATGCGTCGCACGCCGTCGGAGCTTCGCCTCGGAGTCGGTCCAGCCCGCGGAAGCCCAGCGTGTTCGTCGCATCGGCACCGAGCGACCGGTCTCGGGTCGAACATGAGCCCAAGTGACGGCGTGTACGTCTCGCTGTGTCGGCGGCGTACGCGCGCAGGCCGGAGGGCGGCGCGACGCCAGATGAAAACGCCAGCACCGCCTCGGCGGAGCCCTGGCGCGACGACCGTGGCGGCAGGTGATCACGAAGCCGCCGAGGGCGGTCGCCCGCGTGGTGGCTCGGCGCGCCCAGGACTTGCATGCTGGCGCGATCCTCTCCCACGACACCTCAGCCGCCAGGCAAGCTACATGCGTCCCGACCCTGGCCATCAATCTCACTCCGGACAGACGGGAAAGCACGCGCCCGGTCGAACGGACCGCCGGTGCCGTGTTCAGCACGCCGGCGCAGGCCTGTCCCGCCGGGCGATCGACATCGAAAGGCAGGGCGCGCCCGCGCCCATGCTCGTATCCACGCACGCTTGATCGAACGAGCCACAGTGGATTCCGGAGCAGAACTGCGCTGATGCGGACCATGCACGTGCAGCCGGTGCCGCACGGCTTGCCGCACGCGATGAGACCGCCGGCACACGGGGCCACCGTCGTCGTGGTCGTATCCGTGGTGGTGGGTGTCATCGTAAGGCGGGGCAAGATGATACACAGAGCAGGCTCTCACTGGACGGACGAGCGATCAACCTACCGAACTGGTATCTCAGTCGGCACTTCGGGCAGCGTGCCTTTCAGACCACTTCACCGCGTAGCAGTTGAAGCCGTTCAGGGCAGGTCGGGCCGCCTCCGGCGAGGTCGGCGTGACGTTCTGCTTGGCGGTCGGCACGTGAGCTTCGCGGGCAGGCGGATCACGCATGTGTTGACGATGACCATCGAGGTCAGCGGTGTAGGCGGGCGTGGCGCTGGGGATCCCGCACCCGATAGCTCACCGGTGACGATCCGTGACGGGCGGAGGGTCCGCGAGGCCGACTCGAGCGATCACGGTCAGGGCGACGAGCATCGTGAGCGACATCGCGTGAAGGCACCTCCTGATGGCGGGCGACAGGTAGGGGCGCGGCCGGGTCGTGAGCACAGCGGATCGGTTAGGATTGCGGTTAGGACCGGTAAGGAATCGGCCGGCGTTGACGGTCCGGCGACGCGTGACGTACGCGCCGTGGATGGTCGCCTCGCCGTCGCTCCGCCGCGCCTCTGCCGCCGTCCACCTGCTGCTCCGCGCTGGCGACGCCGCTCCCGGCGGCGGCTCGCCCGAAGGAACCGGTCGACCGCGCGAACGCGCGCCCTCGCGCAGATCGACGCGCGACGAGAAAGATCGCGTTCGCGCGCGTCGGTGGGGGCGGGCGATTCCGCGCCTCGGCATCCCGGGGGTCGCGCCGAGCGACGGGCCGCACGGCATCCGGGAGGCGCCGCCGGGTGCGACGGCGTTTCCCGACCGGCGTGACGCTCGCCGCCTCGTGGGATCCGGACTCTCGTGGCGGAGTACGGCGAAGCGCTGGGCGCCGAGGCGTCGGGGAAGGCGTTCAACGTGCTGCTCGGTCCGACGATCAGCATCCTGCGCGTTCCCCGAGTGGGGACGCGCGGCCGAGACGTTCGGCGAGGATCCGTATCTCGCCGGCCAGATCGCCGGCCGCCGAGATGCGCGGCATCCAGAGCGAGCACGTGATCGCGCAGGTGAAGCACTTCGCGGCGAACAACCAGGAGATCCAGCGCGTCGGCAATCCGGTCGGCTCGCCGCCGCTGCTCGCCCGCCGATCGACGTGCGTGGTATCGGAGCGCGCGCTCCAGGAGATCTACTCTCCCGGCGTTCAAGGCGGCGGTGCAGGAAGGGCAGGCCAGGTCCGTGATGTGCGCCTATCCGCGCGTCAACGGCCTGTACGCCTGCCAGGCCCGTTCCTACCTCCTCGGCACGCTGAAGAACGACTGGGGCTTCGCTGGCTTCGTCGGGCCGGACGCGATCATCGCCGTGCGGCGACACGCGCGCGGCGATCGACGCCGGCACCGACAACTTCCAGCTGGGCGGCATCGGCGCTGCCGCCGGCGCAGGTCATGCGCGCAGGTTCCCGCCGAGCGGCTCGACGACATGGTGCGCCGCATCCTGACGGCGATGTTCACCGTCGGGCTGTTCGATCATCCGAACACCGGCGACGCACGCGCGATCGTGAGCACGCCGGAGCATCGGGAGCTCGCGACCGGAGATCGCGCCAGGCGGGCACGGTGCTGCTGAAGAACGACGGCGGCGCTGCTGCCGCTCGGTCCGGAGGTGCGGTCGATCGCGGTCATCGGGTACGACGCGGGCCCCGGCACGCAGACCACGGTGGGCGGCTCAGCAGTCCGTTCAGGGCGGTCCGGTCGTGACGCCGCTCGACGGCGATCACGTCGCGGGCCGGGCACGGCGCGTCACGGTGACGCACGCCGACGGGACGCTCGGCGTCGTCCGCTGACCGTGTCGTGCCGGCCGACCGTCCTCACGCCGTCGTCGGGAACCGGACCGAGGGCTGCTCGGCACGTACTACGCCACGATGGACCTGAGCGGCTCGCCGGTCGCCGCGTTCGTGAGCCCGACGATCGACTTCGACGAACGTGCTCCGCCGGGCCGTACTCGGCGCGATGGACCGGCACGCTTCACGCCGCCGCGCCGACGGCGACGTACTCGGTTCTCGTTGCGCACGCCGTGCGTCGTGCGGCTCTACGTCGACGGCACGGCTCGTCGCGAGCGGCGACCTCGAGGGAGCTCGGACTGTCCTGTCCCGGCGCCGCCGGCGGTGCACGGCGCAGGCGACGGCGATCGCCTGCGACCGCCAACGTGCTCGCGCCGATCGTCATCGAGTACTCGATCGGCTCTTCGCGTTCGTCGGCTCGCGCTTGCACGCTCGGCTGGTCGCCGCCGGCTCGACCGCGCTGCGCTGCCGACGCGGTGGCCGCCGCGAGCCGCTGCCGACGCCGCGATCGTGTTCGTCAACGACGTCACGTACGAGGGCATGGATCGCACGCACGCTCGCCGCTGCCGGGCGACCAGGACGACGCTCATCGCGGCCGTGGCGGCGGCGAACCCGCGGACGATCGTCGTCCTGCACACGCGCGGGACCCGTGCTGATGCCGTGGCTCGCGGACGTCGCGGCGCGTGATCGAGGCCTGGTACCCGGGCAGAGACGCGGCAACGCGATCGCCGCCGTGCTCTTCAGGCGACGTCCGACGTCCGGCGGCGCCTGCCGATGACGTTCCCAGCAGCGGGAGCCAGGGACCGGCGCGCCAGGCGGCCGGAAGTATCCCGGCGTCGACGGCACGGTGCACTACGACGAGGGCATCTTCGTCGGCTATCGGTACTACGACCGCGCCGGACAGGAGCCGCTCTTCCCGTTCGGGTACGGGCTCTCGTACACGTCCTTCGTCGTCGATCGCCCGCGGGTCGTGACGCGCCGCGCGGACGCGTACCGCGTGTCCGTGCGCGTGACGAACACCTGGCGACGCGCGCGGGCGCGGCGGTCGTGCAGCTCTACGTCGGCTTTCCGGATCGCGACCGACGAGCCAGCCGAACCACGGCTCGCGAAGTGATTCAGGTCGATCAAGCCAGAAAGCGGCGGCGCGTGAAGATGATCCTCGACGCTCGAGCTTCTCGACGTGGAGCACGGCGGAGAAGCGGTGGACCGTCGTGCCCGGCGCGTACGAGCTGCGCGCCGGCACGTCGTCACGCGATCCAACCGCGCAGGTGACCGTGTCGCTGCGGTGAGCCCTCCGGCGGGGCCGCGGCAGTGCGGCGGCAGTCGCTCATGGAGTGAACGCAGCCGAGCGGGCCTGCCTGCCGGAATGAGTCGTGTCGACCGCGTCGGGTTCGGAGTCTCGGACTACCCGCGTGCGGGCAAGCGCTTCTACGCCGAGGCGCTGGCGCCGCTTCGAGTCTCACGCTCGTGATGGAGGTCTCGCCCATGCCGAGCAGAACGAGGGCAGCGCGGTGTTGGGCGTGCGGATTCGGCAAGAGCGGCAAAGCCCGGAGTTCTGGATCGGGAGCGACGGCAAGACGACGCCCCCGTTGCCGTCGCCTTCGTCGTCGACACTCGCGCGGCGGTGCGGGCGTCTCCACGAGGCCGCGCTCCGCGCGGGCGGTCGCGACAACGGGGCTCCGGGCCTGCGGCCGCAGCTACCACCCGAACTACTACGGCGCCTTCGTCTTCGATCTGGACGGCCACTAACGTCGAGGCCGTCTGCCACGTGGCCGGAGTGAGGGCACGTGGAAATATCGTGGTGATCCGAACGCGCGGGGCTGAATCGTTCGTGAGCTTCAGTCGAGCGCGAGTCCGACGAACGCGACGGATACCCGCGATGCCGACCGACGGTGCGGATGGCGTTAGCCGGCCTGGCAGCATCCAGGAGATCCGCTGCTTCGGGCGACTCGCGATCGAGCGCCGCGTCGAGCAGGCGGTGGTTCACGGCGCATGATGACGAGCAGCGTGAATGGAAGCAGCGCGCCGAGCAGCAGGGCGCCGACGAGCCATCCGCGGCACCGCGCCCGCGGGCCCACGCCGCCACGCCGGCCCCGCACCCGGCGACAGCCAGGAGCACCTGCACCACCGCCGCACGTCGATGGCTCGGGCCCGAACTCCCGGATCGCGAGGGCGGGACCGCATTCCATTCGCCCCGGGGTGCTCGGCCGCCGTGACGTACAGCGCCGCCGCTGGGCAGTCCGGCCGCGATGGTCGCGAGGGCCGTCACGTCGCTAGCTCAGGAACGATCTCGAGCCGCGCGATCTTTCCTCCGGCGACGACGAGCGAGTGCCGCAGGACGAATCAGGCTTGCCGGGGAAGTTGCCGCTCACGCGTCCGGGGTGACGGTCGCGCCGTCGCCGGTCTCGGCCGACGACGAGGACCTGGACGGTGTGCTCCAGTACCTGCGTGATCGCGTCTCGCGCATCCATTCGCGGACGGCGCCGACGCCGGGCGATGCTCGTGCCGCTCGTCGCGAACGATCGCATCGTCTGCGAAGCACGCGGCGCAGGCGTGTCTGGATCGTGCGCGTTCGTGCCGTCGAAGTAGCGCCTGACCGGTTCGGGAAGCTCGATCATGTATGCCTCCTCGCGCCGACGTGAGGCGCCCGGGCCGGTCGGGTGGTGTGGCTCCACCTCGGTGTCCCGGCTGGCGACACTCCAGACGCGAAGCCGGCTGCAACGAGGCCGACCGGCGGTCGGCCATGGCCGATTTCGGTGAACTCTATCCGGCGCGGTGTCCGTCTAGGCAGTGGGAGCCCAGGACCATGCCCGGAAAGTCGCCCGTGAAGCGTCGACCAGGAGGAAGCCATGCAGCGCGATCAATCACCGCCCGGCGCCGACTCCCGCGCGACCGTCGCTCGCCGTCGGCCGCGACGCTCGTGACGAACGGCGCACGCCGAGTGGGTACCGCGGCGACGTCACTGCTGGCGCGTCTGCGGGGTTCTTCGCCGACCCCGGCCCCGCCCACGACCGGGGCGGCTGACGACGACCCTCGGGGATCTCGACTCCACATCACGGGCGTCCCCGGGTACGCGCCATTGCCTGGCGCTCTTCTCGTTCCCGCTCATGGTGTCGGCAGCAGCCTCTGCGTGCGCGCGCGCTCAGCGTATGGTGACGGGACGCGGGTTTCTGCTGCGTCGTCCGCCGGCGCTACTCGCCCGCGGTACCGTCCTCTGGGAAAGTGTGCGGCCTGCTCGTCGTCGCGAACGTGTTCAACATCGGCGCCGACCTGGGCGGTATGGCCGAGGCGACCGAGATGGCAGACGGGATTCTCGATTCGCGGTGGCTCGTTCCGATCTACGCCGCCCCCATCGCTCAAGGTTGCTCTTCTGGTCGTCGTACCGGTGGATCGCGCAAGCACCTTCAAATGGCTGACGCCTTTGCGTTGTTCGCCTACGTGGGCGCCGGCATCCTCGCGCATCCTGACTGGCCGGCGGTCCTCCGTGCGACGTCATCCCGCACATCGAGCCGACGCCCGGTTTCGCTCATCGCGACGTTCGTCGGCATCCTCGGACGACCATCTCGCCGTATCTCTTCTGGCAGGCCGGCCAGGAGGTGGAAGAGGAGCGTCTGCGTGGACGCGTGACGGTGGAGGAACGCCTGGCGCGACCGACGCCGAGGTGCGCTGCTCGAACGTCGACGTGACTCGTCGGCATGTGTCTTCCTGGAACTTGTGGATGTGCCTCGTCATCCTCACCAGCGCGGCGGACTCGCATGCGCACGGCATGACTTCGAACGTCACGACGGCGCAGGAGGCTGCCGAAGCCCTTCTGACCGCTCGCAGGCGACGCCGCGTATTGGCTCTTCACGCCTCGGCACTCATCGGGACGGGTATCCTGAGCGTGCCGATCCTCGCCGGGTCCTGCGCCTACGCGATCGCCGAAGCGGCGGCGTGGCGCGGATCGCTCGACAATCGGCCGAAGGACGCGCGCCGCTTCTACGCCGTCGTGGCCGTGAAGGATGCTGATCGGCCTGCTGCTCGACTTCGCCGACTTCAACGCCGTCGCGATGCTGTTCTGGTGCGCGGTCGTGAACGGCGTCCTCGGTGCCGCCCCTGATCGTCCTCGTGCTGTTGCTCACGAGCGATCCGACGGTGATAGGACCGGAGCCGCGTGAACCTGCTCTGGCTGCGATCCCTGGGCTGGATCACGGCGGGGTGATGGTGGCGGCGGCCGTCGCGATGTTCGCGACGGCGGTCCTATAGGTTCGGCCTCTCGACCGTTTGACAGGTCGGCCCTGCCACATCCAGCGCGTGGCGGGCGTGAGGCTTCGGCGCAGCGTGATCTGGGCGCTCGCGGCGGCGCTGCTGCTCGGAGCGAGCGCGCCGGCGCCGCGTGCGGACGTGCGAGCAGTCGTTCCGAGCGGCGGACTCGTCGCGACGACGGACGTCAGCGGCGACGTGGATCACGCGTCGGCGCTCGTCGATCGGAGCTGCCGCGTCCGTGGTGTGCCAGCGGCGCCGACGCGATCGGCGCACGCGCGCGGCGCTCGGCCGGCGCGTCGACGGCGGTCCGGCGTGCGCCGCCGCTGGCGGGCGGGGACGGTCGCGTGGTGCCCGCCGGTCCGTCCGTCCCGCTCTACACCCTGCACCACGTGTATCGCATCTAGCGCTCGGGCTCTCCCCGGCCCATCCGTCATCACCAACGCTCAGCATCCGTGCGGGCGCACGCGCACGGCCCGGAAGGCGCTCCAATGAACGACCTTCGTTTCAAGTGGCTCGGCCGGCCTGTGGCCCTCGCGGCCGGCGGCCGTTTTCTCGCTCTATCCGGTCCTTCGATTGGTACCGGCGCGACGCCGGCGATCGCGCGCGCGGGAGGCGGCGCGAGCGTCCCGGCCCGCGTGCTCAACATGGGCCTCTGACCTTCGCGGCGGCACTCATCTCGTCATGGAGGTGGAGACCGATCAGCTGCCGCCCGCATGCCCGTCGCCGAGGCGGTCAATCAGGCGATCGAGGTGATCCGGCACCGCGTGGATCAGCTGGGCATCGCCGAGAGCCGTACCATCGCGCCGGCAGGGCGATGCGCTGGATCGTCGCTGCAGCTCCGGGCATCGCGCGACTCGGCGCAGGCGAAGGAGCTGGTCGGCAAGACCGGCGCTCCTCGAGTTCCGGCATCGTCGGACGATTCGCCTGTGGCGCGGAGGATGCCGATGCAGAGCGATCGCTGGCGCAGCCGCGATTCGACGAGCGGAACGGCGACCCGGCCCGCGGGCGCAGCGCGACTGCTGCCGTCGCGGACGGCGCTGCTGCCGGATCGCGACGGCGGTCCGCGCTACGTCGTCGGCGCCAAGCAGAGATGACCGGCGCGTCGCTCGAGACCGCGCATCTCGAGACGGGCGAGCGCGGCGAGCCAGTGTCGTCGGCTTCCGCCTGACGAGCGAGGGCGGCGGCGCTTCGACGAGCTCACGCGGGCGAACGTCGGCAAGCAGCTCGCCATCGTGCTCGACGGCAGCGTCTACCTCTGCGCCCGTCATCCGGCACGCAGATCTCCGGCGGCGCGGGCATCATCGAGGGCAACCTTCACGATGGAGGAGGCGAGCAACCTGGCGATCGTGCTGCGCGCCGGGCGCGCTGCCGGCCGCCGGTGCGCATCGTCGAGGAGCGGACCGTCGGCGCGACGCTCGGCGAGGACTCGATCCGGTCGGGCTTGACCGCCTGCGCGGTCGGATCGGCGCAGTCTTCGCCTTCTTCGTCCTGTACTACAAGATGCTCGGCCTGATCGCCGTCGCCGGGCTGCATGCTGAACTCCGTCTGCTGCTCGCGGCGATGGCGCTCCTCGGCGCGACGCTGACGCTTGCCAGGCATCGCCGGGCATCAGCCTGAGACGTCGCGATGGCGGTCGACGCGAACATCCTGATCCTCGAGCGCATCCGTGAGGAGCTCACGAAGGGGAAATCGCTGCGCATGGCGGTCAACGCGGGCTACGATCTGTCGGCGAGCGCCATCTTCGACGCGAACCTGACGGTGCTCGCCGCGTCGCTGCTGCTCTTCCAGTTCGGCACCGGGCCCATCAAGGGGTTCGCGGTCACGCTGACGCTCGGCAACCTGTTCAGCATGTTCACGGCGACCGGTCGCCACGCAAGATCCTGACGGGCGACGCTGGCTCGGCGCTGCGGGCGCGCACGACGACGCACGTGGCGCCCGCTCGACATGTTCCGGCGTTCCCGGCTCGACTGGCCGGCGAAGCGCCATCGCTTCTTCGCGGTGTCGGCGCTGGTCCTGATCCTCAGCGCGACGAGCCTGGCGGTCCGCGGCCTCAACTACGGCATCGACTTCACCGGCGGCACCCTCCTCAGGTGACGTACGCGTCGGCGAAGCCGATCGCGGCGGTCCGCGAAGATCGTGGAGCGCGCCGGGCTATCCCGACGCCGACATCCAGGCGTTCGCCGGGGACCGACGTCGTACGCGATCCGCATGAAGGGCGATCACGACCCTGGACGCCCAGTCGGTCGAGCACATCCTGACGACGCTGCAGGCGGCCGATCCGGCGAACGCCGTGCGGATCGACCGCAAGGAGTACGTCGGGCCGGCGGTCGGCGCGCGGCTGAAGCAGCAGGCGATCCTGGCGATCGGTCTCGCCATCGCGGCGATCGTCACGTACGTCGCGCTTCCGCGTTCGCGAATCCGCTGTGGGGCGCGGCGGGCGTCGTGCGCTGGCGCCACGACGTCTTCGCGACGCTGGGCTCCTGTCGATCACGCAGATCGAGGTCGACCTGGTGGTGATGGGCGCGATCCTCACGATCGCCGGGCTACTCGATCAACGACACGATCGTGATCTTCGACCGCATGCGCGAGGCGGCTCCGCGACGCCTAAGAACACCGGAGCCGCTCGACGCAGTCGATCAACGCGAGCATCAACGAGACGCTCGTCGCGCACGCTGCTGACGAACGGCACCGTGCTCGCGGTCGTGCTCTACGCCTCGCTCGTTCTTCGGCGGGCAGGTGATCCACGACTTCGCGTTCGTGATGGTCGTCGGCGGTCTCGTATCGGCACGTACTCGACGATCGCGATCGCGACGCCGCTGCATCTACGAGCGGCGCAGTGCGTGCCGCCTTGTAACCAGTCAGCCAGGCGACGACGTGACGGACTCAGGATACTAGCCGCCGCGGCGCGTGGCGAAGCTCGGCCGAGGCTGCATCGACGCGGCGCCGCGCTCGCGCCGCGCTTCTCTCGCTGGCTCGGCTCGGCCTGACGGGGACTCCGCTGGCAGCCTTTCGCGTCGGCGCCAGTCAGTCGCGCTGGCAGAATAGCTGCCGTCGGATCTGCGCATGTCCCACGGCGCGCGGCGGCGGCGCTCGAGCTGCCGATCGGCATCGCGGGTGATCGCTGCCGCGAGGCGGAGACTCCTCGACCGCGTCGACGACCTCCGGACGCGCAGCTCTCAGGGTTCCACGCGCTTCATGCAGTCAGCGCGGGGCCGTCAGGTGAAGCTCCCATCGCCCGCCGTTCCGGAAGTAGAAGATCCGGCCGTGCTCGAGGAAGCGTCCGGGATAGCTGCCCGGACGACGCGGATCACGCTCGGAGACGCCCGCGACGCCGGGTCGTAGACTGGCACGTCGCCGCGCACGATCAAGTCGACGCGCACGCTGGCCCGGGACGCGCGGTGAGAGCGCGGCCGTGATGTCGGCGTCCTCGAAAGGGCGTCTCATCTTCATCGGATCAGGCCCGGCGCCGCGTCCGAGTGGCCTGGCGCGATCTCGCGCTCGATCTTCGCGAGCAGCGCCTCAACTCAGCGTCGTGGCGCAGGCGCGCGGGAAGCCTCATCGCCTTTGTTTTCAGGAGCGTGCCAAGTGATGCGATAGATTGAGCTCCGTGAGGCTCCGATCAATGGATCGCACGTGATGACATGAAGTCGCTGTAGATGCGCGCGGTCTGCGGATGATAATTGCCGGTGCCGTCTGCGCGTAGCGGCCGGGGGCCGTCAGTCCGGATCACCTTGCAGTGCGTCTTGAGGCCCGACGACGCCGTAGGTGACGTGGATGCCTGACATTCTTTCGAGCCGGCTCAGCGAACTCGGCTGTTCGGCGCGCCTCGTCGAAAGCGCGCCTTGAGCTCCGGCGATCGACGCGCGACCTGGCGCGCCGTTGCGGGCGGCGTCGCAGCAGGTAGCCGAGCATCCTGGGTCGCTCGAGGCGCGGTAGAGCGTCCATCGTGATCGCCGGCACCTTGGGGTCCTCGAACATAGCCTCGCGCGGGAGGCGTCCGACCGTGGTCTGGAAACGACTCGTAGGGATGCATGGAGCAGGATCTTTGAGCCGGCGTCGCGCAGGCACGTGGAAGAGGTTGCGCGCCGCGCGTCATTGAGCGTCGGGTGGTCGGACGTCGGATGGTGCGGCGGGATCGCGGAGCGCGGGACCGATCGAGCCGCGGCCAGCTCCATCGGATCGCGCAGCGCCAGCAGGGCCGTCGTCGTTCTCGAATCGTCGTCGGCGTGCTCGTCGAAGGCCTGTTCCGACCGCAGAGCATCCCGCGGTGGACGGGTGCCATCGCCTGCACGTCAGCTTCGAGCCGCATCGGTCGGGGCGACGCGGCGATCGCGGCAGCTCGATTTCCGATCAGCGCCAGCAGGTCGTCGGCCCCGTCCTCGTGTCCACTCAATCAGGCGCTGTATTCCGGGTGACGCGGAACAGCTCGCCTGAGGTCACGTCAGTACCGGGGAACGGAGGTCGAAGATTGTGAGCGATGACCTCTTCAGGCAAGGACCGAAGCCGCCGTCCCTGCGCGACGATGCAGAAAGCGGAATGTGCCGCAGCACGCCTACGCGCGCAAGCAGCGCTCCAGGTCGTTCGGGTAGTGCAGGGTGACGAGTAGGTTGAGCGCGACGGTTCAGTGAACGAACGGGAAGGGGATACGCCAGGTCTGATCTGCCCGAGCGGCGTCACGGGCGGAAAGACCATTCACTTCCACCGTGTCATCGCCGGAGGGTATCACCATCTGGCGTCAGATGCGGCGTACGAGCGGATGTGGATCTCGTTCGCGACGACTCTGGGAGCTCGCCCAGGACCTCGATGCAGGCGCTCCTGCCTGCGGGATCGGTGTAACGCTGGACGATCTGCTGCGTATCCGTCGACGGTGAGCTGATGCACGTTGGCGGCGACCTGCGCTTCTGAAGCCGCCGGCGCCGTATTCATGACGAACTCGTCCATCATCGACGCGGTGATCGCGGGCACCATTCGCTGAGCAGCCGGTTCGATCGCGCTGCGCCTCCCGAACAACGCCGCGGCGGTTGAACGACAGCCGGAGTGAGCTCCCCGATTGAGGAACATCGCCGGCGGAAACGTGTCACCGTCAGGGCGGGCCGCTGCGTCGTCGCCGGTGCGGCGGTCCTCGTCGATCGCCGAGGGTCGCGGCCCCGGCAGTCGCCCGGTCACCGCCTGAAGAGGCGATCGGATCTGTGGTCGGCGCTTCGTGAGTGAGGTTCATGCGGCAGCCCCCGGGGAGACCCCGCTGCGTACTACTCGGGACGATCGCCGAACAACTCCCGAGGAGCCATGCGAGCCCCATTGCGACGAGACCTGTAGCATCGGCTCGCCGAGAGTCGAAGTGACCGGGATGCCTTTGCGCCGGCGGCGGACATCGGCGTATCTCTTCGTGACGACCATGATCCAGGACGTTGCGTGTGGGAGTGCTGCTGGTCTCCGGGTCGGCCTGACGTGTGTGGGACCGCAGGTGCTGCCGACGATGCGGCGAAGGCAGGCGCCGCTGCCAGGCGACGAAGCTGGCCGCGGTCGGCCCGGTACGATGCCTGCCTCGCGGAATGCCGAGGCGCGCGCCGTGGACGGTAAAGCAGACGACGCCGTCGTTTGGGCGCTGCGACGATCAGCTCCAGAAGAAGTGGCAGAAGGGCGGAGAAGAGCGCCGGCGGCGCGTGCTCGACGAGAGACTATCGCACGCGCGTGCTGGCGTCGACCCGCCACGGCGCGTTCATCGCGAGCCTGCTCGGTCGCCTGCGGTCGAGCGGCGTCTGCACCGCGCCCGGTGTGACCTTCGCGTACAGCTACATGATCACGAACCGCGCGACGCCGTTCCGCGCACGACGTATGCCGACATCGTTCCGCCGCGCCCGGATCGCTCACGTTCTTCACAGCCGCCGGCGCGTACCAGACCAACAACCCGCAGCAGAGCTACGAGGAGGTGACGCAGGACGTCTTCCTCACTCGTCTCGAAGGCCGGATCTCGCGCTCGCAGCGTCGGGCGGCAAGATCCACCCTGGGGCTCTACGTCCACGGGCTCGCCAACGTCTTCACCGACGCGCTCACCGAGGTGGAGACTTCGGCTGCGGGCTCGCAATGTCCGGCTCGTGGCCTGGCTCCTGATCGGGTTCTCGTGGCCGAGCTACGACGTGGCGACTCCGCGGCCTTCTACGCGACGAAGACCCCGCCGCCCCCGCCGCTCATGCCGCAAACGTCGGGCTCGATCCGCGACAACATCCTCGGCAGCCGCCAGAGCTTCGACGCGCTGGTGCAGCTCCTCGAGAGCCAGGTCGTCGCCTCCGTCGCAGACGCCGGTCGAGCTGTCGTTCCTGACGCACTCCGAGGGCAACTACATGCTGATGGTCGGCTGGCCGCCGCTGCTCGAAGCCGGCGGCGTCGCGAAGTGCCTGATGCTCGCGGCGGACGTCTCGGCCGTGTCGCTCCAGACGGGCGAGCAGGGACAGGCGATCGCCGAGCACGTCGCGCAGGTGACCGTGTACTACTCGGTGCGGACGAGACGCTGAACGGTCGAACTACGAGTTCTTCAAGTACCACCGGCAGGACTATCCAACGCGGCTCGGCGTGATCGGGCCTGTACTACGGCTTCCCGGCGCCGAAGGCGCTCAACGCGAACGTCGTCGGGCTCGACTGCTCGGCGGTGACCGTCTTCCCGGCGGTGTCTTCTGCATCTTCGACGTCCACTCGTCGTACCTGCACGTGCCCGCCCTCGTGCTCGACGAAGCGCAGACGCTGCTGTCCTCCGCAGCCGAAGCGCGCGGCGATCCCCGGCACGACGCAGGGCTTCACGCTCCAGCAGTAGGCCGCTCAGCGCCCGACGTCGGAGGCGGCGGCCGCACGGCAGGATCGAGGCCGCATCCGGCGGGAGCAGGACGCCGCTGCTGCACGGCGCGCTTCGCAGCGCGGCGCACCGCCGTGACGTGCGACCGATGATCCCGGTTCAAGCGAGCTGAGTGTCGCCTCGGTCGAACGCGGTCGTCGAGCCGAACCGCGCTGCACGGGCTGCCGGCGCGAGCTGCCCGACGCCGGAAGAGCGTCGCGATCGGAACGTCGACCTGCGGCGAGCGGACGCCGCCAACGGCGTTGCCGAGCCGGTCGTGCACGATGACCGGCGGATCGCCGGGCCGCACGGACAGCGGCTCCGTCGACACGGGCGGCCGACCGCTCGTGACCCACCGCGCGAGCGCTCGTATCGCGGCGCTGAGGCGCGTAGTGCTGCGGTCGGCGTTGATCGGACGATCGCACGTAAGCGGTGCCGTCGAAGATGGTGCCGCACGGGCGGGCGATAGGTCGTGTCGAGGCGCGCGCTGGGCCCGGATCGACGCGACCGTTCGATCAGCGCGTACGTGTCGACGTGCGCGGTGCCGGCGACCTCCCACGTCCGGAGGTGCGGACCGTCGGGCTGTCGCGCGGCGAAGAAGCCGATCGCGACGACGTCGGTTTCGGTCTGGAACGTCAGGACGGGGACGTCGACGTCGTCGCGGATCCGACGGCGGGCGGCGCGGTCGATCCGAGCGGCTGCTGGCGGCTCGGACAGCGGCGCCGCGTCGCCGGGGCGGCTGTGCACGAGGAAGCCGTCATAGACGCGCGAGCGGATGGACCGCGTCGACGTACGTGACCGAGGCGATACGCCGGACTGCGACTCGCCGGCGGCGACAGCTGCGCTTCGGCCGAGAGCCGCCGTAGAGCGTCGCGGCCTGACGCGCGGACGGCGGCACCGGCCTGCGAGAAGATGTCGTACGAGTAAGCTGTCGCCGGGATGGCGGAGGCGCGCCGTAGCGGGCCGGGTCCACCTCCTTCAGCGCGAGCCCGCGGTTGAGCGGCGGACCGCCGCTCACGCCGACGTATTGCGACAGAGACGCCGACCCACGCCCAGCCGTGCCGCAGCAGCATCGTGTGCGGCGAACGTCCAGTCGGGCGCGGCGTCGAACCCGCCGGATACGTTCAGCCACTCGAGCGACGACCGTGCCGTTGAAGCGCGCTCGCGTCGCCGGTCGTCGGACGAGGAGGCGGGTCGTGTACGCGGCGCCGTCACGCGGAACAGCCGTCCACTTGCCGTCGGCCGAAAGCGGCGCGGCGCTGCGTAGCTCGCCGCGGTGCCGGAGACGAAGAACTCCTCCTCGACGTAGCCGTACGGCGCGAAGATCGAACGTCGGTCGAGGCGATCGGCGGCAGACCCCGGCCCGGCGTGATCCCGGGCCGGCGATCGCCATCGCCAGCACCGGGTCGTCGGCGTACACTGGACGCCGCGCGCGACACGCAGAGCAGGGCGGCGAGGAGGGTCGTCGACGACCGATGCACTCGACCCCGGTATGCCCGGTTCGGCGTCACGCCGCCTCCCGCAGCTGGGCGATTGCCAAACGGCGCAGGGACGGCTGTCGTCGGCGATGAAGAGGAGGGAGAGATGCCGACACGAGAGATCGCGCGAGAACCGGTGGTCGAGCGAGCTCGACGCCTTCAGCTCGCACCACGCGGGCTGGATCGTGACGCTCGAAGTCCTGGGTCGGGAGTTCGGCGAGCAACCCGAGGCGAACGGGCTGCCGCTCACGGGCATCGTCGTGGAGTCGCGTCAGGCTGCGGCGCGGATCGCGATCATGGTGGGCGGGCGCCGGATGCGCACGTGACCCACATCGTGGAGGGCCCGTGCCGCGTGTGGCTCCGCGAGCTCGACGTCGAGAGCGACGAGGCGGTCGAGGTCGAGTGTGATGACGGGACGCGGACGCTCGGTCTGCTCGGCCGCTTACCCGTGGAGCTGCAGCTGCCGCGGTCGTGAGTCCCGTTAGGCACCCCGGTACGCGCTCCAGCGTCGGGATGTCGATCTTCGTCATCTTCAGCATCGCTTCCATGACGGCGCTCGACTTCTTCGGATCAGGATCGCCCAGCATCTCGCCGAGCACGGCGGGATTCACCTGCCACGGAGAGGCCGTATCTGTCCTCGAGCCACGCCACACTGGCTCGGCTGTCGCCGCCTGCGGTGAGTTTCCAGTAGTGGTCAGACCTCGTCCTGGTTCTTGCAGTCGATCGGACAGCGAGATCGCCTCGGTGAACGTCGAATTGCGCGCCGCCGTTCAAGCGCGATGATCTCCTGGCCGTCGAGCTCGAACTGGACCGTCATGGCGCTGCCCTGGGGCCGGGGCCGGCAGACACCGTCAGCAGCGCGACCTTCACGATCCGCGAGCTCGGGAAGATGGAGACGTAGAAGGCCGCGGCGTCCTCGGCCTGCGTGTCGAACCACAGGAACGGGCTGATCTTGGGCATGGGGTCCCTCCCGGGACACGTCGATCCGGACCGGGCGCGGATTCGACACCGGGCCACAAAGAAAAAGCCCCGCGCCGCGACGTCCTGTCGCGACGCGGGGCATGCTGCAGCGTCAGGCCTTCGCGGCGCGATCGTCGCGTCGAACATGGTCGAGCTTCTTGTTGGCGCCCTTCTTGGCCTTCTCGATCTTCCTTGCCCTTGGCCTTCGTCACCTTCGGCGATTGGCCTTGGCGGCCGCTTCTGCGGGCGAGCTTGAGGACCTTCTTCTCGACGCCGTTCAGCGACGACCTGGCCCTGATACTGGGTGAGGTACGGCAGGAGCGAGCTGGCCGATCGTGTCGAGCTCGGCCTCGTTCGGATCCTGATCGCCGGACAGCGAGCCGATGATGGCCTTCGCGCGGCGCGACGCGCGCCTTGAGCTCGCTGTTGATGAAGCAGTCGAGGGTGCCGTTCGGCTGCGCCGTGTCCGATGTCCGGGATGCCGCAGCCGCAGAGGCCGGGCTCGGGAACGCCGCAGCCGCAAATCCCAGGCATCACCTTCGCCGGGATCGTTCGGGCAGAGGTCGAGGAACTCGACCGCGCCGATGTCGCACACCGCCGTGCCGTCGCCGTCGGCGTCGGTCGGCCGCGCCTCGCCGCGCTGGTCCGTGGCAGGGCAGCTGGCGGCAGCGCCCTTGATCGAGGACCGGGCTGCCCGTCGCGGGCACGTGGGTCATGCGTCGGCCCGCCGTTGTCGGCGAGCGGGCCGAGCTGCGGATCGACGTTGTTCTGGTCGCCGCTGCCGGCGAACGAGCAGCTAGCCGTTCGAGTCGAGGTTGTTGCCGCCCGAGGAGACGGCGGCGCCGCCGCAGTGGCTGGCCGCGCTGCCCCGCGATGATCGAGCTCGTCGACGGTGATCGTGCCGCCCGGGTTGAAGATGGCGCTGCCCGCCGGCGAGTCGTTGTCGACGAACGTCGCAGTTCCGAATGGCGACGTTGCCCGAGATGTAGAAGCCCGCCGGCGGAGCCATCGGAGAGGTTGCCCGAGATCGTCGAGTTCGTGATCGCCGTCGCCGTGCCGGCCGCGATGAACCGCCGCCGCCCAGGCCGCCGACGCCGACCGAACGGTTCTGCGCGATCGTCGATGCCCTGGATGGGACAGGTCGCCGCGCGGCTCGTCAGGTACGCGCCGCCGCCGACAGAGCCGCTGATGTTGCCGGAGACCGTGGAGTCGACGAGCGACAGCGGTTCCGCTCGCGACGGCGTACAGCCCTCCCGCCGGCCCGGTCGCCGGTGCCGTTGTTGAGCACACGGACCTTCGTCATCGACGAGGTTTCCGGCGCCGGCGGTGGCATAGAGTGCCGCCGCCGACGCCGCCGGAGTTCTCGCTTGACCTCGACGTTCGAGATCGTCAGGCTCCGGTGCCGGCCACGACGTACATGCCGCCGCCGGCGCGGCTGCCGCCGATGTTCCGGCGGGCGGCAGCCCCGTCGATCGCCGCGGCGTTGTTCGAAGTGATGTAGTAGACCGCCGCAACGACGCGAGCCCGATGTTGTCGGACGCTTCGCCGCCGGTCACCGCTCACGCGTGTCGCCGACGATGTAGGCGCCGCCGATACGTGGCCGCGCTGTTGTTCGTGATCGCCGTGTTCGTGAGCGTCAGCGGCGTCGCCCCGACGACGGCATAGACCGCCTCCCGTATCGGCGACGTTGTCGTCGAACGTGGACCCTGACACCGCGAGCGTCGAGAAGCCGGTGGCCATCAGGCCGCCGCCGATGGTGGCGACGTTGCTCGTGAACGTGCGAGTTCGGTGATGCTCACGGCGCCCGTCATGGCGAGAAGACTGTGCCGTCGCCGCCGTAGGCCAGGTTCCCGTCGAAGGTGGAGTCGGCTGATCGTCATGGCGCCGGGGCCGACGGCCAGGCAGTGCGGCGCCGTCTCCGCTGCTCGTGGCGTTGTCCTCGAAGGTCGAGGCGGTGATCGGTCAGCGCGTCCGGAGAGAGCGTGCAGGATCCGCCTGCCGTCGGTGGCGAGGTTGCTCATCGGAACGTCACGCGCTCGATCGTGCACGTCGCCGGGGCCGATCATGAAGCAAGCCGCCGGCCGGCGTGGCCAGGCCCGTTGCGGATCGTGACGTCGCGGACCGCGAAGGTGGCCATGGCCTGGAGGATGCGGTCGGCCTTCAGCCCATCGATGATCGTCGTGTCCGCGCCGGCGCCGTTCAACTGGAGCTCGCCGTGACGTCGAGGTCGCCGGTCGCGGCGGCGTCCTCGCCGGTTGCCGAGCGAGCGACAGGATGTAGACGCCGGCCGGCAGGCGAGACTGACGTCGGGCCCGGCGTGGGCGTTCGCCTCCTGGATCGCCGCGCGGAGCGTTGCATTTGCCGGCCGCGGTCGCGCGCAGATGCCGTTGCCCGGCGTCGCGTCGACGGCGTCCGTCGTGCTGTTGACGGTGTAGGTGTCGGCGTGCGCCGACGCGACGGCCACGGCTGCGCTCAGCAGCGCGGCGACTCGAATTCCCGCCGATCCTCATCTTTACCTCCACCCCTCAACCGCGTGCGCGGTACGTTGCTGGTCGCTCGCGCGACGCCAGGTGCGTCCAAGGATAAAAACGGACGACCCGGGTCACAAGCAGTGCGGGCGGCGTAGGTCCGCGCAGCGCCTCGGCATCGGTCAGACTTCCTGACCCGCCTTGTGCTTCGCGCGGCGGGTGGCGCAGACGGGAGGCCGGATGAACGGACTCTCGCTGGCACTATTGATCGGGATCGTCGCCGGCATGCGAGCGATGATGGCCCCGGCGGCCGTCAGCTGGGCCGCACGCCTCGGCCACCTCGGCCTGTCCGGCTGGCTCGCGTTCCTGAACGGCCCGTGGGTGCCGTGGATCCTCGACGCTCCTCGCGGCCGGCGAGCTCATCACCGATCAGCTGCCGTCGACGCCGAGCCGCACCGTACCGATCCAGTTCGGCACGCGGATCGTCGTCGGCGCGGTGTGCGGCGCCGCGGTGAGCGGAGGACTGCCCGGCGCGCTCGCGGGCGTCGTCGGCGCCGTCATCGGGACGCTCGGCGGGCGCGCCCTGCCGCGCCCGCCTCGCCGCGACCTTCGGCGACGACCGTCGGCGGCGATCGCCGAAGACAGCGATCGCGCTCGCCGCCGCGTTCCTCGTCGTGATGAGTGTTCGCTGACGGAGGGAGCGCTTGCCGCGGCGTCAGCCGCGGTGCAAGCGCGACGCCATCAGGCACGGCGCGGAGCGCCGCGCGGGGGCAATAGGTCGCGCAAGCGACCCCCTGATACTGGAGGTCGCCGATGGCCGCACATCGCCACGAGCGGTATCCGGAAGCTGCTGCTGGCGCTGCTGACGGCGCTCTCCGTGCGCGCTTACGCGGTCGCGCCGTACGACCGCGCCGACTGGCTCCTCGAGAACGCGCTCCTGTTCGCAGGCGTCGGCGTGCTCGTCGCCACGCGGAATGCGCTGCCGCTGTCGCGCCTCTCCTACACGCTCGTGTTCCTGTTCATGTGCCTGCACGCGGTCGGCGCGCACTACACGTACTCGCTGGTGCCGTACGACGACTGGTCTCCGGGCGCTCACCGGCCGGACGCTCTCGAGCATCACCGGCGCGGAGCGGAACCACTACGACCGGCTCGTCCACTTCAGCTACGGGCTGCTCCTCGCGTATCCGGCGCGCGAGGTCTTCCTGCGCGTCGCCGACGTGCGCGGCTTCTGGGGCTACTACCTGCCGCTCGACGTCGTCATGGCGACGTCGATGCTCTACGAGCTGATCGAGTGGGGCGCCGCGTCCGCGTTCGGCGGCGACCTCGGCACGCGCCTACCTGGGCACGCAGGGCGATCCGTGGGACGCGCAGAAGGACATGGCGCTCGCGACGCTCGGGGCGATCATCAGCGATGATCGTGACCGCGGCGGTGAACTGGCACTTCCAGAAGGACTTCGCGCGGTCGTGGGCGGAGAGCCTGCGCGTCAAGACGCCACGAGCCGCTCGGCGAGGACGAGCTGGCGCGGCGGATGCTGGCAGGCCTAGCGATTCGGGGTGTGTTCAGCCCGTCGCGGCCACGGCGCTCGGCTCGACTCGGGCCGCGCCGGAGGATTCGAGAACTCCATCACGCCGTCCTCGACCGGGCCGCGCTCGAGCATGCGCAGGTCGCGCGGGTAGTTCTGATGGAGCTTCCACGGGATCTTCGCGCCCTGCTTCGGGAAGAGGTGGATCGAGCGCTGGACGTAGCCCGACGTGAGGTCGAGGAACGGCGCCTCGTCGGGCTGCGCGTCGCGCAGTCGCGGCGTGCACTGGCGCGTGCCGGTCGCCGTCATGTGGTTCAGCAGGCGGCAGACGTAGCGGCAGATCAGCTCCGCCTTGAGCGTCCACGACGCGTTCGTGTAGCCGACCGCGAGCGCCAGGTTCGGCACGTCGCTGAACATCATGCCCTTGTAGTTGAACGTCTTCGCGAACTCGACGCGCGCGCCGTCGACGGTCGCCTCGAGGCCGCCGAGCAGGCGGAGGTTCAGGCCCGGTCGCCGTGACGATCAGGTCGGCCTCGAGCTCCGCGCCCGAGCGCAGCTTGATGCCCTGTCTCGGTGAACGTCTCGATCTGATCGGTGACGATCGACGCGCGGCCGTCGCGCATGGCTCTGGAAGAGGTCGCCGTCGGGCACGAGGCAGACGCGCTGCTCCCACGGGTTGTAGCGCGGCGTTGAAGTGCGTGCGCGACGTCGTAGTCGGGGCCGAGCTCGTTCTGAGCCACCGGCCGATCATGCGCGCTTGCGCGCGCGTCGGGTTCCGCCGGCAGAAGTTGTAGAACCACATGGCTGATGAGCACGTTCTTCCAGCGCGTGAGGCCGTACGCGGCGCGCGTCGGCAGGACGCGGCGCAGCCAGTTCGCGATCGGATCCTGCGCCCGGCATCGAGACGATGTACGTCGGCGAGCGCTGCAGCATCGTGCACGTGCGCGGCCGTCTTCGCCATCGCCGGCACGAGCGTCACGGCGGTCGCGCCGCTGCCGATCACGACGACGCGCTTGCCGGCGTAGTCGACGTCCTTCGGTCCAGTTCTGCGGATGCACGACGCGGCCGCGGAAGCGCTCGATGCCGGGAAACTCCGGGCGTGTAGCCCTGCGCGTAGTCGTAGTAGCCGCTGCACATGAAGAGGAAGTTGCAGGTGAAGTGCACGACCTCTCTGCGCTCGCCGCGCTCGACCTCGACCGTCCACCGCGCGTCCTCCGACGACCACGACGCGCGCTTCACGCGTGTGGCCGAAGCGGATCTTCCGGTCGATGCCGTGCTCGCGCGCGGTCTCGCGCGAGGTAGGCGAGGATCGACGGGCCGTCGGCGATCGCGCTCGGGTTCGTCCACGGCTTGAACGAGTAACCGAGCGTGTACATGTCCGAGTCGGAGCGGATGCCCGGAGTAGCGGAAGAGGTCCCACGTCCCGCCGATCGTCGTCGCGCGCTTCGAGGATGGCGTAAGGTGCGATCGGGGCAGCTCTTCTGCAGGTGGTAGCCCGCGCAGATGCCGGAGATGCCGGCGCCGACCACCAGCACGTCGACGTGGGAGAACTCATCCGGCGCATCCTCCCGTGCGGGCGGCGCTGGGGCAACGCCGGCCGCACGGGGTCGGCCGATCCGGTCATCGGGGACGATCAACCGGCCGAGTGCACCGAACGCGTCGGGCGAGGAGCCCGCGGGACCACGACGCGAAGCGGATCGCCCGGTCCCGGCGGCGCTCGGCCCCGAGGTTGCGGAGCCGGCCCTGGGCAGATCGAGGTCTGTGAACGGCGGTGTCGTGACGCCGTTCTGGTGCTCTTCGACGAAGGTCCCGAGATCGGTCCGCTGTGACGACCCCGACAGAGCTTCCGCGCCGTCGACGACGGGGTAGAGGAGCTGGCGTCGCTTCCGGCCGTCGCCGCCGAGCAGCGCGGCGACCGTGGCCGACGCGTCGTATCGGGCGCGAGCGCCTGACGTTGGCGCGCATGACCTCGCGCACGAACAGGATCTCGAGCGGATCGATCGCGTACTCGCGCGAGAGGTTGTAGCCGCGCGCGGCTCACCTGCTCGGTAGGATCGAGCGCCGCGAGCGCCAGCACCGTGAATCCGTGCGCGAGACGTGACGCACCGAGGAGTGGCAGATCGCGTTCACGTCGTGAGCTCGAGTGCGAACGCGACGCCCGTGAACGGTGAAGCGCATCGTGCCGCCGAGGATCGCGCCCATTCCGACCAGCGGCGGTGATACGCCAGAGCAGGCCGAGACACCTCTCGTCGGTTGACACACGAATGCATGGCGGTATGACTCGATCTCTCCACGGATTGGATGAG
>ERZ1370068.1631-contig-11540_pt1 | contig 62416 bp, 99 predicted proteins | sample MGYA00561227_ERZ1370068 | MGnify/ENA primary metagenome ERZ1370068 (study PRJEB38410, sample SAMEA6850437) | metagenome | study: Metagenomic assessment of the ecological functions of the soil: analysis of the soil microbiota associated with the...
GTTGTACTTCGTTCCAGTTGCACGTATTTAGCAGTCATCACGATCTGGGTCCTGGCGCTGGTCGTCGGCGTCGCGCTCGATCGCACGCTGCTCTTGCTGCCGCAGCATTTCCGCGAGGAGAGCTGGGTCCTCACGCACGTGCCGGGATGGGCGTGATCATGACGCTCGCGATCGTGTTCGTGACCGGAGTGCTCGCCGCGAATTTCATCGGCGAGCGTCTCGTGAGGCTCTGGAACGCGATCCTGCACCGCATCCCGTTCGTGAGTTCGATCTACTCGAGCGTCAAGCAGGTTTCGACACGCTGTTTTCCTCGAGCGGCGAAGCATTCCGCAAGGCGGTGCTCGTGCAATGGCCGCACGAGAGGATGTGGACGATCGGATTCGTCACCGGGACGGCCGGCGGAGACGTGGCGAACCACCTGCGCGAGGATTATCTTCGGTATACGTGCCGACGACCCCGAACCCGACCGGCGGGTACTTCGTCCTCCGTTGCCCGCGAGGACGTGATCGAGCTCGACATGAGCGTCGACCAGGCGCTGCAAGTCACATCATCTCGATGGGCGTGGTCGCGCCGGCGCCGAACGGCCGAGCGCGAGACGTAATAAGCTGAACCCATGCGCACGCACTATTGCGGCGAGCTGAACGCGCGGCTGGTCGGCAGCTCCGTGACGCTGTGCGGGCTGGGCTGCACCGGCGCCGCGACCACGGCGGCGTGATCTTCATCGACCTGCGCGATCGCGAGGGCTCGTGCAGGTCGTGTGCCGATCCGGACACGCCGGAGACCTTCCGGATGGCCGACCGCGCTGCGCAGCGAATTCGTGCTCAGCGTGACGGGCGTGGTGCGCAGGCGTCCCGAAGGCACCGTGAACCCCAAGCTTCCGAGCGGCGGGAGATCGAAGTGCTGGCGCACGACGATCGAGATCCTCAACCCGTCGCTCACGCCGCCGTTCCAGCTCGACGACGAGAACCTGATCCGAGAACGTGCGGCTCGAGTACCGCGTGCTCGACCTGCGGCGCGAGCCGATGCAGAAGAACCTGCGCCTGCGCTACCGCGTCGCGATGGCGGTCGCGCACAGCTACCTCGACGCGCATCGGGCTTCATCGACATCGAGACGCCGATGCTGACGCGCTCGACGCCGGAAGGCGCGCGCGACTACCTCGTGCCCTCGCGCGTGCATGCCGGCCAGTTCTTCGCGCTGCCGCAGTCGCCGCAGCTGTTCAAGCAGCTGCTGATGGTCGCCGGGCTTCGACCGCTACTACCAGATCGTGAAGTGCTTCCGCGACGAGGACCTGCGCGCCGACCGCCAGCCCGAGTTCACGCAGATCGACATCGAGACCTCGTTCCTCGACCGGAGCGCGAGATCCACGGCATGATGGAAGAGCTCGATCCGCGCACGTGTTCAAGGAAGTGCTGCGGCGTGGACCTGCCCGATCCGTTTCCGCGTCTTGCCTACGCCGACGCGATGTCGCGCTACGGCACCGACAAGCCGGACCTGCGCGTGCCGCTCGAGCTGACGGAGCTGACCGACGCTGATGAAGACCGTCGAGTTCAAGGTGTTCTCAGCGCGCCGCCGACGCTGCCGGGCGGACGCGTCGCGGCGCTGCGCGTGCCGGGCGGCGGCGCGAATTCAGCGCGCAGCGAGATCGACGACTACACGCGAGTTCGTCGACGATCTACGGCGCCAAGGGCCTCGCCTACATCAAGGTGAACGACGCGGCGCAGCTGAACGAGACCGGCCTGCAGTCGCCGATCGTCAAGTTCCTGTCCGGCCGACGCTGCTGGCAGCGATCATCGAGCGCACCGGCGCGCAGAACGGCGACGTGATCTTCTTCGGCGCCGACAAGGCCAAGGTCGTCAACGATGCGCTCGGGCGCGCTGCGCGTGAAGATCGGGCACGAGCAGCGGCTACGCCGATCCGCGGCTGGCAGCCGCTGTGGGTCGTCGATTTCCCGATGTTCGAGTACGACGAGGAAGAGAAGCGCTGGGATGCGATGCATCATCCGTTCACCGCGCCCGAGGACGGCCACGAGGACGCTGCATGCAGTCCGACCCGGCGGCGCGCGTCGCCAAGGCGCTACGACATGGTGCTGAACGGCTGGGAGATCGGCGGCGGCTCGGTGCGCATCCACCGCGCCGAGGTGCAGGCGAAGGTGTTCGACGCGCTCGGCATCGGCCCGGACGAGGCGCAGCGCGAAGTTCGGCTTCCTGCTGGAAGCGCTGCAGTACGGCGCGCCGCCGCACGCGCGGCATCGCGTTCGGGCTGGACCGCATCGTCGCCCTGATGGCGGGCGTGGATTCGATCCGCGACGTGATCGCGTTTCCCAAGACTCAGCGCGGCCGGGTGCTTGCTGACCGAGGCCCCGAGGCCCGGTGGATGCGAGAAGCAGCTGCGCGGGCTCAGGAGCTGCGATTGAGGGGAGAAGCCAGAGGCCAATCCTCGCGGCCCGACCTAGGATCTATCCGTGGGCCTCACGGCCAATGCCGCGACTCTGCGCCCCGCACGCCTTTGCCTGGATCTGATCCGGCGTTTGCGCTGCCCGGGCCGCGCACCAGCGCCAGTGACGAGAACGCCGGCGGGCGCGTGTCTGGAACGGTTGAGTGGGCTTACTTCCGTGAACGGTGTAAGGGCCCAGCAAGATCACCGAGCCTTGCTCCACCATCAACGGGCTGCGCCCGCCCGTCGAAACGCATCCACCGCAGAAGTGCGTTGCTTCGGGTGTTGATGGCCCCCGCGACCGCGCACCGGGGCCACCATCGAGCGGGCCGATTCTCTCCTCCGTCATGACGATAACGAAGCCGCGATGATCGTTTGCTGCGTAGCTTCACGCGATAGCCATTCACGTCCGTCCACTCTTGCGTCCGCGTCAGCGGCGATGTGGTGCGCTATCCTGATGCACCCCGAATCCGACACCGTCGGCGGGCCGTTAAAGTGGAGCCTGGCAGATGAGCTGCTCCATCTCGTTGCTTCCCAGGAGTTGGCTCGAGAGGGACCGTGAGCCGCGCGCGCGTCCTCCGTTCCGTCCTCCGAAGCACGGGCTCGGCGGCTCCACACCAGACATAATGCGATTGGATGCGGTGGTTATTGACGACAAAGTACGAGCCTATCGATCATCGGGGCTTGGTCAAGTCTTACCGCCGTGTCGCGGAAGGCGATCAAAAGCCTTGCCGATTTCCCGAATTTCAGCGTCGCGAAAGACTCGAGGCAAGAACGACATAGCCCTCGTCGTAAAACGCTTCAATTTGAGATTTGCTCAGGCGAAGCGCTGGAGGATTGCAGCGACAGTCACGCAGAGCTCTTCCAAGCGGTCAACGCGTGATGCTCCCTTCATGGGACCGCGTGGCTCGTACTTGCGTTCTCGGCCCGGGCGCTTGCGTTCTCTGCAGCCGGCGAGATCAAGGCCGCGGCACTGCCCGATCGAAGCGCGCGAGACGCTCGCGCTGATCCGGTCCGGCGGCCCGTTTCCGTACCAGAAGGACGGCTCTTTCGGTATTCGGCAATCGCGAAGCGCTGTTGCCGCGCGCGCGTACGCGAGCGGCTACCGCGAGTACACCGTGCGCACCTCCGGAGCGCGCGATCGTGGGGCGCGACGGATCATCGCGGGCCGCGCGCGGCGAAGCACTACTATACGGACGATCACTACCGTGCGTTCCGCAGGATCCTCAATAAATGGGAAAGCTGCTTGCAGCGTCTGGGAAGGATCCCGCGCGTTCGGGCGTGTATCGCGCGTCTCACGCGACGGAAGTGCTCGATGCAACACGCGGCGGAAACCCCGCGTGAGCCGCATCGCGCTCAGCCGTGCGTGCGTGACAAAAGCAAGCTGCTTGCCCGAGTTGCGCGCGACCTGCGCTTTCCTGCCTGGTTCGGCGGCAACTGGGACGCGCTGGAGGTTGCCTCACGGACCTGTCGTGGCTCGAGGCCGACGGTCACGTCCTACTGTTCGACGGCGCATCGGGCCTCGACGCGGCGACTTCGGCGTGCTCGCCGACGTGCTTTCATCGAGGCGCGCGCTATTGGGCGAAGCGCGGCCGGACTCGTTTTTCGTGCCGTTTTCGTCGAGGCCAGCGGCGCTGCGCCTGTGCGCGAGGTCGCGTGAGCCCGGAGATTCAGTTTCAGTGCTGGTCGTCGTCGCATACGCCGGCGCTCGACGTGCTGCTGCTCGAGCGTGCATCGCGCGTCCGGGTTTCTGGCAGTCCGTGACCGGATCGCTGGACCGCGCGGACGAGCCCTTGCAGGACGCGGCGGCTGCGCGAAGTGCGCGAGGAAACAGGGATCGAGCGCCGTCCAGCATGTCGACCGCCTGGCACGGTCGCCAACACCGTTCGAGATTTATGCGCGCTGGCGGCACCGGTTTCGCTCCGGGCGTCACGCACAATACCGAACACGTCTTCGGCCTCAGAGCTTGCGGCACCCGGCAGCCGGTCCGCGTGTCGCCCGGATGAGCACACGGCATTACCGCCTGGCTGCCGTGGCGCGAGGCGGCGCGAGCAAGTGCTTCTCCTGGTCGAACCGCGACGCCATCCTGCATGCTTGGGCGAAAAAGCGCTGTGCTAATTCAGCCGCGGCTAGCTGCGTGACATGAAATCGCTGCGTGCGCTGCTCGTCGTGCTGCCGCTGGCGGGTTGCGCGACCGCTCGAGCGGCCGGTTCAGCGGACCACCTTGCGTCGGCAGCGGTTCCGCCGCGCGGAGTGCGCCGCAGTGGTTCGTCGGCGCTCGACGAGCGCAGTGGACGGCGGCGGGCGTGCGCGATGCGCAGGACACGCGCGTCGCCGGCTTTCCGTACCTGCGGGTGAACCGGCTGCTGGCGTCGCTCGAGGCGCGGCGCGGCAGCCGATGAGGGTCCGGCCTACGCGCTCGTCTCCGCGCTCGCCGGACGCACGCGCGCGCTCGACTTCGACGCGCGGATCGCCACGAGGTCGGCAACCTCGCACCGACGAGGTGCTCCTGATCGCACGCGCGCCCGACGCTGCAGCAGTCACCGCACCAGGCAGTGCGCGCACCTGCTGCGGCGTCGACGTCCGGCGGACGTCCGAGGCGCGCACGCTGCTACGTCGGGCGGCACGGGTCCCGGACGACTACTCGAGCGCGCTGCGCGCTGCGGGACTCTACCCGCTGACGCGCATTTCCGTTCGCCGTCGGGCGTGCGGCGCTTCGAGGATCGAGATCCGAGCGCGGACTTTGCGCGCGCGCGGGAAGCGCATCGAACTCGCCGGTTGTACGCTACGCGCCGCACCGCCCGCGCCGCCGCGCTGTCGCGCGAAGGCGATCAGGCGGCCTGATCGGCGCGTCGATGGCTCAACCCGCTTGGGCAGCTGCTCATCTCGGCAGCGCGAGACCTGGTCGACGCTCGCTCGCGGCCTACGCGCCGAGCTTCGACATCGCGGTCGCCGGCGACTACGACCGCTTCGGCGCGCTGCGCTGGCGCCGCGGCGAAGCCGCGCCGGCGATCGATGCCGCCGATCCGGTCGTGTACGCGCAATCCGCCTACACGCCGTTATGGCGATACGCGTGCTGCTGCAGATCGTCTACACGCTGTGGTTCCCGGAGCGCCCCGGCGGCCGTCGTGCGATATTCTCGCGGGTCGCGCTCGACGGCGCTGGTCTGGCGCGTGACGCTGGCCCCGGACGGCGAGCCGATCATGCTACGACTCGATGCATCCGTGCGGCTGCTACCACTGGTTCTTTCCGTCACCGCGCGCGCAGGCCGCGCGCCGCGCCCGACGCGAGTCGAGGAATGGGCGTTCGCGCCGCGAGCGTTGCCGCGCCTGCGCGAAGGCGAGCGCCCACTGCGTGCAGCATCGCGCTCGGCGACGCACTTCATCGAGCGCATCGGCGCTCGTCAGCGGCACCGACAGCCTGGCGCGCTACGAGCCTGCGGCGCTACGACGAGCTGCGCTCGCTGTCGCGCATGGACGGCAGCCGGCGCGGCGTTTTCGGCGCCGACGGCTTGATCGCCGGCACCGAGCGCGGCGAGCGCTTCCTCTATCTGGCCGATGGGAATCGCCTCGGCGGGCGCGATGCGGCAGTGGGGACGGCACGCGACCGCGTTCGTCGGCCGTCGGCATTTCGACGACGCCGACCTCCTCGAGCGGCGCTTCGAGCTCGACCTCGCGGGGAGCGCGAAATGAGCGAGACCCTGCGCGTGGTCGACGCTCAACATCCACAAGGGCCTGTCGCAGTTCAACCGCCGCATGGTGATCCATGAGCTGCGCGAATGGCCTGCGCGCGCTCGACCCCGACCTCGTGTTCCTGCAGGAGGTGCAGGGGCTGAACGATCGCCTCGCACTGCGCTTCGCCGCCTGGCCGCGGCGCCGCAGCACGAGTTCCTCGCGGGCGACCGACTGGCGGCACGCCTACGGCCGCAACGCCGTCTACGACCACGGGCCACCACGGCAACGCCATCCTGTCGCGCTTTCCGTTCGTGTCGTTCGAGAACGAGGACGTCTCGGACCACCGCTTCGAGCGGCGCGGCCTGCTGCACACCGTGGTCTCGGTCCCGGGCTGGCGGCGCAACCTGCATTGCGTGTGCGTGCACCTTTCGCTGCACGAGCGCGGGCGCAGCCGGCAGCTCGAGGCGATCGCGGGCCGCCTGGAGGAGCTCGCTTCGCGCGACCTGCCGATCATCGTCGCGGGCGACTTCAACGACTGGCGGCATCGCGCCTCGTCCGATCCTCGAGCGGCGGCTCGGGCATGACCGAAGTCTCGCTCGCGCGCCACGGCCGCGCGGCGCGCACTTTCCCGAGCGTGCTGCCGCTCGCTGCGGCTCGACCGAATCTACGTTCGCGGCTTCAAGGTGCGCGCTTCGCAGGTGCACCGCGGCGCGCCCTGGTCGCTTCTTTCGGATCACCTCGCCGTCAGTGCGGAACTGACGCGTGCCTGAAGCTACGGGGCCGCGGGTGGCCGGCGCCTGAACAGGCCCCAGCCCTCCATCGTCATCCGATCTCGCCGCGCTGGTTCGACGCTTTCCGTGCGCGTGTGCAGCAGCCCCGAGCCCGGGCTTGCTCTGCGAGCACTCGCGACTCGAGGATCTACGCGCCGGTAGGTGATCGTGTCTCCCGGTCGCACCGGCGCGCGCCAGCGGATGTTCTCGACGCCGGGCGAGCCCGCGCTCGCCGACTGCCCGATGTATTGCTGCACCATCAGTCGCATTGCGATGGCGCGCGGTGTGCCAACCGCTCAGCGATCAGCCGCCGAGAACGAACGCTTCGCCGCGCGTCGGAGTCGGTATGGAAAGGCTGCGGATCGAACTGGCGCGCAAACTCGACCATCTCCTGCTCGGTGAACGTATGCCGGCCGATCTCCGTCGTTTCGCCCGGCGTGAAATCTTCCCAGTACAGCACCGGGTGCGCTCAACGATCGCTACGCCTGCGCGTGGCGCAGCGCGCTCGTAGCCGCGGACCCGCGCGCACAGATCCTCCGGCAACGGCGTCGACTTCGCCGGTCGCCAGCGTCGACGTTTACATGGGCGAGGTCCGCGGTGATCAGCGGCGCCGCCGGACGACTCCGGCGCATCGCGCCAGATTTCGAAAGCAATAGTCCATGCTGCTGCGGCTGAGCCTGCCTCGACGCGGCACAGCACCGCGAGCGCCTCGTCATAGCGCGCCGGTAGCCGTGATACTCGAGAGTCGCCTTTTCGCAGGTACAGATCGCACCATAGCGATCGACGTGACAGCCTTCCGGATACGGCGGCGATCTCGCGCCAGTATTCCGCGACCGCGGTATCGATATACGTGAGGTAGTGGCCGTTGAACACGACCTTTTGCATGTCGATCTCGGCCCATCGCACTCGCATCCGGTGCTCGCATCGGAAATCCGCCCGGGGCATGCGGCAAAGTGTAATCGAACGACGCCGCTCGCCAGTGCGGCCCGCGCAGAGGCTGCGCTATGATTGGCAAAAACCCCGATCTCCCACGTGAGCGCAAAACCGCCCCCGGTCCGACGCGAGATCGACGCGATGCGACGGACCCGGACCAATTCCTGGAGCAAGATGGACCAGGAGCTTACGGGATGGAGCGATGTCTCGCCGAGCGGCTGGAGCGCGCGCTTCACCACGATGAGCTGCTGCGCACGCGCAGCCGGTCAGATCGCTGCGCGAGCGCGGTACGCATCCGATGGCGGAGCACGCTGGTCCGGCTGCGCGGGGAAGGGGCCGCAATGCTGCCGCCGGGTGCGTTTCTCCCGGTCTTCGAGCACTGCGGGATGATGCCCGAGCCGATCGCTGGGTAATCCACCGCGTGATTGCGGCGTCTGCCGCGCGGATCTCGCGTGCCGAAGTTCAGCATCAACATTTCCGCGCAGACGCTCGGGGACGCCGGTTTCTCACGCGCCCAGTCAAAGGCCTCGAGCGGGCCGAGCGTCAACCCGGACGCGCTGGTGTTCGAAATCGACGAGAACGATCTGCTGGCGCGCCCCGTCGCCGCGCGCGCTTCTCGCGCCGCCGTGAAGCGATCGGCTGCAGGCTGCTGTTCGATGGCTCGGACGCCGCTCAGTTGTCGCTGGAGCCGCTCAAGACGCTGCGCGTGGACTACGTGAAGGTGGACGGCGTGATCATTCGGCAAGCTCGCGTCCGAGCGACGTCGCGCGCTCGAAGCTGAACGCGATCTCGCGCGTCGGCGAAGTGATCGCGGGTCGGGCGTGATCGGCGAGATGCGTCGAGGACGAGAACGTCATTTCGCTCGCTCATGTCGGCAGGCGTCGGATATCGCGCAAGGGTTCGGCATCTCGCAGCCCGGCAATCGAGGGATTCAGCACCGCCTAGAGTGGACGAGATCGTCCAGCGGGCGCGGACAAAGTGAGCCCGGCGTTCCCGATGTTTACGGCTGGCGCGCTTTCCTCGATCTGGCGCGACACGTGGCTTGCTGCGCAACCGCGCGCGGCAGCACGAACCACATCGGCGACGCGGCCGCTGCGATGCAGTTCATCCGCGCGTAACTACTGCACTGCGACGCTCGCGGACGCTGGTTTCTTCCAGAACGGCCACCGCGGCGGTCTTCGCGCAACTCGCTACACGCCGCTCGTCGCTGCCTCCGCGCGGAGGTGTTTGCCTGGATCAATGCGGCCGCAGCTTTCGAGCCACGCCGCGATGCTGGATGAGGAAGGCTCCGTTCTCCTGCGCGGGCGAGCCGCATTGCGCTGCTCGATGACCGCGACCTGGCGGCGACGCCGAGGCGCAAGGCGACTCAATCGAGAGACTGCGCGCATGCCGCTGCCGAGCGTGCCAGGAGCGGTTTGCGCGTCATCGCGGGATCCAGCCTGCGGCGGACGCTTTAACCGCGCGCGTGCGAAGCGCCCGAACTCCACTACCGCGCAGAAAGTGTTGACGCTCGTTCGAAAATCTCTCTTATAATCCGGCCTCTTTACTCAGCCGGGCGGCTACGTCGGACGCGGGCCGCCCGCGTTTGTTTCTAGATACCTAAATAATGCCTACCGTCAATCAGTTAGTGCGCCATGGGCGCGTCGAAAAGCCGGCCAAGTCGAAGGTGCCGGCGCTCGCCGGTTCGCCGCAGAAACGCGGAGTCTGCACGCGGCGTCTACACGACGACCCCGAAGAAGCCCAATTCGGCGCTGCGCAAGGTTGCCGAAGGTGCGCCTGACCAACGGCTGCGAAGTCATCGGCTACATCGGCGGCGAAGGGCATAACCTGCAGGAGCACTCGGTGGTGCTGATCCGCGGCGGACGGGTGCAAGGACCTGCCCGGCGTGCGCTATCACATCGTGCGCGGCTCGCTCGACACGCAGGGCGTGAAAGACCGCAAGCAGGGCCGCTCGAAGTACGGCGCCAAGCTGGCGAAGGCATAAGGGAGAGACGCACATGCCGCGGCGCAGGGAAATTCCGAAGCGCGAGGTCCTGCCGGATCCGAAGTTCCACAACGGCGACGTCGCGAAGTTCATCAACGTGCTGATGACGCGCGGCAAGAAAGTCGACCGCCGAGCGCATCGTCTACGGCGCGCTCGAGATGATCAAGATCGAAGTCGGGCAAGGACCCGAGTCGAGGTGTTCACGTCAGGCGCTGCAGAACGTGAAGCCGGTGGTGGAGGTCAAGAGCCGGCGCGTCGGCGGCGCGAACTACCAGGTGCCCGTCGGAAGTGCGTCCGGTGCGGCGCGTGGCGCTGTCGATGCGCTGGATCCGCGAGGCGGCGCAGAAGCGCGGCGAGAAGTCGATGACGGCGCAAGGCTCGCGGGCGAGCTCGCGGAAGCCGCGGAAGGCCGCGGCGGCGCGATGAAGAAGCGCGAGGAAGTGCACCGCATGGCGGAGGCCAACAAGGCCTTCTCGCACTACAGGTTCTAGGACTTGACAGGTAAATGACCGTGGCCCGCAAGACCCCCATCGAGCGCTACCGGAACATCGGAATCTCGGCGCACATCGACGCCGGCAAGACGACGACGACCGAGCGCATCCTCGTTCTACACCGGCGTCAACCACAAGCTCGGCGAGGTGCACGACGGCGCCGCGACGATGGACTGGATGGAGCAGGAGCAGGAGCGCGGCATCACCATCACTTCGGCGGCGACCACCTGCTTCTGGAAGGGCATGGACATGTCCTATCCGGAGCACCACATCAACATCATCGACACGCCCGGCCACGTCGACTTCACGATCGAAGTCGAGCGCTCGATGCGCGTGCTCGACGGCGCGTGCATGGTCTACGACGCGGTCGCCGGCGTGCAGCCGCAGTCCGAGACGGTCTGGCGCCAGGCGAACAAGTACCGCGTGCCGCGCCTTGCGTTCATCAACAAGATGGACCGCGTCGGCGCGACGTTCTTCAAGTCCTACGAGCACATCAAGGAGCCGGCTGAAGGGACAATCCGGTGCCGATCCAGCTGCCGATCGGCGCCGGAGGACCAGTTCGAGGGCGTGATCGACCTCGTCGCGATGCAGGCGATCTACTGGGACGAAGCGTCGCAGGGCATGAAGTTCGAGAAGACGCCCGATTCCCGCCGAGCTCGTCGAGGAAGCGAAGAGCTGGCGCGAGAAGATGCTCGAGGCCGCCGCCGAGGCGAACGAAGAGCTGATGAACAAGTACCTCGAATCGGGCGAGCTCTCGATCGAGGAAGTCGAAGCGCGGCCTGCGCCTGCGCACGATCGCCAACGAGATCGTGCCGATGCTGTGCGGCACCGCGTTCAAGAACAAGGGCGTGCAGGCGATGCTGGACGCGGTGATCGACTACCTGCCGAGCCCGGCCGACATTCCGCCGGTCAAGGGCGAGAACGACAGGGGCGAGCCCGAACTGCGCAAGGCCGGTCGACGACGAGCCGTTCGCCGGCCTCGCGTTCAAGATCGCGACCGATCCGTTCGTCGGCCAGCTCACGTTCATCCGCGTGCTATTCGGGCGTGCTGAGCTCGGGCGACACGGTGCTGACGTCGGTGCGCGGCCGCAAGGAGCGCATCGGGCGCCTGCTGCAGATGCACGCGAACGAGCGGCAAGGAAATCAAGGAAGTGCGCGCCGGCGACATCGCCGCGGCGGTCGGCCTGAAGGACGTGACGACCGGCGAGACGATCTGCGACGTGAAGAAGGTCGATCACGCTCGAGCGGATGGAGTTCCCGGAGCCGGTGATCTCGCAGGCGGTCGGAGCCGAAGACCAAGGTCGACCAGGAAAAGATGGGCGTGGCGCTCGGCGCGCCTCGCGCAGGAAGACCCGTCGTTCCGCGTGCGCACCGACGAAGAGTCCGGCCAGACGATCATCTCCGGCATGGGCGAGCTGCACCTCGAGATCATCGTCGACCGCATGAAGCGCGAGTTCGGCGTCGAGGCTGCCGTCGGCAAGCCGCAGGTCGCCTACCGCGAGACGCTTCAGGAAAGCGGTCGAGCAGGAAGGCAAGTTCGTCAAGCAGTCGGGCGGGCGCGGGCAATACGGCCACGTCTGGCTCAAGCTCGAGCCGCAGCCCGCAGGCGCGGGCTACGAGTTCGTCGACGCGCGTCAAGGGCGGCAGGGTGCCGCGCGAGTTCATTCCGGCGGTCAAGAAGGGCGTGGACGAGGCGCTGCTGGACGGCGTGCTCGCGGGCTACCCGGTGGTGAACGTGAAGGTGACGCTGTTCGACGGCTCGTACCACGAGGTGGACTCGAACGAGAACGCGTTCAAGATGGCCGCGATCTTCGCTTTCAAGGACGGCATGCGTGCGCCGGCACCCGTGCTGCTCGAGCCGATCATGGCGGTCGAAGTCGAGACGCCGGCCGAATTCGATGGGCGACGTGATCGGCGACCTGTCGTCGCGGCGCGGCGTGATGCCAGGGCATGGAGGATCGTGGCCGGTAGCAAGGTCATCAAGGCCGAGGTGCCGCTTGCGCGAGATGTTCGGCTACTCGACCACGATGCGCTCGCTGTACGCAGGGCCGCGCTACCTACACCATGGAATTCAAACAGTACGCCGAGGCGCCGAAGAGCGTTGCCGAGGCGGTGATCAGCGCCAAGAAGTAACAAACCGGGACCGACGTTATGGCCAAGAGGCAAGTTTGAGCGGACCAAGCCGCACGTGAACGTGGGCACGATCGGGCACGTGGATCACGGCAAGACGACGCTGACGGCGGCGATGACGCACATTCTGGCGAAGAAGTACGGCGGCGAGGCGAAGAACTACGACCAGATCGATGCGGCGCCGGAGGAGAAAGCGCGCGGCATCACGATCAACACCGCGCACGTGGAGTACCAGACCGAGAAGCGCCACTACGCGCACGTGGACTGCCCGGGGCACGCCGACTACATCAAGAACATGATCACGGGTGCGGCGCAGATGGATGGGGCGATCCTGGTGGTGTCGGCCGCCGACGGCCCGATGCCGCAGACCGCGCGAACACATCCTGCTCGCGCGCCAGGTGGGGGTGCCCTTACATCGTGGTGTTCCTGAACAAGGCCGACATGGTCGACGACAAGGAGCTGCTCGAGCTCGTCGAGGTGGAGGTGCGCGAGTTGCTCTCGAAGTACGAGTTTCCGGGGGACAAGACCCCGATCGTGATCGGCTCGGCGCTCAAGGCCCTGGAGGGGAGGACACCGACATGGGGATGAAGTCGATCCTGAAGCTGGCCGAGGCGCTGGACTCCTACATCCCGACGCCCAAGCGCGAGATCGACAAGCCGTTCCTGATGCCGGTGGAGGACGTGTTCTCCATCTCGGGCCGGGGCACGGTGGTGACCGGGCGGGTTGAGCGCGGGATCGTCAAGGTGGGCGATGAGATCGAGATCGTGGGCATCAAGCCCACGCATAAAGACCGTGTGCACGGGCGTGGAGATGTTCAGGAAGCTGCTCGACGAGGGCCAGGCCGGGGACAACGTCGGGATCCTGCTGCGCGGCACCAAGCGCGAAGAGGTCGAGCGCGGCCAGGTGCTGGCCAAGCCCGGCTCGATCACCCCGCACGCGAAGTTCGAGTGCGAGGTGTACGTGCTCTCAAAGAGGAGGGCGGGCGCCACACGCCGTTCTTCAACAACTACCGGCCGCAGTTTTACTTCCGCACCACCGACGTGACCGGTGCGGTGGAGTTGCCCGCAGGGCACCGAGATGGTGATGCCGGGGACAACATCAAGATGGTGGTGACGCTGATCACGCCGGTGGCGATGGAGCAGGGCTTGCGCTTTGCCATCCGCGAGGGCGGCAAGACCGTGGGCGCCGGCGTCGTCGCCAAGGTCATTGAATAAGGACGATGGCAACAACCATGTCGAGCCAGCGCATCCGCATCCGGCTGAAGGCGTTCGATTACCGGCTGATCGACCAGTCGGCGCTTGAGATCGTCGATACGGCGAAGCGCACCGGCGCTGTCGTGCGCGGCCCGGTTCCGCTGCCGACGCGCAAGCAGCGATTCGACCTGCTGCGCAGCCCGCACATCGACAAGGCGTCGCGCGACCAGCTCGAGATCCGCACGCACCTGCGGCTGATGGACATCATCGATCCCACCGACAAGACGGTGGATGCCTTGATGAAGCTCGATCTGCCGGCTGGGCGTCGACGTCGAGATCAAGGTGCAGTAGCACAGTAACAAAAGGACGCCTGGCCACATTGTAGCCGGGGCCCGGGCAGCATCCGGGCAAACGATAAGAGGACAGGACATGAGTATTGGACTGGTCGGCCGCAAGGTCGGCATGACGCGCATCTTCACGGACGACGGCGACGCGCTTGCCCGTGACGGTGCTGGACGTGTCCGACAACCGGATCACCAGATCAAGACGCCGACAACGACGGCTATGCCGCCGTGCAGGTCGCGTTCGGCAAGCGCCGCGCGAGCCGCGTGCGGAAGCCGCTCGCCGGTCATCTGGCCAAGGCCGCGGTCGAGGCGGGCAACCTGCTGCGCGAATTCAAGGCGACCGCGGAAGAACTCGCATCGCTGAAGGTCGGCGGAAAGATCGGCGTCGAGATCTTCAAGGTCGGGCAGAAGGTGGACGTGCAGGGCACGACGCTCGGCAAGGGATTCGCCGGCGTGATCAAGCGCCATCACTTTTCGTCGAATCGCGAGACCGCACGGAAACTCGGTCACGACACGCGCACGCCGGGTTCGACAGGCCAGCGCCAGAGCCCTGGCCGGGTGTTCCCCGGCAAGCGCGGGCCCGGGCAGCTGGGCAATGTGCAGCGCTCCATTCGTGAACCTGACGGTCGTGCGCATCGATGCCGAGCGGCAGCTTGCTCCTGATCAAGGGCTCGGTTCCCGGCTCGAGCGGGCGCGACGTGATCGTGCGTCCTGCGGTGAAGGCCTGAGGGAGACGCCGTGGAACTGAAACTCATCAACGAGCAGGGCGCTTCCGCCACGATCAGCGCGCCGGACGCGCTGTTCGGCGCGCGAGTTCAGCGAGGCGCCTGGTGCACCAGCTGGTCATCGCCTACCAGGCCAACGCGCGTTCGGGCACGAGGGCGCAGAAGGATCGCGGGCAGGTGCGGCATTCAACGAAGAAGCCGTGGCGCCAGAAGGGAACCGGGCCGCGCGCGCGCCGGCATGACGTCGAGCCCAGTTGTGGCGCGGCGGCGGCAAGATCTTCCCGAATTCGCCCGACGAGAATTTCTCGCAGAAGGTCAACCGCAAGATGTACCGCGCCGGAATGGCGTCGATCCTGTCGCAGCTCGCGCGCGAGGACCGCATTCGCGTGGTCGAGCGATTTCACTCTCGAGGAGCCGAAGACCACAGCTGCTCGCGCAGAAGGTCAAGGCGATGGGTCTCGACGAAGGTGCTGCTGATCACGGACGAAATCGACCGCAATCTTGAGCTTTCGTCGCGCAATCTGGTGAACATCGAGATTCTTGCCGCGCGCAACACCAATCCGGTGTCGCTCGTGAGCTCTCCGGCGGTCGTGCTGACGCGCAAGGCGATGGCCAAGCTTCGAGGAGATGCTCGCATGACCGCCGCGAGAAAATATCCTGCCGAGCGGCTGATGAACGTCGTGATCGCGCCGGTCGTCTCGGAGAAGAGCACGCGCGTCGCGGACAAGCATCGCCAGTACGTGTTTCGCGTCGCCGACCGTGCGACCAAGCCCGAGGTCAAGGCCGCGGTCGAGCTGATGTTCAAGACCAGCGTCGAATCGGTGACGATCACGAACGTCAAGGGCAAGGAGAAGCGCTTCCGGGCGCTTCATGGGGCGGCGCCGCAACTGGAAGAAGGCGTACGTACGCCTGGCGGCCGGGCAGGAAATCAACTTCGCAGCAACGGAGTAAGCCGATGCCACTGGTCAAGGTCAAACCGACTTCGCCGGGCCGCAGGGCCCTGGTCAAGGTCGTCACGCCGCGGGCTGCACAAGGGCGAGCCGCACTGGCCGCTGCGTCACGACCGAGCCGAAGGGCGTCGGCCGCAACAACGCGGGCCGCATCACGATGCGGCACAAGGGCGGCGGCCACAAGCAGCACTACCGGATCGTCGATTTCCGCCGCAACAAGGACGGCGTCGCGGCGAAGGTCGAGCGGATCGAGTACGACCCGAACCGCAGCGCGCACCTCGCGCTGCTGCTGTACGCCGACGGCGAGCGGCGCTACATCATTGCGCCGAAAGGCGTCGCGGTCGGCACGCAGCTGCACTCCGGCTCCGGAGGCGCCGATCAAGGCCGGGAATACGCTGCCGCTGCGCAACGTTCCGGTCGGCACGACGGTGCACTGCATCGAGATGCTGCCGGGCAAGGGCGCGCAGACTGCGCGCGCCGCGGGCACCGGCGCGCAGCTGCTCGCGCGCGAGGGCTCGTACGCCCAGCTGCGCCTGCGCTCGGGCGAGATTCGCAAGGTGCACGTGGATTGCCGCGCGACGATCGGCGAAACCGGCAACGACGAGCACAACCTCGAATCGATCGGCAAGGCTGGCCGCAGGCGCTGGCGCGGCATCCGGCCGACCGTGCGCGGCGTGGCCATGAACCCGATCGACCATCCGCACGGCGGCGGCGAAGGCCGCACCGCCGTCGGCGCAGCCGCCGGTGTCGCCGTGGGGCGTACAGAGCAAGGGGCTTCAAGACGCGACGCAACAAGCGCACGCAGGTGATGATCGTGCGCGACCGGCGCCGCGCAGGATGAAAGGCTAGGACATGGCGCGTTCCATCAAGAAAGGCCCGTTCGTCGACCACCACCTCACGGCGAAGGTCGGCGCGGCGCGCAGCACCAACGACAAGCGTCCGATCAAGACCTGGTCGCGCCGCTCGACCATCGTGCCGGATTTCATCGGCCTCACGATCGCCGTGCACAACGGCAAGCAGCACATCCCGGTCTACGTGACCGAGAACATGGTCGGGCACAAGCTCGGCGAGTTCGCGATGACGCGCATCTTCAAGAGCCACTCGGCCGCCGGCAAGCGCACCGAGGAGGCGGTCGGCGAGCGACCGCGCGGCCGGCAGGGCGGCGCGCCCGGCGCGGCCGCGGCCCGGCTGCGGCGGCTGCGCCGCAGCGGCGCCCGCTGCGCCGGCGCAAGAAGTAAGGACGCAAGCGATGGAAACGCGTGCGATTCTTCGCGGCGTGCGGCTCTCGGCCCAGAAGGGCCGGCTGGTGGCCGACACTGATCCGCGACAAGCCGGTCGACAAGGCGCTGAGCATCCTCGCCTTCACGCCGAAGAAGGGCGCGGCGCTCGTCCGCAAGGTGCTCGAGTCGGCGATCGCCAACGCCGAGCACAACGATGGCGCCGACATCGACGCGCTCAAGGTGAAGATCAGGTCCACGTCGAGCGCGGCGTGCCGTTCTGAAGCGCTTCCATGCGCGCGCCAAGGGCCGCGGCACCCGCGTCACTGAAGCAGACGCTGCCACATCTACATCACCGTCGGAGACTGAAGGACGTCCATGGGACAGAAAATCAATCCGATCGGCTTCCGGCTCGCGCGTCAGCAAGCAGCTGGCGCTCGCGCTGGTACGCGAACAGCCGCAACTTCGCGCCGATGCTCGCCGAGGACATCAAGGTGCGCGACTTCCTCAAGGGCGAAGCTCGCGCACGCCGTCCGTCGGCCGCGTGCTGATCGAGCGCCCGGCGAAGGACGCGCGATCACGATCTTCTCCGCGCGGCCCGGCGTGGTCATCGGCAAGAAGGGCGAGGAGATCGAAGCGCTCAAGGCCGAGCTGCGCCGGATCATGGGCGTGCAGCCAGGTGCACGTGAACATCGAGGAGATCCGCAAGCCCGAGATCGACGCGCAGCTGATCGCCGACTCGATCGCGCAGCAGCTCGAGAAGCGGATCATGTTCCGCCGCGCGATGAAGCGCGCGATGCAGAACGCGATGCGCCTGGGCGCGCAGGGCATCAAGATCATGAGCGCCGGGCGCCTGAACGGCATCGAGATCGCGCGCACCGAGTGGTATCGCGAGGGCCGCGTGCCGCTGCATACGCTGCGCGCCGACATCGACTACGGCACTGGGCGAAGCGAAGACCAACTACGGCGTGATCGGCATCAAGGTCTGGGTCTACAAGGGCGAAGATCATGCCGAAGGCCGAGGCTGCTGCGTGCAGCCGCCGCCGGCGCTCGCCCGCCGCGCTGCCTGCGCCCGAAGCGCCCGCCGAGCCGAGCAAGCGCCAAGCGGCCGGCGCCCAAGGCCCGGCGCGCGAGCGCGGGCCGGCCAAGCCGCTGACGGCGACAAGAGCAGCTGCCGCCACGCGCAAAGAAGGCCGATGCCGCCCGCGACAGCCGAAGGCCATCATCAAGCGCGCGAAAAAGATCGTGAAGGAGGCGAGCCGAGGCGGCGGCACCGAGGCACCCGCGAGCGACGAGGAGAAGAAGGAGTAGCGATGCTTCAACCCGCACGCACCAAGTACCGCAAGCAGCAGAAGGGCCGGAACACCGGTGTCGCCACGCGCGGCGACAAGGTCTCCTTCGGCGAGTACGGACTCAAGGCGATCGGTCGCGGACGCCTGACGGCGCGCCAGCTCGAGGCCGGCGCGGCGCGCGCATGTCGCGCCACATCAAAAGCGCGGCGGACGCATCTGGATCCGCGTGTTCCCGGACAAGCCGGTGTCGCCGAAGCCCGCCGAGGTTCGCATGGGCAACGGCAAGGGCAACCCGAGTACTTCGTCGCGCGAGATCCAGCCGGGCAAGGTCATCTACGAGATGGACGGCGTCGACGCTGCGGTCGCCAAGGAGGCCTTCGCGCTCGCCGCGGCGAAGCTGCCGATCCGCACCGGTCCTCGTGCACCGCATGCTGGGATAGAGCGATGGAAGCCAGAGCGAACTTCGCGGCAAGACGGCAGACGAGCTGCAGAAGGAGCTGAACGGAGCTGCTGAAGGCGCAGTTCGGCCTGCGCATGCAGCTCGCCACGCAACAGTTGTCCAACACCAGCCAGATAACGCAAGCTGCGCAGCGACATCGCGCGCGTGCGCACGGTGCTGAGAGAAAAGGCAGGCAAAATGAGCGAGCCGCAGTCAGCAGCGACGCCACCCGCGACGCCCGCCGCGAAAACCAGCGCAGGCTGGTGGGTCGCGTCGTGAGCGACCAGCATGCAGAAGACGGTGACGGTTCTCGATCGAGCGCCGGGTGAAGGACCCCTTCATGGGCAAGACCGATCACGCGCTCGAGCAAGTACCACGCGCACGTCGCGTCCGGCGAGTACAGGAACGGCGACCTGGTCGAGATCGCCGAGGGCCGGCCGATCTCGAAGACCAAGTCGTGGACGGTGACGCGGCTGATCGAGAAGTCGAAGGAAGTGTGACGCAATAGCGACGACGCGAGCCTTGCCAGCAGCAGCACGGCGGGACTAGAATTCGCGTCCTTTCGCCCCGGACGGGGTCCAAAACTGCCCGACTGCGCGCACCGGGCAAGTTGGATGGAGAAACACAATGATTCAGATGCAGTCGATGCTGCGATGTCGCCGACAACACCGGCGCGCGCGCCGTCATGTGCATCAAGGTGCTCGGCGGCTCGAAGCGCCGCTACGCCTCGATCGGCGACGTGATCAAGGTCAGCGTCAAGGATGCGGCGCCGCGCGGCCGGGTGAAGAAGGGCGAGGTCTACGACGCCGTCGTGGTGCGCACCGCGAAGGGCGTGCGGCGCGCCGACGGCTCGCTTCGTGCGCTTCGACTCGCAACGCGGTCGTGCTGCTCACGCCCAAGCTCGAGCCGATCGGCACGCGCATCTTCGGGCCGGTGACGCGCGAGCTGCGCACCGAGCGTTTCATGAAGATCGTATCGCTCGCCCCCGAGGTGCTCTGAGAGGAACCGCATGCAGAGAATCCGCAAGGGCGACGAAGTGGTGGTGATCTCGGGCCGCGACAAGGGCAAGCGCGGCACCGTGCTGCGCCGCGTCGACGCCGAGCACGTCGTCGTCGAGGGCATCAACCGCGTGAAGAAGCACCAGCGCCCGAACCCGATGCAGGGCCAGACCGGCGGCATCGTCGACAAGGACATGCCGATCCACATCTCCAACGTCGCGCTGTTCAACCCGGCGACGCAAGAAGGCCGACCGCGTCGGCTTCAAGCGATGCCGGACGGCCGCAAGGTTCGCGTGTTCACGTTCGAACGGCGAGCAGGTCGACGCTATAAGAGGATCCGATGGCGAAGGAAAGGAAGACACACCGCAGCAGAAAGCCGCAGAAGGGCCAGGGCGCGCGAGCAATGCAGCCGAAGCCGAAGAAGCAGCAGCCGGCGCAGGCCAAGGGCGCGCCCGCGCCGAAGCCCGCAGGATGAGGCGCCTGCGGTTCCGACCGCCGCCGCCGCAGGCTGCGCGAGCACTACCGCACGCAGGTGGTTCCCGACCTGATGAAGAAGTTCGGCTACAAGACCGTGATGCAGGTGCCGCGCGTGCCGAAGATCACGCGTCAACATGGGCGTCGGCGAGACGACCACCGACAAGAAGATCCTCGACAACGCGGTCGCCGACATGACGCGGATCGCCGGCCAGAAGCCGGTGGTCACCAAGGCGCGCAAGTCGATCGCGAACTTCAAGGTGCGCGCCGGCTTCCCGGTCGGCTGCATGGTGACGCTGCGCGGCGCGCGCATGTACGAGTTCCTCGACCGCCTGGTGAACATCGCGATCCCGCGGATCCGCGACTTCCGCGGCGTCTCGAACCGCGCGTTCGACGGCCGCGGCAACTACAGCCTCGGCATCAAGGAGCAGATCATCTTCCCCGAGATCGAGTACGACAAGATCGACGCGCTGCGCGGGCATGAACATCGGCGATCACCACCACGGCGAAAACCGACGACGAGGCGCGCGCGCTGCTCGCGGCGTTCCGTTTCCCGTTCAAGCACTGAAGGACCAAGACCATGGCGAAGCTCGCATCGACGCTCCGCGAACAGAAGCGCCGCAAGACCGTGGAGAAGTTCAAGGTCAGGCGCGCAGACGCTGCAGGAGCTGCTGCACGACCCGCGCGTCTCCGACGAGGACAAGGAGACCGCGCGCGCGAAGCTGCAGAAGCTGCCGCGCGACGCTTCGCCGGTGCGGCTGCGCAACCGCTGCGCGCTGACCGGTCGGCCGCGCGGCGTGTACCGCAAGTTCGGCCTTGGCCGCATCAAGCTGCGCGACCTCGCACTGCAGCGGCGAAGTGCCCGGCGTCGATCAAGGCGAGCTGGTAAGGAGAGCACCGCATGGGCGATGAGCTGATCCGATTGCAGACATGCTGACGCCGCATCCGCAATGCCCAGATGGTCGGGCAGGTCGGAAGTGATGATGCCCGCCTCGAAGCTGAAGGCCGCCATCGCGAAGGTGCTGAAGGACGAGGGCTACATCGAGGACTTCGCGGTGCGCGAGGAACGGCGCGATGAAGGAGCTGCGCATCGGCCTGAAGTACTACGCCGGGCCGGCCGGTGATCGAGCGCCTCGAGCGCGTCTCCAAGCCCGGGCTGCGCGTCTACAAGGGCCGCGACGACATCCCGCGGATCATGAACGGCCTCGGGCGTGGCGATCCTGTCGACCTCGCGCGGCGTGATGACCGACCGCAAGGCGCGCGCCGACGGCGTCGGCGGCGAAGATTCTCTGCATCGTCGCCTGAGGCGCGCCATGTCGCGCATCGCCAAGATACCCGTGCCGCGTGCCGAAGGGCGTCGAAGTCGAATCTCGCCGCGCAGACAGATCTCGGTGAAGGGCCCGCTCGGCACCATCGCGCGCGCCGCCGACCCCAACGTCGAGGTCGAAAAGGACGGCGAGCAGATCGTGTTCAAGGCGCTCGGCAACTCGCACCACGCCAACGCCATGTCCGGGAACGATGCGGGCGCTGGTCGCCAACATGGTCACCGGCGTCACCAAGGGCTTCGAGGCAGCAAGCTCGCGCTGGTCGGCGTCGGCTACCGCGCGCAGGCGCAGGGCGACAAGCTCAACCTGACGCTCGGCTTCTCGCATCCGGTGGTGCACCAGATGCCCAAGGGCGTCAAGGTCGCGACGCCGACGCAGACCGAGATCGTGATCAGCGGCGTGGACAAGCAGCTCGTCGGCCAGGTGGCCGCCGAAGATGCGCGACTACCGCCCGCCCGAGCCCTACAAGGGCAAGGGCGTGCGCTATGCCGACGAAACCATCGTGCTTGAAAGAGACGAAGAAGAAGTAACGGGAACCAGGCCATGATCGATCCAAAAACATCGCGCGGCTGCGCCGGGCGCGCCAGACGCGGATCCGGATCCGTCAGCAGCGGCGCGATCCGGCTCACCGTGCATCGGACCAACAGCCACATCTACGCGCAGATCACGACCGCGCGCGGCGACAAGGTGCTCGCCGGCGGCATCGACGCTGGAGAAGGAGCGTGCGCGGCGACAGCTGAAGAACGGCGGCAACGCGCAGGTCGCCGGAGCTCGTCGGCCAGCGCATCGCCGCGAAGGCGAAGGCAGCAGGCATCGAGAAGGTCGCGTTCGACCGCGCCGGCTACCGGTACCACGGCCGCGTGAAGGCTGCTTGCCGACGCGGCGCGCGGCCGGCGGCCTGAAGTTCTAACGGACGCGGCATCTCATGGCAAAGATGCAGGCTCGAAGGATGCAGCAGTCCGAGGAGCGCGGCGACGGGCTGCGCGAGAAGATGATCGCGGTCAACCGCGTCACCAAGGTGGTGAAGGGCGGCCGCGTGCTCGGCTTCGCCGCGCTCACCGTGGTGGGCGACGGCGACGGCGGCATCGGCATGGGCAAGGGCAAGGCGCGCGAGGTTCCGGTCGCGGTGCAGAAGGCGATGGAGGAGGCGCGCCGCAAGATGTTCAAGGTGAAGCCTGAAGAACGGCACGCTGCACCACGCGGTGACCGGGCGCCACGGAGCGGCGCGTGGTGCTGATGCAGCCGGCACCGAGGGCACCGGCATCATCGCCGGCGGCCCGATGCGCGCGGTGTTCGAGGTGATGGGCGTCACCAACGTGCTCGCCAAGTGCTTCGGCTCGACCAATCCCTACAACGTGGTGCGCGCGACCCTGCAACGGCCTGCAGGCGATGAACACGCCTGCCGAGATCGCCGCGCAGGCGCGGCAAGACGGTCGAGGAGATCTACCGTGGACTGAATCGATGACGACAAGACATCAAGGTGAAGCCTGCGTCAAGAGCACCTGCGGCTGCAAGCAGAGCCACCGCGATACGGTGCGCGGCTGGGCTCGAAGCGGATCAACCAGGCTGTCGAGCTCGGTCGACACGCCGGAGGTGCGCGGCATGATCGACAAGGTGAACTACCTCGTACGGCGTGGAAGGGATGACCAGATCATGCGAACTGAACTACGATCAAGCCGGCGCCCGGCGCCAAGCAACGTCGCGCCACCGCGTCGGCCGCGGCGTCGGCTCGGGCTGGGGCAAGACCGCCGGGCTGTGGCCACAGGGCCAGCGCGCGCGCGCCGGCGGCTATCCACAAGGTCGGCTTCGAGGGCGGCCAGATGCCGCTGCATCGCCGCGCTGCCCAAGCGCGGCTTCACGTCGCATGACGCGCGACGACGTACGCCGAGGTGCGCCTGTCGGACGCTCGAGGCGCATGAAGGCCGACGGAAATCGATCTCGCCGCGCTGCAAGGCCGAGGGCGTCGTGTCCACGAGCGCACGCTGGTGCCAAAGTGATCCTGTCGGGCAAGCTGACGCGCAAGCTCGCGCTGAAGGGACGTCAAGGCGTCCAAGGGCGCGCGCGCGGCGATCGAAGCCGCGGGCGGCAACGAGGTCATCGAGCCGGCGGCAAACGCCGAAGAAGGCTCAAGAAGCGCGCACGCAAGACCGAAGCAAGCGCCGCCGCAGGCGTCCTAAGCGCTGATGGCGACGCCTCTTCCCAACGTCGGCAAAGACCAGGCGCTACGGCGACCTGAAGCGGCGGCTGCTGTTCCTGCTCGGCGCGCTGTTCGTGTTCCGCGTCGGCGCGCACATCCCGGTGCCCGGAATCGACCCGAACGTGCTCGCCGAGCTCTTCCAGCGCCAGCAGGGCGGCATCCTCGGCATGTTCAACATGTTCTCGGGCGGCGCGCTGTCGCGCTTCACGATCTTCGCGCCTGGGCATCATGCCGTACATCTCGGCCTCGATCATCATGCAGCTGATGACCGCGGTCAGCCCGCAGCTCGAGCAGCTGCGCAAGGAAGGCGAGTCCGGGCGCCGCAAGATCACCCAGTACACGCGCTACGGCACGCGTGTTCCTCGCGCTGTTCCAGGCGACCGGCATCTCGATCGCGCTCGAGTCGCAGCCCGGCCTGGTGCTCGAGCCCGGGCCTGATGTTCCGCATCACCACGGTGACCACGCTGGTCACCGGCACCATGTTCCTGATGTGGCTCGGCGAGCAGATCACCGAGCGCGGCCTGGGCAACGGCATCTCGATCATCATCTTCGCCGGCATCGCCGCCGGCCTGCCGAACGCGATCGCCGGCACGCTCGAGCTGGTGCGCACCGGCGCGATGCATCCGCTTACCGCGCTGCTGATCGCCGTCGCGGTGCTCGCGGTCACCGCGTTCGTGTGCTTCGTCGAGCGCGGCCAGCGCAAGATCCTGGTCAACTACGCCAAGCGCCAGGTCGGCAACCGCGTCTACGGCGGGCAGAGCTCGCACCTGCCGTTCAAGCTCAACATGTCGGGCGTGATCCCGCCGATCTTCGCCTCCTCGCTGATCCTGTTCCCGGCGACGCTGCTGGGCTGGTTCGGTTCGGCCGAAGGCCTGATCTGGCTGCGCGACCTCGCCGGGCACGCTGTCCCGGGGCAGCCGATCTACGTGCTGCTGTACGCGCGCGCTGATCGTGTTCTTCTGCTTCTTCTACACGGCGCTGCAGTACAACCCGAAGGAGACGGCGGACAACCTGAAGAAGTCGGGCGCGTTCGTGCCGGGCATCCGCCCCGGCGACCAGACCGCGCGCTACCTCGAGAAAATCCTGCTGCGCCTGACGCTGGCCGGCGCGATCTACGTGACGCTGGTCTGCCTGCTGCCCGAATTCCTGATCCTGCGCTGGAACGTGCCGTTCTATTTCGGCGGCACGTCGCTGCTGATCATCGTCGTGGTGACGATGGATTTCATGGCGCAGGTGCAGGCCTACGTCATGACGCACCAGTACGAAAGCCTGCTGCGCAAGGCCAATTTCAAAGGCGGATTGCCGGCGCGTTGACCGGCATCGCTGAACGACGAAGCAGAACAGCGGCGCGCGCGCCAAGGAGGTTGCGACGATGAAAGTGATGGCATCGGTAAAGAGAGATCTGCCGCAAGTGCAAGATCATCCGGCGCAAGGGCGTGGTGCGGGTCATTTGCCCGATCCGCGCCACAAGCAGCGCCAAGGGATGAAACACAGGCCCTAAGGCTTGCTAAGAGCTGAACGGACAGATATAATTTCAGGTTTTCGCGGTTAAACGGGGACCTCATGGCCCGAATCGCTGGGATCAACATCCCGAACCACCAGCACGCCGGCATCGCGCTGACGTCGATCTACGGCATCGGCCGCGCGCGCGCCGAGGCGATCTGCTCCGCCGCCGGCGTGGAGGAGTCGCGCAAGATCAAGGACCTCTCCGACGCCGAGATGGAGCGGCTGCGCGAAACCGTCGCGCAAGATCGCGGTCGAAGGCGACCTGCGCCGCGAAGTGTCGATGTCGATCAAGCGCCTGATGGACCTGGGCTGCTATCGCGGCGTCGCGTCACCGCAAGGGACTCGCCGGTGCGCGGCCAGCGCACGTGCACCAACGCGCGCACGCGCAAGGGCCCGGCGCAAGGCCGCGATCAAGCTGATCGCGCCGGCAGCAAGGTCTAAAAGCGCGTTGCAGCGCAGATAAAGCCTGCGCTAACGCGAACGTTGGAAGTGCAGCAAAGGACACGCATGGCAAGCCAGAACGCACCGACCCAGCAGCAACTGCAGCAGACCGCTGCGGCGCGCGCGCGCAAGAAGGTCAAGAAGAACGTCGCCGAGGGCATCGCGCACATTCACGCGTCGTTCAACAACACGATCGTCACGATCACCGACCGCCAGGGCAACACGCTGTCGTGGTCGACTTCGGGCAACGCCGGCTTCAAGGGCTCGCGCAAGTCGACGCCGTTCGCGGCGCAGGTGGCCGCCGAGCGCGCCGGCCGCGCGGCGCAGGAATGCGGCGTGAAGAACATCGAAGTGCGCATCTCGGGCCCGGGCCCGGGACGCGAGTCGGCGGTGCGCGCGCTGAACGCGATCGGCCTGAAGATCGCGATCGATCGCCGACGTGACGCCGGTGCCGCACAACGGCTGCCGGCCGCCCGAAGCGCCGGCGCGTCTGAACCGGAAGCCGTAAGGAGAATTCATGGCCAGAAATCTGGACGCCGAAGTGCCGCCAGTGCCGCAGGGAGGGCGAGAAGCTCTTCCTGAAGGGCGAGAAGTGCTACACCGACAAATGCGCCATCGAGCGCCGCGCGCTATGCGCCCGGGCCAGCACGGCCAGAAGAGCGGCCAGCGCCTGTCCGACTACGGCAAGCAGCTGCGCGAGAAGCAGAAGACGCGCCGCATCTACGGCGTGCTCGAGCGCCAGTTCCGCAAGACCTACGCCGAGGCTGCGCGCTCCAAGGGCGTGACCGGCGAGCGCCTGCTGCAGCTGCTCGAGACGCGCCTCGACAACGTCGCCTACCGCATGGGTTTCGGCATCTCGCGCTCGGAAGCGCGCCAGGTCGTGCGCCACAACGGCATCCTGGTGAACGGCAAGCGGGTCAACATCCCGTCGTACCAGGTGCGCCCGGGCGACGTCATCGAGGTGGCGGGAAGGCGAAGGCGCAGCTGCGCATCAAGGCCTCCGCCGAGGCCGCCGAGGATCGCGCGACTTCCGGAGTGGGTGCGAGGTGGACGCAAAGGCGCTGAAGGGCAAGTTCAAGGCGCTGCCCGCGCGCAGCCGAGCTGCCGTCGACGCATGAACGAGAGCCTGATCATCGAGCTGTATTCGAAGTAACGAGGATCAAGCACATGCCGCATTGACCGGATTTCTCAAGCCGCGCATCGTCGACGTGCAGAACCTGTTCGCCCATCGCACGCAAGCGTGACGATGGAGCCGTTCGAGCGCGGCTACGGCCACACGCTCGGCAACGCGCTGCGCCGCGTGCTGCTCTCCTCGATGCCGGGCTACGCCCCGACCGAGGTGCAGATCGCCGGCGTGGTGCACGAGTACTCGACGCTCGACGGCGTGCGCGAGGACGTCGTCGACATCCTGCTCAACCTGAAGGGCGTGGTGTTCCGCCTGCACAACCGCGCAGGAAGCGATCCTGACGCTGCTCAAGAAGAAGGGCGACGGCCCGGTGACGGCCGCCGACATCGAGCCCGCGCACGACGTCGAGATCGTCAACCCCGACCACGTGATCGCGCACCTCTCGGCGGGCGGCAAGCTCGAGATGCAGATCAAGGTCGAATCCGGGCCGCGGCTACGTGCCGGGCAACATGCGCTACCTGCCCGAGGAGACCAAGGGCATCGGCCGCGTCGATCCTGGACGCGTCGTTCAGCCCGGTGCGCCGCGTGTCCTACGCCGGTCGATTCGGCGCGCGTCGAGCAGCGCACCGACCTCGACAAGCTGATCCTCGACATCGAGACCAACGGCGCGATCGAGCCCGAGGAGGCGGTGCGCTACGCGGCGCGCATCCTGGTCGACCAGCTCTCGGTGTTCGCGCAGCTCGAGGGCACCGCGCTGCCGACCGAGGAGAAGAAGGCGCTCGCCGTGGATCCGATCCTGCTGCGCCCGGTCGACGACCTCGAGCTCACGGTGCGCTCGGCGAACTGCCTCAAGGCCGAGAACATCTACTACATCGGCGACCTGATCCAGCGCACCGAGACCGAGCTGCTGAAGACGCCGAACCTCGGGCCGCAAGTCGCTCAACGAGATCAAGGAAGTGCTCGCCTCGCGCGGGCTGACGCTCGGCATGAAGCTGGAGAACTGGCCGCCCGCCGGGCTCGAGCACCACCGGGCTAATAGCCTGCAGGAATGCGCCGACCATGCGTCGAAGCAGGAAACGCATGCGCCACGGTCACGGACTCAGGAAGCTCAACCGCACCACGAGCCACCGGCTCGCCGATGTTCCGCAACATGACGGTATCGCTGCTGCGGCACGAGAGCATCACGACCACGCTGCCCAAGGCGAAGGAGCTGCGGCGCGTGGTCGAGCCGATGATCACGCTCGGCAAGATCGCCGTCGCTCGCGAACCGGCGCCTCGCGTTCAACCGCCTGCGCGACCGCGACACGGTGAGCAAGCTGTTCGCCGAGCTCGGGCCGCGCTACGCCAAGCGCAACGGCGGCTACCTGCGCATCCTCAAGAGCGGCTTCCGCAAGGGCGACAACGCGCCGCTTGCGCTCGTGACGCTGATGGACCGGCCCGACGCGGCCGTCGAGCCTGCCAAGCCCGAGGCAAAGAAAGCCGCCTGATCGTTCTCTTCTACCGACTTCCGGGTCTCGCGACCTCTACGTCGGGCAGGTCAAGAGCAGTTCTCGCGGCTCTCGCGCCCCGTATCCCGGTTCCTGGATGCGCTGCACGATGCGCCGGATTTCGGCATCGAGCCGGCGGCGCATCTTCTCGCCGCCGCTTGCTCCTGAATATCCGCGCGGCAGCATCTTCCTGGCGGTCGTCGACCCGGGAGTCGGCGGCAGGCGCGATGCGATCGTCGTCCGCGCGGACGGTCGCACGTTCGTCGGCCCGGACAACGGGCTTCTCTCCGTTCTGCGGCAGCGCGCGCTGTCGAAGAAAATGTTTTCGCATCGCGTGGAAGCCGAAACGCCTCTCGAGCGCGTTTCACGGGCGCTGACCTGTTTGCGCCGGCCGCTGCAGCGCTGGCGCAGCGGACGAGCGCGCCGAGGCCGCTGGATCGCGGCGAAGCGGTCGCCGAGATGTTGTTCTCGCCCCGGAAGATCTCTGCCTCAGGTGATCTATGTCGATCACTACGGCAATTGCATGACTGGGATCCGGGCAGGAAATTCTCTCGCGCAACAGCGCGACTGCTCGTCGGCACGCGGAGCCTGCGCTACCTGGCGCACGTTCGGAGACGCGCGCGGCCCGTTCTGGTACGAGAACAGCCTCGGGACTCGCCGAGATCTCCGGCGCCGCGCGGAAGCGCAGGGCGTCGTCGGCTTTACGCGTTGGCAGCGCGACTCGCATTGGGCGGTAGCCGTCGCGGGCTGCGCCCGGCGCTTTCGCGCGAATGTACCAGTCGAGTTGTGCCATCGGCCGCTCGCGAAAGGCATCACGAGTTTGGTTATGTCTTCCAACGATATTATTCACTAGACTGTTACGCGAGGCCGGTGCCACGATGGAAGGCACCACGGAGGCCGGGATGCGGGTAATCGTGGTGGGCGGCGGCATCTGCGGATTGAGCACCGCACTCGCCCCGCACCGCTGCGGGCATCGAGGCGCGCGTCTACGAGGCCGTGCCGAAGCTCGGTGCAGTCGGCGTCGGCATCAACATCCAGCCGAACGCCAGTGCGCGAGTTGATCGAGCTGGGTCTGGGTGATGAGCTCGCCGGCAAGCGCGATCGCGACCGCCGAGCTCGCGTTCTACCCAAGCACGGGCAGCGCATCTGGAGCGAGCCCGCGGCCTCGCTGCCGGCTACCGCTGGCCGCAATACTCGATCCATCGGGGCACGCTGCTGATGATCCTGTACGCAGGCGGTGCGGTCCCGCATCGGCGACGACAACATCTTTCTCAGCCACAGCCTCGATTCTTTTCGCAGGACGACGCAGGGCGTGATCGGCTCGGTCCGTCGACCGCGCGACCGGCGAAAGGCTGGAACCCGCGCATGGGGATGTGCTGATCGGCGCCGACGGCAATCCACTCGACCGTGCGGCCGGCACTACTACCCCGAGGACGAGGTGCGGTTCGGCGGCCAGCTGATGTGGCGCGCCGCGGTCGAATGGAGCCCCTTTCTCTACCGGGCGCTCGATGATCATCGCAGGGCATCGCGACCAGAAGGTGGTCGCCTATCCGATGCTCGCGCTGCCGGGCGGCAAGGTCCACATGAACTGGATCGCCGAGCTCGGCCGCCCGGGCGATGCGCCGCCGCGCGAGGACTGGAACCGGCGCGTCGACAAGTCGGTGTTTCTCGAGCACTTCCGCGGCTGGAAATTCGACTGGCTCGACGTGCCGGCGATGATCGAGGCGACCGACGTGACCTATGAATTCCCCAAGATCGACCGCAATCCGGTCGCGCGCTGGACGTATCGGGCGCGTGACGCTCGCGGGAGACGCGGCGCACCCGATGCACCCGGTCGGCTCGCAAGCCGGCTCGCAGGCGATCGTCGACGGCCGCGTGCTCGCGTATCACCTCGCCACCGGCGCAGCGATCCGCTGCAGGCGCTGCAGCGCTTTCAGGACGAGCGGCTGCCGGCGATGCGCGACATCACGCTCTCGGCAACCGCACGCTCGGGCCGGAGATCGTCATGCAGGTCGTCGAAGAGCGCGCACCCGGCGGCTTCAGCAACCTCGACGAAATCCTGCCGCCGGCCGAGCTGGCATGCACGGGCGGCGGAGTTCAAGGAAAAAGCGGGCTTCGCGGTGGATGCGCTCAACCGCCGGGGCGTCGTACTCAGTCCACTGATCAGGAATTTCACGAGAGGAGGGAACACGAATGACATCAAAGTGCCCTGATTCACGACCTCGCGCGTTGTGCTCGGCGCGCTGCTCGCAGTCGCGAGCTTTCGGCGGCGCAGCGCAAACCGCCGCCATCGAGCAGCGGCTGGAGAAGGCGCTCCGGGATCTCGGCTTCGCGGACGGCAAGCTGCCGGCGCTGAAGCCTGCGTTCGGCAACTACGTCGACTCGGTACGCGTCGGCAACCTGCTCTTTCTCTCTAGCGCCGCGCCGCAGAAGCCGGACGGTCAGTTCTTCAAGGGGCCGACGTGCCCGACCAGGTCAGCGTGGACCAGGCGGTGGTGGCGGCGTAAGCTGGCCTGCGTGCGCCAGGTGAACCGCATGAAGCTCGTGCTCGGCGACCTCGGCCGCGTGAAGCGCATCGTGTTCGTCAAGGGCAAGGTGCTGGCGCAGGCCGATTTCGCCGACCACACCAAGATCATCGACGGCTGCTCGGCGTTTCCTCGTCGAAGTGTTCGGTGATGCCGGCAAGCATGCGCGCACGACCGACGGCATCATCTCGGCCCCTTCGGCGTCACGGTCGAGGTCGAGACCATCATCGAAGTGAGCGACTAGCCATCTCGCGATGGGCCGCGCGCTCGAGCCGCTTTATGTGCGCTACCAGGTCCCCGACCTGGGGCGCGCCGAAGCGTTCCTGCGCGATTTCGGCATGCAGCCGGCAGGGCGCGATCGCGAGCGGCTCTTCCTGCGCGGCCACGGCGACGCGCCGTGGATCTACGAGGCGGTGCGCGGCACCGAGGCGCGCTTTCTCGGTGCGGGCTTCCGCATGAGCGGCGAGGCAGACCTCGCCGAGCTCTCCGCGCTCGAAGGTTCCAGGTCCGATGCAGAGCGTGGATGCTCCGGGCGGCGGCAAGCGGGTGCGCATGCGCATGGACGACGGCTTCGAGATCGATGCGGTGCACGGCGCAGCGGCGGCTCGCGCCGCTCGCAGCGCGCGATCCGATTCCGCTCAACACGGCGAGCGCGAAGCTGCGCCGCAATCGCCCGGTGCGCGTCGAGCAGGCCGCGGTTCCAGTCATGCGCCTCGGGCATTTCGTGCTTCATGTGGCGCGACCACCAGGCAGCCGTGGGCTGGCTGCGCCGCCGCCTGGGCCTGATTCCGTCGGACTACATGGGCCCGCCGGGCGATCCGGGCGCAGGCCGCCGGCACCTTCCTGCGCGTCGATCGCGGCGAGGATCTGGTCGATCATCACTGCATGCTGGTGCTCGGCACCGAGAAGCCCGGCGTGCACCACTGCTCGTTCGAGGTCGAGGATCTCGACGCCGTGATGGCGGGCCATGACTACCTGCGCAGCCGCGGCCACACGCACGACTGCGGCGTCGGGCGGCACCTGCTCGGCAGCCAGATCTTCGACTACTGGCGGGATCCCTTCGGCTTTCGCATCGAGCACTACACCGACGGTGACGTGGTCGACCACAAGCACCAGCCCACCATCTTTCTCGGCAGCGCCGACGAGACCACCACGCAGTGGGGAGCGCGTCCGCCGAAGGATTTCTTCGAATGAACGACGAGGCCCGACATGGCGATTGAGCAAAATCCTGAGTCCCGACGTTGCCGAGCCCGCGCCGGGCACGTGGTCGAACTGCCTCAAGGTGGGCGAGACGGTGTACGTCTCGGGCTGACGGCGCGCGACAAGAATCTCAACGCTGCCGGCGGCGACGAGTACGAGCAGGCGAAGCTGATCTTCAGCCGCATCGCCGCGCTGGTGAAAGCCGCAGGCGGGTCGCTGCGCGACGTCGTCAAGCTCAACATCTACCTTACCAACATCGGCAACCGCGAGCTGGTCTGGCGCGCGCGCGCGGAAGCGTTCGACGGCGCCTTTCCCGCCAGCACGCTGGTCGAAGTGAGCAAGCTCGCGCCCGGCATCGCCGTCGAGATCGAGGCGGTCGCAGTGCTCAACCAGGGCGGGCGGCCCGGCGCGAAATGACGGAGCGGCGAATGCCCATGAACACGCCGAAAGCCGAGGTGTCAGCGCGCGGTGCTTGCGCCGGCGACCCGCGACAAGCTGATGCGCGTCGGCACGCGCGAACATCGGCAACGCGCTGCTCAAGCACGGTCTGCGCAACGACCTACATGCTGGGAATCGCGCCGCTGTCGCCGGACCAACCGCAGATGGTCGGCCCGGCCTTTACGCTGCGCTTCATTCCGTCGCGCGAGGACCTCGACTCGCTGGCCAACTACAGCCGCTCGGACAACCTGCACCGGCGCGCGCATCGAGGAGTGCCCGCCGGGCTACGTGCTCGTGATCGGCACCGCCGGAAACGTCAGCGCTTCCTCCGCCGGCGACCTGATGGCGGGTCGCCTGAAGAAGCGCGGCGTCGCCGGCGTCGTCACCGAGGGCGGTTGACCGCGACACCGGCCGGAATCCGCAAGACCGGGCTCCCGGCATACCAGTACCGCACCGGCGCCGCCCGCGACGCCGATCGCGATGCGCCCGGTCGAGCTCAACTGCCCGATCGGATGCGCCGGCGTTGCGGTCTATCCGGACGACTGTGTGCCGGGCGATTGCCGAGGGCGTGGTGGTCATTCCGCGCCATCTGGTCGACGAGGTGCGCGACGACGCGTTTGCCGCAGTGGAGTACGAGGTGTTCGCCGAAATGCAGATCGCGCGGGGCCGCACCCTCTTCGAAGTCTTTCCCGCCACCGCGGAAAGCCGCCGCGAGTACGAGCGCTGGTGGCCGCGGGCCGTCCCGCGCAGGAGAAATCGACATGAATCCGAGCGAAAGCATGATGAAGACCCTCGAAGTGCTGATCCAGACGACGGATCTCGATCCTGCGCAGTGGATCGACTTCCGGACTACGGCTTCCGGCAATAGTTTCCTGTGGAAGAACCTGGAGACCGGTGCATCGGATCGCGCTGCTCGAATACCAGAAAGGCGGCCGCATTCCGGTGAAGCATTCGCACGCCTCGAACCAGTTCATGTACTGCCTCGAAGGCGACTACGAATACACCGACACCGGGCTGCGCCTGCGTCCCGGGTCGTTCTGCCATGAATCCCAAGGATCATCCGCATCGGGCCGACGGTTGCGCACGAGCGCAGCGTGCTCATCGAGATCTACGACGGCCCGCACTACTACGACAAGCCCTCGTTCCACACCGACGAGTCGATCGGCGGCCTCGCTGAAGAAGTCCTGAGGCGAACATGTTCGATACCAGCAAAGTGCTCGCGAGTTGGGTTTCAGCGCGCCCCAGCCGGGAACCTGCTTCCGGCACCGGGCGGTGGGAGAGGTTGCCGGGCGCAGCGTCTTCAACGCCGGTCAATCCCGCCGACGAAACCGTGACTGCGAAGATCGCAGGCTCTTCGGCGGAGGACTTCGAGGAACTCGTGCGCGGTGCACTGGATGCGCACCTGCGATGGCGCGTGGTCCCGGCGCCGAAGCGCGGCGAGCTGGTGGCGCGCATCGGCAGCCTGATCGAGAAGCACCTGGAAGGCGTGGCGGCGCTCGTCGCGCTCGACACCGGCAAGTCGATGATGGAGGCGAGGGCCGAGGCGCGCGAGTGCATCGACATGGCGACGCTCGCGGCGGGCCAGTCGCGCATGCTCTACGGCTGTCACGCAGCAGTCGCAGCGCGCGAAGCACCGCATGTACGACCAATGGCTGCCGCTGGGCGTGGTCGGCGTGATCTCCGCCTACAACTTCCCTGCCGCCGTCTGGGCGCAGAACGGATTCCTCGCGGCGATCGGCGGCAACACCGTGATCTGGAAGCCGAGCCCGAAAGTGCCGCTCACCGCGATCGGCATCCAGCACCTGTGCAACCAGGCGATGAAAGACCTCGGACAGCAGGGCGTGTTCAGCCTCTTCATTCCGCACGACAACGCGCGTGGCCGAGCGGCTCGTCGCCGACCGCCGGGTGGCGATGATTTCATTCACGGGCTCGACCGCGGTCGGAAGGAAAGTCGCGCAGATCGTCGGCGCCACGCTCGGCAGGCGCTACATGCTCGAGTGCTCGGGCAACAACGGCTGCATCGTCGATGAGACCGCCGACCTTCAAGCTCGCCGCACGCAGCATCACGTTCGGCTCGGTCGGCACCACGCGGCCAGCGCTGCACGAGCACGCGGCGGGTCATCGCGCACCACAGCGTGGAAAAGGAACTCGTCGGCCTCGCTCAAGCGCTCGTTCGAGCAGATCAAGGTCGGCGACCCGCGCCAGGCAGACACCGTCGTGCGGACCGCTCGTCGACCGCGCCGCCGTCGGCCATTTCGAGGCTGCGGTGCGCGACGCGGTGCGCGCTGGGCGGCGTGATCGCCTGCGGCGGCAAGCGCATCGAGCCGGCCAGGCTACTACGTCGAGGCGACGCTCATCACCAACGTCAAACCGGATTGGCCCTGCGTCCAGCACGAGACCTTCGCGCCGATCGTCTGGGTCATGCCGTAACGACACGCTGGAACAGGCGATCCGCATCCACAACGAGCGTGCCGCAGGGCCTCGCGTCCGAATCCACAGCAGCAATCTCGCCAACATCGAGCTGTTCCTCCCGGCCGCGGGGACCGACTGCGGCATCGCCAAGGTCAACATGGGCACCACCGGCGCCGACATCGGCGCAGCCTTCGGCGGCGAAAGGAAACCGGCGGCGGGCGCACTGCCGGCTCGGACGCGTGGCAAGGCTATGCGGCGGCAGAGCGTGTGCGTCAACTGGGGCGGCGAATCGCCCTGGGACCAGCGCATCCAGCTTCTAGCCGCGCATGTTCCGCATCTTCGATCAACCTAGTGAGGGGATCATCATGTCGCACCTGCAATCGCTGAAATCACTCCTGGCTGCCGCCCTCTTTGCTGCTGCGGGCTTCGCCTCGGGGCAACCGTTCCGTCCCGGCCGATCACCGTTGTCGTACCGTTCCCGCCCGGCGGCGTCACGGACAGCTCGACGCGGCTGATCGGTCAGAAGATCACCGAGAGCACCGGGCAGACGGTGATCGTCGACAATCGTCCCGGCGCGGGCGGCCAGATCGGCGCCGACGCGGTGAAGAAGTCGCGCCCCGACGGCTATGCGTTGTACCTCTCCAACATCGGCTCGCACGGGATCAACGAATCGCTGTACACCAAGCTCTGAACTACGACCCGCTCGCCGATTTCGAGTCGGTGACGCTGCTCTTTTCTTCGGCCAACCTGGTGCTGGTGCCGCCTTCGAGCCCCGCGAAGAACATGGCGGACCTGATCGCCCTGGCCAAGTCGATGGGCGGACAAGATGACGTACGCGTCGCAAAGCATCGGCAGCGGCGGGCACATCTCCGGTGAAATCGTGAAGTCGAAGAACAACGTGCAGCTGGTGCACGTTCCCTACAAGGGGCTCGGCGCCGCGCGCTCATCGACCTCGTCTCGGGCCGGGTGGATTTCCTGTTCGACCCGATCATCACTGCGCTGCCCTTCGCCAAGGAGGGCAAGAGTGCGCGCGCTCGGCATCACCTCCGAGAAGCGCTCGCCGCTCGCGCCCGAGATCCCGACGCTGCGCGAGCAGGGCTTCACCGGCTACGACGTCAACCCCTGGTTCGGCATCTCCGCGCCCGCGGGCACGCCGCGGCCGGTGATCGATCGCCTGAATGCCGAGTTTCCGCAAGGCGATGGCGAACCCGGACATCGTCAAGCGCATGACCGAGCAGGGCATCGACATCACGACCGGCACGCCGGAGGAATATACGGCCTTCATCAAGGCCGAGACGGCGCGCTGGCGCGAGGTCGTGAAGGCCTCCGGCGCAAAAGTGGACTGACGCGTTACGCGATCAGGATCGCGCGGTAGTCGTTGACGTTGGTGCGCGTCGGGCCGGTGACGACGAGGTCGCCGAGCGCCGAGAAGAATCCGTAGCTGTCGTTCGCCGCGAGCATCGCCTTCGCATCGAGGCCCGCGGCGCGCGCGCCGCGCGAGCGTATCGGGAGTCAGGATCGCGCCCGCGTTGTCCTCGGTGCCGTCGATCCCGTCGGTGTCGGCGGCGATCGCCCAGACGTTCTCCACGCCCTCGAGCTCGATCGCGAGCGCGAGCAGGAACTCCGCGCAGCGGCCGCCGCGCCCGCGCTCGCGCGCACGGTCACCGTGCATTCGCCGCCCGAGATCAGCGCGGCGCGCGGCCGCCACGGCGTTCCGTAGCGACGCACTTCGCGCGCGAGCGCGGCCATGACCTTCGCCACCTCGGACTGCTTCGCCGGTGATCGAAGTCGCTGAGCACCGCCGGCGTCACGCCGCCGTTGCGCAAGCCGCTTCCGCGGCGGCCTCGAGCGAGCGGTGCGCGGTGCCGATCACGCGCGTCTCGACGTGACTCAGCGCGGGATCGCCCGGCTTCGGCGTCTCCGGGTGTGCGGCCCTCGGCGCCGGACTCGAGCCTGCCAGCGCACCGACAACGGCGCTCGATCGAATATTTCGCCGAGGATCGCGAGCGAATCGGCGTACGTGGTCGGATCGGGCGAGCAGGGCCGGAGGCGATGCGCGTCGGATCGTCCCCGGTGACGTCCGAGATCACGAGCGCGAGCACCGGCGCCCGCGACGCGACCGCAAGCTGCCCGCCCTGGATCGCTGACAGGTGCTTGCGCACCGTGTTGATCTCTTGATCGCGGCGCCGGACCGCAGCAGCTGCGACGTCACAGCCTTGAGGTCGACCATCGGCACGCCGTCGGCCGGAAGCGAAAGCAGCGCCGAGCCGCCGCCCGACACGAGCGCGAGCAGGCGATCGTCGGGCCCGAGGCCGCGGACGCTTTCGAGAATCTCGCGCGCCGGCTTTCTCGCCCGCCTCGTCCGGGATCGGGTGCGACGCCTCGATCACGCGCAGTGCGCGTCGGTCGGCAGGCCGTGCCCGTAGCGCGTCAGCGCGATTCCTTCGAGCGGCGCATCCGGCGGGCCAGTGCCTCTCGACCGCGAGCGCCATCGCTGCGGCCGCCTTGCCCGCGCCGACGACGAACGTCCGTCCGGCGGGCGGCGGCGGCAGGTGCGCGCGGCAGGATCTGCAGCGGGTTCGCCGCCGCGACGGCCGCGCGAAACGAGTCTTCGAGCAGCTCCTTCATTGGTCCCCGGTCGGAACGACGCCTTTGTTCTCGATCATCAGCACAACCGAGCGTACCGTGAGCCCGCGTTCGGTGCAGAACGCCTTTCGAACGGTGAATCCCTGCTGGGGCGCGAGCTCGACCGTGCGCCTTCCAGATCGATCACGAAGCGGCCCTCGACGACGTAGAAGAACTCGTCGTCGTGCGTCAGTTGCTTGTGCCAGTGGAACTCGCCCTGCAGCACGCCGAGGCGCACGACGGAATCGTTGACCTCGCACAGCGTCTGGTTGAACCACTGGTCTTTGTTTCCCGCTGCAGCTTGCGGACGTCGATCAGCTGCAGTGCGGGGAACTTGATGTCGGTGGTGAATCGTGTAAGGCTGCGTGCTCATTGGACGTTGCTCCTATGGTGATGAGCGTCGAGAAGCTCCGGGCGGTTCTCACTGTCGAAAACAATTGCGCCTCGGCGCTGCAGCGCGGCGGCGGCCGATGTTGCGCTGACCAGTGTAGCCCAAGACCGCGCATGCCCGCTGGCGCGCGCGGCGCTCACGCCGGTACCGCGGTGTCCATCCGCGACGACACTGTCCGAGGGCACCACGTTCATCGATGTTGCCGCATGCAGGAACAGGTCGGGTGCAGGCTTCGGTCGTGCGACGTCGGCGGACGTGAAGACGCAGCCCTCGAAGCCAGGGCAGCAGCCCGGCAGCATCGAGCGTGACGCGGATGCGCTCCGGCATGCCGTTGGACGCGGCGCAGCAGGGAATCGCGAGTGCCGCGCAGCACGTCGGCCACTGCCGGCGCATGGCTTTCGCTTCGTTGCGCAGCGCTTCAAAGAGCGGCCGCGTCCCAATCCACGCCGAAGCGCTCCGGCAGCGCGCGCCCCTGGATTTCCGCCGCGAGCGCGAGGCACTGGCCGCGCGTCTTGCCGACGAACCTTGCGCATCGACCTCGGATTCGGGGATCGACACAGCCCGATCCTGCGCAACCGCTCGGCGAGCACGCGATTCGCGATCGGCTCGGAGTCGACCAGCACGCCGTCGCAGTCGAAGATCACCAGCTCGACTCACCCGGCGTACCCGATGCTCCTCGCCATCAGCGCGGCGTTGAGGATCAGAGAGCGCAGCCGCCGCCAGCTCCAGGTGCAGGATCGAGCGGATCTGCGCCGCACGGACTCGCTCACCGCGGGCGCCCGGCCCGCCTTCAGGTCCTTGCGCCACGACAGAACTGGACGGTCGGGTAGATCGACAGCAGCGCGATCAGCACGAAAGCGAAATCTTGACGAGAAACGGACACGCTGTGGAAATAGTACGCCGCGCCCTTCTTCGAAGTAGAAGACCCGCAGCAGGCCGACGACGAGCACCGCGCCCGCGCGAACGCGCCGCCGACTGCATCGCGCGGCCAGAATTGCACGCGCGGTCCTGGCGTTCAGCTCGTGCCGGATCAGCACGAACTCGACCGCCAGCACCGAGACGAAGGCGAAGGCGGCGAGATGATGCAGGAACGCGAACAGGAGCGGCATCGGCCGGAGTCAGTACAGGTCGGCGCGCTTCTTCGGCTTCACGGCCTGGAAGAAGCTGTAGCCGAGCGTGATGTCGGTGACGAAGCGCGCGATCAGCGCGCGGGAATCGCGATTCGCCGCGTGAATCAGCATTCGCGATCGCCGAGTAGACGGCGAACTCTACCGTCCGCAGCGGCGCCGGGCCGCACCGAGGGCTTGGCCCGAACTTCGTTGTCGCGAGCGCCTCGATGTCGATCCATCTGCCGCGATCGATGTCGCCGCCCGGACCGCCTCCGGGTAAAGGTTGCGGCTCGCGCAGCCGCGCCGAATGCGCGCCACATGCGACGCGGCTCGAGCACCAATCCGGTGGACAGCGCGATCAGGTTCATCACGCCGAGCATCGGCGACACGTACGCGGAGCCGGTGCCGAGCTCCCAGCGCGCTGACTTCGCTCGCTCGCCGATGCGCCCGACGCTGTAGCCGGTCACGAGGATAGATGCGAGGTCGTGGTACCTGAGGATAGCGGCGCCGGGTCTCGATGTTCGGCAGCGGCACGACGTGCATCCCGTGTAGACCGGGACCGGTGAGCGTACTGCGCCGACGACTTCTGCCAAAGCCCGCTGCGCTTGTAGAACGACGCCAGCTCGTCCTGGGGTCGCCTTACCTCGCCTTCCGCTTTTCGGCTGCCACGGCGCAGTAAGAGTAGGTCAGGAACGTCTCCCGCGCCGCGCCTTCCCCCGAGCGTGAAGGTGTTCCTGGATAGTAGCTCGCGGAACTCGCGCTGGATTTTCTCCGCCGGGAACGTCGGCGAACGTGCCGCGGTCGTTCACGTATTCCATGTGGCGGCGGTCGTCCGCGTCGAACGGATGGAAGATCGAGTCTTCGCGGCCGTCGAATTCGAGCGGCTTCGACGCGAAAGCGCTGGCACAGCCTCGACGTTGAAGGCCGGCGTCGCCTTGACCCATTTGCCGTCGAGGAAGAGCTCGGCGTAGCCGTGGTAGACGAAGAGGTCGGTGCCCATGCGCTCGCGCAGGCGCGGGCGTGGTGAGGTGGTTCTTCGACGTCGGCGAAGCCGACCCGCGCCGGAATGCCGATCGGCGCGCGCGCAGGCGGCGAGCAGCGCCGCCTTGCCGACGCAGAAGCCTTCGCCGCGCGTCGATGCACTGCGACGCCCGGTAGGCGGCCTCCTGCGAGAAATCGAGGAACGGGTTGTAGCGGATGCCGTCGCGCACCGCGTAGTACAGGGATACGGCGCGCTCGCGATCGGTTCGTCCGCGGACATTCTTCGTCGCAAAAGTCGACGCACGGCCGGATGGCCGCTGTCGATGTAGCGTCCCGGGCGCAGAAAGGTCACTCGCTCGTCATCGGTCGAGCTTCATCAGCGCGCGCGCGCCCGGCGAACGAGCGCGCTCGACTGCGTCGGCCAGGCCGTCCGACGACCGAGAAATGATTGCGTGCCGGGCATCGCGACGTCGCCGGCGAAGCGCGCCGCGCCAGCGCTCGCCGAGCAGCGCGTTCTGGCGCGCGAACTCGGCTCGTTCGTCGCCGCCGACGCAGGTCATCACCGGTGCGCGCGTCGCCGGTCGGCAGGAACGCGGGCGAAAGCCTGCAGCGCCGCTCGCCTCGTCCAGGCGCAGGTCGCGCGTTCAGCCAGTCGACCTGCGACCAGCGGCCGCAGGTCGTAGATGCCGCTGATCGCGAGGCCGCCCTTGCACAGGTCCTTCGGCAGGCGCGCGTCGAACACCGGCCACAGCGCGGCCATCATCATCGCGGTCAGGTGCCCGCCGGCCGAATGGCCCGCAGACGTAGAGCCGGTCCTCGTCCATGCCGTATTGCTCGGCGTTGCAGCCACAGCCAGCGGCTCGCGCGCAGCATCTGGCGCACGATCTCCTCCATCGTGACGCCGCGGGCACAGGTCGTAGTTGACCACCGCCAGCGATACGCCCGCGTCCACCAGGCCGGCGCGAGGAACGAGAAGTCCGACTTGTCGAGCGAGCGCCAGTAGCCGCCGTGGATGAACATCATGCAGCTGCCGTCGCCCTTGCGCGCCGGGAAAGATGTCGATCGCCTCGCCCGGCGACGTCGCCGTAGCGGCTGGTCGAGGTAGCAGGTCATCGTCGCGCGCGCGCGCCGATGCCTCCGTCCAGCGCGCGAAGTACTTCGCGTGTGATCGTGGACCAGCGCGCGGTTGTTGTACTCGCGCGAGTAGCAATGCAGGCGTCGTTCATCCGCTGCTTTCGCGCCACAGGCCGAGCGCGACCTGCGCCGGCCGGTCGGAGAACGAGAACAGCACGCACTCGGCATTCGCCTCGAGCGCAGCGGCGTGCCACGGAGGGCACGACGAAGCGTGTCGCTTCGGCTCGAAATCGAACGCTCTTCGCCGATTCGCGCGCTGCCGCTTGCCTTCGACGACCGAGTACACGGTCGCCGTCGGTGGAGCGATGCGGGTGCCGCGCGAAGCCCTTGCGGCAGCAGCTGGATGAAGGCGCCGATGGTCGGCATGGCGTACGCCGCCGGTCAGCGGGTTGATGAACTGCATCTTCCAGCCGTGGCAGGCATCCGGGTCGCCTCGTTCTGCGCGCAGCGTGGCGAGCGCCTCGCGGCTGCGCTCGTACGGGTAGCTGAAGATCGGCGAGGTCTTGCCGAAGGGCAGCCACGGCGCCGAGCGGCACGAGGTTGTTGCCGTAGCGGGCCGCCGAGGTCGCCCTCGCGCGCGGTGCACCGGCTGGACTTCCTCCGGGGTAGTTCTCGTGCGAACTGCGCGTCGAACGGCTGCGACGATGCGGATGTCGAGGCCGTCCATCCAGACCACGGGCTCGCGTGCCGGGATTGCCGTGGTCGTGCCAGGTCCACGACGGCGTGATGATGAAATCGCCCGGGATGCATGGTGGTGCGCTCGCCGTCGACCGCGGTGTAGGCGCCCGTCGCCTTCGACGATGAAGCGCAGCGCCGACTGCGTATGGCGGTGGCTCGGGCGCGATTTCGCCCGGCAGGATGAGCTGCAGCCCGCAATACAGGCTGCGCGTGATGCGAGGACTGCCCGCGCATGCCCGGGTTCTCCAGGATCAGCACGCGGCGCACCGCTTCGCGCGCGGTGATCGCGCTGCCCGGCTTCCAGGATGTACGGGCCGGATCGCGCGATAGTTCCACAGCGCCGGCTTGCACGGGCGTCTGCGGCTGCGGCGGCACCAGCGCATGCAGCACTTCCCACAGCGGCGCGAGGTTGTCGCGGTCCATCCGCTGGTAGAACTCGGCGCGCGCGGCCTTGCGGGGCGGGTTGCGGAATCGCGGACATGATTGCTCAGGGAATTCTCCGAGGATTCTAGCGATGGCTGTGCGCTGCGGACGGCCGCGAGTTTTGCCAATTCGATCTACGGATCAATGAGTTACCGGTTTCATCCACAGAACCCGGCGACCGAGGTCGCGCTCCGAGCGCGAGGCCCTCCGGATCGGCGAGCGCCGCGTCGCGCGCCCTGCGAGATCGCAGCAGCCTGCTCGGCCGGATCGGTGGTCGGCGGGATTCTCGACGAGCGCATCGAAGATCGCGAGGAAGTTCGCCAGGCCGCGCCGGTGCGTTCTCGCCGTAGCCCTTCAGCAATCCGCGCGCATTGGCGCGATTTCCAGCGCCAGGCAGCGTCGTGCTCCTCGGGTTGCGCTCGCGGATCGCGCCCGAGCCAGCGCTCGATCAGCGCCTGCTCTTCGCGTCAGCGCACGATGTTTCGCGGCCGCCACGGCCTCAGCAACGTGCAACGCGAGCGCACGAGCAGGTAGCCGGCCGATGCCCGGAAGTCTTGACGTGCATTCCGACGTTGTACGCATCGAGCTTGCCGCGCCGCTCGGCCCAGGCGATCGGGCCGTACGGCCGAGGCCGGGCGGCAGCAGCGAGGCACGACTCCTCGATCCCAGGCTGCAGAGTAGTCGATGACGACGACCGGCTCGCCTTCGCTTCGCGCCGACTTCCTTGCGCACTCGCTCGAAGCGCGAGGCGCGCGTCTTCAGGTCGGCCACGCGGATGATGTCCTCGTAGCTCATCCAGAGCGCGAGGTGGCGCGCCGACTTCGGCGGCGAGCTTCGCGTCGGCGTCACCGAGCGAGCGGCACATGCGCTCGCGGTACAGCGCTGCGTAAGCCTTCGCCCTGGTAGTCGCTGCAGCCGGGCGACGCCCAGGTTGAGGATCTCCTTCAGCGCCGTCAGGCGCGCAGGCGGTGCGCAGGCGGGCGCCGGCGTCGGCGCGCGCTCCGGCGGCGATGTCGTAGCCGGCGGCGAATCCGCGCAGGCTCGCTTCCGCGCCGCTTGCCGCCGCGCCGGATCGCCTGCCTCGCAGGCTTCGCGCGGCAGCGGCAGCGCGCCGCTGCCTGCCATGGCGCCGAACAGCACCGCGTTGATCACCGTGCCGCTTTCCTGCGCGAGCTTGCGCATGTCGAACAGCACCGCGCGCTTCGCGAGCTGCTTGCCGCGCCTCGAGCACGCGCTCGCTGTCGAAGCGGCCGTCGGCCATCTGCATCTTCTCGACCGTTGCGTAGATGCGGTGCGTGGAGGCGATGAGCGTGGTGCGCTCGGGGCTGACATAGCCGTTCTGCATCGCGCGGCCGGCCTCGAGCAGCTCGGAGGCGACCATGACGTCCACGTTGCCCGGGCTGGGCGTGAGGCGACATCACCGGCTCGCCGTCCGCCGAGCAGCTCACTGCCGCGCGGGGAAGATCTCAGGTAGTAGGTAGTCGCGCCGGTGCGCTGCGCACACGCCGGGGATCGACGTGCTCTGCGCCGGAAAGCCGCACTGCGGTCGCCGCGTGCGATCAGCCAGTCGGCCATGACGCCGCCGCCTTCGCCGCCCAGCGCGGCGATCAGGATGCGTGAGCGGAGCGTTCAGGGCAGGCTCATGCGGGGACGATCCGCGGCGCATGCGATCGAGGATCCGATCGAAGACGATCGGGTTCTGGACTACTTCGGCGCGGTAGAACGAAGGGCACAGCACCGCGGCGTGCGCATTCTCGCCGCACAGGCCGCAGCCGACGCAGCCGTCGATCACCGTGGCGACCGGGTCGCGGCGCAGCGGATCCGGGTTGTCCTTGACGGTGAGCGTCGGGCAGCCGGAGAGCCGGATGCAGGAGTGGTCGCCGGTGCAGGTGTCCTCGTCGACGCCGTACTTCGACGCGCACGACTCGCTTGCCCCGATGAAAGTTTTTCGGCGATCTACGGGCCGGATGCGCCGCTGGCGCTCGAGCTGGCATTCGCCGTCGGCGATGATCACCTTCAGGCCCGCGTAGTCGGTCGTCATCGCGTCCTTGAGCGTCTTCGCTCATCTCGCCGACGCGGTACGTTGTCGACCGTCCGCATCCAGTCGACGCCGAGACCCTGCAGCGCGCGCTCGATGCTCATGTCGCTCGCCTTGCGACTCGCTGTGATGCGGCGAGGAGGGCAGCTCCTGCGTGCCGGTCGCCGGGCTGTAGCCGTTCTTCATGATGACGAGGATGCCGTCGTCGCTGGTTGAACACCGCGTTCGGCGACGCCCGAGGTGAGGCCGTTATGCCAGAAGCCGCCGTCGCCCATGATCGTCACGGTGCGCCGGCCGAACATCGGCTGCACCGCCGAGTTGGATGCGAGGCCCGAGGCCGTAGCCGAGCACGGTGTGGCCGATGTTGAACGGCGGAAGCGTGGCGAAACGTGTGGCAGCCGATGTCCGCCGAGACGTGGTACCGCGCCCAGGTCCTGCGCTCGACCAGCTTCATCGCCGCGAACACCGGGCGCTCCGGGCAGCCGACGCAGAAGCCCGGCGGGCGGGTCGGCAGCGGCGCGCCGAGCAGCTCGGCGGCTTTCTTCTTCGCGTCTGCGTGATCGATGCGAGCGCTTCGCCCGCTTCGAGAAAGCGCGCCACGCCGGTCACCACCACCTCGCCGGTGTACTCGCCCGCCATCGGCAGCAGATCCTTGCCGTGGACCTGGACGCCGTTCACGTCATGGCGGCGCAGCGTCGCGATGGATCGCCTCTCTCGATGTAGGCGGGCTGGCCTTCCTCGATGACCAGCACGCTCGCGCTTGCCGGCGCAGAAGCGCGACGATCTCCTCGGGATCAGCGGATAGGTCACGTTCATGCAGTAGATCGGGACTGCGCGAGTCGCCGAACACGTTCGGCGAGGCCGAGCTGCTGCAGCGCGCGCACGGCGGCGTTGTACAGGCCGCCCTGGCACGACGATGCCGACATCGGTCGCGCTCGCCGGCAAACACCTCGTTGCAGCTTGTGCTCGCGGATGAACGCGACGCGCCGCCGGCCAGCGCACGTCGATCTTGTGCTTCTCCTGCGGCATAGGTCGACGGGCGGCAGGCTGATCCGGCCGAAGTCGAAGTCCGGGCGTCTCGATGCGGTGCGCGCGTCGAGTAGCGGCGCTGCGCGGTTCTTCTTCGTCGTGAACGTTCCCTGCACATGGCAGGCGCGGATCCGCAGCTCGAGCATCACCGGCGTGTTCGACGCCTCCGGACAGCTCGAAGCCGCGCTCGACCATCTCGACGATCTTCGGCAGGTTCGGGCCGCGGATCGAGCAGCCACATCTGCGATTTCATCGCGAACGCGTGGCTGCGCTCCTGGATGATCGAGGCGCCCTCGCCGTAGTCCTCGCCGAGCACGATCAGCGCGCCGCCCTTGACGCCTGCGGAGGCGAGGTTGGACAGCGCGTCCGAGGCGACGTTGGTGCCGACCGTGGACTTGAACGTGACCGCGCCGCGCACCGGTGTAGTTGATCGATGCGCCGAGCATCGCCGCCGCGCCTGCTTCCGACGCGTTGGTTTCGACGTGCACGCCGAGGTCGTCAGGATGTCGCGCGCGTCGTTCAGCACGTCCATCATGTGCGACACCGGCGCGCCCTGGTATCCGCCGACGTACGACACGCCCGATTGCAGCAGCGCCTTCGTCACCGCGAGGATTCCCTCGCCGTGGAAGATCTCGCCGTCTCCGAGCTTCAGCTTCTCGACTTCCTGCTTGAAAGAGCGTTCCATCGCTCAGCCGATCTTCGACCAGGCAGCCAGGTCGCTACGGCGGGAAACAGGAAAATAACCACGAGCACAGCAAGGCTGAATCAGCACATACGGCACCACCGCGCGGTAGATGTGCGCTCATGGTCACCTGGGGCGGCGCCACGCTCTTCATCGTCATCAGCGAGCAGCCCGTGCGGCGGCAGCAGCAGCCCGAGCTGCATGCAGATCAGGAACATGATGCCGAACCAGACCGGGTCGACGCCGAGCTGCTGCGCTGCCGGCATGAAGATCGGCAGCGTGATCAGCATCATGCTGACCTGGTCGACGAAGACGCCGAGCAGGATCAGCACCAGCATCATCGCCGGCGATGATCGCGGCGCTCGAGGCCATGGCCGGTGATCATCGAGACCAGTCCGTTGCGATGCGCCGGAGAAGCTGAGGATCTGCGAGAACGTCGTCGCGCCGACGATGATGAACAGGATCATCCCGAGATCGCCATGGTTCCGCGCAGCGCGGCGAGCATGTTCGCGCGCGCTGAGCGCGCGGTACGCGCACCGCGAGCGCCACGCGTCGCGAACGCGCCGATCGCGGCCGACTCGGTCGGCGTCGCCCAGCCCGCGGTCATCGACGCCGACGACGAGGCCGAAGATCGAGACTGAGCGGGATCACGTACTGCACGAACGGGCGGAACTTCTCCCAGCCGCGGAAACGCCTCGACCTGCGCGCACGGGGCGCGAGCCCGGGGTCGAGCGTTCGCACGCAGCGACGATGTAGGCGACGAAGATCACCGACGAGGATCAGGCCCGGCATGATGCCGCCGACGAGCAGCTTCGAGATCGAGATGCCCGACAGGCTGCCCAGCAGCACCGTCAGCGCCGACGGCGGAATCAGCATGTCCACCGCGCCGATCGCCATGATCGGGCCGGTCGCCATGGTCGGATGGTAGCCGCGCGCGATCATCACCGGCAGCCATCAGGCTGCCGAGCATCGCCAGTCGTCGCGATGGTCGATCCCGAGATCGCCGAGAACACCGTGCCCGCGACCACTGCGACGACCGCCAGCCGGCCGGGCACCTCGCGCATCGAGCCGCTCGATGCCGTCGATGACCTTGACCGCGAGCCCGGTGTGAAACAGCACTTCGCCCATCAGGACGAAGAGCGGGATCGGCGTCAGCGCGAAACTCGCGACCGAAGCACACGGCGTTGCGCGCAAAGCTGCACCAGCCCCGGCTCGCCGCCCATCCACAGACGCGGCGCCGACGAGGTTGACCGCGAGGAACGTGAACGCGACCGGGAGGCCGAGAAAGCAGCAGCAGCGTCGAGCCGCCGAGCAGGAGCCACGCCGCGAACTGCCAGTCCATGTCGAGGACGAGGACACTGCGTCTTCGCGCGAGGCGCGCGCGCGCCGAGCCACGAGGCGGTGCATGCGGACACATGCATCTCGACGGATAGGAGCAGGAACGCCACCGGCAGCGGCGCGAGGCGTCCACCATTCAGGCAGCACGCAGCGTCTTGATGCTAGATCGAGCCCTGCGCGTAGCTCTCCCACGGTTGCGCGCGTTGCATAGATCACCATGCACGCAACGCGGCCGAAGTGCGATCGCGTCGCAGAGCCATTCGCACAACCAGCCGGCGCTGCGGCGGGATCGCCCGAAGCACGATGTCCACCCGGATATGCCTGCCTTCGCGCAGCAGCCAGCGGAGCCGCGAGCATCGTGACCACGGTAAGAGCGTCGTCTCCGACAGCTCGTTCGCGACCACGGCAGCCCATCGACGCCCGGGATCAGCTCGACATTCCTCAGCAGCACGTCGGCGCAGATCATCAGCGCCATCGCGCCGAGCAGCGCGCGCGGCGAGAGGCGAACGCCTCCAGCACCTTGCCCCAGGCGTGCGAGAGGCGCTCAAGGCTATTTCTTGGTGAAGGCTTCTGCATCTGCGGGCCGTATTGCGGCGACGAAAGACTGATGAGGCCCGCCCAGCCCGTCTCGTAGGCCTTGCTGCGTACTTCCTCGAGCGTCGCGTCGTCAGAAGCGGATCACGTCTGGATGCCGGCCAGCGGCCTGGCGCTTGATTTCTTCCTGCGCCGTACGCCTTCCACGAAAGTCGTTCCGGCCTCCGAACGCGAGCGCCTGGCGCTGCAGGAACTCGCGCTGCTTCGCGCTGAGCGACTGCCATTTCTTCAGGTTGACGATCGAGCGAGCACTTCGGCGTCGTAAAAGCCGGGTCGACGCGGTACTTCGTCTTTTCCTGCCAGTTGAGGTCGAAGATGCCGCCGACCGGCCAGCCGCTAGTAGCCGTCGACGACGCCGCGCTCGAGCGCGGTGTAGACCTCGCCCGGCGCGGTCTGCATCAGCGTCGCGCCCATCGCGGCCGAAGAAGTCGCGGTAGACCGGCGTAATCCGGATTTTCAGAGCCCTTGAGTCGGGCGTGGAGATCTGCTTGTTGACGTACAGATGGAACGGCTGGTTCTCGACGATGCGCGCGAGGTAGAACATGTTCCGCCCTTCTCGCCCCAGATCTTGTTGATGAGCGCGAGCACGCCGTTCGTGCGCTGCTCCGGCGACCGCTGCATCTGCGTCAGCTTCAGAGCGCGTCGGATTCGGGAACACGTTGGTGTAGAACGCGCCGGTCGACATCGCCATGTCGACGACGCCGCCACCTGCACCGACTTGCCGACTTCGAACGTCAGGGATCGCCTTCAAGCCCGCCGATGAACGTGATCTGCAGCGTGCCCTGCCCTCGGCATTCAGCCCGCTCGATCCAGTTCTCCAGCAAACGCTTCACGTAGAGGAACTGTTCTCGGGAAACGCGCTGACGAGGCGCAGGGTGGTCTCCTGCGCCGCCGCCGGGCGCGCCGGCCAGCGCCGCTGGCAATCGCGGCGAGCGTTGCCGGTGAGCCTCATGTCTCCTCCAGGGTCGGTCGAACTGGGGCCGAGGGTAAAGGAGGCGGGCCCCAGCGGTGTCAACGCGCTTCTTTCCATGACTTCTTCGAGCGGAAATGCGAGGCCGGCGTCGTTCAGATCATGCGCGGTGACCCGCTCGATCGCGGGTTGCGCCCGCTGGGTCCCACTCGCGATGCCGGATTTCGCCAGATCCAGGCTCGCTGAATTCCTCGAGCGCGACCCGCGTGCCGAGCGATCTCGCAAGAAGCCGCGAGCGCGCCTGCCGCTTCAGTCTCGCCGCCATAGGGCAGTCACGTGAGTTCCGCTGCCGCATCGTGGCACGTCCGCTCAGCGCCGGAAACCGATGGTGGTAATGCTCCCGGTAGCGCAGGTAGACCTCGAAGTAATCGCCTCCGGAGATGCGCCGCGAGATCGACGCCCGCCTGGACGTTGTCCCGGCACGCGCCCATTCCTCGATGTTGCCGCGCACGCCTTGCCGTTCGCGGGCAGGCCGCTCGACTGCTGGGAGATGCAAGCGATACCGGGTGGCGGACGGGTGAAGAGGTGCATCGCGGAGCTGCGAGAATGCGCCGTGGTACGCGGCCTTCGTGCCTTCTTCGGCGCGCATCCGGAGCGCGCCGAAGAACGCTTCCATGCCGGTACGGCGTGCATCATCGTCGTGTAGCGTTGCCGCGGGCCAGCACAACGGCGCAGCCTCGGAAACCCGTCGTGCGATCACGTTCGGGACCCTCGAAGCCGAGCCGAAGCGCTTTCGGACGTGGTTCCGCCATGGCGACAGCCCACCAGATGAACCGCATGCGTCGTGGATCCGGCGAGCTTATCGACTTCCTAAGCAGCGCGAAAGCTCGTAGGCGCGCAGGATCACCTGCCGGGGTTGCAGCCCTGTCGGCGACCTCGGCTTGCTGCAGGCGCTCTTCGACCTGGCACGCGTCCGCTCCGCTGGTCGTGCCAGGAGGTGTAGACGCGCTGCCCCCGAATCCGGTGATGCAGGAACTCGATGAAGGCCGGCGACACCGGGATGTCCAGTCGCTGAGCTTGATCTCGACGCCCATGGTCAGGCCTGTGCCTGCGCCTGTTCCATCGAGTAGAAGCGGTAGAGTTGCGGCCTGATGCTTTCCGGCGTACATCGCCCGGTCAGCGAACTGGAGCTCGTCCTTCTCCACGTCCCGTCCTCAGAAACACGCTGATGCCGATGCTGGCGCCGATCTGGAACTCGTTCGCGCCGAGGCGGGATCGGCTCCCCCGATTGCGGCGAGGATGCCCTCCGCGACACGCACGCGCGTGCGCGCATCGCGCATCGGCGGCATGACGACGAATTCGTCGCCGCCGAGGCGCGCTACGGTGTCGGCCTCGCGCACGCAGGGCTTCAGCCGGGCGGCGACGATCTGCAGCACGCGGTCGCCCGCTTCGTGGCCCGTAGGGTGTCGTTGATCAGCTTGAAGCGATCAAGGTCGAAGCACCATGATCGCGACCTGCTCGCGGCCGCGCCGCGGCTTTGAACGCCTGCCTGCTGATCCAGTCATCGAGCAGGCGCCGGTTCGGGCAAACCCGTCAGCGCGTCATGGTGCGCGAGCTCCGCCGGACTCCCCTCTTCCGCGCCGCTTGGCCCCGGTGATGTCGGTGTAGACCCAGATCGAGCCGCGCCCAGTTGTGCGGATCGAGGATCCGGCCGGCGACCCGGCACCAGATTCGCTCGCCGTTCTTGCGCACGAACTCCTGCTCGAACTCGTAGGGCTCGCCCCGCTCGGCGACAGCGTTAGCCTCGTTGCCGACGATCTGCCAGTTCTCGACGCTCAGGAACCAGATCGCCGACGAATGGCCGACCAGCTCTTCGGCCTGGTAGGCGAACAGCGCGGCGAACTGCGGATTGCATTTCACGACCTTGCGGTCCTTGAGAACACGATGCCGACGGTCGCCGTGTCCATGGGCGCTGTCTCTTCGATCAGCGCGGATTTCAGGCCATCCTCCGCGCGATGGCGCGCATCCACGTCGTCGATGACCCAGATCGTTCCCTTCGCCTCGTCGGCGGGATCGACGAGCCTGCCGGTGACCTGCCATCCAGAACGATTCGCCGTTGCGCCGCGGCCTGCGGACCTCGTTCTGGTAAGGTGCCGCCGCCCTGGATCTGCGGATGAGGCTTCGCTGCCCACGCGTTCCCACTCTTCGGCCGATTCGTAGAACACCTGGCTCGTCGTTGCCGACCACCTCCTCGTCGCGTAGCAGCCGAACATCTCGGCGAGGCGCCTGGTTGCAGCGCTGCGTCATGCGGTCGCGCACGGAACGCGATCCCGGTCGATGACCGCCTCGAAGATCAGCTCCTGCTCGTCGAGGCGCCGCCTTGAGCGAGATTTCCGCCTCGCGCAGGCGCGTGATGTCCGGTGCGCACCGCGACGATCCCGCCCGCCGCGCGTGCGGCTGATTCCGGTCAGCATCCAGCGCCCGTCGCCGATCCGGTACATGCGCGGCTCGCGGCCGGCCTCTTCCTCGCGGCGCCGGATCCCTCTCGGCGATCCATGCGCTCGATGTTGCCGGCGAATTCCGGCTCGATCGCCTCGCCCTTCGCGACCGACAGCGCGGACGAGGCTCGGCGAAGCTCCTGCCGACGAGCTGCGCCGGGTCGTCGAACGTCGTCTGCGCCTGCGCGCGTACTTGCGGTTGCAGAGCACCAGGCGGTCGTCGGCATCGTAGATCGCGATCGCCTCGGGCAGGCTCTCGATCGCGTCGGACAGCGCATCCTGCGGCACTGGCGCAGCCGGTCGATCAGGGCCTGGTTGACGAACCGGGTGCCGATCAGAGTCCGCCAGCGCCCGGTAGAACTCGCGCCCCGTGCGCGCGAGCAGCGCGACGGTGAAGATCCCGATGACCGCCGATGCCGATGAAGATCGGGCCGCCCTGCATCGACGCTGGCGCACAATCATCACGCGGCCGCGATCGGCGCGAGAAGAGCAGCGAAGGCGCAAGCGGGCTCGGCGCGAGGATTGCCGACGCCGCCACATCGCCATCGCCAGCGACGATGAGCGTCAGCGTCAGCTGGACCTCGGTGCCGCGCTCGGGGAAGAAGAGCGAGCGGCAGCGCCATGAGCGCAGCCGCATCAGCGTGCTGCCTGCGGTGAAATAAGCGCTCCATCGCCAGCGCCTGCTGCTCCGCCGGCATGCGCTGATGTACGAGGTAAGGCGCATATCGTCCCGCGAGCGATCAGGCACGAACACGGATCAGGCGATCAAGGAGGCTGCGCGGGACCTCAGACCAGAGAAAAGCCGCGGTCGCAATGACGACCACGGCCGAAGCAGGTAACCGCCCGGCGAAAACTCGTACAGCAGCCCGGACGCGTTCCGCAGTGTGGCGCGCATCGGCGCGTCGAGGACGGATGCGGTCATCCTCAGCCCCGGGCCGTCACTACATCCGGCGGCGGCGGGTTGGCATGGAGGCGCTCGACCAGCGCCGCGCGTCGCTTCGAGCACCGCGCGCTGGTTGATGTAGCCACTTGTCGGTGATCTCGTTGCGTCGATCGAAGCAGGCTCGGACATCACGAGCGCACGCGCCGGACGCATCGAGCTGCCGCCTCGGCCGAGCTGCGCAGCGCTGCGGCGATCTGCGAGCGAACTTCGCCGGAGCTCAGCTCCTTTGGTCGTCGCGGGTTCAGGAACAGCGAGCGCGCCGACCTCGTCGCGGTCGTGCCCGGTGAGGACCGCGTCCTGGATCACCGGGTTCGCCGGCCGCGATCAGCTTCACGCGCAGCGCGCCGACGTGCACCCAGGTGCCGCTCGAGAGCTTGAAGTCCTCGGCTGACGCGACCGTCGAAGACCAGGCCCAGCTCAGGGTCGCTCCGGGTCGGCGCAGGCGCAGCGCGTCGCCGATGCGGTAGAAGCCCTTCCTCGTCGAACGCGGCGCGCGGTCAGGTCGGTCGCTTCGATAGTAGCCCGGCGTGACGTTCGGCCCGCGCACGCGCACTTCGAGCTTGCCGCCGAAGGCACGAGCTTGATCTCGCAGTCCGGCGCGCAGGCAGCCCGATCACGCCAGGCGCATCGATCGGATAATGCACGCAGGTCGCCATCGGCGCCGTCTCCGTCGAGCCCCAGCCGGAGCATCGCGGAGCTCGCCACCGCGCTCGGCGTCGCCAGCTTCTTGATCCTGCTCCCAGAGGTTCTGCGGCAACGCCGCCGCCGGCGTAGAAGATCAGATCGAGGTCGCGGAAGAAGTTCCCGCGCAGCTCGCGCGTCCTTACTCGAGGTACGGCAGCAGCAGGTCGAAGCCGCGCGGCACGTTGAAGTACATCGTCGGCGAGACTTCCTCAGGTTGCGCGACCGTCGTTCTCGATCAGGCCCGGCGCCGGCTTGCCGCCGATCGACGTAGAAGGTGCCGCCAGTTTCGCAGCACCATGTTGAAGTGTGCTGGTTGCTGCCGAACGTGTGGTTCCAGCGGCAGCCAGTCGCACGACCACCGGCGGCGATCCTCGAGGAACGGCCAGATCTGCGCGTAGCCCTGCTGGTTCGACGCACATCATGCGGCTGCGTGTTGATCACGCCCTTGGGCGACCGGTCGAGCCGGAGGTGAACAGGATCTTGGCGACCGTAGTCGGGCCACTACCGCCGCGTGCCGCGCTCCAGCGTCGAGCCGGGTTCGTTTCGAGCAGTTTCTCGATCGCAGTCGGCGCAGCGCCGACCGCGGCAGCGAGCGCGGGCGCGAACTTCTCCGGGATCGGCGGCGTACACCATGCCGGGCTCAGTCGGCTCGGAAGATGTACTTGAGCTTGCCGGGATCCTTCGACATCAGCGAATAGCGCGGGCGAGATCGGCGCGACCGGCACGCCGACGTGCATCGCGCCGAGCGGCGAGCAGCGCATCGTTCGATCGAGTTGTCCGAAGGATCGCCACCGGGGCCCGCCGCCGAGACCCCGAGCGAACAGGGCCTGGCCGATCCGGCGCACCGCGCCGCGCAGCCTCACGCGGTAGGTCATCTTGCGCCAGGCGCTCTTCCGCGGCGCTCGGCGAGGAAGGGCGATCAGGGTGGCTTCGCGTGCCCAGCGCACCAGCCACTCGCCCGACCGAGCGCGCGTAGGGGCCGAGAGGTCTGCGGCAGAGCGCAACAAAGTCGTTCCATCCGCGCGCGGCTCGACGCTTCACTTCACGGAGCACGCAAAGCGCAGCCGCGAAAAACAGCCGGGTGGCCGAGAGGACCTGCCTCGCAGGCGGAATCTACGGCGTTATGAAGCCGATTTCGTCGAACACGTGGATCGGAATGAAAACTCGCAGGCGAGTTCTTGCCGCGGCGAGCGCGCGCGCGGCTGCAGTCCTGCCACTCGCGCAATCGCCGCGGCGCAGGGCTGGCCGCGAAACCGGTGCGCCTGATCGTGCCGTTCCATGCCGGCGCAGGTCGACTGCGACTATCGTCGCGCGCATCGTCGCGCAGAAGCTCGGCGAAGCCGCTCGGCCAGTCGCTGGTCGATCGAGAACCGCGGCGGCGCCGGCGGCACGCATCGGCGCCGCGGCGGTCGCCGAAAGCCGCGCCCGACGGCTACGCTGCTCATCGCGCTCGACCAGCACGCACGTCGTCGCGCCCGAGCGTCTACCCGAAGCTCGGAGTACGACCCGGTGAAGGACTTCGCGCCGATCAGCCTGGTGGCGGTGACGCCCTACCTGCTCGTCGGTCAATCCCAGCCGTGCCGGCGAAGATCGGTGAAGGAGCTCGTCGAGCTCGCGCGAAGGCGCAGCCGGGCAAGCTCGAACTACGCCTCGGCCGGCGTCGGCTCGACCACGCACCTCGCGATGGAAATGCTGAAGAGCGTCGTCGCAGACCTACGCGCTGCACATCCCCTTACAACGGCAACGGTCCCGCGGGCACGGCGCTGTCATCGGCGGCCAGGTGGAGATCCTGTTCGGCAGCCTGCCGGCGCTGCTCGCCAGGCGAGGCCGGCCGTGTGCGCGCGCTCGCGGTCGGCACGCCGCAGCGCTCGCCCTCGATGCCGGAGATTCCTACCGTCGCCGAATCCGGCTATCCCCGGGTTCGACGCTTCGCTCATGGCTCGCGGTCGATGGCGCCCGGCGGGCGCGCCGCAGCCGATCATCGACCGCCTGCACAAGGAGACTCGTGACCGTCGTCCAGGCGGCTGACGCCCGCGCGAACAGCTCGACAAAGGCGGGCGCCGAGCCGAACTGACGAAGCTCGCCCGCCGCGAGCTGGCGGCCCTGGGCGCGACGGCGTCGCGAAGTACGCGAAGATCATCAAGACTGGCGGGCCATCAAGCCCCGAGTAGAGCCGCTCAGCGGGGTTTCGGCGCAGGCACGACCGTGCCCGAGGCCTCGCCGAACCCGATCCGCGCGAAGCCTTCATCTCTCGCGCAGGACCCGCGACTCGATCCGCCTCGTCGCCGTCGGCGAGAAACGCGCGCGTTTCGCCGTCGGCAGCGCGAGCGGCTGTTTGCCGCCGCGCGTGATCTCGATCAACGCGCCCTGCGAGCCTCAGTCCGGGCCGGAGATCGTCCCGCTGCCGAGAAGGTCGCCGGGCGCGAGGTTGCAGCCGGCAGGCGTGGTGCGCGACGATCTGCGCCGGGCGTCCAGTAGCAGGTTGCATAGCTCGCCGCCGACACGCGGTATGCGCGGCGGCCTTCTCGCGGCGCATCTTTCCGAGAGCAGATCATCTCGACGCGGATGTCGAGATGGCCGCCCGCGCGTCTGTCGGCGTCGGCGAGGTAGGGCAGTGGCTGCCGGATCGCCTTCGGGGCACGCCGAACGCCGGCGCGTGAAACGGGCGCGAGCGCTTCATCGTCACGATCCACGGCGATACGCGTGGTGGCGAAGTTCTTCGCGAGGAACGGCCCGAGCGGCTGGTATTCCCAGGCCTGGATGTCGCGCGCCGACCAGTCGTTCAGCAGCGACGACGCCGAACGACGCTGATCGCCTTGCGTGCGATCGGGATCGGTTGTGCCGAGCGCGTTGCCCGGGCCGACGACGAAGCCGAGCTCGAGCTTCGTAGTCCAGGCGCTTGCGAGGGCCGAACGCGGGCGCGCTCGCGCCGGGCGGCATCGTCTGGCCGTTCGGCGCGACGATCGGCGTGCCCGACTCACGACCGATGGAGGCGCGCCCGTGGTAGCCGATCGGCACCCACTTGGTAGTTCGGCAGCAGCGGGTTGTCGGGGCGGAAACAGCTTGCCCGATGTTCGTCGCGTGGTAGATGCCAGGTGTAGAAGTCGGTGTAGTCGCCGATCCGGCACGGAACCGCGAGCTCGGCCTTCTTGCATCGGGCAGCAGACTGTTTCGCGAGGCGCTTTCGCCTGCTTCGGATGCAGAGCGCGCGCGACAGCGTCTTGCGCAGCGCCTTCCATGTCGAGCGGCCCTTTGCGGCGAGCTCGTTCAGGTCCTTCGAACGAGGCGATCGCCGCGAGATCGAGGATCTGGTCGCCGATCGCGACGCCGGGCGCTGTGCCGCGCCTTCGACCTTTCGGCCGGAACATGCCGAACGGCAGGTTCTGGACCGGAAAGTCGCAGCCGGCGCGTTCGCGGATTCGACCCAGCTCGCGAGCTTCGGGCCGTGCGTTGCAGTCCGGCTGCGGTGATCTTCACTTGTGACAGCTTCCTGAAGCCGTCCCAGACGCTGTCGTAGCCCTTTTGCAGCTGCGGCGACTGCAGCGCCTGCTTCGTCGGCCGGAACACGGAGCGCGACTTCGCACATGAAGGCGAGCGTGTTGTCGATGCGGTGCGGCGTCGAGGCCCGCCTGCTGCCGCTTTCGAACGTCGGCACGGTCGGGACCGTGCGGCTGCATGCAGTTGTGAGATCGAGACGCCCGCCGGGCAGGAAGCCTTCGCGCCTTGGCATCGTAGACGCCGTGCACGAGGCCCATCAGCTCGCTCATCGACGTTGCGGTGGAACCACGGCGGGCGGAACGTATGCTCGGCGACCATCCAGCGCGGCGGGAAGATCACGAAATCGCAGTTCGCGACGCCCGGCTGCCGCTGAAGGCGAAGTGCAGCACGGTGAAGATCGACGGGTCGGGATGATCGAAGCTCACGGTGTTGATGACCATGAATTTCGAGAGGTCGTACCGACGGCGCATGTAGTTGCCGTGCCAGGCGGCGACGACGTTGAGGGCGGCGAGTGCCTGAGCTCGGACAGCTCACAGAACCGCCGAGGAACCGGTGATCAGCTCGCAGCGGCCGCGCTCGATCCTCGAACGCGGCAGCCAGCCGGGAAATCGCGTTTCTGCGCGAGGCCTGCGCGCCGATCGGGCCAGCTCGGGCAGGCCGGAAATGCGCGCCGTAGTTTTCGTACGCGCAGCCGCGCACCGGACCCTCTGACGCCGACCCTGAACTCCATGCCGCGCGGGACGACTGCGATCTCGCCAGGGCGCACTTCGAGGTTTCCGAGCTCCGGTGTCGAGGCACGATCGCTGCGCCTGCCGCGGCGCGGCATCATCTCGCCGTCGGCGTTGGCGAAATACCGCCCTTCATCGGACGGTTCGCGCAGTAACACGTGCACCGCATGCCGGACTGCGCGGCGGTTCGCCGATCCGAGCGAGCGTAAAGAGACCTCGACGAAATCGGTCGGCTTGGCGGGCAGCGGTTGCGGTCCCAGCGCAGCCGGTTCGGCGGCGTCTCGGCCTCGTCGAGCCGCGGCCCGGCGCGCAACACAGCCATTGGCGATGCGCTTGTATTGCGGCTGCATCGGCGCTCGGACGCAGCCGGTAGGTCCAGGCGCTCAGGTTCTCGGCGCGCGGCGCGGTGAACGCGCTGCCCGGACAGGACTCTCGGCATAGAGGCCGTAGCGGCGCGCGCTGCGGCGAGTTCTGCGGCCTTTCGGCAGCGCGCCTTCACCGCTTCGCTCGCGAAGCTGTTGCCAGCCGCTCTGGTAAGCGAGCTGCTCGCTTTCGCTGCGGCCTTCCTTCCTGCGACCCTCATGTCCATGGCGGCTGGTCTCTCGGTGACACTCGACGGTGATGTTGCCGTCGCACGACTCGCCCTTTGCCCGCCATCTGCTCGCGCGCATGTAGTCGGGCGAATTCTGCGGCGAGCGCTCTGCAGCGGATCGACTCCGGCGTCGACGATCTTCTGGCGGACGCCGGCATCGTTGATGGCTGCTACTCGGCGCCGAGCTCGCGTGATCTACCTCGCGGCGCTGGCGGGTGCGACGAGGCCCCTGCCACGCCCACGCCTCGCTAGCCGGGCAGCCCGGACTCGGCGAGCATGCGGCGAGATCCGGCAGCGCGGCGAGGCGCTTGGGCGACGCCACGGCGAGCGCGCGGATCTTACCGCCCTTGATCTGCGGCGCACCCGGCGGCGAAGTCGAGGAACATCGCCGGGATCTGTCCGCCGAGCAGGTCCTGGATCGCCGGCGCCGCGCCTTATACGGCACGTGCCCAGCTTTACTCCGGTGCGCTCGCACGTGAAAGCTCCATCGCCAGGTGATGCGGGCTGCCCGGACCGGGCGACGCGTAGTTCAGCGCGTCCGGCTTCGCCTTTGCGAGCGCGACCAGTTCCGCGACGCTGTTCGCCCGGACGGACGGATTCACGACGAGCAGCAGCGCAAAGCGCCCGGTCAGCGAGATCGGCTCGAGCTCTTCAGCGGGATCGTCAGGGAAGCTTCTTGTACAGCGCCGGGCTGACTCGCGAATGTCGCCGTGTCATGCCGAGGAGGATCGCGTGGTGCCGTCCGGCACGCGGATCGCACGACCGCCTCGGCGCCGACGATCTAGCCGCCGCGCCCGGCCGGTTGTCGGCGGCGACCGGCTGGCCGAGATTGGCCGGGTGAGCCTCGCCGGACGACGGTGCGCGCGAAGAAGTCGGCGCCGCCTCCGGGCGGGATACGGCACGACAGGGGCGACCGGCTTCGCCGTGGTAACGGCTGGCGCCGTTCATTGAGCGTCGCCCGCCGAGCGCAAGAAGCGCGAATGCGACCGCGAGCTGGCAGCGATGGGTCCAAAGCTTCGCCATGCCAGGCGCATCACTCTGGTCGAGCCCGATGCCCGCCTTCTTGACGAGCTTCGCTTCGCTGCAATCTCGAGCGGTGAAAGAACTTCCCGGCTTCCTCGGGCGAGCCTTCGGGCTGATGACGATGCGCCCTGCCTGTCCATGTTCGCCTTCAGGTCGGGATCCACGAACGCGGCCGGCGAACGCGGCGATGGATGCGCTTGACCTCGGGTGCCGAGGGCAGCTTCGCGCCGGCCCGATCGCCGCCGAACCATCGCCTTCGGCCTCTGTGGTTACCGGCAGCGTCCCCGGCCTCTCGGCGATCGTCGGGATCTTCCGGGAGCGGCGGGCGTCCGTTTCCCCGCCGCCGCCGACGCCGATCGCGCGCAGCGCGCCGTTCTTCAGGGTGACCTTGCGCGGCCGGGAGCGCGACGTGCGCCGAACTGAGCCCGACCTGGCGCGATGAGGTCGACGACCACTGCCGTGGCCGACACGCCTTGCATGGCACCGTGGCGGACACTCAGACGCCGGCTTCCTCGACGCGAAACATCTCGCTGGCGAGGTAGGTGATGTGATCGTCCCGTTGCCCGGACGACGCGCGTAGTTGTACGCGCACCACGGCTTTCGCCTTCAGGAACGCGACCAGCTCCTCCTGCGTTCTCTTCGCTGGCACCTTCGGGTTGAGCGAGGATCACGAGCGCGTCGTCCCGATGACCGACCCGATCCGGCGTGATGTCCTCGACCGAGCCGAACGGCATCTTCCGAGTAGACGCTCGGGGCTGATGACGTGATTGTTCGAGACCAAGGCCGATCGATGTTGCCGTCGTTGCGCGACTTGACGATCTGCCCGCGGTGCCCGTGATTCCGGGCCGGCGCCAGGCGAAGGTTTCTCGACGGCGAGCTGGCCGGCTGGCCGAGCGCCTTCGGCAAGCGAACTCGCCTCGACGCGCGTGTTGTTGATCGTGGTCGACGCCCGGAACCGGCGCTGGCCGGCAGGAGACAATCGCGCATCGGCGGGCGGTCCTGCGCGAGCGACGCCAGCGGCAGGACTCAGGTCGCCTGGCGCGAGGCCGAATGCGACGAAAGCGCCGTCGATGCGTGCTCGTATCCGCCGTCCTATTTTTCGTCGAAGACGACACAGCGTCCGGGCTTCGATGCTTTCGCGCGGACGCGAACTCTGGCGGGCGAGGCGGGATTGCGAAACCGGTCTTCGCGGCGGATAGCGCGCGCGGCCGTCGGCGCGCGAGCCGCGCAAAAGTGCCGGAGCGGCAGGAACTCGCTCGGCACCGCGCGCGTCCGACATGCAGAACCACTGGTGCGCGGGGTTATGGCGCACCGAATGGAACTCTGGCCGAGTGTGGCGCGGGGTCCTTTCGAGCGTCGTCCTCGCCGAAATGGTGACGGTTGTCCCGACGAGATCGCTATCGGCAAGCACCACGCTGCTCTGCAGCCGCGCAGCGCGCGAAGGGGAGTTGTCCTGCACTGGCGGCCAGCGATCGGCCAGCCGGGGGTGACGGGTTCGCGATCGCGCCGGTCTCACAGGCGGTCGAGGTGCGACCCGCCTGCTCGAGGATCCTTCGCGCTGGTGGCCGGGCGGAGCGCTCGGGTGGAAGCCGCCGTTGTGGACCTGCGGGCCGACCGCGCGTCCGCACGCCCGCTTCGCCGCCTGGCAATCCGGCGCGCGTGCCGCGCTGGCGCGCGTTGTGGTCGGAACACCGCTGACTTCCAGCGCGCCCGATGACTGCACGCACGCGCGTGCACGATGGGATGGCAGCGGTCGCGCACGGCCGCGTCGGCAGCGAGCGAAATTCGCCAGTAGCCAGTGGCACGGAGCATGGAACTCGAACCCGTGCTCGTCGAGCCGCAGGCTGCTGCCTGCGATCGCGCGGCAGGCGCCGTGGATCGATGCACGACGTGATGGGACTGGAGGCGGAGCCGCATCCGTCGAAACAGCGGCCGCTCGCCGGCGGGTGGACGCGCACTCCACCGGACCGCTCGCCGCCGGGCGCGAGGTACGTGCGACACCTGCGCGCTTCGACCTGCGTTGTGCAGCGAGCTCTGCAGTCGGCACGGCGCTCATGCTTAGCCGCGGCAAGCCAGCTGGCAGGAATCGCGGAGTCCGGGGTCTCACGAGCGCCCCGCGCCGCGCATCACGCTGTTCGTCATGTGCGTTTCGTCCTTTCACGCCGCGCCACTGCGTGCAGTAATGGTCGGCTTCGAGCGACGATCGCGAGGCCGTGCCGGGCCGCAGGCGCGATTCGAAGCAGGGTCGGCGAGCTGGATCTACCGCCTTCCTGGATCTGCGGTCGGCTCGCGATCCAGTCGGCGGCACGCAGTATTTCGACAGGCCGATCCAGGTTCGATTGCTCGCTCGGCAGGACGCCGATCCACAGGCGCCGAGGATCGGGCACCAGGTGATCGCGAGCACGGCGCTGCGACCGGTGATCGGGCCGATGATCATCAGCTCGTTCAGCCGCTCGGCATTCGGGAACTCGGTGACCGCCGGCATCGGGTGGTAGCGGCCCCTGAACGCTTCGCTGCGGAACATCCGTGCGACGGCGGGCGGTGCCGCGCATGTGTTGTGGTCGTTCGCGTATCGATCACCAGCGCCTCCGAGCAGGCCCTGCAGCTGCGCGGTCACCTCGTCTTCGAGATCCTTGAGCTCGTCCTGCTCGATGAACTCGGCGATGTTGTCGTTCGCATGGAAGCGCGGCCGGCGGCGGCGACGAGCGCGCGTGGATCCGCCTCCGATGCCGCATCGCGCCGCATCCAACTCGGGTCGTTCATTCGGGTCTCCTAGCTGCAGGCCGGTGCACTGGCACGGCAGCGCCGTGGATCGCGCGCCGCCGCGTCGGATGCGAGAAACGCGATCACGCTTCGCGGAGATCCTCGGCGCGACCACAGCTGGCGCCAGGATCTGGCGCTTCCGGCATCGCGGCGCGGTTCTCAGGCGACTCGATCGATCGTCGGCAGGACGCAGTTGACGTTGATGTTCTTCTCGCGCAAGCTCGGCCGCGAGCGTTTCGGTGAGCAGGACCACGCGCTTGGCGGCGATGTAGGCGCCATCCTCGCAGCGCCCCTCTGCGCGGCGAACGCGCGACGACGTTGAGGCGATCCTGCCGCCGCCTTGCAGCGGCACGCACCTCTGGCGGCACGACCGCGCATGGACAGCGGCGTGCGCGTTGATGTCGAGCAGGAAGTTTCAGGTTGCGTCGGGTCAGCGTCACCGGCTCGCCCATCGCGAAAGCCGCCGGCGAGGTCTGCGAGCGACGTCGGTCCGCTGGAACTGTCGGCGACGGCCTTCTGCACCGTCGCATCGGCCTCCCGCCTGCTCGAGCAGGTTGGTCGGCGCAAGCAGCGCTTCGAGTCCCCGGTGCCGAAGACCTCTCGAGCGCGTCCTGCTTCGGGTCGACGAGCACGAGGTTCGCGCCCGCTGCGCGAAGGCTTCGGCGACTGCGCGGCCGAGGTTTCCGGCAGCTCCGGTGATCAGCACCGTGCTGGTTCTGGAAATCCATCTCAGTGCGTCGCCGCGCTTCGCACGCATGGTACGCGCCCGGTGCCGCGCGCGACCATCCGATCGTCGCCAGCACCTCGCCCGGCTCAGTGGCTGGGCCTTGCCCGGTACCCGCCTCGTACACAGGCGCGAAGTCGATCCGCGCGAGCCTCGAGCAGCTCGTCGAACTGCGCCGATGACGAAGTAGGTCTCCTGGAAATCGTCGATGCGATAGCGCGTGCGCATCACGCGCTCAGGTCAGCGGATGCGATTGGCGACGATCTTGCGCGAAAATGGTCTCGCGGCATGAGGACACGATATACGAAGCCAGCAATACGTAACTG